>Ga0207675_100005526_pt1 | contig 12092 bp, 5 predicted proteins | sample KBSSwiS42_FD_184305 | JGI IMG/M metagenome (GOLD analysis project Ga0207675, IMG submission 184305) | Switchgrass rhizosphere microbial communities from Kellogg Biological Station, Michigan, USA - KBS Switchgrass S4-2 (SPAdes) (version 2) | ecosystem: Host-associated > Plants > Roots >...
TATTTCACGCATTACCTGATCTCCGGCTTCCGCGGCGCCGCCGATTTGTCGGGCGACGGGAAGGTCACGCTGAACGAGGCCTACCAGTTCGCCTTCAACGAAACGCTGGGCAAGACCGTCGACACCAAAGGCGGCGCGCAGCATCCGTCGTACGACATCAACCTCTCCGGCACCGGCGACGTCGTCATGACCGACGTCCGCCAGACCACGGCGACGCTGGTGCTCGGGGAAGAGCTCGAAGGGCGGTTCTTCGTCCGCACGGCGGCGAGGGAGCTCGTGGTCGAGCTCTACAAGCCGCGCGGCCGCCGGGTGGCGCTGGCGATCGAGCCGGGGATCTACGACGTGCGCGTCGAGCGCGACAAGGAGTCGCTGACGCTACGGACAGAGGTGGCCGAGGGCACGAACGTAATGCTGGATCCGCAGCAGTTCGGGCCCGCCCCGATGGAACCGGCGCGGCGCCGAGGCGACGAGCACCGGCCGCGCCTGGCGGTCGCCGGCCGGAACCGCCTGGAGTGGACCTTCGGCACCTGGCGCACCGGCGACAACGGCGCCACCGCCACCGCCGGCAGCAGCGCGCTCGACGTATTCGCCGGGCTCCGCTACACGCGATTCGTGCGCGAGAACCTCGCGGTGACCTGCAGCATGGAAGGCGTCGGGGTCGAGTCGGGCGCCACCATCGGGCCGAACGGGGCCGGCGCCGGCTCCGTCGGCGGCTTCGCCACGCCGCTCGGCATCCGGTGGAATCCGTTCAAAGGCGATCATCGCAACCAGGCCCTGAAGCCGTTCATCGCGATCGGGATCGGGCCGGTGTTCGCGGCGGCCAGCGGCAGCTTCGTCGGCAACGGCAGAAGCTCCTCCGGCAACATCTCCCGGGCGACCGTCGGCGGCCACTTCGGCGGCGGCTTCGACGTCCATGTCGCGCGGTCGTTCTCGCTCGGCGTGAACGTCGGCTACAACGCGATGGTGAACTTCTCGGAGCCGGTCGGCCTGCGCGACAACTTCAACGGCCTCCAGGTCGGGCTCGGCGTCGGATGGCTGTTCGGGAAGGGGTACTGATCGCGAGACTTGGCGAGTTGGTGAGTTGGTGATCTGGTGAATCGAATTCGCCAACTCACCAATTCACCAACTCACCAATTCACCAACTCACCAATTCTCAAGTTTCAGCCGTCCCGAGGATGCGCATGATGGCCGCGGCGATGCGGCGCCACTCGGTCTGCTCGCGGGTCAGCTCGCGGCGGCCTTTCGGGGTGAGCGTGTAGAAGCGCGCCCGGCGGTTGTTCTCGGAGGTCCCCCATTTCGCGCTGATGAACCGGCGCTTCTCGAGCCGTTGCAGCGCCGGATAGAGCGACCCGTGGTCGACGATCAGCACATGGTCCGACTCGAGCTCGATGACGCGGCCGATGCCCTGGCCGTGCTGCGGCCCGAGGATCAGCGTCCGCAGGATCAGCAGGTCGAGCGTGCCCTGCAGGTGGGCGCTGTATTCGCCGTCGGTCCGCTTTCGGATAGACATTCGACCCGAGTATGCGTATGCTTCGGGTCGAATGTCAACCACAGAAAGGTGAGGCCATGGCTCGCAGCTGGTGGCGCCGCACCGACGACGACTTCGCGGACGAAATCCGATCGCACCTCGAGCTCGAAACCGAGCGCCTCGTCGACGAGGGCCTGAGCCCCGAGGACGCGCGGCTCGCCGCCCGCCGCCGTTTCGGCAGCGCCGCGGCCGCGCGCGAGCGCTTCTACGAGTCGCGCCGCGTGCGCTGGCTGGATCAACTCTGGCAGGATGTGCGCTCCGCCGCGCGCGGCATCACGCGCTATCCGGTCGCCGGCGCCGTCGCCGTGCTGTCGCTCGCCGGCGGCATCGGCGCGACCACCGCCACGCTGACGATCCGCGACGTGGTCTTCCGGCGGCCGCCGGCGCTCGTGCGCGAGCCGTCGGCGCTGTCGCGCGTGCAGGTCGGGTCGCCCGACCGGCCGATCACGCCGATCGGCAACCGCGTGCCAGGCGCGCTCTATTCTGTCTGGCGGGACGCACGGCTCGAGTCGAGGGTCGCTGCGGCGGCCACGAACCGGATCCGGGACGTCCGCACCGCGAATCGCCTCGAAACGGCGCCGATCCGATCGGTGACGCCGGAGTTCTTCGCCGTGCTGGGCGTCGACGCCGCGGTCGGCCGCACGCTCTCCGACACGCCCCGGACCGCCGGCACGGCGCCCGCGGTGCTGAGCGATCGTCTCTGGCAGACGCTGTTCGACCGGCGCCCCGACGCGATCGGCGCACCGATCTGGATCGACAATCAGCCGCACGTCGTCGTCGGCGTGATGCCGGAGCGGTTCTGGTTCTCGACGATGGACTCGCCGGTGTGGATCCCGCTCGATGCGGCGGCAACCGCCGCCGAACCCGGCCTCGACGTCGTGATCCGGCGGCCGCCGGGCGTGACCCCCGACGCGCTGTCGAGGCAGCTCCAACCCGGCCTCGCCGAGTACGCCAGCGGCCAGGCGGCCGCCGAGCGCCAGCTGCGGCTGAAGGTGTCGGGCGTCGAAGGGACGCCGGTCGGCCAGGCCGTGTCGATCGTGCTGCCGTGGCTGCTCGCCGCGTGCGCCCTGCTGACGCTGCTGATCGCCTGTGCGAACGTCGCGATCCTGGTGATCGCGCAGTGGACCGCGCGCGAGCACGAGATCGCGATCCGCGCGTCGCTCGGCGCCAGCCGCGGACGCATCGTGCGCGCGCTCGTCACCGAGTCGGTCCTCATCGCCTCGATCGGCGGACTGCTCGGCATCGGGGCGACCCTCGCGCTGCTCGGGCTCATCAGCCACAACGCGGGAACCGACATCCGCTTCTTCGACCTTTCCGTGGATCCGGCGGTCCTGCTCCAGTCGGCCCTCATCACGCTCGCCACCGGGCTCGCGTCCGGCATCGGTCCGGCGCTGCTCGAGACGCGCCGGTTGCACAGCAACCCGATGCGCACGATGTCGTCGTCCGATCGGGTGCGCCAGCGATGGCGCCATGCGCTGGTCGTGATGGAAATCACCGTGACGGTCGCGCTGCTCGTCGTCACGGCGACGATGATCGACGGCTACCGGCGCAACTTCACGAACGAGGTCGGCTACCGCACGCAGCCGCTGATCGCGATGCGGGTGGAGAACAGCGCCGGCGTGGCGGTGCCGCAGATCCTCGACGTGCTGAAGCGGACGCCCGGCATCGCCGGCGCGGCCGCGTCGACGACCGTCCCGTACCTGGCGTCGGGGCCGTTCCAGCGGGTCTCGGCCGACGCGTCAGGCTCTCAGGCCACCCGCGTCGAGCGCGGGTCGATCGGTCCGGAGTTCTTCGACACGCTCGGCGTGCCGATGCGCGCGGGCCGCGGCTTCACGAGCCAGGATTCCGCCGCGACACGAACAGCGATTGTCAACGAGACCCTCGCGCGACAGCTTTTCTCGACGCGCGATCCGGTCGGCCAGCGCGTGTGGATCGGCGAGACCGCGTACGAGGTCGTGGGCGTGGTCGCCGACTATCAGAACACGACGCTGCAGCCGCCCGACCGGGCGGCGAAGCTCTACCTGCCGCTGGCGATCACGCGCGGGGAGGCCAAGCGCATGGAGTTCCTGATTCGCTCGACCGGCGATCCGGCGCCGACCCTCCGCGGCCTGCGGCGGCAGATTCGCGATGCCGCGCCCGGCACCATCGTCGCCAACGCGTTCACGCTCGATCAGATCATCGCCATCGCCGGCGAGGAGATGCTGGTCGGGACCGCGCCGTTGTTTCCGCTGATCGCGACCGGCATGCTGCTGACAGCGGCGGGACTCTACGGCGTGCTGGCGTTCGCGATCACGCGCCGCTCCAAAGAGCTGGCCGTGCGCGTCGCGATTGGCGCGACCGGCCGCGATATCGTGCGGCTGGTCACCGCGCACAGTCTGCGCCTCGTCGTGCTCGGCACTTGCTTGGGCATCGGCGCCACCTTCGCCCTGACGCGGGTGGCGCGGGCTTCCGGCGGCGGAGGCAGCGTGTTCGATCCAGGCTGGGCGGCGTTTGCCGTGCCGGTGTTGATCATCCTCGTCATCGGCGTCCTCGCCACCTGGATTCCGTCGCGGCGGGCGCTGCGGATCAACCCGGCGATCCTGCTGCGCACGACATAAGGGCGCATTGCGAAATCAGGAATTACGGCTTCTTCGCCGTCGGCGCCGCGGGAACCTGCACCGGCGCCGGGACGGTGAGCGTCAGGTTGTATTTCGCCAGTGTCCCGGCGAGCGTCGTCGCCTTCGCGATGACGGCGTTGAGATCGGCGATCGCTTTCGGCGTCTGCGCCTTCACCTCGGTGTAGGCGCGCACGGTCGGATCGGCCGGCGACATGCCCGCGAACAGCCCCGTCTTCGCCTGGCCGACCTTCGCCGGCAGGCTCTCGGTCGCCCCGCCGCGTCCACCGCCGCCGCCGCGGCCCTGCGGCGTGGTCAGCTTTGGCGCGAGCGCTGCGAGTTCCTTGTTGAATGCCTCGAATGAGGCTTTCACGTCGGCGGGAATGTCGCTGCGGTCGCCGATCGACTTCGTGAGCTCCGCCATCTGGCGCGTCAGGGCGCCGTGCGCCGTCGAGGCATCGGTCACCCGCGGCTGCAGCCCGTGGATCTCCATCGCCATGTCGAACATGCGCTTCCGCTCGGCCGAGGTCAGGGCGACGTCGGGGTCGTCGTTCACGCGCAGCGGCTTGGTGTCGACCGTCTTGCCGTCGACGACCAGCGCGACGTTGTAGACGCCGCCGATGACGTATGGTCCGGCGACGTTCACACCGCCGCCGCCGAATCCGCCGCCGCCTCCCTGCCCCACGGGCGCAGGGCAGCCCGCGCCGAACGGACTCTGTTCCTGCGCCGGAGCGCCGCCGGCCGCGGGCGCTGCGCCCGTCGTCCCTCGACCTTGCTCGGTCGAAGGGGCCTGCCCTGAGCCTGTCGAAGGGGCCTGCCCTGAGCCTGTCGAAGGGGTGGCACCACGTGCCCCTGGGGCCGGCGGCGGCGCCGGGTTCGGCTGCACGCGCAGGTCCCAGCACGCGGCCTGGATGCCGGCCTTGTTGCTGTTCTTGAACGGCTCACCGGCGAGGTCGCGGATCTCGCGCCCCGCCGCGTCGGTGATCTTCAGCCTGACCTCGCCGACCTCTTTCCTGTTGAACCACGAGATCAGCGCGGCCTGCGGCGGGTTCTCGCCGTAGAAGGTCTGATCGCCCCAGAACTCGTAGTTGCGATCGCGCGCGGGCCGCCGGAACATCGCGTAGGGCGGCGGGGTGAACAGCTTCGCGTCGGAAGCCGCCGCCTGCGCCGCGGCGTACTCCTGGATCGGTTCGAGGTGATCGAGGATCCACAGCGCGCGGCCGTGCGTGGCGAGGATCATCGCGTTGTCGCGCGGGTGCAGCGTGATCTCGTCGATGCGGACGGTCGGCAGGTTGGCCTTGATCCGCACCCAGCTCTTCGCGCGGTCGATCGACACGAAGAGGCCGGTCTCGGTGCCGAGGTAGAGGACGTCCTGATTCTTCTGGTCCTCGGTCAGCGTCCTGGCCACCTCGCCCTTGAGGTTTCCCGACGCCGATTGCCATGTCTGGCCGAAGTCGTGGCTCGCGTAGACGTAGGTGTCGAAGTCGTTCTGCCGGTGTCCATCGAACGTGGCGTAGACGGTGCCCTCGTCGAACCGCGACGGCACGACCTCGGAGACCCAGATGCCCTTCGGCAGCCCGGCGATCCTGTCGGTCACGTTGATCCACGATCGCCCGCCGTCGCGCGAGACCTGCACGTTCCCGTCGTCGGTTCCCGCGTAGATGGTGCCGGTGCGCTTCGGCGATTCGGCGAACGAGATGATCGTCGGCCACGCCTGGATGCCGTCGTCCTTGGCGATGCGGATGTCGCTCCCCTTCACGCCCATCGTCACGATGTCTTCGCGGTTCGCGTTGGTGGTCAGGTCGGCGCCGACCGTCTCCCAGTTCAACCCGCGGTTGGACGAGCGGAACACCTTGTTCCCGGCCGCGAAGATGATCTTCGGGTCGTGCGGCGACATGACCAGCGGCGTATCCCAGTTCCAGCGAATCGGCGGCTCGCCGGCGTTGGCCTGCGGCCGGATCGAGATCGTCTCCCCGGTCACGCGATCGATGCGGACCATGTTGCCGTCCTGCGACTCGCTGTAGGCGATGCGGTAGTCGGTGGGATCCTGGATCGCGACGAACCCGTCGCCCCCCTGCATCGTCGCCCAGGTGAAGCCGGCGATGCCGGCGGTGCCGCGCACCGCGCTCGGTCCGCACCAGCTGTAGTTGTCCTGCATGCCGCCGCAGATGTTGTAGGGCGTGGCCATGTCGACGCTCACGTGATAGAAGAGCCCGACCGGCAGGTTCGGCACGAAGTTCCAGGTCTTCGCCTGGTCCCAGCTGACCGCCAGGCCGCCGTCGTTGCCGATGATGATGTGGCTCGAGTTCGCGGGGTCGATCCAGATCGCGTGCACATCGTCGTGCGTGGACGCGGCGATGTCGGTGTGCACGGTCTTCCCGGCGTCGAGCGACTGGTGGAGGCCGACGCCGCCGTAGTACACGGTGTCGGGATCGTTGGGGTCGATGCGGACCTGGCTGAAATACATCGGCCGCGGGTTCTGGTTGTTGACCTTCCGCCACGTCGTGCCGCCGTCGTCCGAGCGATAGAGGCCGGTCGGCGTGTCGTTGACGCCGCTGACGATGAGGCTGCCGCGGCCGCCGCCCTGCGGCGCCTCCTCGGCCGCCGGCGCGGCAGGAGCCGCACCACGGGCCGGCAGCGGCGCCTGTCCTTCGATGGTCGCGTAGAGGATGTTCGGGCGCTTCCGGTAGACGTCGAGCCCGATGCGTCCCAGCGGCTCGTCGAGCACGCCGCCCTTCAGCCGCGTCCAGGTCTCGCCGCCGTCGGTGGACTTCCAGATCCCGCTGCCGGGACCGCCGCCGTTCATGCAGCAGGCGGTCCGCCGCCGCTGATACGTGCTGGCGTAGAGGATCTGATTGTTGGTCGCGTCCATGACCAGGTCGTTCGCGCCGGTGTCGTCGTCGACCTTGAGGACCTGCTTCCAGGTCCGTCCGCCATCGATCGTCTTGTAGACGCCGCGCTCGCCGCCGGGCCCCCAGAGGCTGCCGGTCGCGGCGACGAACACCACGTCGTTGTTCCGCCCGTCGATGACGATGCGGTTGATGAAGCGTGAGCTCTTCAGACCCATGTTCGTGTAGGTCTTGCCGCCGTCGGTCGACTTGTAGACGCCGTCGCCCCAGCTCGTGCTCTGGCGATTGTTCGACTCGCCGGTGCCGACCCAGACCAGATCCGGATTGCTCTGCGAGACGGTGACGTCGCCGATCGACATCAGCCCCTGATCCTGGAACTGGGCGTCGAAGGTCGTGCCGGCGTTGGTCGTTTTCCACACCCCGCCGTGCGCGGTGCCGACGTAGACGATCGCCGGGTTCGCCTCGTAGACCGCCAGGTCGGAAATGCGCCCGGACATCGACGCCGGCCCGATCGGACGGAAGTGCAGCGCATCGAACGGGCCGCCGCCCGATGGCGCGGACGGTGCCGGCGGCTGTTCGGAGCGGACGACGAGGGATTGGCCGCCGACGGCCGCCGCGAGGATGAGTGCGAGCGTGATGAAACGCAGAAGCTTCATGGCGGAAACTCTACTTCAGAAATTCGCGGACCTGGGCGTCGATGAAGTCGTTGTCGGCCGGGTTGCCGCCGCTGCCGGCCGAGTGGCCCCACAGCGACGGAACGGGGACGAGCTTCACGCCGGCGATGAACTCGCTTTCGTAGCGAGCGTCGCCGGCCGGAAAGTAGAGATCGGTCTCGCCCGGCATGTACAGCACGGGCACCCGAATCGACCGCAGCGCGCGCTCGTGATCGCCGTCGAACCCGGCGGTCTCCCCGATGTTGTGGCGCTGCCACGTGCGGGCCTGCGAGATGAGGTTGTTGGCGTCGCGCACCGCGTCGCGGGTGGTCCGCTCCTCGAGGACCGCCTCGACGCTCGACCATCGCGGCTTGAACAACTCCCGCCGCCACCACTCCTGCGAGAACACCCACCCGGCCCAGTGCCGCGACCAGGCGGCGAGCCCTTTGCGCGGCGGCGTCGTGTAGTTCCCGTCGGCGAACGCCGCGTCCGCAGTGAGCGCGCTGATCGCCCCTTCGAGCCTGACGATGCCGTGGGGATACGTTTTCGCGGTGCCGCAGTAGGCGACGATGCGGTCCATGAAGGCGGGATGACTGACGGCCCACTGGAACGCCTGCTGGGCGCCCATCGAAAACCCGATGACGGCGCGGAGATGGGTCACCCCCAGCTCGCTCGTGAGCAGCCGATGCACCGCCGCCACGTTGTCGCGGATCGCAATCGCCGGGAACCGCGGCCCGTTGAAGGGAGCCGGTGTATTGCTCGGCGACGAGGACCAGCCGTTGGCGAACATCTCCGTCAGGACGATGTAGTCGCGCGCCGGGTCGAGCGCGCGCCCCGGGCCGATCAGAAAGTCGTAGCCGTGATGGTCCGATCCGTACCACGACGGCAGCAGCACGGCATTGCTGCGCTGGGCGTTGAGCGTCCCGAACGTCGCGTAGGCGAGCGTGGCGCCGGGCAGTACGGCGCCGCCTTCGAGGCGGACGTCGCCCAGCGGGAAAAAACGCCGATGCGCGTCCGGAGGCGGAGCCTGTGCGCCGGCGGACGCCGCGGCAAGCGTCGCGACCAGCGCGACCACCTGGGAAGGAGCCATGAGGTTCAGTATTCCGCAAACATCCGCGTGATCGCTCGCGGATCCCTGGTCTTGGTGAGGGCCAGCATCAGGAGGATGCGCGCCTTCTGGGGATTGAGCGTGTCGGCCGGGACCATGTCGAATGCCGCCCACTCTTCCGTGCCGATCACCCGGCCGTTGCCGGTGCGGCTCGAACGGACGAGGACCGGCCGCGTCGAGGGCGGTAGCGCCGCGACCGCGGTGACTGCCTCGCGCTCGGTGCCGGACAGCCCTCCGGCGCCGGTGCCGGCGAACACGATGCCGCCGACGCCGCCGGCGACCAGCGCCTGAACCACGGCCGGGCTGGGATCGACGTACGAATAGACAATGTCCACCTTCGGCAGCGACGTGAGGCCGCCAACGTCGAACTCGGACCTGGCGGTGTGCCGCCGCGTCGGCGCGCGGTAGAAGCTCACCTGGTCCGCGTCGACATAGCCGAGCAGGCCGAGCTCGGGCGCCTGGAACGTCTCGACCCGGTAGGTGTTGGTCTTGGTCACATCACGCGCGGCGTTGATCTCGTCGTTGAGCACGACGAGCACACCCTTGCCGCGCGCCTCCGGCGACACCGCCGTGCGGACGGCGTTCAGCAGGTTCAATGGGCCGTCGGCGCTGATCGCCGACGCCGGCCGCATCGATCCGACGAGGACGACGGGCCGCTCGTCCTTCACCGTCAGGTTGAGGAAGTACGCCGTCTCTTCGAGGGTGTTGGTGCCGTGGGTGACGACCACGCCCGCGGTCTGCGGCTCGGCCGCGAAGATCGCGTTGATGCGGTTGGCGAGCATGAGCCAGTGCGCGGTCGTGATCGCGGTGCTGCTGACGTTGGCGATCTGTTCGACCTTCACCGTCGCGACCTGCGCGATCTCGGGCACCGAGCGCACGAGATCTTCGCCGAGGATCGCGCCCGACTTGTACTCGGCCAGGCTCGTCGAGGTCGCCCCTCGGCCCGAAATCGTGCCGCCGGTCGACAGCACCCAGACGACGGGCAGGGTCTTCGGTGCGCCCTGCCCCGCGCACGGCGCGCTCCAGGCCCCCACCAACGCCGCCGCCAACGCGAAGAGTCGGGGGTTCGTCATGGGTTCGATACCAGGGTTGATCCGCCACGAAAACGCGAAAACACGAAAGGGAACTGTACTGCAGGTCGGTTTTTTTCGTGCTTTCGTGCTTTCGTGGCTATCTCTCCGGTTTCTGGGAGGACGGCAAAAAAAAGGGCCGGGCATGCATGCCCGGCCCTCGAATGCGCCGCCGATGGCGCGACTGGTTAGAACACGAACCTGGCGCCCATCAGCGCCTGGCGCGGGAAGCCGCCGCCGCCGCGCAGGTTGGTCAGCACGAGGAAGTTATTCGCCGTGCGGCGGTCGCGATTCGCCAGCACCGGGTTGTCGAAGTTCGCGCGGTTGGTGATGTTGTAGATGTCCAGGAAGAGCTCGAGCGTTTTGGAGCTGATGCGGTGCCGCCAGCCGACGCGCGCGTCGAGCTGGAGGTAGTCGGGCCCGTAGGCGCCGTTGCGCCCGCCCTTGTTTTCAAGGTTCTGCATCGAATCCAGGGCCGTGCCGCTGTAGGTGCCGGCCGGGACCGGATCCACCAGCTCGCCGTTGCGATCGGCGTCGATGCTGGAGTCGTAGACCGTGAATGGGATGCCGGTCATGTATCGGAACGTGCTCGACAGGGTGATGCCGCCCGTCTTCGGAACCTCCAACTGGCCGCCGAGAGACAGGATGTGCCGGCGATCCACCGCGCCGGGCCCGTTCTGCACATCCAGGTTCAGGTCGGTGCCGACCTGATACTGGTTCTTGTCCGCCTGGTCGTTGGCCGTGCCCTCGGCTTTCGAGAGCGAATACGACACGCGGCCCGACCAGCGGTTGGCGTAGCGCTTTTCGAGCGACAGGTTCAGCGCGTTGTAGGTCGCCTCGCCGGTATTCTCGAACACCCACACCTGCTGCGCGTAGGGCTCGCCGAGGACGCCAAAGGCATCCGAACGGACGATTTGCCCGGTGCGGCTGGTGTCGACGCGGATACCCGGGTTGAGGTTGCGCGCCAGGAACATGTCCCGGTTCACCATCCGCACGTAGTCGGCGTGCAGCGCCATCGACGAGGTGAGCTCGCGAACGTAGCCGAAGGTGAACTGATGCGCGTACGGCATCTTGCGGTCGGGCGAGTCGAAGACGACGACGCCGTTGTTCTTCACCGCGACGCCGAGCGGATACTGCTGGCGCAGCAGCGCCTCGTTGACGAACGGGCCGTTGACGAGGAACGGATCGGTCGGGAACCGGCCGGAGCTCGGACCCGGGTCGGCCGCGTTGGCCGGGAACTGGACGACGTTCGATTCGGTGAACTTGCTCTGCTCGAGCGTGTCGTCGAGGGCGCCGAGAATCGTCCGGTTGTAGAAGATCCCGTAGCCGCCGCGGAGGACCGACTTGCCGGCGGCGTCCAACGAATGTGTCACGCCGACCCTCGGCCCGAAGTTGTTCTTGTCGGTCGGCGACTTCGAACTCCCGCCGAACAGCGGATTGGTGCTCTCGTCGAGCGGGATGATCTCGAGGTCGTAGCGCAGGCCGAGGCTCATCGTCGTCTGCGGGCTGACCCGCCATTTGTCCTGCGCGAAGAACTCGTAGGTGTGGTTGTCGATGAACTCGTTGAACGTGCCCGTGCGGATGGTCAGGCGCTCGGGATAGGTCCTCGGATTGAGCGGGTCGAACGGCAGGTCGGTGTTGAACCTGAACGTGCCGTTCGCGTTGACCTGCGACACGCGCCGCAGCTCGGTGTAGTTGTAGCGGAAGCCGACCTTCGTGTCGTGGTCGCCCTTCTTGTTGGGGACGAACCACGAATAGGTGTCCTCGATCTGGTAGTTGGAATCCCACGGGCCCTGCGACTCGGTGCTGGCCTGCGCAAGGAAGCCGAGGTTGTCGAGCTGCGGCGGGCAGAGCGCCTGATTGCCCGCGGCCTCTTCGCCGAAATTGAATCCGGCGCGGTCCGGGTTCCCGCCCTGCGTGCGGAAGCAGGCGTTGCCGTGCCACCAGTGCTCCCACGTCCGGGCGACGCGGAACGTGTTCACACGGGCGTTGCCGAGCACGCTGGTCAGCGTGGCGACCGCGGTCTGATCGAGGTCGGTTTCGTCCTGGTACGATTCGAGCGTCTGACGATCGCCGAAGGTGTACCACTGCGGCGCCCACTCGCGCAGCCAGCGGACCGCGAAGCTGTGGTTCTTGGAGACCTGATGGTCGTAGCGGATCAGCGTGTTCCAGTCGGTGCGATCCTCGGCCGCCGAGAACGTCAGCGACGGCCGCGTGTCGAACACCCTGGTGCGGTTCGGGTTGTCGACCTGCCGCTCGAGGCTGACGAAGAAGTGGGCCTTGTTCTTGA
>Ga0207675_100005527_pt1 | contig 12089 bp, 9 predicted proteins | sample KBSSwiS42_FD_184305 | JGI IMG/M metagenome (GOLD analysis project Ga0207675, IMG submission 184305) | Switchgrass rhizosphere microbial communities from Kellogg Biological Station, Michigan, USA - KBS Switchgrass S4-2 (SPAdes) (version 2) | ecosystem: Host-associated > Plants > Roots >...
GGCACGGGCGCGCGGCTCGCCAGCGTCTCGAGCGCGGTGCTGAGCCCTCGATCGCTGAGCACCGCCGGATGGATGCCGCGCGCCAGCTCGCGCAGCTCCTCGAGCGCCGAGTCGAGCTCCGTGCCCGCGCTCTCCAGCAGTTGGTCGGCCGCGAGCGGGTCCTCGTTCAGCTTGGCCCGCGCGAGCCGGATGTTGAGCGCCATCGACACGAGCCGCTGCTGGGCGCCGTCGTGGAGATCCCGCTCCAGCCGGCGGCGCTCCTCGAGGCCGATCCTGAGCATGCGCTCGCGCGAGCGCCGGAGCTCCTCGACCTTGGCGCGCAGCTCCGCCTCGAGCCGCTCGTTGAGCAGCGCCAGCGAGGCCGCGGCACCCACCGCCCGGACGTGCGCCTCCGCCTCCTGGAGCGTCGCGTCGTAGATGATTGCGGCGATGCACTGATCGTCGCGCGCCACGAGGTGAATGGCTCGCGCGGGGTCCTCCTCGGGCAACTCAAACGTCTGGCCGCGGAAGTCGACATAGCTCTGGCGCTCGGGGATCCAGTAGACGAGCTGCAGAGACGGGTCCTCGAGCGCTTCCGAGAGCGCATCCCGCAGCCTGCCGGCGCGCGGCGCCTCGCTGAGCTGCGTCATGAGGTTGCTCACCGCTCCGCCCTGCACGAGCCGGGCACGCAGGAACGAGAGCAGGAACAGGTATGGCACCAGTGCGAAGGGGACCAGGGAAATGACGAACGCGACCGCGGTGGCGTCCCCCTGCTGGAGGGCCGACTGGATGGCGAGCTGGCCTATCAGCGCGATCATCAGCGCCACGCCCGCGGCGTACATGGGTGTGTAGAGGCGGCGCTCGGCCGGCGTGGCGCGACGCCAGCGGCGCACCAGGCTGCGAAGCACCAGCGCGACGATGATGAGCCCCATCAGGTTGATCGCGGTCCCCGCGATGTCCACCGCGGTCCGGCTGTCGGTGATCATGAAGACGTTGTCGGGGCAGTTCTCGCAGTCCTGTGACGGGTCGTAGAAGAGGTACAGCGGCAGGATCCCGACCGTGACCAGCAGGTAGGCCCACGTGACGATGCGGCGGTCGCCCCGGTCCAGCGTCCCCTGCGGTGCCGCGAGCAGCGTGTGGATCGTGGTCACGACGTAGACCGATCCGAAGAGCGTGCCGATGCTGAACAGGACCGCGATGTCGGCGCCGCTGAGGCCAGCAACGAACCAGGCGAACCCGGTGGCCACCATCAGCGAGCCGAGGCTGTTGTCGGGCCTGCGCGCCCAGGTGAAGAGGCCAGCGCCGATAAAGCCCCAGCCGATTATCAGGCCGAGCGCTGCGATGACGCCCCGCAGGCCGGCGTGGTCGCTCGTCAGGATCAGAGCGACGTCGATGACGCCGAATATGAATCCCGCCGCGCCGAGCCCCCAGAGGGCTCGTTTGAGCGAGGTCAGAGGAGTGCCTCCAGCGCGGCGCCGGAAAGCTCTGCCTTTGGAATGAAGCCGCGCACATGCCAACGGTCGCGCACCGGGCCGAGGTCTGCAAGGTCGCGGCTCGAGGTGAGCACGATCGCCGGGGCCGACCCGTTGGCCGTCAGCCGGGCTGCGACCTCGATTCCGTCGATATCCGGCAGCTGCACGTCGAGCAGCACGATGTCCGGATGCAAGTCTTCGACCGCCTGGAGCGCGGACTGGCCGTCCTCCGCCTCACCGACCACCTCGTAGCCCTCGGACTCGAGCAGCATGCGCGCGCTCGCCCGGAAGCTCGGGTGATCGTCGACTATGAGGACGGTCTTGGCCATTGCAAGCGCAATTGTGAACCTGATCCGCAGTACCGCCAATACGGCTACCCACACCTACTAGCCACACCTAATATCCCGCCACCCATGGAGAGCGCAACAGAGCCGATCGCCGCGCCGCCGAGCGACCTGCCCGAAGAGCTGCGCGGGCCGCCTCCGCCGAGGCACGGCGGACTGCTCGCGCTGCTCCGCTTCATGCGCGGCAAGGGGATGCTGAATTTCAAGTACGGCCGGCTGATCGCGCGGCTGGGGCTCATCAAGCTGCGGCTACGCTCGCGGCTGCTGCTCGACGGGCTCGCCTTCGTGGGCCCCGGGTGCAACCTGGAGGTGGGCAAGCGGGCGACCCTGGAGCTGGGGCGTTGGGCGTGGATCGGCCACGGCTGCAAGATCCGCAGCCACGAGGGCACGGTGTCGATCGGGGCGAAGACGGTTCTGGGCCAGGAGTGCACGATCTCCTCGTACCAGCACGTCTCGATCGGCCGCGAGTGCGTGATCGCCGACCGCGTGATGATGATCGACTTCGACCACGGGATGGTCGAGGTCGACCGGCCGATCCGGCTCCAGGGCATCTACAAGCGCGACGTGCGCGTGGGCAACAACGTCTGGATCGGCTACGGGGCCTGCATCCTGCGCGGGGTGACGGTTGGCGACAACGCCGTGATCGGCACAAGCGCGGTCGTCACGCGCGACGTCCCGGCCAACGCGGTGGTCGCGGGCGTGCCCGCGCGCGTGTTGCGCATGCGCGAGGCGCCCACGCGCATGCGCTTCGAGTAGGTGCGCAAGCAGCGGGCGTGCCCGCTGCGCCGCGATGGCATTGGTGCGGTAGACCGCACCATCAGGGCGAATAACCCGCACCACGGGACGCCAGCCAGCCACATCGGAAGGGGCTCCGCGAAAGCGGATGCTGCTCGCATGGCTGCTCAGAGCAACACCCACACCGCCTCTACCAACCACAACATCGCCGCGCGCATCGGACGCTGGAGCGTCCGGCACCGGCGCTCCGCCATCCTCGGATGGCTCGCTTTCGTGTTCGTATCGATGGCGCTCGGGTTCAACCTGATTCCTCAGAAGAACATCGAGCAGATGGATGCCCTGCCCGGCGAGTCGGGCAAGGCGGGCAAGGTCCTGAACGACGCCTATCCCGACAAGGCGGGCGAGCAGGTGCTCGTCCAGTCGAAGTCGCTCAGGGCGTCCGATTCGCAGTTCAAGGCCGCCGTCGCTGATGTGAGCAAGCGGCTGAAGGACACGGAGGGCGTTTCAGAGGTGGCCGCCCCTCAGATCTCCAAGGACGGCCATTCGGCGCTCGTGACGTTCAGCCTCCCGGGCAAGAAGGACGTGACCGAGAAGTCGGTCGTCCACTCGCTCGCCGCCGTGCACGCGGCGCAGAAGGCCAATCCGGAGCTCCGCGTCGCGGAGACAGGCGACGCCAGCATCCAGAAGGCGGAACTGGACAAGTCGAACGAGGAGATGGGCAAGTCCATGTTCTTCTCGCTCGGACTGACCCTGATCATCCTGCTGTTCACGTTCGGAGCGTTCGTGGCGGCCGGGATCCCGGTTCTCCTCGGGCTCACCGCCGTGCTCGCGACGCTCGGCCTCCTCGGCCCGGTCAGCCAGCTGGCGCCGGTCGACGAGTCCGTGATGCACGTGGTGCTGCTCGTCGGAATGGCCGTCGGCGTGGACTACAGCCTGTTCTACCTCAAGCGGGAGCGCGAAGAGCGCGCCGCCGGACGTGATGCGAATGCAGCCATCGAGGCCGCGGCCGCCACGTCGGGTCGGGCGGTCCTGATCTCCGGCTTCACCGTCATGGTCGCCATGGCGGGCATGTACATGGGCGGAATCGCGAACTTCGCGTCCTTCGCCACCGGCACCATCATCGTGGTCGCCGTCGCAGTCCTCGGCTCGCTGACCGTCCTGCCGGCCACGCTCTCGAAGCTGGGCCATCGGGTCGAGAAGGGCCGCGTCCCCCTGATCGGCCGGATCCGCGATCGCGGTGGGCTGGGCCTCTGGTCCCGCCTCCTCGACCGGGTGCTCCGGCGTCCGCTCGTGTCGGCCGTGCTGGCCACCGGCGTGCTCCTCGCGCTGACGGCCCCGGTGGTCGGCATCCAGACGTCGCTGGGCGGCACCGACACGTCCTCGCGTGACCTCCAGGTCATGCGGACCTACGACCGCGTCAACGCGGCGTTCCCGAGCGAGGGTGGCTCGGAGATCGTCGTGATCAAGGCGGACAACGCGACCTCACCGAAGGTCGTGGCCGGTATCGACAAGCTCGAGCGCGAGACCGCCGCACGGCCCGCCCTCTTCCAGGGCAAGCCGAGCGTCGAGCTCAGCTCGGACAAGACCGTCGCCAGCGTGACCGTCCCCACCGTCGGTGAGGGCACCAACGCCAAGGCGAACAAGGCCGTCGACGCGCTGCGCGAGGACATCGTCCCGAACAGCGTGGGCAACATCAACGGCGTCGAGGCCTACACCTCGGGTGAGGCAGCCGCGACTCGCGACTTCAACGAAGCGATGATCGGCCACCTGCCCCTCGTGTTCGCCTTCGTGCTCTCGGCGGCATTCCTGCTGCTGCTGGTCACCTTCCGCTCGATCGTCATCCCCGTGAAGGCGATCGCGCTGAACCTGCTGTCCGTGGGCGCCGCCTACGGCCTGCTGGTCACGGTGTTCCAGCACGGAGCCGGCAAGGCACTCGGCCTCCAGAGCGGCGACATCGCCGCCTGGCTCCCGCTGTTCCTGTTCGTGATCCTGTTCGGGCTGTCGATGGACTACCACGTGTTCATCCTCACCCGCGTGCGCGAGGCGTACGACCGCGGAATGAGCACCGGCGATGCCGTGGCTCACGGGATCAAGAGCACGGCCGGCGTGGTCACGAGCGCCGCGACCGTCATGGTCGGCGTGTTCGCGATGTTCGCGCTGTCGAGCGAGCTCGAGATGCAGCAGCTCGGCGTCGGCCTCGCGGCCGCCGTCCTGATCGACGCCACGATCATCCGCGGCATCCTGCTGCCCGCCACGATGAAGCTCCTGGGCGACTGGAACTGGTACCTGCCCCGGAAGCTCGGCTGGCTGCCGAAGGTGAGCCCGGAGCCGGAGGTGGCGCCGGCGTACGGATAACCGAACCAAACAACACCGGAAGACCGAACGGGAATGGCGGCCGCTGGCCGCCATTCTCGTTTCATGACCCCCTCCTCCCGGAATCTCGCAGCCCGCGCCGGCCGTTGGAGCGCGCAACACAGGAAGAAGGCGATCTTCGGCTGGCTCGCCTTTGTGATCGCCGCCGTCTTCATCGGCGGCTCCGTCGGGACCAAGACGCTCGGCGACTCGGACTTCGGCATCGGCGAGTCCGGCCGCGCCGACAAGGCGGTCTCCGACCACTTCCCGGACAAGGGCGCGGAGAGCGTCCTGGTCCAGAGCCAACGCGGCGCCCGCACCGACGACGCGAGCTTTCGAGCCGCCGTCGACGACGTCGTCGGCCGGCTCGAGCGCACGAAGAACGTGCGGAACGTGAGCAGCCCCTACGGCCCCGACAGCGCGGGCCAGCTCTCGGAGGACGGCCGCTCCGCGCTCGTCACCTTCGAGCTGCCGGGGGACAACCCGGCCGACAAGGTCGATCCCTCGCTGGACGCGGTGAGCTCGCTCTCGAAGCAGCACCCGAGCTTCCGGATCGAGCAGTTCGGGGACGGCAGCGCCGACAAGGCGCTCTCGAAGGCGTTCGAGGACGACTTCCGCAGGGCCGAGTTCACCTCGCTGCCGATCACGCTCGTGATCCTCATCCTCGCCTTCGGCGCGCTGCTCGCCGCCTTCGTTCCACTGCTCCTCGCGATCACGGCCGTGGCCGCCGCGATCGGCCTGCTCGGCCCGATCAGCCACATCTGGCCGGTCGACGAGTCGATCAGCTCGGTCGTCCTGCTGATCGGCCTCGCAGTCGGCGTGGACTACTCGATGTTCTATCTGCGCCGCGAACGCGAGGAGCGGGCGCGCGGGCGCTCCGAGGAGGCCGCGCTCGAGGCGGCCGCGGCGACCTCCGGGCGCGCGGTGCTCGTGTCCGGCTTCACGGTGATCGCTGCGATGGCCGGCATGTACTTCGGCGGCGCTCCGACCTTCATGTCGTTCGCCACCGGCACGATCCTCGTGGTCGCGATCGCGGTGGTGGGCTCGCTCACGGTGCTCCCGGCGATCCTGTCGAAGCTCGGCGACCGCGTGAACAAGGGCCGCGTGCCCTTCATGAGGCCCGAGCGGCGCACCGGTGAGGCGCGCGCCTGGGGCTGGGTGCTCGACCGCGTGCTGCGGCGGCCGCTGGTCTCACTGCTCCTGGCCGGCTCGGTGCTGCTCGTGCTGGCCGTGCCCGTGCTCCACATCCACACGGCCGACTCGGGCGTCGACGGCCTGCCGCGCTCGCTTCCGATCATGAAGACCTACGACCGCATGCAGGCCGCCTTCCCCGGCGAGACCTTCAGCGCGGACATCGTGGTCGAGGGCCGCAACCTGAACGAGGCTCAGGTGCGCGACGCGGCGCAGCGGATGCGCGAGATCGCGCGCGAGTCCGATCAGTTCCAGGAGCCCGTGACGGTGGATGTCAGCCGCGACGGGCAGCTGGCGGTCGTCGAGGTCCCGCTGGCCGGCAACGGCAGCGACGACCGCTCGATGGACGCGGTCCGCACGTTGCGCAGCGACGTCGTGCCGGACGTGTTCGGCGGCGTCACGAGCGGCAACGTGGTCGGCGTGTCCGGATTCACCGCCGGCTCGGTCGACTTCAACGACCTGATGTCCACACGCATCTGGTACGTGTTCGCATTCGTTTTCGCGGTCGCGTTCCTGCTGCTGCTGGTCACCTTCCGCTCGATCGTGATCCCGATCAAGGCGATCGCGCTGAACATGCTCTCGGTGGCCGCGGCGCTCGGGATCGTCACCTGGGTCTTCCAGGACGGCAACCTCGAGAGCGTGCTGAGCTTCGACTCCACCGGCGCGATCACGGCGTGGTTCCCGCTCATGCTGTTCGTGATCCTGTTCGGCCTCTCGATGGACTACCACGTGTTCATCCTGAGCCGGATCAAGGAGGCGGTGGACCGCGGCGAGCCGACGGACGAGGCGGTCGCGCACGGCATCAAGTCGACCGCCGGCGTGGTGAGCGCCGCCGCCCTCGTGATGGTCGGCGTGTTCGCGATCTTCGCGACGCTGTCGTTCATCGACATGAAGCAGTTCGGCGTCGGCCTGGCCGCGGCGGTGCTGATCGACGCGACCCTGGTGCGCGGCGTGCTGCTGCCGTCGGCGATGAAGCTGCTCGGCGAGTGGAACTGGTACCTGCCGAGCTGGCTCGAGTGGCTGCCGAAGGCACCGGCGCTCGAGGGCGACGCCCCGGCGCCGGCGCCTGACCCCGAGCGCGAGGAGCTGCCCCAGGCCGCGTAGACCAGGGCCGTGACCAGGGGTTCCACGGGCGCGACCCGGCGCGGCGGCGGCGATCCTCGGCTGGACACGACGTCAGGAGAACGAGATGTCCACGTCCGAGGTTGCCGCCAGCGCCAGCACCGCCATCCGCCCGTTCCAGATCGGCTTCGCCGAGTCGGAGCTCACGGACATGCGCCGGCGCATCGACGCGACCAGGTGGCCCGAGCGCGAGACGGTCGACGACGACTCGCAGGGCATGCCGCTCGCAACCATGCAGGAGCTCGCTCGCCACTGGGCGACGGACTACGACTGGAGCAGGTGCGAGGCGAAGCTGAACGGCCTGCCGAACTTCCTGACCCAGATCGACGGGCTGGACATCCACTTCATCCACGTCCGCTCGCGCCACGAGGACGCGCTCCCCTTGATCGTCACGCACGGCTGGCCGGGCTCGATCATCGAGCAGCTGAAGATCATCGAGCCGCTCGCGGATCCGACGGCGCACGGCGGCAGCGAGGCTGACGCCTTCCACCTGGTGATCCCGTCGCTGCCGGGCCATGGGTTCTCCGCCAAGCCGAGCGCCACCGGCTGGGATCCGGCGCGCACCGCGCGCGCCTGGGCGGTCTTGATGAACCGCCTCGGATACACCGAGTTCGTGGCGCAGGGCGGCGATTGGGGGGCCGCGGTCACGCAGCAGCTGGGGATCCAGGCGCCTTCGGGGCTGCTCGGCATCCACTCCAACATGCCCGGCACCGCACCCGCCGACGTCGTCAAGGGGTTCGAGACGGGGGAGCCGGCGCCGCCCGATCTCTCGGACGAGGAGCGACGCGCGTACGAGCAGCTGAGCAGCTTCTACGCGACGCACGTGGCCTACGCGCTCATCATGGGGACCCGTCCTCAGACGCTCTACGGATTGGCGGACTCACCCGTCGATCTCGCGGCGTTCATGCTCGACCACGGTGACGGGACGGGGCAGCCCGGCCTGGTGAAGCAGGTCCTCGAGGGACGTCTCGAGAGCGACCTGACGCGAGACGACCTGCTCGACAACATCACGCTCTACTGGCTGACCAACACCGGGGTCTCCGCGTCGCGCCTGTACTGGGAGAACAAGGCGGACTTCTTCGACGCCAAGGACATCTCGATCCCGTTCGCCATCAGCGTGTTCCCCGACGAGCTGTACCAGGCTCCGAGGAGCTGGGCCGAGCGCGCGTATCCGGACAACCTCATCCACTACAACCGGGTGGACCGAGGCGGCCACTTTGCGGCCTGGGAACAGCCCCAGCTCTTCTCCGAAGAGCTCCGCGCCGCCTTCAGGTCGCTTCGGAAGTAGCCGCGGCGAGCGCGAAGGGGCTGCCCTCGGAGTCGCGGCAGATGGCCCAGCGCTCGCCGGGGTGGATGACCGAGCCGCCCAGTGCGTGAACGCGCTCGACGGTTGCGGGCAGGTCGGCGACCGTGAAGTAAGGAAGGGAAGCGGTGTCGCCCGGACCGGGTCCACGGTCATGGATTCCGAGGCGCAGGTTGCCGGTGTCGGCCTCCCACCCCGACCCCGCGGCGGCGGCCCTCGGCGCGAGCTCGACCCCGAGGACTCCGTGCCAGAACCGCAGCGCGCGATCGGAGTCGTCGGCCGGGAACTCGATGAGCGGGGCGCGCATGCCCCAAGTATGGCCAGTGCTGCGTGGCTCGATAGAGCCGTCGCCGGAAGGGCCCGGCGCGGAGAGCCACGAGCACGTTCACGTCGTCCGAGTGCCACGCCAGAAAGTCGCGCTCGACCTCGCGTAGCTCGAAGCCGCGATCCTCGAGCCAGGCGAACGCACCTCTCGCGCCGTCCACGAAGTCGGCCCCTTGCCCCGGGTAGAGCTCACGGCTCCATTCGTTCATCGAGGACACAGTTGCATTTCGCGAGGCCCTCCTATGGCTTGCGCGCGTGGCAGGCCATACTGGCCTGAGATGGCCACGTCCGACCGGAGCCTGCCTGCTGGACCGCGCCTGCCGCCGGTGCTCCAGACGCTCCGCTGGTTGTTGCGGCCGATCGCGTTCCTCGAGGCCTGCCGGCGTGACTTCGGCGACGCGTTCAGCGTGCGCTTCATCGGCTTCGAGACGCCGATGGTGATGCTCTCCGATCCGGAGGCGATCCGGGCCCTGTACACGGCACCCGAGCACTCGCTTCCACCCGGGCGCACACTCGCGCTTCGGCCCATCATGGGCCCGCGGTCGGTGCTGCTGCTCGAGGGGCGCGAGCACCTGGCGCGGCGGAGGCTGATGCTGCCGCCGTTTCATGGACAGCGCATGCGGGCGTACGAGTCGATCGTGGGTGAGGTCGTGGCGAGCGAGGTCGAGCGCTGGCCCGAAGACGAGCCCTTCGCGCTCCATCCGCGGATGCAGCGCGTCACGCTCGAGGTCATCCTGCGCGCAGTGTTCGGCGTCACGGACGCGGCCCGCCGGGAGCGACTGGCCGAGCACCTGGGACGGCTGCTCACGGACACCGCTTCCGCCGGCCTTCAATTCGGCGTCCTGCTATCGCGCCGCCTCGGTGCACCCGACCCGCTCAAGGGGTTGGAGGCGCAGCGACGCGCGATCGACGCGATGCTCGACGTCGAGATCTCAGAGCGCCGGTCCGACCCTCGCGACGACATCCTCTCCATGCTCATCGCCGCCCGCTTCGAGGACGGCGCGCCGATGGCCGACGCCGAGATCCGCGATCAACTGATCACCCTGCTGCTCGCGGGCCACGAGACGACCGCCACCGGGCTCGCGTGGACGTTCGATCTACTGCTTCGCCATCCAGAGGCGCTGGCGCGCCTGCTGGCCGAGATCGATGCCGGATCGGACGACGCATACGTGCGCGCCGTCGTCGCGGAGTCGCTCCGCCTGCGACCGGTGGTTCCGCTCGCCGGCCGGCGGCTGGCCTCGGAGCTGAGGGTCGGTCCTCATGTGCTGCCACCCGGCACGGACGTCACGCCGGCAATCTGGCTCACGCACACACGCGCCCTCACCTACCCCGAGCCATTCGCCTTCCGCCCCGAGAGGTTCCTCGAGGGCGCGCCGTCGACGTACGCGTGGGTCCCGTTCGGCGGAGGGGTGCGGCGCTGCCTCGGAGCCGCGTTCGCCGAGATGGAGATGCGCGTCGCGCTCGCTGAGATCCTGCGCCGGCGCGTGCTGAGCCCGGCGCCCGGAACTGGGGCCGAGCGCGTGGCGCGGCGCAACGTCACCTTCTCCCCGGCCGGCGGCACGCGGGTTGTCGCGCTCACACGGATGCCGGAGCGCGCCCCGGCAGCCCAGGGCGCGGTCTAGCTCACCGTCACTGCCGCGCGGCGCATTTGCGATCTTTGGCACAAGCGGCCGCGATAGGAGTAGTGTGGGAGACCTGCTGGCCCTGCGGCCAGAGCACTCAGCCCTAGTCCGAATGCCACCGACGGCGCAACGCGCGCCACAAGGCGAGAGGCCGGGGCCTACTGGGTTTTGACTGCGGGGCCGGTGACGTACCTCTACGGACGGTGGCTTCGTCCAAGATCGGATTGCACGCCGCGGATTTGGCCTGTCCTTCACCATCACAGAAGGGAATTACCTATGGGCGCGTACGAGAACAAGCAGTCGGCCGAGGATGCCTACGCCGCGTTCGGCAAGGGCGACGCCGAGGGAGCGATGCGCAACATCGACGACTCAGTCGAGTGGATGGTGCGCGGTGACAACGCTCTGACCGGAACCTACAACGGCAAGCAGGCGGTCGGAGAGCTGTGGGCACAGTTCGGAAGCAAGGACTTCCGGACCGAGCCGCACGATTTCATCGCCGACGGCGACAAGGTCGTCGTACTCACGACCATCCACCTCGAGGGCGAGACAGTCGAGAGCGCCGACATCCTCACCTACAACGGCGGCGGCAAGCTCGTCGCGTTCGACACCCGGGCCGACGCCCAGGTGGCCGACCGGGTGTTCGCAAAGTAGAACCAACACCAGGGTAGGCACAAGCTCGCTTCGAGCCGACGAGTCCAAGGCACCCGCCGGGTTTGCGTGCAAACCCGGCGGACTGCTGCCGGTGCCGCCTCATGCGGATGATGTGCTGCGCCGTATGCCGTCATCCACGGCGGCAACGGCGGAGACGTAGGCGATATGCGTGCCGATGCTCGTCGCGAGCACATCGATCGGCCAGCGCCATGGAGGCGGCGTACGACCGAGCAAGGGGAACAGCGTGAAGGTGGCGGACATCAGCGTGCCGCCGAACGCCACGCTCGCCCACGGCTCTGGGATGAGGCGCCGCAACGTCCCGTGCCAGAGGCCGAAGGCGGAGCCGTAACTCCAGCGCAGTATCAGTCCCAGCTCCCGGTCTTCGCGCGCGGTCACGTGCGGGAGGTGCATGATCGAGGCTACGATCTGGCCGGGTACAAGCGAGTCGTCGTAGTCAAGCGGCTGGTGAACGCGCGGCCGCAGACGCCGCTCCGCAGCGTACGCGAGCGTCATCGCCGCCGTCCCCGCCGTTCCGGCGAGCACGCTTCTCAGTGGCCAGGCAATCGCCATGTGGTTATCAATCCCACGAGGGGCGTGCGAGCGCATCATCCCGTTCGGGTGATGAGCCCGGGCCGATGCATGGCGAAGAGGCGCTTGCGCGAATGGATCTGGGGGCAGCTCGCGGCGAGCATGGATTCATCGCGCTACGGCGACGAGGAACGGCTCAGTGCGCCTTCGATTCGTTCGAGTCGGCTGTCGAGTTGACGGAATTGCTCCGCCATCGCGGTCTCGGTGTCCGAGCGCTCAAACCGTGAGCGTGACACGAAGGTACTCGTGATCGAGGCGGTGATAACCGTCAGGAAGGCGATCCCCAGGAGCATGACGAGCACAGCGACGAGCTGTCCGGTGAGATTCGTTGGAACGTTGTCGCCGTACCCGACGGTCGTGACGGTCTGGACGCTCCACCAGAGCCCTGATCCGATCGACGGAAAGT
>Ga0207675_100005528_pt1 | contig 12085 bp, 7 predicted proteins | sample KBSSwiS42_FD_184305 | JGI IMG/M metagenome (GOLD analysis project Ga0207675, IMG submission 184305) | Switchgrass rhizosphere microbial communities from Kellogg Biological Station, Michigan, USA - KBS Switchgrass S4-2 (SPAdes) (version 2) | ecosystem: Host-associated > Plants > Roots >...
GGTCTCAAGATGGTGGTGAACGACAAGCTAAAGCATATCGGACATCGCTAAGCTAACGATCAACCGACTCAACGAGTCCAAATCCCGCAGATCCAAAACTTCAACTGGTGAGTGGCTATATCTTCCCGGCCACGACAAACTCACGTGAATCGCACCGTAAGGGACGAACTCCGATCCGTCAGTGCCGCCGTTTGTCGCGCCTACCTGGAGTGGAATCCGGTTGAGTCGTGCAAGTGACACAATTCGATCGATCTCAGTTGGAGCGGCAACACTTGAGTTATCCAATCCTCGAATCACTGCGCCACGACCGAGTGGCGCATACGCAAAACGCTGACTTTCGGCCGGCGAATCAGACGAAACGAAAGTGTCGATACTGAACACTCGTTTGACGGATGACGCATAACGCCGAGCCAGAACGATTGCCCCTTCAAGTCCGGTTTCTTCTCTAACTGACCACGAAAGAATCAGCTTGTGTTTTAGAGTTGCCGGGTTGATCTTGCGCGCTGCCAAGATCAGAGCCGTTGATCCGGCGCGATCGTCGAGCGCGCGGGCCGTGAATCTAGTTGCTGCCAAGCGTGTCGCATGTTTGTCTGCCGTTACTGATTGGCCAACCACTACGCCAAGTCGTTTGAGTGTTGCGCCATCGACACCAAACCATGCGGTTGTCGCCTCGGGCTGTTTTGCATTGGCGTTGTCGCGTGGAACAAAGACTCCGTGTAGCGATTCCTTGCCCGGCTGATCGAAATGAAGTAATGCAGGCTGGCCTTCCCACAGTGATTGAAACATTCCGCCGCGAGTCCTTAGCGACACCGTTCCATCGTCAGCAATACCAGTGATCTCAAATCCGACTTCATCCTGGTGTGCGATGAACATCACCGGGTCACGGTCGGGACCAACTTCAACAACAATATTTCCTGCACTGTCGGTCGTAGCCTTTTGACGAGCCCACGCGGGAAGCGCCGCGATGATCCGCTCGCGAACATCTCGTTCATGCCCTGAGACTGACGGCGCATCGGCCAGCGACTTGAGCAGGCTCGCTGTGTCTGAAAAGGGATCCATGCTCATTAGCTCAGCAGACTTCGAGGGCAAAGATATCCAACGCGATCCGCCTTGCACGCTTGCAGCTTTCTCAATGGCAGCCAGCAATGCGTTCGCATCCGCGAGTTGCACACTTTCCAGCAGTGAGCGTCCAAACCTCACTTTAGGCGCGAGCACCGTTAGGGTTGTCAGGCCGGCTGAATCCGGAAGGTAGGCGGGTTTCTCTACTTTTCGTAGATTGACGCTGTTGTTTGCTCCGTCGGAAGGTTGGTCGAGGACTGTGACTTCGTCGACTCGTCCAAGCGCACGTAGTGCAGCAGCCAATCCATCCTGGCCGAAACTACGCAAAGTCGTGATCAGAAAAACTGTTTCACCGCTCGTGACTTCTCCCCGCGATGCCGCCGCCACCGCGGCACATCCAATTCGCGACGCAGCCGAGGGACCAGTCACATAGTCCGCGTACGACCAGGCAGCAAAATCCCGAACGACCGGATCAAGCATCTGGATGCCAAGCCGTTCAACGTCATCACGCGAAGTGGCGCCAACGTCGACCCACACATCATCCAGGGTCGTTACAGGTGCATTGGGAACGCGAGCGCGTTGCAGGTGTGTGCTTTTTACCGTTACTACTCCGGAAGTGCTGCCTTTGCGAGTGAGGACCCGAATACGCTGGCCCTCGTGAAACTGAATCCACAACGGATGCGGTCTGATGCTGCCGGACTCACGAAGGCGCAGGTAGCCGTCGTCAGTAATTTCGGTTACTGCAAAAGACGGACGGTCAATACCACACGCAACAACACGTCGAGGACTGCCAGTTCCTTTTCTCAATATGAGATTGCCTAGCGGATCACGTTTCCACCCGGGCAATTGCTTCAACAAAACATCGGTTGCCAGCTGTTCCCAACCCGGCGGAGCGTCAAGGGAAAGCCAACTCATTAGTGCGGCTTGGTCAGGAGTCGGGCTTTGGGCACTTGAAATGATCGCCGAAGAAAGACACACAGCGGCGACCGTCGAAATCGTTGCGATACGACGAAAGAAAGTTTTGATCATGATGGGGAGTTTTAGAGGTTGTGGGTGGCACAGACTTCAGGCTGTGATTCCGCTGAGGTTGTGCCACCAGTTGTTTATTGTGGGCCGTAGCGCGCGCGATATTCGCCGGAAATGATGAACGATTTGACCATGTCTGCGCTTTGGAAGTCGCCGTTAAATTGAGCCAGTTTGTTGAGCCAGAACTGAAAACCGTTATAGTTCGTGTCTGGAGTAGCGTTCGGATTACGTCTCATATAACCGAAGTACTGCATCAACACAAATGCCGGATTGAACTCTCGCTTTTTGAAAGCTTCATTTTCGACCACTCGTCGCAATGCGCGAGCACGCGCGCCGACATTAGTCGTATTGCCTGCGCCCGCAAACTCATCGATCGCCGCCTCCCGCTCTTCGCGTGTTGGCGTGATGGCGGTGTTTAGAAACAAAATGTCGACAAACTGTGTTGGTGACAGCAGGTTTGGGTAAGCATCCGTGAATCGTGGTCTCGTCACGAAGTCAGCAAAGTATGCGACCTTGTTTGCTTCCAGTTGGGCCTGCCAGTTGCCGACGCCGACTTGAACATTGAATGAGACCTGTTGAGCATCGGGCAAGTACTCTACGAAACGAACCGGTACCGGCGCATTTGGCAAATTCCCGAAAGATGCTTTGTAAGTTCTGTAAACCAAAACTCCCGTCTCCTGGAACTCAATCGAGAGAAAGAAGGCAGCCGATACGTTCACTCGCTTAGCATCCTGACACTGCGTATTTCCGCCACACAAAAAGATTTCGTTTGTCCAAAACTGAAGACCAGCAGCGTCTGGCTCTCGATTGAGAAAGTCGTGATAGTGATGGGTGACAAAGGTGTTCGGATCGTTGATCAGATTCGTGTTTGGTTCGATCGGATCGTCCGAAATCTCCAGGGTTGCAGTTGAAGGTGTTCCTAGCACTGCGCCATTGGTGGGGTTAGAAAGTATTACTTGAACGCCTTCGAGTCCTTCGACATAAGAATCCTCACTGATCAGGACTTTCAACGTTTTCGAGTTTTCTCCCGAGGCAAAGCGAAGAGTTCCAATCGCAGTAGTGTAATCACATCGTGACGACGCCAGGCCGTTAACTGCGGAACAGGGAAAAACGTCGATTGATTCGCTATGGTCAGCTGTTTCATAGTGAACAGTAACCGCTTGAGACGTATCGCCCGTCCGCTGGACAGTGATGACTGCGGAGCCCCTGTTTTCTTGAGTGACGAGGGTTGACGAAAGGAAGCTGATTACTCCGCCCGACGGACTTACGCCGTTGGTACCTGGCACGTCTCCGGACGCCTGTTGGGCAGAAGCTTGAGAAACAAAAGTAACAGCGACGAATACCGAAAGAAAGATGTTAAGACTCAATCTTGAACGAATTGCTCTGTACATAAGTACTCCGATCTTTAGTCGGGTCTTAACAATAATTGCCTGGCGCCCTGGGTTAGACTTCAAAGCAATAGCAATGGGGAGAAGAATGCAAGAGTGCGCAGCACGGTGCACACTCAACGAATCGGTAGCGTTCCCACACGTTTACCGCTCAAGAATTCATCAAGTCTCAAACTATCTTTTAGGGGATTTTGCGACAGCCCGTTGCGGGAGTGGGCTGTCGCTAATAAAGGGGGACTAACAAACTGCTAGGACAAATCCGTAATGATTTATTCTACAACCGCAGGCAATGAATGAATCAAGCGGCGCATGCGATCTGCAAACAGCACGTCAATCTTGCATGGCTCGATCACTTTCGTTACTTCGCCAAGGCCAAAGGTTGGATGCATCATCGCTTGGCCAGTTCGATACGTTCGAGTCCGGTCATATGGCGCGCCCGCTTTCGCTGTTGATTTCCTCGCGCTGTCGTCGGTAGCTGCGCTGCTCTTAAATGCACTTCGTTCACCGCACTTTGGACAACTCACTCGAGAAATTTGTCCGCGCTTGGTAACGGAGACGACGACGTGGCCGCGCACCTCATTACAAGTAATACAAAGTTTTTCGACACGCTCGCCAACTGTAAATACTGGCTTTTCCATTTAGTCTATCTCCTTCTGATAATTCGTATTTGATTAAGAGCGAGAACTGGACGAACAAACGCGAACGCTTGTTCGCCAGATCTCATATGCTCTATTCAGTTGTTGGGTTAACCCAGACTCGTTACCAACGTGGTTCGCGATTACCGCCACCACCACCGCCGCCGCCGTAGCCACCGCCGCCACGACCGCCACCGCCGCCGTAACCACCACGACCGCCGCCACCGCCGCCACGACCTCCGCCGCCGCCGAAGCCACCACGACCACCGCCACCGCCGCCACGGCCACCGCGATCTTCGCGTGGACGCGCTTCGTTAACGGTTAAGTTACGGCCGTCTAATTCCTTCCCGTTGAACTGTGCAATCGCTGCTTCGCCTTCTTCTTTTGAAGCCATCTCGACAAAGCCGAAGCCTCGTGACCGACCAGTGTCGCGGTCTTCAACAACAGATGCCGACTCAACTGTTCCCGCTTGGGAAAACAGCTGCTGCAAATCCTCGCTGGAAGTCTTGAACGCGAGGTTGCCGACGTAAAGTTTCATGGACATGTAAACGCTCCTCTTCCGCTCTTTATCGGAAGTGTCAAAAGAAGCTTTTGAATCGAAGTGGGCTCCGTTGTAACGGTAGCAGCGAAAGCTCGAGTTCGGATGCTCAAAAGATGAGCGGCTTCTGTAGTTATGGTCAGGCCTGCTCTCGAATCATCCAAACGCCGCCGCCATTTTGCCGAGGCAGGGGGCGCATCACCGTTGATGCGCGAGAGAAGGGATTAACGGCGCTTATGATGCACCACCGATGTATTGGTTTGCAAGGAAGGTTGCAGTTTGGGCTCTTGATAAAGCAAAAAGGCTCAATATGTTGTGGTAGCGGCGCCAGCAGAGCGGGTTAAAGCAGAAGGCAGCAGGCTGCGGGGCGGGCGGCCGAATGTCCGATATGCTTCAGCTTGTCGTTGAGTTTCGTTAGCCAGATTCCAGGGGCGGCTCTCCCGCATCACGTAGCGGTTCTCCCGCATCACGTAGCGGCTTTGCCGCATCCCGTGCGGAAAGCCTCTGGCTTTCCGACAGCGATCTAATCACTCACGCGGCTACGCCGCCTCGAGGCTGAGCCTCGATTCTCTTGAACCTGTGATCGGAAAGCCAGAGGCTTTCCGCACGGACTGCGGCAGAGCCGCTTCAAGGGACAATCTGCTTGGACTGCGGCAGCGCCGCTTCAAGAGTGAAATCTGCTTGGACTCTGGCAGAGCCGCTTGAAAGTAACATTCACCGGCACGCGTTGTTGCTGCCCTTGCTCCTACCGCCTGCTCCCGTTTTTTCATGCTATACTGCGCGCCTCGTCCAGAGCGTGTTCAAGAATTCCTCCCGACAATAACTACCTCGTCGTATTTCTCAGTCAAACGTTGAGTTCACGCGTTTCTTGCTCTCTTACGTTATGTCGTTTTCTTTTTTCCTGAATACTCGTTTGAATTGGTCCGGCTTTATCCTTCCCGCACGATCACTCGCCGTTGCGGGCTGCTCATCCCCCCTCAAAAAACCTTACATTCAACAGAAGGAGACGAGTATGAAGAAGTTTGCAGCGCTATTAGTTTTGGCGGGTCTCTGCACGATGTTGGCTATTCCAGGATCGACACGTAGTCAGGGTCGCGGCAAATTCCATCGACAAGCAAATAAGATCAAAAACAGCTATATCGTAGTCCTCGATGACTCGGTCGTGGGTGAAAAAGGTCTCTATTCGATCACTCCCTATATAGCTTCCGACATGGCCGCGAGTTTTCACGGAAACATCAAGCACGTTTACCAAAACGCTATTAACGGTTTTGCCGCGGAGATGTCTGAGGAAGATGCTCAAAAATTAAGCGAAGACTTTCGCGTGAAGTTTGTGGAAGAAGACGCGGTGATGACCGCTGATGCCACGCAGACTAATCCGCCCTGGGGCCTCGATCGGATCGACCAGCGAAATCTTCCGCTGAGTGCTTCGTACACTTACAACTTCACCGGCTCCGGTGTGCGTGTATATGTGATCGACACGGGCATCCGCACGACGCACACGCAGTTTGGCGGTCGTGCTTCAAACGTGTTCGACGCGTTTGGCGGTAGCGGCGCTGACTGTAATGGACACGGAACTCACGTCTCGGGAACCGTCGGCGGTTCGACGTACGGCGTTGCCAAAAGTTCGTTGCTAAGAGGCGTTCGCGTGCTCGACTGTAACGGTTCAGGTGCGACGTCTGGTGTTATTGCGGGCGTCGACTGGGTTCGAGTGAATCACATCAATCCGGCGGTCGCGAATATGAGTTTGGGTGGTGGTGTTTCGTCGGCGCTCGATACTGCCGTGAATAACCTGGCAAACTCGGGTGTCCCGATTGCAGTGGCTGCTGGTAACAGCAATGCCAATGCTTGTAACTCGTCGCCGGCACGCGCTGCGAATGCCATCACAGTTGGATCTACAACTACGACTGACGCACGATCTTCATTCTCAAACTTTGGAACCTGTCTCGATCTGTTTGCGCCAGGTTCAGGGATCTTGTCAGCCTGGTTCTCGTCAAACACTGCAACTGCGACGTTGAGCGGAACCTCGATGGCTTCGCCGCACGTTGCGGGAGTAGCAGCACTCTACAAACAGGCAAATCCGAACGCTTCGTCAACCACGGTACGTGATGCGATTGTTAACAACGCGACCACGAACAAAGTGACAAACGCGGGCACCGGCTCGCCGAATCGGTTGCTGTATTCGTTGTTCTTCTAACCTAAAGGCGCCTCCCTGGAGTGCGGTGGCCTGGCACCGCTTTGGTAAACAAGTGAACGCCGTCATTCACAAAAACGGTGCCAGGCCACCGCACTCCAGGGAAGCGCCCAACTTTAATCAACGCTGATTCCCAGACGATCGGCGCACTTGTAGAGCGACAGTCCCAACAAACAGGCAATCACGAGATTGAAATAGAACGTGATTGCTCCGTTAATAAAGTTCGCGGGAAGATTGCCTAGAAACGGCAGTGCAAATGGCGAGAGAATAAAAGCCACGATTCCACCGATAACCAAGCTCACCAACTGAATCAAGATAACCATCCCAAACGCTTTGAAGTAGGTCGACCTCATGCGGCGAATCGTGTCGAGCCCGACAAGTGGATTAACAACAGACCAGAAGCTCTGTGTGTATCCGGCAACAGTTAATGCCATTGGGTAATAGAAAATACCCCAGGCCACACCAACCAGAAGCAGAATCACAAGCAGAATCCCGGCTCCAAGGAATGGCATGAACTGACGAATCATTGCAGTTGGATCGCTCTGCTCTGCCTTTGATCGTTCGGCGTCTTGGGCGATTTGGAATTCGGGTCGTAGTTCGTTCAACTTCCGATGTGCTTCTTCAAGTTTCTTTGGATCAGCGTCGGGATCGGTCAATACTCCAAGTTGTTCGGGCGTGATTGGTTGTGACTGCGACGAGCTTGTTGCGCCTGGCAAGCCAGGCTTAACGACACCACTGCTTATGACGCCAAGCACGAGCGCAATCACGAGTGCGATCACCGGGCCCCACGACACTATTGTTATGCCCACACCAAGAAAGACCGGCTGAACCAAATCATCCCAGAGTGAAAAGGCACTGAAGTCGGGCATGAAGCTGCGATCCAACCGACCCCACGCCACCTGGCTAATCACGTGGGAGATACAACCAAACATCAACATCCACGCAATCAAACTGCCCCGAAAGCCGGCGAGCAGAAGGAATCCGTACATCAAAGCGCCTCCAATTAAGGCTGCCTTGTGTTGAAACGGATAGCTAGCTGCACGTCGGAAATCGCTCATTCCAAAGCCGGATTCCTGGAACTCTGCGCGGGCGGTCTTGCTGGTGATTTCCGCATAGGAACGACAGAGATCTCCACAGAGGGGACAGATCGGAATCTTGCTTGTACCCACGAACTTTGGACACGCTTCACACAGCGTTGTGGCGCATATTCGGCAAACATACTTAGGCGCGACGCCAGGGTGGTTGTAACAAGCGTCTGCAAGCGCACCCATCCTGACGACGTTGTGCGTGGTGGTTGGTGGGGGTTCTGCGTGACTTCGTTTTTCAACCGGTGGAGTTTGCCAACCGCCGTCAGATGGAGACGCCTCAGCTGGTGGAGGCGCGGGAGGATCAATTTCGCCGTTGAAGGCACGTTTTAGTTTCGGTACACGACCGGCGTCAATCCAGTTAAGGGTGCCTTTGCTGACTTTGTCGGTAGGCAGAACTGCGCCCTCAAGGATCCATTGTTTTAATGTCTCCAGATCGGCTTCGAAGATGCCTTCAACTGTCGAGACACGCCATTGTTCGGGTTGTGCGCTCATAGTGCTTTCCAATTGGTGAGCTCGGGATTCGAGCGTTGGTGGTATTGGGTGAGTGAGGTTGGCGTCGAGATAAGGCGGATGAGCCGGAAGACGCCTACAAGAATACTAAACTGCTGGTTTTGACGGCGTCAATAGTTAGTTTTCGACGTTAGGTCCCATCCTTTGTTCGCGGCTTCGCCGCCTTCCGTGCGGAAAGCCTCCGGCTTTCCGTTCAACCTTAGAAGACCCGGAGAGGCTGTGCCTCAGCGGCATAGCCGCCAAAAGAGTTGCGGGCTTGACGGAAAGCCGGAGGCTTTCCGCACGGGACGCGGCAAAGCCGCACACCAGAGACATGACACCAGAGACAAACATCCTCTTGACTTCAATCCTGACAAAGATAGAGACTGAGGTTCTCGTCTTCGAACAAGCACTCTGACAATTTAGTGAGGTGATTCCCATGCGCTTCGGAATAGCGTCTACCACTCGATCCACGCTCCGTCTGACTGCATCGTTGGTTTGTGCAATCAGTCTGCTGGCAACAATCGCAGTTTCGTTTCCCACGAGAGGCCTGGCGTCGGTTGAAGTACAGCAACCCAAGCCAGCCACAATAAAACGCCCTCTCACTCACAAAGACTACGACTCGTGGCGATCGATTCAGGCATCCCAAATTTCCCGCGACGGGAAGTTCATCGCCTACGCATATGTGCCGCAGGATGGTGACGGAGAGATCGTTGTGCGCAGCGTTGCGAGCACAACAGAGTGGCGCGCGCCGCGTGGGTATCGGCCGCCGGTGCCACCGCCCGATGACCCTGGTGCCAACGCTGCGGAATTTGTGGCTGGACAAGCGCGTTTGCTTCGCCCCGCTTTTACGGCCGATAGTCGTTTTATCGTATTCGGTACCGAACCAACCAAGGCTGAACTCAACAAAGCAAAAAAGGACAAGAAGAAGCCTGAAGAGATGCCCAAGAACGGATTGGGAATCATGGATCTCTCCAACGGCAACGTGGTGAAGATCGAAAGGGTGAAGAGCTTTCAAGTACCAGAAGACGGATCCGGTTTTATCGCTTACTTGATGGAAGCACCACTACCTGAAAAGGCAAACCCACCCCCAAAGGAAGGAGCGGCGACGCCATCGGAGTCACCCGCACCAGCGGTGCAACCAGCACCTGCGCGTCCTCAGTCAGGTCGCGGAGCTAGGAAGAAGGAATACGGCACCGACTTAGTTTTGCGTGACATGGCTGCCGCGAGTGAGCGCAAGTTTCCCGACGTCCTTGATTTCACTTTTAGTAAAGATGCCAAGACGCTCGTCTTTGCAACCTCATCAAAGAAGGAAGACACGAATGGAGTCTATTCAGTATCACCACAGACTGACGGTGCGCCTGTGGTACTGCTAACCGGCAAAGGAAAATATCAACGCCTCACTTGGGATGAAGACAACACGCAGCTGGCATTTATCAGCGATAAAGACGACGCGGAAGCGAAGCAACCCAGGTTCAAGCTCTATCACTGGAATCGAAAAGAGAACCCCGCAACCGAGATCGTCTCAACTTCATCGCCGGGATTCCGCAAAGAGTTTGTAATTAGCGACAAAGCCAACCTGAGTTTCTCACTTGATGGAAGTCGCTTGTTCCTGGGCGTGGCGCCGCCGCCGGAACCGGAAAAGACTGCTGATGAAGAAGTCGCGGCAGACGAAAAGGTCATGGTTGATCTGTGGCACTGGAAAGACGACTACATTCAACCGATTCAAAAAGTACGCGCGGAACAGGACCGAAACCGATCGTATCGAGCTGTTTACAACATTGCTGACAAGAAATTTGTCCAGCTCGCCGACGATTCGATGGAAGGATTATCACCATCCAACGACGGCAGTGTTGCGATTGGCTCCGATAATCGGAAGTACCGGGTGATGGCTGATTACGATCCCGGCTTTACGGATTACTACCTCGTCAACACGTCCGATGGTTCTCGCAAACCGCTCTCCGCCAAACAGCGTGGAAACTATTCGTTATCGCCAGGAGGGAAGTTTGCAATCTACTTCGATGGCAAAGACTGGAACTCTTACTCAGTTTCTAATGGTCAAACGGTAAACCTTACGGCCAATATCAAGTCGCAATTCTTCAACGAAGACAACGACTCCCCACAGACACCTGGTTCATACGGCATTGCGGGTTGGACTAAAGACGATCACGACGTCTTGATCTATGACCGTTACGATATTTGGCAGGTGTCGCCTGATGGAAGCAACGCAAAGAACCTGACTGATGGCGCCGGTCGAAAAGAGAAGACCGCACTTCGTTACGTGCGACTTGATCCCAGAGAACGTTCCATCGATCCAGATAAGCCAATGCTATTACAAGCCGAGAACGAAGATACTCGCGACGCGGGATTCTTCCGCGACAAGGTCAACAGCACTATGCCGCCTCAAAAACTGCTAATGGCAGCGAAGGACTTCGGCAACCCAACTAAAGCGAAAGACGCTGACGTGTTGATGTTGACCGCGGCTCGCTTCGATCAGTTTCCGGATCTGTGGGTAACGAATGGTGACTTCCGTGATCTGAAGCGATTGAGTAATGGCGACGCGCAGCGTTCTCAGTTCAACTGGGGCACCGGCGAGTTGGTGAGTTTCAAGAACACAGATGGTGTTCCGTTGAAAGGCATACTTCTCAAACCGGAAAACTTCGATCCGAAGAAGAAGTATCCGATGATCGTTTACATCTATGAACGACTGACGCAGGGGTTGCACCAGTTTCGTAACCCTGGCCCAGGTACGTCGATCAATCCGACCTACTACGTGAGCAATGGCTACCTGATCTTCATGCCTGACATTGTCTACACGGTTGGTTATCCAGGACCAAGCGCTTTGAAATGCGTCTTGCCCGGAATCCAGGCAGTGGTTGATAAAGGCTACGTCGACGAGAATGCCATTGGAATTCAGGGGCACAGTTGGGGTGGTTATCAAATCGCCTACATGGTTACGCAGACCAGCCGGTTCAAGGCGGCGGCGCCGGGAGCACTTGTGGCAAATATGACGAGTGCCTACAGCGGAATTCGTTGGGGAACAGGGCTCGCGCGTCAGTTTCAGTATGAACGAACGCAGTCGCGCATCGGTGGCAGTCTTTGGGATTATCCACTGCGCTTCCTGGATAACTCACCGCTGTTCCGTGCGGACAAAGTGCAGACTCCTTTGTTGATGATTGCTAACGACGAAGATGACGCGGTGCCATGGCAACAGGGAATCGAGTTCTTCCTCGCGTTAAGACGTCTCGATAAAGAGGCCTACATGTTTAGCTACAACGGTGAGAAACATGGTCTCCGTCGTCGAATTAATCAGAAAGATTACACGCGGCGTTTGCAGGAATTCTTCGATCACTTTCTGAAGGGAGCACCCGCCCCTGAATGGATGGAGAAGGGCATTCCCTATCTGCAAAAGGAAAAAGAGAAGGAGAAATACCGGGCCACAGAAGAAGGCGATCTTCCTTAAATGCGATCCACTTTAGTGACGCCCCAATTGTAACGGGCGCGCTCTTCCGGGACCGCAGGCGTCCTCGCCTGCAAACGTTGCCACTAGCGAAACTTAGTTGCGACGAAATGCAGGCGAGGACGCCTGCGGTCCCGGAAGAGAGCGCCCGTTACAATAAAGGCGTCACTAAAGGGCTGCGAATTTAGGAGACAGCGCGCAAGCGAGCCTC
>Ga0207675_100005529_pt1 | contig 12084 bp, 7 predicted proteins | sample KBSSwiS42_FD_184305 | JGI IMG/M metagenome (GOLD analysis project Ga0207675, IMG submission 184305) | Switchgrass rhizosphere microbial communities from Kellogg Biological Station, Michigan, USA - KBS Switchgrass S4-2 (SPAdes) (version 2) | ecosystem: Host-associated > Plants > Roots >...
CGCGCCGGAGTCCAGGCCGAACGGCGCCTGGACATTGAGTGACAGCACCTGCGACTCCAGCGACCACCACACAACCGTGTGCGCGCCGCCGACGGCGATTCGATGTTCGCCGGGGCACATCGTCGATCGCGAGGCCGGGTCACCTCCCGGCCGCATCAGGACTGTGTCCTTGCTCTGGAATACGGGGCAACCGCTGGCCTGCTGTTGAACACGCCGTTCGCTCTCGGCGGGATAGATTGCCGCGTTGAGCGGAGACACCCAGCCCTCGGTGTAGGGCTCGTCGCCGACCGCAGGGACCACGAGCAGATCGCGCGCCCGTGTCGCCGCGACATACGCAACCCGCTCTCCTTCTTTCTGCTCCCGCGCGATCTCGAGCGCCTTGTGATCGTTGAGATCCTTTGGGGACCAGCCGCCGATGCGAAGTGCACAGAGGCCGCGCTCGAGATCGACGTGGCGCGTAGCATCCCATGGGGTCAGGCGAGCTGTGATGTCAGCCAACACCACCACCGGAAATTCCAGGCCCTTCGCCTTGTGCACGGTCATCAAGCGAACGCCGTCGCTGCCCTCTTCGAGAATCGGGGCTTCGGCCGCCTCGCCTGCCCGCGCGGCCTCGCGCAGCGCCTCGACGAATCCGCGAAACGACATCCCGCCGTCGAGCTCGTACTGGCGTGCGAGCTCGGAGACGTGCAGCACGTTGGCCAGTGCCTGCTCCCCTCCTGGCCGCAGCACGAAGCCCACATGCGCGCGCGTGTGGTCGATCAACGCGCTGATCGTGTCCGAGACGGGCCGGTGGTTGCGCTGGGCATGCAACGAACGTAACAGCGTGAGCGCGTCGCGAATGGGTTCGAGCCCGGACGGCAATGATTCAGGGATCCTGAACGGATGGAATCGGCCGGCGAGAACGTGATACTCGAGCAGCTCCTCGTCGCCGATGGCGAACAGCGCCCCACGCAGCGTCGCGAAGATCGACAACTGATCGTCTGGCCACTCGATCGCCATCAATGCGGCTCTGAGCGTCTCGATCTCGTCACGGTCGTGAAACGCCTTGCCGCCGACGAGCAGGTGTTTGACACCGCGTGCTTCGAGCGCCTCGACGTACGCCCGCGTAATGTCCTCACCGAAACTCACGAAGCGGCGGAACAGGATGCAGATGTGGCGGGCCTCGAGTGGAACACGCGTGCCGGGCGCGTGCCGCTCGGTCACCGTCCAGCCGCTCTTCTTCACGAGCCAATCGACGTACGCGCCCACAGCGTCCGGGAGACAGCGCTCGATTTCACGCGCCGCGATGAAACGCTGACCGTACGGCGCTGGGACAGGCAAGACCACGACCGACGGCTGTCCCAAAGGGTCCTCGCGAGTCGGCTCGAGAGCAACGTACCGTGCCTGGTGGGTGTCGAGATCGCCGTCCATCACCGGCTCGAACGCTGCGTTGACCAGCTTCTGGATCATGGGGACGCTGCGAAAACTTCGGCGAAGCTCGACGCGTGTCGCGCCTCGTTCGACGAGCATCTCGCACACGCGCCGGTAGACGTCCACATCTGCCCGCCTGAACCGGTAGATCGACTGTTTGGGGTCGCCGACGATGAAGAGCTTTCCGGCGACGGGAGTGGTCCGTTGCCAGCTCGTCTCGACGGGATCGTCGGCGGCGAGGAGGAGCAGCAATTCCGCCTGCAGTGGATCGGTATCCTGAAACTCGTCGACGAAGATCCTCCTGAAACGACCCTGGAAATGACTGCGGACCTCGTGGTTGTCCTTGACGAGATTGCGCGCCCGCACCAGCAGGTCGAGGAAATCGAGCGCGCCTTCTCGCGCCTTCAACGCCTCGTACATGTCGACGCACGCCATCAGCTCCTGTTGCAGCAGTGCCGACAGATCCGCATCGGCGCGGAACTGAAATTCCTCGAGCGCCTGGATCAGCCGATCGCGCGCGTCCAGCACCTGCGCGCGCGTCACGCCTTTGGCATAGGTCGGTCCGCTGCCCTTTCGGGCGCGCTTGACATCGCGGTTCCTGCGCAGCTCGACGAGGAGCGATTCCAGTTCGTCGAAATCTTCATCGCTCTGCGGCGCCTCAGTACGTCGCAGATCGCGGCTCAACCTCCTGACCGGCTCGGTATCGACGTACAGGTTGTCACCGGCGTAGGAAGGTGACTTGGAGAGATTCGCAAGTTCGTGGACCAGTTCGATCACTCGCGTGATAGCGCCGACGCGATCGAAGGGCTCGCGGGTCCAGGGTTCACGGAAGTCGCGCCACTCGGCCAGCGCGAAGCCGGCGCGACGAAGCCGCTCGGTCGGGCCATCCTCGGCCTCCCCGGGTCGGCTGCCGCGGCTGGCCCGGCGCAGCGACCGGCGCACGCCTTCCGGCGGTTCCGCAATTACCGCCTGGAACCAACTCGTAAACGCCTCATTGAACAGCCGCTCTGCCTGACCCTCGGTCAGTACGCGAAACAGCGGATCGATCGCGGCCTCCACCGGCCGCTCGCGGAGGAGGTCGGCACAGAATCCGTGAATCGTGCTGACGTGTGCCTCTTCGAGATTCTGCACCGCCGCGTCGAGCCGGCCGTGGACGTCGCGTGTGGTGGCGTCACGGCGCTCGTCTTCGAGTTTCTGGCGAAGCCGGAGCTTCAACTCTCCTGCTGCCTTCTCCGTGAAGGTGACCGCAACGATCTCGCGAACGTCGGCACGACCCTCGGCGAGTACACGCACGATCCGTTGTACGAGTTCAGTTGTCTTGCCCGTGCCGGCGGCCGCCTCGACAACCAGCGTGTCATCGATGGCCTCGAGAATCAGTCGACGCGCGCGCTCGTCCGGGGTCAGGTCGTCGGCGTCTGGAAAAAGAGTGAAGGGGTCTGACCCCATCATGGACGCTCCCTCAGTGCCAGAAGATCGGCAAGTGCCTCGGACGGCTTGCGAGCCACGCGCCTGAAGACGTCCGACCCGCACACGGGCCGGAAATCACAGCGGCCGCACGCGTCCTCCGTCGGCGCCGCGGCCAGAAAGCCGGTCTCGATCGCACGATCGACAACCTCGAGGACTTCGCGACCGGCGGCCCGCGATCGGTCATCCAGAAGAATGGGATGGGAAAAGAAGCTCCCGGTCGATGTGCAGTAGAACAGCCGGCCGTGGCTCACCTCGCGCTCGAGAGCCGCTTCAACCGCCATCGAATACAGAACCGGCTGCAACACGGCTCCCCCGCCGATCAGTACCTTCTCGATGCGCTCCGGCTTGCGTCCGGTCTTGTGATCCGTGATCCGCAATGCCTTGGTCTGCGCGTGTTCTTCAATGAGGTCGATCGCTCCGCGAAGCCTGAAACGCCCGTCGATCACGACGTCACCATGAAGGCTGTGCTCGTCCCGTTCGCCCGGCACGGGGCCGAACGCAAGCTCGAAATAGATCGGCAGCCACTCTTCGCCATCGCGCGCGAGGTACTCGAGCCACGCGTACAGGTCCCGCCTGATCGTCGCGAGCTCGTCCTGCCATACACGTTCGACCGCCGGCACCAACTCGTCGTGCGCATGATCGCCCACATGCTCGATCACTTCGTTCAGCACGGCGCGCGCTGCGTCGATCGTGGCGCCGGTCACGGGCAGTTGTCCTCTCGACTGCAGCGTGCGGAAGAAGCTCGCTTGAATCTCGTGAAACAGACTGCCCCGCGTCAGCGGATCCATATGCTGCAGCGGCTCAGGCTGCTCGAAAGGGCGCAGGCGGTAGATGGCGGACAACACGAACTGATACGGACAGGCGCTGAACAGCTGCAGTGCCGACGCCGAGTACGACCGCTCACCCAGGCGCTGGGACGCCAACGCGTCCCGCGTGTACGGCTGAACGCGCGTCAACCCGTCGCTCGGAGACCAGCGCCGCTGACCGCGCGCCCACCTGTCGACGACGGAGCGACGGAGGCACTCGTTGAGTTTGAGCAGGTAGTGGGCATGCCCTTTGACCGCTTCCGGCCTGACCTCGTCGAGCAATCGACGCAGTACCGCAAGGTCGTGCTCCTGATCGTCAATCGCATCGTCTGGCGACGATGGAGCGGGCCAGGCAAGGGTCGCGTCGCCCGCCTCGCGCGCACGCCGTTCCAGCTCGTCGTGATGCGGCACGCGGCCGGTCGCCGCACGTATGACGTCGAGCGCGTAGAACGAGGGGACGCGCGCGCGTGACTCACTCAGCTCGATGCGCGGATACGACACGTAGAGTCGATCCGAGGCGGCGCCGGCCGCCAGTTGCAGAAGCAACCGCTCCGACGCCAGGCGCTGACGTTGTACTGGCAGCGCTGGGTCCACGACTTCCCGCATGCCGTCGAGCATGATCGGGTCTTCGCGTGGTTTCTGCGGAAACATACGCTCGGCCAGGCCAGGAACGAACACGACTCGAAACGTTCGTCCCCTTGCCTGTTCCGGCGTTCCCACACAGACGCGCCCGTATCGATACGTCGGCGGCTCCGACTCCATCGTCAGCAGCCGCTCGGCAAGCACACGCCGCGCTTCATCGAGATCGACCGGTCCAACTTCGCCCATCGGCCGGAGATCGGCCAGCACGCGAAGCACGTGGGCTGGTGACTTCAGCACTCGCGGCGCCAGGGCGGAGAACCGGTCGAGCCACTCGCCCCACGTCGCCGAGGCGGGCCACGCTGCCATCTCCTCGATGATCGGCAGCGCAAACGCTTTCAGGTACTCCAGTTGCTGTTGCACCAGCCTGAGTCCCGCCACCCTTGCCTCGTCGCCACCATCGTCTCGTCTGGCTTCACGGATCTGACGCTCGAGCTCCGCGTGCTTGCCTTCCAACCGGCGTGTCCAGCGCGTTGCGTCACGGCCGATGACGGCGGCGTCGACGATCAGCGCCTCCCAGCGCCACGGGGCACGCAGTGTCCCTGCGAGGATGGACTCTGAGCCGGGACTCGGGACTCGGGACTCGGGATCGCCGGTTCCGAGTTCCACGGTCCTGATTCCGGGTTCCTGGTTCAGCTCTTGTTCGGTTGGTTGGATGCGACCGAATGCCTCATCCTGCGAGGCGGCCCAGCTCGTGTCTGCCTGCTCGCTGGCCAAGGGCACCTGGGCGAACGACAAGTACTCGGCGAATCTCGAGGCTGACAGTTGTTCGGCCGCGCATGCGAGGAGGGCAAGGAACGCGCGCCCGGCAGTCAGCGGCCGGCGCGTGCCGCGTCCGAACCACGCCGGCACCTTCGCCCGCCGTAGCGCGTGCTCGATGAGGCCGATGTAGTGTTGCGGTGCGCGGACGAGCACGGCCATCTCATCGAAGCGCACGCCGGCGCGAGCCTCGCGCAGAATTCGCCGCGCGATCTCGACAGCTTCCCGTCCTTCGCCTGGCGCTGAGAAGAACGTGAGCGAGCCATCGAGTTCACGCTCGATGGGAGGCGTTTCGGGGTCGAAGAGGTAACGGCGCAAGCAGGCGAGATCGCCGGCGTGTCCCTCGCGTTCCACGATCTCCACGCGGCCGCCCATTGCCTCGAGTCGGGCAATCCCTTCACGATCGCTGGCCGGCATCGTGGCGAACGCGGTCTGACTGCCGGAGAGAAGCGCTTCGATGAACGTCGCTTCGGCTCGGCGATCGAGCGGCAGATCGATCAACGCCACAAGCGACGCCGGATGCGTGCGAGCAACGGCCTGTGTCGCTGCCTGAAATAAAGCCGCGCGATCGACGCTCGAGGCGCGCTCGAACGATTCCTCGACTCGCTCGAGCAGCTCCGCCAGATCCGATCCGCCGCGCGATGCGCGCAGGAGCTGCCGCGCATCGACGCCGGCGAGTCGAAGCTCCTGCAGCGTCCGAGCGAGCGCGCGCGGGAAACCTGGCGTCGAGGCGACCGGCGCGAAATACTTCAGCGCCCGTTGTCGCGTCGCATCAAATGCGGCTCTTGCCGCCACCGCTTCGGCACCGAGCCGCGTGCTCGGCGTGTATCCCTCGGTCGCGAGCGCAACGATGGCGCTGCGCGCCGCGAGCTGTGTCAGGCTGACCCGCTGCAGGCCGAAGGTCGCGGGCAAGGTCGCCGCAACGGCACGCGCGAGATCGTCCGCCGCGCCGCGAGACGCACCGATGATGAGCGTTGGGGTGAGCCCGTCGCGCGCGCGCAGCAGGTCGCGCGCGACAGCCAGCCGATCGGCCGCAAGAGAAGAAACGTAAATGCGAAAAGCCATGTACCTTCCCCGGCCCATGCCGGGCATCCGGAACAGCAGCGTCGCACTGCTGAGCGGCACCACTGTAGCACGACCTCGTCGCCGCGGATCTGTCCCGGCGTGGGCCATGTCGAAGGAAGACCCCGCCGTCGATTCACGCGGTAAATTAATTCGGTTATGACCGTGTCGTTAGGGTTCGCGACGGAAGCGGACATCCAATCGCTCCTGGACCTTCAGCTCGCAGTCGACGCCGATCAGCAGCGGCGTTTCGGGACAGATCGCTGGTCCACGACGATCACGGACAGGAGCATCGCCAGAGGGCTCAAGTCCTCACGGGTCCTGATTGCGAAACAACAGGAGCGGATTGTCGGTGGCTTGAGGATGGCGACAAAGAAGCCCTGGGCGATCGATCTCAAGTACTTTACGCCGGTCGTGAAAGCGGTGTACCTGCACGACGTCAACGTCGACCCACGGCTGCAGCGAACGGGAATCGGGCGCCAGTTGATCGAGCGTGCCAAGATCGTCGCCCGCGAATGGCCCGTCGATGCGATCCGGCTGGACGCGTTCGACGGCCGATCGGGCGGCGGCCCCTTCTACGCGAAGTGTGGATTCACCGAGGTCGGACGCACCGTCTATCGACGCGTGCCTCTGATCTACTTCGAGTGCGTGCTCAGCGAGAAAGAATAAGCGTTCAGGGTGCGAGGCGTTCGCGACGCCACGTTCCACCAGATTGAGGCAGATAGCGGAGCCGATCGTGCAGGCGGCTCGGGCGTCCCTGCCAGAACTCGAACTCGTCCGGAATAACGCGGTACCCACCCCACCATTCCGGCCGTGGCACGTGATCGTCGAACTTCTCACGCGCGGCGTTGAACAACAGCTCCAGCGTGTCTCGACTGTCGATAACCTCGCTCTGTTGCGACGCGTAGACACTCCAGCGGCTTTCGATTGGACGGCTCGCGAAGTAGGCATCGGACTCGGCAGTCGAGACCTTCTCCACCGTGCCGTCAATACGGACCTGCCGTTCGAGGCTGCGCCAGGTAAACAACAGGCTGGCGCGGCCGGTGGCCTCTATCTCGCGCGCCTTGCGGCTCTGATAATTCGTGTAGAACACGAACCCACGATCGTCGACACCCTTGAGCAGCACGTTGCGAACGGACGGACGCCCGTCGCGAGTTGACGTCGCGAGCGCCATTGCGGTGGGATCGATCTCCGTCTCGCGAACCTGTTCGAACCAGCGCGCGAACTGCGTGAACGGATTGGCCTCGGACTCGGATTCGCTCAGTGGCTGGCCGATGTAGTCACGGCGCAGGTCGGCCAGGCTCATGCAGCGCTTACCAGCTTGATCGCGTCGTTCTCCACAGCGATGCGGACTTCGCCGCCGCTGTCGGCCAGCGATCCAAAGAGCAGCATCTCTGAAAGCGGCTTCTTGACTACCCGCTCGATGAGACGCGCCATCGGGCGCGCGCCAAACGCGCGGTCGAACCCTTTCTGAGCGAGCCAGCTGCGTGCCGCCGCGTCGAGCACGATCGTGACCTTCTTTGCCGCCACCATGCCCCGCACTTCGTCAATCTGTTTGTCGACGACCTTCTCGATCTCGCTCGTGCCAAGCGCGCCAAACGTGACGGTGGCATCGAGTCGATTGCGGAACTCGGGCGTAAACGTCCGTTCGAGAGCGCCTCGCGACGATCCACCTTTGCCCTGCTCGGTAAATCCGAGACGACGGTCGGAGAGGTCACGGGCACCTGCGTTGGTGGTCATGATGAGGACAACGTGACGGAAGTCGGCCTTGCGGCCGTGGGAGTCGGTCAGCGTCGCGTGATCCATGACCTGGAGCAGGATGCTGAACATGTCGGGATGAGCTTTCTCGATCTCGTCCAGCAACAGAACCGCGTGCGGCGTCTTGCGAATGGCGTCGATGAGCAAGCCGCCCTCTTCGTAGCCGACGTACCCAGGAGGTGCACCGATGAGGCGGGACACCGCGTGCTTCTCCATATACTCGGACATATCGAAACGCACGAACTCGATGCCCATGATGCGCGCGAGCTGCCGGGCGAGTTCCGTCTTGCCCACACCCGTCGGCCCGGCAAAGAGGAAGTTGCCGATTGGCTTGTCCGGCGCCCGCAGGCCGGATCGCGACAGCTTGATCGCTGAAGCCACCTCTTCGATCGGACCATCCTGCCCGAAGATCACGCGCTTCAACTCGACGTCCAGGAGCTCGAGCGCGCGCTTGTCATCGCTCGACACGGTCTGCACCGGGACGCGCGCCATCTTCGCGACGATCTGCTCGATCTGTGCCGCGCCGATCCGACCGGTCGCCTTCGACGCGGGCAGCAACTTGTGCGCTGCGCCAGCTTCGTCGAGCACGTCGATCGCCTTGTCAGGCAGGTGCAGGTCCTGCAGGTGGCGCGCCGACAGCGACACCGCTGCCGCCAGCGCCTCATCGTCGTATTGCACGCCGTGGTGCGACTCGTAGTGCAGCCGAAGACCCTTGAGAATCTCGAGCGTCTCGTCTTCGGATGGTTCGAGCACGTCGATCTTCTGAAAACGGCGCGATAGCGCGCGATCGCGATCGAACGATTGCTTCACATCGTTGAACGTCGTCGAGCCGATGCATCGCAACTGACCGCTCGCGAGCGCAGGCTTGAGCAGGTTTCCTGCATCCATCGCGCCGCCGGACGCGGCCCCCGCACCCACCAGCGTATGGATCTCGTCGATGAAGAGAATCGCGTTCTCTTCCTTCAAGAGGCGGTCGAGCACCTGTTTCACGCGCTCCTCGAAATCACCGCGATACCGGGTACCGGCGACGAGCGCGCCGAGGTCGAGCGCAAACACACGCGCTCCCTTCAGCACCTCAGGCACCTCGCCCTGATGGATTCGCAGCGCCAGCCCTTCGGCGAGGGCCGTCTTTCCGACTCCCGGTTCACCGACCAGTAGTGGATTGTTCTTGCGTCGACGGCACAACACCTGAACCATGCGCTCGATCTCGAGCGCCCGCCCAATGAGCGGGTCGATCTGGCCCGCCGCCGCGCGGGCGACGAGGTCCGCCGCATACACCTGGAGCGGATCGGTCGACGGGGCACCGGGCTCCCCCGCGGGAGCGGCCGCCGGCTCGGACTTGCCACCGTGAGACAGCACACGCAACAGCAGCAGCCGCTCGACGCCCTGCGAGCGCAGGAAGTACGCCGCGTGGCTGTTCTCCTCCTGGAGCAGGAAGACCAGCAGACTTCCGCTTTCGACATGCTTGGCGCTCGACGACACGGCGTGCATCATTGCCTGCTGAATCACGCGGTCGAATCCGAGCGTCGGCTCCGGCTCGACGACCGTCGGCGCCGCCACCGGCGTGAACGCCTTCGCGAGGATGTCGGTCAGCTGGCGGCGTAACACCTCGAGGTTGGCGCCGCATCCCGCCAGCACCCGCCGGGCCTGCGGCTCGTCAGTAATCGCGAGGAGCAGATGCTCGAGGCCGACCTCTTCATGACGACGGTCTGCCGCCATGCGGAACGCGCGCTGGATAGTCTCGAGTGTTTCCGGCGCGAACGGTACTGGCGTCTTACTCATGTTCTGGACCTGCGTCCGGCTCCATCGTTACGAGGAGCGGAAACTCCTGCTCCTCGGCCATCTGTCTCGTCCTTTTCAGTTTCGTCTCCGCGACGTCGTGCGTGTAGATCCCGGCAACGCCAATGCCCGATAAGTGCACGTGCATCATGACCTCGACCGCTTCCGCGCGCGGCTTCCGGAACACCGATTCCAGCACCCACACCACGAACTCCTGGGTGGTGTAGTCATCATTGTGCAGCAGCACCCGCCACATTCGCGGGCGCTCGAGCTTCTGATCGCTGCGCGGGTCGGCCAGCGTCGATGAGGATGTCTCGTGACTCAAGGCAATATCCGCCGGGTCCACAGTGCAGGACCCTGCCTACTTGCATATTGTACCTAGAAGGTCTTCATCGAATCGCCACGGCGACCGCACCGGGGTTTGCCGCACGAGGGAACGGACGTGGCGCAGAAATGTGGCACGCGGGATCTCGCGAGCTCCGAGCGATGAGAGGTGGCCCGTCGACATCTGGCAATCCACACACGTGAAGCCCCATCGTTCGATCTGTTTCACCAGCGCGACCAACCCGACTTTCGACGCATCGGACACTCGACTGAACATCGACTCGCCGAAAAACATCCGGCCAAGGCTCACGCCATACAAACCGCCGACCAGTTGCCCCCCCCGCCAGACTTCGACGGAGTGCGCACACCCGATGTCGAACAGACGCTGGTATGCGTGCATCATCTCATCCGTGATCCACGTCCCGTCCTGACCGCGTCGAGGCTCCGCGCAACCCCTCATGACCTGCCCGAAGCAGTTGTCGAGCGTGACCTGCATCCTGCCGGAGCGGATCGTCTTGCGCAGTGAGCGCGAGACATGAACCTCGGTCGTGAACATCACCATGCGAGGGTCGGGACTCCACCAGAGCACGGGGTCATCGTCGCCGAACCAGGGAAAGATGCCCCTGGCGTACGCATCGAGCAGCCGCTCAGTTGAGAGATCGGCGCCGGCGGCCAACAGGCCATTCGGATCCTTCAGCGCATGCGCGACCGGCGGAAATGGATCGTGAGGACTGAGAAAAGGAATCACGTATCCTTGATTATCAATCCTCTGCTCCGTCCCCATCTGACAACGCTCGCGGCGACCGTTACCGCGCCTCTGATTACACGCTTCGCGCCGTCGCCTACGGGCTACCTCCATCTCGGGCATGTCGTCAATGCGATCTACGTCTGGGGCATCGCTCGGGCGCTCAATGGCCGCGTGCTGCTGCGCGTCGAGGATCACGATCGCATCCGCTGCCGTCCGGAATACGAAGCGGCCCTCCTGGAGGATCTCGCCTGGCTCGGATTCGAGCCCGACTTCGGGCTCGAGCCATTACTGCGGCAAAGCGATACACCGTTTGTCTACGAGCAGGCGCTCGAGGGCTTGCGCGCGACAGCTCACGTCTACGCCTGTGAGTGCTCACGCAAGGACATCGGAGGCGAGCGGTACGATGGCCGTTGCCGCGGTCGGGGACTGAAAGTGGCGACGGGGCGCGGAATTCGTGTGCAACTTGGCAATGATATGGAAAAGTTCGAAGACGCCCTGCTAGGGAGGCTGTTTCAGTTGCCAGCCGAGCAATGCGGCGACCTGCTCGTTCGCGACCGGGATGGGCATTGGACCTACCAGTTCGCCGTCACCGTCGACGACTTACGGCAGAACGTCACATTGGTGATACGAGGCGCAGACCTGGTGTCGTCCACTGGACGCCAGATTTTTCTCGCGCGGATGCTGGGACGGAGAAATGCTCCGGTTTTTCTGCATCATCCGCTCATCCATGACGATCTGGGCGAGAAGCTCAGTAAGTCTGCGGGGGACACGGGCGTGCGTGAGTTGCGGTCGAGGGGCCTCAGCGCCCCCGAGGTCATCGGCATCGCCGCGGCGCGAGTCGGCCTGGTCGATCCGGGTATGCCGATCCACGCTTCCGAGGTCTCGCGTCTCTTCGAACAGCGGGTACTTCCCGGGCCGTGACGGCAGACTGAGGCCTCAAACTATCGATCGTAGACCGTAGCCTGAGCCCAACTTGCGATAGAATCGAGCGCCACCCCGATCAGTTCGGGTTTTTCACGAGGAGACCTTGGCAGTCCGTCTGTTCATTGGAAACCTGCCGTACGGCGCGAGCGAAGCGGATCTCAGAGCTCATTTAGCGGCCGTCGCAGAGCCCGCCCACGTTGCCATGCCGGTCGATCGCGAGACCGGTCGTCCACGCGGATTCGCGTTCGTGGAGTTTGCGGATCGCGCTGTCGCTGAGGAAGTGATCCGCAAGTTCGACGCACAGCCATTTCAGGGGCGTCCGCTTGCCGTCAGCGAAGCGCGCGCGCGTGAGGATCGCCCACCGCCCCGGCCCGGTGGAGCTGGCGGCTTCGCACCCGGGCCCGGTGG
>Ga0207675_100005530_pt1 | contig 12083 bp, 9 predicted proteins | sample KBSSwiS42_FD_184305 | JGI IMG/M metagenome (GOLD analysis project Ga0207675, IMG submission 184305) | Switchgrass rhizosphere microbial communities from Kellogg Biological Station, Michigan, USA - KBS Switchgrass S4-2 (SPAdes) (version 2) | ecosystem: Host-associated > Plants > Roots >...
CGACGACTTCATGGCGGGCGCGAACGAGACCCTTCATCAACACACCTGGCGTCCGCGCTTCTTCCAGGTCGCTGCCGGATCCGAATCATTGGCGGCCTTCGTGAGCGGCTTTCTCGACGGGCGCATGGAGGATGTCGGGCCGTGATGCCGAGTGAACAGATCAGGGGGGCTGCGCCCTCAGCGCAAGAGCGCGAGGTCGACGGCGTTGGCCATGACCTCATACCCCATGTCATTGGGATGCAAGTGATCGCCGCTGTCGTAGGGCGGGCTCATGATCAGCGGATCCGTCGCGTCTTTCATGGCGCGATCGAAGTCGACCACGCCGTCGACGTCGCGATTGGCGCGAATCCAGTCATTCACCGCCTGGCGCCTGGTTTCCGCCGTTTCGCTGTAGTAGGGCGCAGCCGTGCCCTTGAGCGGCAGCAGCGTGGCGAGCAGCACGCGCACGTCGTGCGACTCGGCTTCCGCCACCAGGGTCGCGAGCCCGCCCGTGATCGCTTCGGCGCTGGCGTCTTGCTCCGGCAAGCGACCCGAAACCCCGATGTCGTTGATGCCGAGCAAGATGATGACGTCGCTTACGCCCGTCTGACCGAGCGCATCGCGCGAAAAACGCGACAGGCCGGAGGGGCCGCGCCCGTCGCGGAGCACGCGATTGCCGGAGATGCCGGCGTTCACCGTGCTGTAGGGCGTCGACCCCTGCTGCGCGTTCAGGCGGCGCGAAAGGAAGTTCGGGTAGCGACGATTGGCGTCGATGGTGGAACCGAGCCCGTCCGTGATCGAGTCGCCGAACGCCACGACCACGCGCGGCGCCTGCGCGCTCGCCACGTCGACGCCCGTGAGCCAGTAATACGACTGACGCGGCGTCATGGGAGCGGGAGTCTCGCTCGGCATGGTGGGCGCCGACACGACATTGCCGGGAGCCACGTACGCCGTCTGCTGGCCCAGGCGGTGGACGGTGGCCACGTTCGCCTGCCCTGCGATGTAGAGTGTCACGGCCAGGTCCGCCTCGACAGGGGTGGCGAGCGGCGCGAAGTCGCTCCAGGCTTCCTGGCCCGGGGCGATCGTGACGCGGCTCGCGCCGTTGAACGTCAACGCGGTCTGCGAGCTCATGTCGATCGCGGGGCCGCCCGTGCAGAACGCGACGCTGCTCGCATCGACGGTGAGCGGGGCGGCGCCGAGCAGATTGGACAGGCGCACCCGTAGCTCGTCCCCTCCGGCGCTCAGATGCACCACTTGCCGGATCGTCTGGTTGCTCAAGAGCTGCGGCTCGGGCGGCATGGCACCCGGCTGCGTCGAGAGCTCGGCGTAGTCTTGCGGCGACGCTGCCCAGGCTGCGTAAGAAACGCGCGCAGGGCTGCTCTCCGCGCTGCAACCCAGGCACGCGAGCAGCGCCCAGCCCAGCGTGGCGATGGGCCAATGGCCGCGGCCCAGGTCGCTCGGTCGTGTCGTCGATTGCCGTCTCATCTCATTCCCTCCACTCATCGAGAGCAAAGCCAGGAGTCGAGCTGAGCAATAGAGCCCGTTAGCGGTTCGCTGTCTTCCGCGAATGCCGCGCTGGTTTTCTCGCTTCGCGACGTGCTGCGCCCCGGGGAGCTCCCTGCTGCGCAATCCGAGGCAACCGCCTCTACCGGCTGCCGCGGTACGTCGAGTAGCCGTACGGGCTGAGCAAGAGCGGGATGTGGTAGTGCTCGTCGGCGGCGCTGACCTGAAAGGTGACCTCCACGCGCGGATAAAAGATGGGCTGGCCCTGGCGCATGAAGTACGTGGCCGTGTCGAAGCTGATGCGGTGCTCGCCGGAGGCCGGCTCGAACGGGGGCTCGAAGCCGAGCACGCGGCCGTCGGCGTTGGTCAGCGCCTGACCGAGGCCTTGCCAGGCCTGACCGCCCGCACGCCGCTCCACCCGGACCACGATGCCCGCCACGGGGCGACCGATCGACGTATCGAGGACGTGACAGGTGATGCCGCTCATGGGGCCCATGCTAGCGCGATCAGGGGCCGTGTGTCCCGAGCCCTGCCAGGCGCAGCTGGGTGATTTTTGCTTGCTCTCCGGCCGCTATCGCCAGCTCCGTGGCGGGGTCGTGGTCGAGCCGCGCGCGCAGCAGCGCGAGCATCTCGGCCGCGCTCTTGCCGCTGGCGCACACGATGAAGATGAAGCCAAAGCGCTCGCGGTACGCGCGGTTGCCGTCACGCAGCCCGAGCAGTGTCGCTTCGTCGGCGCCGGCCACGCCCGACTGCTCGTGCGCCGCGAGCGTGTGCGTGCTGCCGAAGCGCTGGCGCAGCGCTGCCAGATCTTCGCCGATCTGCGGATGCTGCGCGAAGGCCTCGCGGTAGTCGTGCGCCCCGAGCCCCTGCCAGGCGCGCTCGGCCAGCGCATACAGCTCCGCCGTCGAGGCGTAGGGCCGCGCGGCGAGCAGCGCCTGCACCCAGCGCTCGGCACCGCAACAGCGCCGCAGCGCGTCCGCCGCGGCGCCCGGCGCGAGCTCGTTCAAGAGCGCGTGCGGCTCGCTGTGCATGTCAGGCCCGCTCGGCCGACGCGACGCCATCGCGCTGGCCCCACACGCGCAGCCGGCTCACCCCGCCGTCGGGGTAGATGCTCAGGCGCAGGTGCGAGATGGAGCCACTGGCTCGAAACTGGTCGAAGAAGTGGCGCGTGTGCGCGCTCAGCTTCACCTCCGGCAGCCAGCTCACCCAGTCGCTACGCGCGATCAGCTCTGTGGTGCGAGCGTTCGGCGGCACGTCTAGCGTCTCGATCGAGCAGCGATCGGGGTAGTTGCCCTTGAAGTGGTTGGTGTCCACCTCGATCAGCTGTGGCCGCCCGCGGGCGCCGAGCCGCACGATGATCCAGTCGTGGCCCGGGGCGCGCTTGCGCCGCGTCTCCCAGCCTCCGCCCATGGTCTCTGCCCGACCCGGCAAGAGCAGCTGGTGCATCGGGCTGAAGAAGGCGTCCGAGCAGGCGAGTGGCAGAGCTCCGTTTCGGAGCGCGGCGAGATCCACCGCGCCGGGCTCGACGCGCGGCGCCGTTTCCTCGTCCGGCTCGTGCGTGGACCAGTCGGGCGCGACCTTGCCAAAAATGCGCAGCCGGGCGACGCCGCCATCCGGAAAGATGTTGAGCCGCACGTGGCTCACGGCGCCATGCGGCTCGGGTACGAACAGATTCTGCGAGCCGGGCCTGAGCGCGGCCTGCGGCAACAGCTCCGTCCACTCCAGGCGCTCGATCGCCTCGAGCGAAGTGCCGCGCGGCACGCGCAGCCCGTCGAGCGAAGCGAAGGGCGGATGGTTGCCGAGGAAGTGGTTGGTGTCGATGTCGACGGCGTGGACCGTGCCCGCGGCGCCCAGCTCGACGATGCACCAGTCGTGGCCGGGGCCGCGCTTGCGCCGGCTCTCCCAGCCGTCCATCCACTTGCCGCGATCGGTGTACTTGTCGGGGATGAACGTGCCGCGGCCCGGATCGAGCAGGTTCTGGATGCCGGCAAAGAAGTCGTCGTTCGTGCCGAGCGCGCGGCCGCCGAAGGCCGCAGCCGCCAGATCGACGAGGCCCGTGAACGTCGCGGCGCCCGAGGCCGCTGCGACCCCAGAAACAGAGTTCTTCATGCCGTGTTCGTCCGCTGTAAGAGCAACTGACCGATGGGACCCGCCGGATGTTGCACGCCGTCGAATACGACGCGCCCGGCGAGCAGCGTCTGGTGGACCCGCCCGTAGACCTCCCGCTCCAGATAGGGCGAGAGCTTGTGACGAAAGAACAGCTGTTCGCTCTGCACCCGAAAGCGCTCGTCCGGATCCCAGATCACCAGATCCGCAGAGCGCCCGGCGCGCAGCTCCCCCTTGTGCAGCGCCAGGCCTGCAAAGCGTGCCGGCGCGCTGGAGAGCCAGCGCGCGAGTTGCTCGAGCGAGGCGCCGCGCTGGCGCGCCTCTGTCCAGAGCGTGGACAGGCCGAGCTGCAGCGAGGCAATGCCGCCCCAGGCCTCGTGGAAGTTGCCCTGCCCGCGCCGCTTGAGCCCGGGGGTGCAGGGGCTGTGGTCGGTGATCACGAAATCGATCACGCCCTCGAGCAAGCCTTGCCAGAGCGCCTCGCGATTGTCGTGCTCGCGGATCGGCGGCGCGCACTTGAACTCGGTGGCGCCCGCCGGGATGTGCTCCGCCTCCAGACACAGATAGTGCGGGCAGGTCTCCACGCTGACGGGCAGCCCCTCGTCCTTGGCCGCGCGCAGCAGAGGCAGGCAAGAGGCAGCCGACAGGTGCACGATGTGCACGGGGCAGCGCGTCTCGCGGCACAGCTGGATCAACAAGCGGATGGCGGCCTCTTCCCAGCTGGGCGGGCGCGACTCGAGAAAGCTGCGATAGGCGTGCGGATCGGTCTCGCTCACGGTCGCGCCCAGATCGAGCTCGGCGTGGGCCAAGAGCGGCAGCCCGAGATCGCGCAGCACCGGCATGGCCCGCCGCAGATCGGCCTCGGTCGCATTCGGAAACTCGTCGATGCCCGAGTGCACCAGGAACGCCTTGCAGCCGAGCACGCCGCCCAGCGCCAGCCCGGGCAGATCGCCCACGTTGCCGGGGATGACACCGCCCCAGAAGCCCACGTCTACGAAGCAGCTGCCGCGGCAGGCTGACAGCTTCTGGTCGAGCGCCGCGCGCGTGGTCGTGACCGGCAAGCAGTTGAGCGGCATGTCCACCAGCGTCGTCACGCCACCCGCCGCGGCCGCGCGCGTGGCGCTGTCGAAGCCCTCCCACTCGGTGCGCCCGGGCTCGTTGATGTGCACGTGGCAGTCGACCAGCCCTGGCGAGATCACCTGCGAGCCCGCGCGCGTGACGTTGGCGCCCGGCGGGGCTGCCGGCAGGAGCTCCGTGATCTGGCCTCCGGCGATGTGCAGCGCCGCGGGCCGCACGCCGTCCGGCAGCACCACGCGCGAGCTTTCGAGCCAGTAGTCCATCAAGCTCCTCCCGCCACATCGCCTCCCGCCACATCGCCTCCCGCCACATCGCCTCCCGCCACATCCTCGTCGATCTGGTCGCCGGCGTCGTCAGCCTGCGCGGCCCGTTCGGGCGCTGCGCTCTCCGCGAGCAGCTGCTCGAGCCGCTCGTCGTCCACGGCGCGCAGGTGCTCGAGCGAAGCCACGCCGTGGCGCAGCGCGATCATCTCCGAGACGATGCTGACCGCGATCTCCGTCGGGCTGAGCGCGCCCAGGTTCAAGCCCACGGGCGCGTACAGGCGACTCGTGTCGGGCACCCCGTCGCGGGCGGCAATGCGCTGCAACAGGCGGTACACCTTGCGCCGGCTGCCGACCAGGCCGACGTAGCGCACCGGCTGGCGCAACGCCGCCCGCAGCACCCCTTCGTCCAGCCGATGGTCGTGCGTCGCGATCAAGATCCAGTCGCGCCAGCCGAGCGTTGCTTTCCGCACCACATCCACCGGATCGTTCAGCTCCCGACGACACTCGGGAAAGCGCGCGGCCGTGTTCCACTCCTCGCGCTCGTCCAGGATCACGAGCTCGAACCCGACGCTGCGTGCGAGCGAGGCGGTCGGCTGTGCGACGTGCCCGGCCCCACACAGCCAGAGCCGCGGCGTGGCGCCGATCGGCTCGAGAAACACGCTCATGCTGCCGCCACAACACATGCCGAGATCGCGCCCCAGATCCCAGCTCACCAGCTTGGCGACCCCGCGCTGTTGCACGTCCCTGAGTGCCTCGAGCACGGCCTGCTCGATGGCGCCGCCGCCGATCGTGCCGACCGCGCCGCCGTCCGCACAGAGGAGCAGCCGTGCTCCCGGGGTTTGCGGCGTAGATCCGCTGACCTGCACGACGGTGGCGAGCGCGCCCGCCTGGCCGGAGCGCAGCAGATCGAGCACAGCCTCCGTCACCACCTGCATGGCACTCTCCTGCGTTCAGTCCTGCGGTCCGAGTGTACGCCGGACAGCGGGGGCGGGATAGCCCTCACGCCCCGGAGGACATTGTAGAAGACAACCGTCTGGAACAGACCGGCAACCTTGCGGGTAACTAAGGGCTTCGTAACAACGCTGTACGCAACAGGGCTGCCAGTAATCGGGCTGCCAGTAATCGGGCTGGCGGTAATCGGGCTGCCAGTAACAACGCTGCCGAATTGCGCGTATACTCCGCCCGGCATGGCAGCGGCAGTGTTCGAGCTCAACGGCCAGAGCGTGAGCGTAGACGATGTCGACCCACATTGCACGTTGCTCGAGTGGCTGCGTGCCTCGGGCCGCACGGGCAGCAAAGAGGGCTGCGCAGAGGGGGAATGTGGCGCGTGTGCCGTGGCCTTTCTCAGCCGGGACGAACAGGGGCGATCGCGCTACGAGCCCGTCAACGCGTGCCTGATCTCCCTTCCGGAAGTCCACGGCCGCTCGCTGGTCAGCGTGGAAGGCGTGAGCCCGCCGGGTTGCAGCTCGAGCTCCGGAGTGCTGCATCCCGTTCAGGAGGCCATGGTCCGGACAGGTGGGTCGCAGTGCGGATACTGCACACCTGGCTTTGTGATGAGCCTGTTCTGCGAATACTACCGGCCCGATCGCGACGGCTATGACCCCGAATCCATCAGCGGCAACCTGTGCCGTTGCACCGGCTACCGCGCGATCGCCGATGCGGCGCGCGGCCTGGGTATGCCGGCCACGAACGACCCCTGGCTGATCCCGCTCGGCAAGGGACCGCGCGAGCTGCCGGAGCTCGAGTACGCGGCCCAGGGCCGGCGCTTCTTCCGCCCCCAGAGCTCGAGCGAGCTGGCGCGCATTCTCTGGGAAAACCCCGGCGCTGTGCTGCTCGGCGGCGGCACCGACCTGATGGTGTACGCCAATCAACGCCATGAGCGTTACCCGGTGCTGGTCTCGATCGGGTCGCTGCCCGAGCTGTCCGTGTACGACGTCCGTGAAACAGAGATCGTGCTCGGGGCGGCGCTGCCGCTGTCACGCATCGAGCGCTTGCTCGAGCATGCGCTCTGGGGCGCGGAGCTGGCTGCGCTGCGCCAGCTCTTGCCGCTGTTCTCGTCGCGGCTGATCCGCAATCGCGCGACGCTCGGCGGCAACCTGGCCACCGCGTCGCCGATCGGTGACTCGTCGCCGGTGCTGCTCGCGCTCGGCGCGGAGCTCACGCTGCAGACCGGCGCGGGGCAGCGTCGTTTGCCGCTGGATCAGTTCTTTCTCGGCTATCGCCAGACGGCGCTCGCAGCCGGGGAATGGATCGTGAGCGTGCACCTGCCGCGGCCGCTGGCGCGTGTGCAGCGCTTCTACAAGGTCAGCAAGCGCGTGCTCGACGACATCTCCACGGTGGCCGCGGCTTTCGCGCTCGACCTCGGCTCCGACGGCAGCGTGCAACGCCTGCGCGCGGCGTACGGCGGCATCGCCGCCACGCCGTTGCGAGCCGAGGCGCTGGAACGCGCCGCCGTGGGCCGCTCCTGGCGCAGCGAAAGCAGCCTGCGCGTGCTGCTCGAGGCCCTGCGCGATCTGGGCACGCCGCTCGGCGATCAGCGCGGCAGCGCCGCCTATCGCAGCGCCATGATCGAAAAGCTGTTCGAGCGCTTCCACGCCGAAACCAGCGCGGGAGCGAGCAAGTGAAACAGGTCGGCGTCGCCCGCAGCCACGAGTCCGCGCGTGCTCACGTCACGGGCAGCGCCAAGTACGTGGACGATCTGTGGCCCAGCCTGACCGGCACCGTCCACCTCTGGCCCGTCACCGTGCCCCACGCGCACGCAAAGATCTTGGGGCTCGATAGCGAGCGGGCGTTGAGCTCAAAAGGAGTGCTCACCGTGCTCACGGGCGCGGACGTGCCCGGCATCAACGACGTGGGCCCCACGCGCCGGGATGAGCCGCTGTTTCCCTCGGAGGTTTGTTTTCACGGTCAGGCGGTGGCCTGGGTGGTGGCCGAGACGGAAGCCGAGGCGAGGAGCGCGGCCGCGCTGGTGGTGGTGAACGTCGAGCCCCTGCCGGCGATTCTGTCCATTCGAGAAGCGCTCAGCGCGCAGAGCTTTCACACAGCCACCGAGCGCATCGCGAGCGGCGACGTGGAGGCGGCACTGGCCCGCGCCGAGTTGCGCCTCGATGGCCAGCTCGAGATCAACGGGCAGGAGCACTTCTATCTCGAGACGCAGGCCGCGCTCGCCGTGCTGGACGAGTCGGAGGGCGTGTTCGTGCACTCTTCCACGCAGCACCCGGCCGAGACGCAGGAGATCGTCGCGCGCGTGCTCGGAGTGCCTCGCCATGCGGTGGTGGTGCAGTGCTTGCGCATGGGCGGTGCCTTCGGCGGCAAGGAGGTGCAAGCCAACGCCTGGGCGGCGCTGGCCGCGCTCGCGGCGAAGAAGCTGCGCCGCCCTGCGCGCGTGCGCCTGACGCGGCAGCAAGACCTGCGCCTGACCGGCAAGCGGCATCCGTTCCTGGCCCGCTTCCGCGTCGGCTTCACGCGCGGCGGCAAGCTCCAGGCGCTCGACATCGAGCTGTTCAGCGACGGTGGCTGGTGCCTCGATCTGAGCGCGCCGGTGCTGTTCCGTGCCATGTTTCACGTCGACAACTGCTACGCCATCGAGCACCTGCGCGTGAGCGGCCAGGTCTGCCGCACGCACAATGTGTCGCACACCGCGTTCCGCGGCTTTGGCGGGCCGCAGGGCATGCTGGTGATCGAGGAGGTGCTCGATCGCGTGGCGCGCACGCTGCAGGTGCCGCCGCATCTGCTCCGGGAGGGCAACTTCTATCGCCGGGGCGACTGCGCGCACTACGGTCAGGAGATCCGCGACGCCGATCGCATCGGGCGCATCTGGTCAGAGCTGAAGGCGAGCAGCCAGTTCGGCGCGCGCTGGCGCGAGATCGAGCGCTACAACGCGGAGAACCGCCACGACAAGCGCGGCCTGGCCATCACACCGGTCAAGTTCGGCATCTCGTTCACGACCGCGTTCTTCAACCAGGCCGGGGCGCTGGTGATGCTCTATCGAGACGGCAGCGTGCAAGTGAACCACGGCGGCACGGAGATGGGGCAAGGGCTGCACACCAAGATCGCCCAGATCGCGGCCGACGCCCTGGGCGTGACGTTCGACGCGATCCGCATCATGCCGACGCGCACCGACAAGGTACCCAACACCTCCGCATCGGCTGCGTCGGCCAGCACCGACCTGAACGGCGCGGCGGTAGTGTCGGCGTGCAACACGCTGCAGCGCCGGCTCGCGGCCATCGCGGCCCTGCATTTTCAGACCGCCGCAGAGAACATCCAGTTCGATGCCGGTCATGTCTATCCAGCGGGGCAGCCGGCGCGCGCGGTGGCCTTTGCCGAGATCGTCGATCGCGCCTACCTGGCGCGGGTGCCGCTGTTCTCTTCCGGCTACTACCGCACGCCCAATCTTCACTTCGATCGCGCCAAGGGCAAGGGCAAGCCCTTTCACTACTACGCCTACGGCGCCGCCGTCTGCGAGGTCGGCGTGAGCGGCTTTACCGGCCAGTACGCGCTGCGCCGCGTGGACATCCTGCACGACGTCGGCGACTCGCTCTCGCCGCTCATCGACCGCGGGCAGGTGGAGGGTGGCTTCATCCAGGGTGTGGGCTGGCTCACGACCGAGGAGCTGGTCTGGAGCAGCGACGGCGCGCTGCTGACCAGCGGCGCCTCCACATACAAGCTGCCGACGCTCGGCGAATGTCCGCCGGAGCTCCGGGTGGCGCTGCTCGCGCGCGCGGCGGAGCCGGGGGTCGTCTTCGGCAGCAAGGCCGTCGGTGAGCCCCCGCTGATGCTCGCGATCAGCGTACGCGAAGCACTGCGCGCCGCGGTCGCGGCCTTCGGCCCCAGTGGTCACGTGGTGGAGCTAGCGACACCGGCGACGCCCGAGGCCGTTTTCTGGGCGATCGAAGCCGCGCGCCAGAAGCAGGGCGAGCTGAGACAGTCGAGCGCCGCACAGTGAGCGAAGACGAATGACCCGCCGGCGCGCGCTGGCGAGCCACGGCCCAGCGCAGGTGCGGGACAGCAACTCGCCAGGCGCGCGCGGGCCAGACCCGAGCGCGCCCGGACGTGGTGCCTCACTCCTCCGAGGTAGCGACAGGCTCCGCGCCCGCCGCTGGGGAGCCGCCGCCTGCGGTCGACGCGCCGCTGCTGGGGGACGTCGGTTGCGGCTGCACGTTGCTGCAGGGCTGGCCGCCCGCCGCCGGGGGCGGCAGCGGGTAGGCAATGGCAGGCGCTGCGGCGGATCCTCCGCCGGCTGCAGAGCAACCCGAGATGACCGTCCCGGGCTGACCCTTGCCGCCCCCTGCCGCGGTGCCGGCGCTCGGGGGTGGGGGCTGGCCTGCCCCGGTGTTGGGGTCGCCTTGAGCCGGGACGGCGCACGTCACGCCGCTGCCGCCGGCGGCGTCCGGCGCCGGGCAAGGGGGCAACGCGACGCCCGCACACGGCGTCGCTGGGTCGTTGGGCGAGCCGGGCTCGAACGCAGGGCAGCCGCCGGCCTGATCCGGAGGCGCGGGTTCGCCGCCAGCGTGGGGTGCCGTGCCGACGCCTTGCACGACGCAGTTGGCCGTGGTGGGGGCGCTCGCGGTGCCGGTAGCCGTTGTCGTGGCGCTCGCGTTGCCGGTGGAGTGTCCTGCTCCGGCCGTGGGCGCCTGAGTCCCTGCGGGCGCGTTCGCGCCGTTTGCTTGATCCTCGAGGGCCGCCTCGTCCTTGCCCAGATCGAGATCCTGCGCGCCGCCGCAGGCGCTGGAGAGCGCCCCGAGCGCGGTCGCGAGCGCGGCGGAGCGCAGGCAGAGAGAGAGGTGAGCCGCAGTGAAGCGAGAGATCGCGCTCGGCGAACGCTGGAATCGATCGGGCGAAGCGCTGGGCGTGTGCATGCGATGGGTCATTGAGTGTTTCTCCAAATGAATCGAGGGAGATCGCCCGTTGCTGCAGGGCGACCGTTCATTGAGTGGCCCGAGACCTCGGCGCGGGCACTGCATTCGGCGCGAGTCCGCAATCTGCGCTGACGCGCCTGCCGAGCACGGAGTCGGGCCAGCGGCGTACGAAGGCTGCCCCACGGACGGCGTTGCCCGTCTCGCGACAGTCCGCGAGCGCTTCGATCGCCGCGCGCTCTTGGCACAGGTCTCCGTGGGGGAAAGCCTGCGCATGGCGCGCTGCGAGCTCGCGCGCTCGGGCGAACTCGCCGCGCCGGAGCGCATCGCGGGCTCGCATCATCAAATCGAGCTCGCTCCCGAGGCTGTGTGGGGCCCGCGCCGCGGCGCGGGCAGCGCTCGGCGCGGAGCGGTGCAGGCTGTGTTGCTCGGTGGGGGGCAGCGCTCGCGGCTCCGGCGCGTCGGGGTCCGCGGACAGAGCGCTCGGCGCCGGGGGCAGAGCGCTCGGCGTAACCGCGGATGTCACGAATTCCGCGGACGTCGCTCGCGTGGTGCGCGAGAGCCGTGATGCGTTCGGGCCCGTCTCACTTCTCATCAATAACGCAGGCGTTCCGGATCCGTTCGGGCCGCTCTGGACCACGTTCCGGCCCCCTGGACCGAGGCGAACCTCGAGTCCGCACTGGGCGATGTCGCCGAGCGGCTGGGCGTCAAGCGCAAACAGGTTTTCCAGCCGTTGCGGGTTGCAGTGACTGGAACGACCGTCTCACCGGGTATCTTCGAGACAGTCGCGCTGCTCGGGCGCGACGAAACCCTGGCTCGGGTGGACCATGCGCTTAACGGGAGGAAGGGGACGTGAAGCGGCGCGAAGGTGGGGCGGGCGGCTCAACGATCCGTCCAGACTTGCCGATAGGGCTTGAAGGCGGGGCCATGACAGGCCAGGAACCGCCTGAACAGATTCCCGTGACGCCCGACGACAGTCTGATGCCGCCTACCGCACCCCCTGCCAGCGCTCCCGCAGCGCCACCTGCCAAGGGAGGCTCCCGCGAGCCCTACGCCGTGGTGGGTCGCCCGCGCAACGAGGGCCACGGCAAGCGCCTCACCGCCGCCTTCGAGGCGCTCGAGCTCTTCCCGGCGCTCGCCGAGTCGCGCAACCGCCTGCTGGCACTCGTCTCGGAGGAGCATCCCTCGACGGGTGAGGTCGTCCGCGCCATCGAGTCTGACGTCGCGCTCGTCATCGCCGTGCTCCGGCTCGCCAACGGGCTCGACTCGCCGCGCCGCGGTCAGGTCGAGTCGATCGTCG
>Ga0207675_100005531_pt1 | contig 12082 bp, 12 predicted proteins | sample KBSSwiS42_FD_184305 | JGI IMG/M metagenome (GOLD analysis project Ga0207675, IMG submission 184305) | Switchgrass rhizosphere microbial communities from Kellogg Biological Station, Michigan, USA - KBS Switchgrass S4-2 (SPAdes) (version 2) | ecosystem: Host-associated > Plants > Roots >...
AAGAATTGTGGACAACCGTTCTTCGATGCACGGCACCTGGCAGCAAGGAAACCCAGGGGGCGGATGGATGCCGTGGCTCAAGGGGTCGAACATCACCCAGGTCGGGTAACCCTCGGCGGGGTGGGGGTGACTATCGGGTGATGGACGACGCGGGGTTGGTGCGACTCGCCCGGGAGGGGGATCGGGGGGCGTTCGCGGTGCTGGTGGGCAGGCACCGGGCGATGCTGGTGGCGCTGTGCTGGCGGGTGCTGGGGGACCGGGGGCTGGCCGAGGATGCCGCGCAGGAGGCGGTGCTGCAGGCGATGGTCGGGCTCGACCGGCTGGAACAGCCGGAGCGGTTCGGGGCCTGGCTGGGGGGGATCGGGCTGAACGTCTGCCGGCGGTGGCGGCGCGACCAGGCGCGGGAGGCATGGTCGCTGGCCGCGCTCACCGGGGGCCGGGCCGGGCCCGACCCGGTGCCCGACGAGCCGGCGGAGGTGGCCGAGCGGGCCGAGGAGGCCAGGCGGGTGCGGCGGGCGGTGGGGCGGCTGCCGGCCGGGCAGCGGGCCGCGGTCGTCCTGTTCTACCTGGTGGGGATGGCCCACCGGGAGGTGGCGGCGGCGCTCGGCATCGGCGTCGGCGCCGTCAAGACCCGGCTGCACAAGGGCAGAGCCGCCCTCCGCGAGGAACTGGCGACCTGGGAGAGGGAGGAGCACATGGCGGCGACGACGACCGGGCCGGTGACCATGCGGGTGACCGAGGTGCGCCGGCAGCCACAGGAGGCCGAGCAGCCCGAGAAGACGGCCATCCTGCTCACCGAGGAGGCGGGGGAGCGGCGGCTCTCGATCTGGGTGGGGGCGTTCGAGGCCCTCCAGGTCGCCTTCGCCCTCGAGGGCACCGCGCTGCCCCGGCCGATGGCCTACCAGTTCATGACCTCGCTGCTGGAGGCGACCGGCGGCCGGCTGGCCGAGGCGAGGGTGACCCGGCTGGACGACGGCACCTTCTACGGCGTGGCCGTGGTCGACGGGCCGGCCGGGACCCGCGAGGTCGACGCCCGCCCGAGCGACATCCTCAACCTGGCCCTGCTGACCGGCGCCCCCATCCGGGTCGACCCCGGGGTCCTCGCCGAGGCGTCCCAGAGCGACAAGGGCGCCCGGTTCCTGGCCGAGGCGGCCGCCTACCCCGACGGCACCGCCACGATCGTGGCCGAGTTCCAGGCCGAGATGGAACAGGTCCGGGCCGAGTTCCTCCGCCGCCACTGACCGGGCCCGCTCCGGCCCGGCTAGCCCACCGCGACCTCGCCGGGGTCGGGCACCCGGGTCGGATGCAGGCCGGCCCGGGCCGCCTCCTCGGCGAACCAGACGGCGTCGCGGACCGCGCAGCCGCCCGGGTCGTTGTTGAAGTAGACGTAGGCGTCGGCGCCGGGACCGACCAGGCCAGCCAGCCGGCCCGCCCAGGCGGCCAGGGCCTGGCGGTCGTAGCAGGGCCGCGGGTCGGCCGTGCCCTCGTGCAGGCGCAGGTAGGTCCAGTCGGCGGTGCGCCAGAGCGGGGTGGACCGGTGCGGGCTGTCGGCCAGGCACAGGGCCGCCCCGTGCTCGCCGAGCAGGTCGCGGACCTCGTCGGTCCACCAGCTGTCGTGGCGGGGCTCGACCGCGACCCGGGTCCCGGCCGGGAACGCCCGCAGGGTCCGGTCGAGGGCGGCCGGGTCGGCCTTGAGGGTCGGGGGGAGTTGAAGCAGGACCGGGCCGAGCTTGTCCCCGAGGTGGCGGGCGTGGTCCAGGAGCCGGCCGACCGCCTCCTCGGGGTCGCGCAGGCGCTTGAGGTGGGTCAGGAACCGGCTGGCCTTGACGGCCATCACGAACCCGGGCGGGGTCCGCTCGGCCCAGGCGGCGAAGGTGTGTGGCTCGGGCAGCCGGTAGAAGGCGTTGTTGGACTCGACGGTGGCGAACCGCTCGGCATAGTGCTCCAGCCAGCGGGCCTGGGCCAGCCCCTGGGGATAGAAGCGGCCCCGCCAGTCCCGGTACTGCCAGCCAGAGGTCCCGACCAGCACCGGCACCGGCCGCTCACCTCCGTCCCGTCACCAGCCCGTCGTCCCCGGCCCGCCCTTGAACGGCCCGGTCACCGCCGAGGTGATCCAGCCGCCGTAGAAGTCGCCCGGCTGGGCCTCGACCGGTTCGCCGTCGACGGTCGCGCGGTCCACCCGGCCCGGGTAGAAGGCGTAGCACCCGGCGATGGCCTCATACCCGGGGCCGGGCAGGGCATAGGACCAGGCGACCGCCGGACGGTCGCCGGCATCGTAGTACCTGGCCGCTCCCTTGAACTCGCAGAAGGTGGACCGCCGGGCCGAGGGGCGCAGCCGCCCGACCCGGACGTCGTCCGCCGGGATGTAGTAGACGGGCGGGTGGCTGGTCTCCAGCACCCGGAGGCTGCGCCGGGTGTCGGCCAGCACCTGCCCGTCGAGCTCGACGACCACGCGGGCCGCCGAGGGCTCGACCCTCGGCGGCCGCGGGTAGTCCCAGACCGACTCCATCGTCCTGGCTCAGCCGTCCACCGAGACGAACACGCCGAAGCCAGGGTAGCGGTCGTCGGGGGTGAGGAAGCCGACCGCCCAGGCGGTGTATGAGGTGCTGCCCTTGAGCTTGACCTTGCCCAGGTCCTTGACCACGGTGTTGGTGCCGGCGGCGACGATCCGCAGCCGGTAGGTCCAGGCCGGGAGGAGCAGGTAGCCGCTGGCCTCGCCGAACTCGAGGCCCCGGACGACCGGGACCCAGCGGCCGAACAGCTTGGCCTGGACGTCGACGGCCGGGGCGTCGGGGCTGGTGTGGGCGACCCGCAGGCGGGTCAGGTAGCGCGAGACGGTGTCGCGGTCGCGCAGCACCTTGAGCTGGAGCGGGCCGCCGTCGCCGGTCAGCGAGCCGATGGCGGCGATGGTGACCGGTCGGCGGCCGAGGCGCACGTCGGCCTCGAGGGCGACCGGGTCGCCCGCGGTGGACGGGGCCACCTTGACCTGCACGTTGTAGGTCCCCCGGGGCACCTCGAGGTAGTCGCTGAGGGTCCCGTAGGTCACGTCCGACAGGGTCTTGGCGCCGTTCACGTAGATGTCGACCGCCGGGGTGTCAGGGCTGTTGTGGAACGCGCGGACCTCGGCGGTCCCGCCGTTCGCCGAGGCCGGGGCCGCGAAGGCCAGGACCAGAGCGGCGGCCAGGATCGCGCCGACCAGGGCGCGGAGTCTTGCCAAGACGACCTCCTGCAATGCGGGGCTGGGCTCGACTCGTACTTCGCGTCGGCCCGGCGACCGGTTGCAGGGAACCGCCGACGGGTCGCGGCCCCGCTACTCCAGGCCGTAGCGGTCGCGCATGGCCTGGTCGGCTGGGTCGATCTCACGCTGCCCGGCGTCGCGGAGGCGCTTGTTGACCGTGTCGAGGTTCTTGCGGACGAGCTCCTTCTCGGCCTCGGTGATGCGGCCGCGGTGGGGCTCGCCGGCGTGCTCGAGGGTGGCGTAGTTGACCTTGCCGCGGCCCGAACGGCCGGCCGAGGCCGACCCGCCCGCGCTGGACCCGCCCGAGCGGGGCCGGCTGCGGTGCTTGGCGATCAGCGCGTCCTGGACGGCCGACTCCATCACGCCCGCTCCGGCCAGCAGGTTGAAGTCGTCAAGGCTGACCACCATCCGCTCGCCCCGGCGGGCACCGGGGGCGATCCACTCGACGGTGACGAAGCGGCTCGCGCCCTGGAGCGACTCGACCTCCTCGGGGAGCACCTCGAGGGTCACCGGCAGGTCGGCGTACTCGGGGTGCTCGTGGACCACGAGCTGTCCTAACGACTGCTCGTCGGCCTCCTTGCCGGAAATGTCCGACACATGGACGACCTTGACTGCCATCAGGGCGGATTCCTCCTCGAAGCGAAAAAGATTGCCGGGGCGCCAAGACGGTAATCGAAAAAGTCGAGGCAGGCAAACACTCGGCGCCGCTAGGATGCGCGCCAGTGGACGCCGATTCTGTGCCTTCCAGCGCCCCGAGGCGCTCCCGATGGCTGACGGTCGCGGTGCTGGCCGTGGTCGCGGGCTTTTTCGTGGCCACGCTGGCCGCGCGCTGGAACGACGTCATTTCGTTGAAATGGCGGCTGGAGCCCGCGCTTTTCGCGGTGGCGACGGTGCTGCTGGCGCTTTCCTATGGGCTGGTCGCCTGCCTCTGGGGCCTGGCCCTGGGCCGGGCCGCCGGGACGCGGCTGGCCGCCGGGGCCCGGATCTGGTTCCTGTCCAATCTGGCCAGATATGTCCCGGGCAACGTCTGGAGCTACGTCGGCGCGGTCGAGCTGGCCCGCCGCGAGGGCGTGGCCCGCCGCACCACCCTGGCCGTCATGGCCCTCACCCAGGTCCTGTCGGTCGGGGTCGCCCTCCTGGCCGGCCTCCCCGTCCTGCTCGCCGAGCGGGCCCGCCTCGGCCGCCCGGCCCTCCTGGGCGCGGTCGTCGTCGTGGCCGGGGCCGCCCTGGCGGCGCTGTTCCGCCGCCAGCTCCTCGCCCTGGCCCGCCGCCGCCTCCCCGAGTTCGACCCCGCCGACCTGACCCCGTCGGCGGCGACGGTGGTGCTGCTGGTCGTCGGCTACGCCGTCTACTGGGCGGTCACCGGCCTGGCCTTCGCCGCCCTGGTGGCCAGCATCTACCCGCTCGCCGTGGCCGACGTCCCCCTGGTCGTGGCCGCCTACGCCGCCGCCTACGCCGCCGGCTTCCTCGCCCTCCTCACCCCGGCCGGCCTCGGCGTCCGCGAGGGCGTCCTGGTGGTCGCCCTCGCCCCCGTCCTCCCCGCCGGCCCCGCCCTGGTCGTCGCCCTCCTCTCCCGCCTGTGGATGATGCTGGTCGAGCTGGCCGGCGCCGCCGTCGCCCACTGGGTCGCCCGCTGTAAGACGTGAGCGGGGGGCGGTGTTGGAATGGGTGAGAGGTACCTTGGCCACACATGACCATGGAGGGGCGGCCGGTGCGTGCCGTGCGGGATGAGGCTGGGACCCGGACCGAGGGCCGGGAGCGGTTCGCTTCGGTGTTCAAGGAGCGGTACCGGGAGCTGTACGGGCTCGGGTACCGGCTGCTCGGGGACCATGGCGAGGCCGAGGACGTCGTGCAGGAGACCTTCCTCAAGCTCGACGGCCACCCGGTGCTGGAGCGGCCGGACGACGAGGTCGCGGCCTGGCTGCGGCGGGTCTGCCTGAACACCGCCTACAACCGGCTGCGGGGCCAGCGCCGGGCCACGGCCCGACTGGACCGGGCGGGCCGGGCGGAGCGGGCCGAGGACGAGACCGACGCCGGCGCCACCCCCCTCCTGGACGTGCTCCGGGCCGAGCAGCAGCGGGCGGTGCGCCAGGCGCTGGCCTCCCTGCCCGAGCGGCAGCGGGCCTGCCTGCTGCTGCGCCACGCCGGCTACTCCTACGCGGAGATCGCCGCGACCCTCGACCTCGCCGTCGGCTCGGTCGGGGTCCTGCTGGCCCGCGGCGAGCGGGCCTTCCGCGAGGCCTACCTCGACAGTGACGACCTCGACCCGGGAGCCTACGATGCCCTGCCCTGACCTCGGTGCCCTGCGGGCGTCGCTCGACGACGACGCCGCCGGCACCCCGCCGCCGCTGCACGACCACGTGCACGCCTGCGCCTCCTGCGCCGACACCCTGGCCGAGCTCCAGCGCAACGCCGAGCTGGCCGCCCCGGCGATCGCCCTGACCGCGCCCGACGTGCCGCCGTCGCCGGCCGCCGTCCAGGCCGCCCTGACCCGGTTCGAGCAGCGGCGGGCCCGGGTGGCCGCCGCCACCCCGGCCCCCGTCGCCACCGCCACCACCGCCGTCCCCGACCCGATCCCGTTGCCCCGGCACCGGCGGGTGGCCCGGCTGGGGACCAGGGCCCGGGGGGTGGCCGCCGGCCTGGTCGCGGCCCTGGTGCTGGCCGGGCTGCTGGTCACCCCGGGGGGCCGGGCCGCCGCGGCCGGGTTCCTGGCCCAGTTCCGCAGCCAGCGGTTCGAGGTCGTCTCCGTCGACCCGGCCCAGTCCACCCAGGTCGCCGACGTGGTCGGCGGGCTGGTCAAGACGGGCGTGTTCACCGGCGACGCCCTCCAGGCCTCGGGCCTCGGCGAGCCGGAGGTGGTCGCCGGCCTGGCCGAGGCCAGCCGGATCGCCGGGTTCGCCGTCCCGGCGGTCGACCCGGCGGTGCTGCCCGGCGGGGTCGGGCACACCCCCGAGCGGGTCCTGGTCAGCCCGGCCCGTGAGGCCCGCATCACCTTCGACCGCGACCGCGCCCTCGCCTACCTTCGGACCCACGGCCGGTCGGCCGCCCAGCTGCCCGAGCGGTACGACGGCACCCAGCTGGTCGTGCGGGTCCCGGCCGCGGTCGTGCAGCAGTTCGCGGGCCGCGACGGCGGGCCGGCCCTGCTGGTCGGCAAGGCCGGCACCCTCGGCCTGACCACCGAGGGCGGGGCCAGTCTGGACGAGCTCCGTGAGGTCGTGCTCGGCCTGCCCGGCCTGCCGGCCGAGACCGTCGCCCAGCTCCGGTCGATCCAGGACTGGCGCACCACCCTGCCCCTGCCGGTCCCCACCGACCAGGTGCGGTCGCGGCCGGCCACGGTGCACGGCGCCGAGGCCCTCAGCTTCGCCGACCAGACGGGCCGGCTCCACGCCCTGCTCTGGCAGCGGGACGGGCACATCTGGGGCGTGGCCGGGGTGCTCGGCTCCGACGAGGCGCAGGATGTCGCGGACAGCCTCGGCTGACCAGACGGCGGGGATCGCCGGGACCGGCAGCGCGGTCCCGGCGATCGCCACGTCCAGCCTGCGCAAGGACTTCGGGACCAGGGTCGCCCTCCACGACCTGACCCTGGCCGTCCAGCCCGGGGAGGTGTTCGGCTTCCTCGGGCCCAACGGGGCGGGCAAGACCACCGCCATGAAGATCCTGCTCGGCCTGGTCCGGCCCACCGGCGGGGAGGCGCTGGTGTTCGGCCGGTCACCGGCCGAGCCGGCCGCCCGCCGCCGGGTCGGCTACCTGCCCGAGCACTTCCGCTTCCAGGAGTGGGCGACCGGCGCCGAGCTGCTCGACTTCCACGGCCGCCTGGCCGGCCTCGGCGGCGCCGAGCTGGCCGGGCGCATCCCCGAGCTGCTGGAGCGGGTCGGCCTGGCCGGGCGGGGCGGCGAGCGGGTCCGCCGCTACTCCAAGGGCATGACCCAGCGCCTCGGCCTCGCCCTGGCCCTGCTCGCCCGGCCCGACCTGGTCCTGCTCGACGAGCCGACCTCGGCCCTCGACCCGGTGGGCCGCCGCGAGGTCCGCGAGCTGGTCCGGGAGCTGGCCGCCGGCGGGGTCACCGTGTTCCTCAACTCCCATCTGCTCACCGAGGTCGAGGCCGTCTGCGACCGGGTGGCCATCGTCAGCCAGGGCCGGGTGGTGGCCAGCGGGCAGCTGGACGACCTGGCCGGGGCCGTGACTCAGCTCCGGCTGCTGCTCGACCGGGCCGACCGGGAGCTGCTCGCCCTGCTCAGCCGCCACGGCCAGGTCGTCCGGGTCGAGGGCACGGCCGTGACCCTGGCCGTCGAGACCCTCGACGTCGCCCCCGACCTGGCCCGGCTGCTGGTCACCTCCGGCTACCGGCTGTACGGGCTGGTCCCGGTGCAGCGGTCGCTGGAGGACGTCTTCGTCGAGCTGGTCGGGGAGGTGCGCGAGGGATGAGCACGGCGGGCGCATACGACACGTCAGGGGATGGGAGGGTGCGCCAGTGAGCGCCCTGGTGGTGGCCCGCTGGACGATCCTGGAGGCCCGCCGGCGCCGGCTGGTGCTGGCCGGGGTGGTCCTCAGCGTCGCCTTCGTGGCCCTGTTCGCGGTCGGGTTCGCCCTGCTCTACCACAGCCAGGAGCGGAGCCTGGCCGAGGCCGGGGCCCTGGGCGGTCGCCTTGACCCGCGCGAGGAGCTGCTGGCCATGTCGACCTTCCTGATCGTCTTCGGACTGTACGGCGTCCAGTTCCTGGCCGCCCTGCTCGCGCTGTTCCTGGGCGCGGCCTCGGTCTCGCCCGAGATCGACTCGGGCGCCCTGCACGCCGTGCTCGCCCGGCCCCTCAGCCGCCTCGAGTACCTGGCCGGCCGCTTCCTCGCCCTGGCCGCCCTGCTGGTCACCTATGTGGTCGTGATGAGCGCCGCCCTCATGCTGGTCGCCCGGGTGGTCGCCGGCTACCAGCCCGGCGACGCCGCCCGGGCGGTCGGGCTGATGGTCCTCGAGGTGCTGATCCTGCTCGCCGTCAGCCTGCTCGGCAGCACGGTGCTGCCGACCCTGGCCAACGGGGTGGTCATGCTGGCCCTGTTCGGGCTGGCCTGGCTCGGGGGGATCATCGGGTTCGTGGGCTCGATCCCGCCCGGCAACGAGCTCATGGCCAACCTGGGCACGGCGGTGAGCCTGCTGCTGCCGGCCGACGCCGTCTGGCGTGGCGCCTCCTTCCACGTGCTCCCGACCAGCTTCCTGGTCGCCAGCTCGTTCGCCAACGGGGAGGACGTCGGCCTGCCGTTCGGGTCGACCGCCCCGATGGCCCCGGCCATGCTGGCCTGGGCGGTCGCCTACCCGGTGGCCTGCCTCGGCCTGGCCGTGGCCGCCTTCCGCCGCCGCGACCTGTGACGGCCGGGCTCAGCCGGTCAGCTCGAGCAGGGCCAGGGGGCCGTCGCGGGCGACCAGCCGGAACCGGCCGCTGGCCACCAGCCGGTCCACCGTCGCCTGCCACTCGCCGGGGGCGAAGACCCGCGGCTCGTCGATCACCACCACCTGCCTGGTGCCGGTCTGGCGCAGCACCTCCAGGGCGGCCGGGTCGGCCTGGCCGCGATTCAGCGGGTCCAGCCGGGCCACCCGCTCGGCCTGCCAGGGCGCTGGGGTCTGGTTGTAGGCGTTGAGGACCCGCCGGCGGCTCTGGGCGCCGAGATAGGTGGAGGAGGAGTTCCAGGTGACCGCCTGGGCCAGGATCGGGACCCCGAGGACCGGCCCGGCCCCGTCGGTGGCCGCCCGCAGGGCGGCCACCACCCGGTTGTCGGCCCTGTCCGGCTCCAGGCGGTTCGTGGACACCCGGTAGTCGGCCAGCAGGGCCACGGTGGCCAGGCACAGCACCACCCCGGCGGCGACCAGGGCGCGGCGCCGCCCGGCCAGCAACTGCCCGGCCACGTCCAGGGCGCTCACCGCCAGCAGGACCAGGACCAGGTCGGTCACCACCATCAGGCGCTCGGGGACCCGCTGGAGGGAGAGGAAGGGCAGGTGGTCGAACAGGAACCGGTACACCCGGACCCCGGCGATGTTCGCCCGCGCCCCGTAGGTGAGCACGACCAGGGGCACGGCCAGGACGGCGTAGGCCAGCGCCGCCCGCCGCCTGACCAGCACCGCGACCAGGCCGAGGCCGGCCAGCACGAGCAGCGGCCACCCCAGGTAGATGAGCCCCTCGCCCTGGGTGCCGAAGCTCTTGCGGACCAGCGCCCAGACCGAGCTGGGGGAGTAGAGCTCGACCTGCTGCCAGCTGCCGTTCTCGCCCGCCACCGACCCCTTGAACACCGAGTGGAAGGCCGCCAGCACGTACCCGCAGGCCACCCCGAGGGTGACCACCACCGCGGCCAGCGGCCCCCACGGGACCTCCCGCCGGCAGGCCAGGGCGGCCACCAGGGTCCAGACGACCAGGTAGCCGAGCAGCACGGTCAGGTACAGGATCAGGTGGAACTCGCCGCTGGTGGCCACGGTCAGGGTGATCGCGGCCAGCCCGGCCGCCGGCCAGCCCCATCGCCGCCCGGCCCGGCGCCGCTCGATCATCACCTCGAAGGCGAGCAGGGCGGCCGGGAACGCCCACCACATGACGGCGTTGAAGTGGCTGGTCAGCTGGAACATCCGGTTGGGGGTGCAGGCGTAGGCCAGGGCGCCGGCGGCGGCCAGCAGGGGCCAGCGGGTGTGGCGGCGCAGCCAGGCGAAGGCGGCCAGCCCGGTGAGCACCGACGACAGGGCCAGGCCGAGGTTGTAGGCCGGGACCAGGCCGACCACCGGCCAGGCCACCGCCAGCAGGGCCGTCCACGGCACGTCGAGGGAGGTCGTCCTGAGCGGGGCCGGCCCGGCCGCCCCCTCGCGCAGGTCGAGGTACGGGCTGCGGAGGGCGCGGACGTTGTCGACGATCACCGACTGGATGAAGACGTTCTGGAGGTGGTCGCCGCCGTGCATGCCGCCGGGCCGGTTGACGAAGTTGGGCTCGGCGGCCACCCGCCGGTTGCCGGCCATCGTCCAGAAGTGGTCCGGGTGCAGGGCGAGCGGCCAGCTCAGGGCGACGAACGCTCCCAGGCTGGCCAGGGTGACGGCGACCCAGGTCCAGGCGCGGCCGCGGGGAGGCCGAGGGTCGGGCGCCACCGGCGCCGCGTCGGATGCCGAGGAGCCGGAGGGAGGTGCCTCGGTGGCGCTCAAGGGCCGGGGTCGGGATCTCGGTGGAGCCGCCGTTCCAGGCGCTCGACCCGCTCCGAGACGTTCACGACCAGCTCGCCCAGGAAGCCGACGAGCACGATCAGCAGGCCGGCCAGGATGGCGATGCCCCCTGCCAGCATGAGGGGGCGGCGCTGGGTCTGGGTGGCCAGGAACAGCCAGCCGAGATAGGCCCAGACGAGCAGCCCGGCCCCGATCAGGGCCGAGCCGAGGCCGCCGAAGAAGATGATCGGCTTGCGCTGGAAGGTGAGCAGGAACTTGAGGGTCACCACGTCGATGGCCGAGACCGGCAGCCGCCCGAGACCGAACTTGGACCGGCCGGCCTCGCGGGGCCGGTAGGGGACCTTGACCTCGCCGATCCGGTACCCCTCGTGGTGGGCCAGGACCAGGATGTAGCGGTGCCACTGGGAGCGGAGGGCCAGGCCGTCGGTGACCTCACGGCGGAACGCCTTGATCCAGTTGAGGTCGTGGACCTCGAGGCCGAACAGCAGCCGGCAGGCGACGTTGGCGATCCGGCTGGCAACCCGCTTGCCGTCGCGGCGGCCCTGGCGCCAGCCGGCGACAACGTCGTAGCCCTGGTCGAGCTTGCCGAGCAGCAGGGGCACGTCGACCTCGGGGTCGGACTCGAGGTCGGCCGGGAGGAACACGATGATGTCCCCGCGGGCCTCCCGGAAGCCCCGGTTGAGGGCCTCGGTGAGGCCGAGACGGCGGCGCTGGCGGACCAGGCGGACCCGTGGCTCGCGGGTCGCCTCGGTCTCGACGGCGGCGGCGGTGCCGTCGCTGGAGCCGTCGTCGACGTAGACCAGCTCCCACGGCCGGCCCATGTCGGCGAAGGCCTTGGCCGTCTTCTCGACGAACGCGGGGACCGTGGCCATCTCGTTGTTGGCCGGCACGACCACCGAGACCAGCGGCTCGCTGGACCCTGTCATCGGTGCCTGCCCCATGTGCCCATGCTCGCATCATGCCAAGCCCGGCGTCACGCAGACCACTCCCGCCGACGACAGAACGCTCAAATCACCAGAGAACGCAGGCCTACAGGAATCTGACGCCCCCGTCGATACACCCAGTGATCGACGCTCTCCGTGGACATATTTCTCGGAGAGTGGTTGCAATCTTTCGTGGAGGTCGATGGTGGACCTGGTGCAACTCGCGCAGCCAGCGCCCGACAGGCGCCGGCTCCTGGTGCGCCTGGCCCTGTTCGCGTTCTGCGGCGGCCTCCTCCTGCTCCTGTCGTCGCGGCCGGCCGAGGCCGCCGAACGGCGGGAGCCTGGGCTCCTGGATCCGGTGAGCACGACCTTGCAGGCGACAGCCAGGGAGGTCCTACTCGCCGGGCGTGCCACCGGATCCGGGGCTTCAACGGTCGGCAAGGCCGTCGGCGCGGCCCGCCAGGCCGTCGCGCCGCAGCCGCGGCCGGCGCCAGGCGCGGCCCGTCCTCCGGCCACTCCGTCCGTCAAGCGGGGCGCCCCGGCGGTCACCTCCCCGGTCCGCCGGGTCGCGCCCCCGACCGGTCCCGCCACCCCGGCCGGCCGCACCGCAACCAGGTCCGCCGGCGGGCCGGTCGACCGGCTCGCCAAGATCACCTCCGGCCCGGCCGGGATGGTCGCCAAGATCGCCAGCCCGGTGACCGGGGCGGTCGTTCGGCCGGTCGGGTCGCTGCTCGCTCCTGT
>Ga0207675_100005533_pt1 | contig 12080 bp, 9 predicted proteins | sample KBSSwiS42_FD_184305 | JGI IMG/M metagenome (GOLD analysis project Ga0207675, IMG submission 184305) | Switchgrass rhizosphere microbial communities from Kellogg Biological Station, Michigan, USA - KBS Switchgrass S4-2 (SPAdes) (version 2) | ecosystem: Host-associated > Plants > Roots >...
TGCATCCCGGTGTAGAGCACCCACAAAATGAGGTTAAAAACCCGGTAATAGCCCAGTTTGCACTTTGGGCCGCGCTTGGGCATCGAGAGGTGCGGCAAGATAAATGCCTCAAACTCCGGTTCAGAGAGTTGGCCAGGAATCGGCGTCGGTGCAGGCTCGCATGCGCCAGCTGCATATCAAGGACGAGCATGCGCTGCAGAGCTACTTCATCCAGCGGATCGGCAGGTTCCTGAAGGAGCACCAGCGGCGCCTCATCGGCTGGGATGAAATCCTCGAAGGAGGACTGGCGCCCGAAGCCACGGTAATGTCGTGGCGAGGGCTCGACGGCGCGAAGGCCGCCGCTGCTGCTGGACACGACACGGTGTTGTCGCCTGCACCCACGTTGTACTTCGACAATCGGCCCAGCGACGCCATCGACGCTCCGCCGGGCCGCGGCAAGATCGTCAGCTTGCAGGATGTCTACAATTTCGATCCGGCGCCGCCCGGCATTCCTGCGGAACAACAGAAGCATATTCTCGGCGTGCAGGCGAATCTCTGGACCGAACACATGCGGCTCGAAGAACGCGTGGAATACATGGCGTTCCCGCGGGCCGCGGCGCTCGCCGAAGTGGCCTGGTCGTCTTCGGAGCACATCGACTGGGCGGATTTTCAGCGGCGCTTGCCGGCGCAGAAGCGCCGCTACGCATTGACCGGCACTGCTTATGCGACCACCGATGGCGCGACGCTTGCGGTCAACGCCAACGCGACCACCCGTACCAGCCACGAACTGAAGCCCTGCTCGGACAAGATCCTGCTGTCGCTGGAAGACGATGCGCCGTTACTAGGAGAGCGCGCCGTGTTCCTCGTTGACATCGCAAACCCATGCTGGATCTTTCCGGCGGTGGATCTCGACAAGTTCGCCGGGCTGTCGGTAGCAGTGGGGCAGTTGCCGTTCAACTTCCAGATCGGCAACGACATCTACGACATTCCGTTGCCCAAGCCGCGGACCCAGGCCGGCGAACTCGAAGTGCGAGCCGACAAGTGCGACGGTCCGCTGCTCGGCGTGCTGGAACTCGATGAGGCAACGGAGGACCAGGGAGTGACCAAGCTGCCGGCACTGCGCCTGCAGCCCAAGAAAGGCCGCCACGATTTGTGTTTCCTGTTCACGCGTGCGAACGTCGATCCCATCTGGGCAATCGACCGGGTGACCCTGCTCGACGCCGCCAGCGTGAATTGAGTGCAGGTGCCAATGACGATACTCACTATCAATGCACCTCTGTCCGGCTGGAGTTCATCGCTGGATGAAGTGCCGGACGAAGTGTTCGCGCAGCGCCTGCTGGGAGACGGTGTCGCGATCGATCCCACGGTCGGCATGTTGCACGCTCCCTGCGATGGCGAAGTCGTCTCGGTGCCCGACTCACGCCATGCGATAGCGATGCGTGCGCCGAATGGCGCCGAGATCCTGATGCACGTCGGTATCGACACCGTCAATCTGAACGGCGCGGGCTTCGAGCTGCGTACCGCGGTGGGAAAACGTGTAACGGCAGGAGAGCCGCTACTCGCGTTCGATCTAGACCTGATCGCGCGCCGTGCGAAAAGCCTGGTCACGCCGATCGTGATTACCAACGGCGATCGATTTGCCATCCGGCGATTCGCAGCTGACCGGCGCGTCGCTCCCGGTGACTTCCTGCTCGAACTGGAGCCTTTGCATTCAGAGCTGGCGGCTGCTACATCCGGCGACGGCGAGCAGAGTGTCGGCGTCGTGGTGCGTCATCCCCTGGGAATTCATGCGCGGCCGGCGGCGCTCATAGCAAACCTGGCCAAAGCGTTCGGCGCGGAGATCTCGATTGCACTACGAGAAAAGTCCGCCAATGCACGCAGCGCCGTGGCGCTCATGTCGCTGGGCATCCGCAAGGACGATGAGATTCGCTTGCTTGCCAGGGGCGCGGACGCCGCGGATGCGTTGCGTGCCTTGCAGAAGTTGCTGAGTGAGTCGGCACAGCACGAGTCGGCTCATCCACAGACCAGCGCGACCAGGCAGCCCGCTGCGACGACGCCTGTCGTCGCAGCGAAGTCTACATCGCGAACAGGCAATCGCCGTATCAACGCCGTCGTCGGCAGTCGCGGTTTCGCCGTCGGCAAAGCGGTGTACCTTGGCGTCGCCGAGATTGCAGTGACCGAACAAGGCAAAGGCATCGCCCACGAGACGTCCGAATTCGATCGAGCTCGTGCAGAGGTGCGGCGCAATCTCCAGGCGCTGGCTCAGAGATCGACGGAGACCGCGCGCGAAATCGTCAATGCGCACCTGGAATTTCTCGACGACTGGGAGATGGTCGCCGCCGCCCGTCGTTCGATCGCCGTGGGCAAAAGCGCTTCGTTTGCCTGGCGGCGAGCGGTCCGCGACAGTGCCGATGTGCTGCGGGGCCTTGGCGACGCACGCATGGCCGAACGCATCGATGACTTGCTGGACCTGGAATTCCAGGTACTGAGCGTATTGACCGGCGCCGAATCGAAGGCGCTGCGTCCGCTGCCGGAACGAGCGATCGTGCTCGCCGAAGATCTCAAGCCGTCCCAGTTCATCACGCTCGACGCCGGCAAGCTCGCGGGCATCTGCACAGCCGCGGGCGGTCCGACATCTCATGTCGCCATGCTTGCGGCGGCGATTGGTGTTCCGACGCTGGTAGCCGCAGGACCGGATGTACTCGAGATCGCGGACGGCACCTGGCTGGTGCTGGATGCCGAAACAGGCTTCCTCCACGTCGCACCCGATGCGAGCGAACTTGCAGCTGCCGAGCAGGCGCTGGCGGTTCGAAGGCAGCGACGCAACGCAGAGAAGTCGGCGGCGCATCGCGATTGCGTGACTGCAGACGGTGTCCGCATCGAAGTCTTCGCGAATCTTGGATCGCTTGCCGAAGCGCAACTGGCCGCGGCCAATGGCGCCGAAGGCTGTGGACTGCTGCGTACTGAATTCCTGTTCCTCGATCGGGAGACGCCGCCCGATGAGGCCGAGCAGTCGCGGTTGTATCAGGACATCGCCACAGCGCTGTCCGGTAAGCCGCTGGTGATCCGTACGCTCGATATCGGCGGCGACAAACCGCTGCCTTATCTGCCTTTGCCCGTCGAGGCCAATCCAGCGTTGGGCCTGCGAGGCGTGCGAACGAGCCTGTGGCGCGAAGACCTGTTGCGCATCCAGCTGAGAGCCATCCTGTCCGTCAAGCCAGCCGATCAATGCCGCATTCTCCTGCCGATGATCACGGACATCGCGGAAGTGCTACGCGTGCGTGAGCTGATTCAAGAGGAAGCAACGGGGCTGCATTGCTCATCGCACATACAAGTCGGCGCGATGATCGAGACGCCCGCAGCGGCATTGCTTGGAGACCAACTGGCGCGCGTCGTGGATTTCTTTTCCATCGGCACCAACGATCTCACGCAGTACACGCTCGCCATCGATCGCGACCATGCTGAATTAGCGGCGCGACTCGACGGCCTGCATCCGGCGGTATTGCGATTGATAGCGACGGCGGTAGCTTCGGGAAACAAGCAGCAACGATTGACGGCGGTCTGCGGGGGACTGGCATCCGATCCTGCGGCAGTGCCGATCCTGCTCGGACTCGGCGTCACCGAATTGTCGGTCGTGCCCGCGCTGGTCCCCCAACTCAAAGGATTGATTCGCGGATTGACCTCGAGCGCATGCAGGGCGCTCGCGACACAAGCGTTGGAACAGGAGAGTGCGGCTGCCGTTCGTGCTCTCGCCAACCGGTTTTCACCCGATCCCCTGCGGATGGCGTTATGAAACAGGCTCTCGCCGGATTGCAGTCCATTGGCCGCGCGCTGATGTTGCCCATCGCCGTGTTGCCCGTCGCAGGTTTGCTGCTGCGCCTGGGTCAACCCGATCTGCTCAACATGACCGCCATGGCGGCGGCGGGCGATGCCATCTTTTCGAACCTGGGATTGCTGTTCGCGATCGGCATTGCCGTCGGTCTCGCGCGTGAGAATCATGGCGCCGCCGGATTGGCGAGCGTCGTTGGCTACCTGGTGACGACGAAAGGCGCCGAGGTACTGCTGTCCGTGCCGGCCGACGTCACAGCCGATCTTGCGGGCCAGGCTCGCGATCTCGCGAGTGCAGCGTTTCGTGCGAAGGAACTGTCCAAGCTCAGCATTCCTGCGGGACTGCTGTCGGGCGTGATCGCCGGCCTGCTGTACAACCGCTTCAGCAACATTCAATTGCCCGCGTATCTCGCGTTCTTCGGCGGCCGGCGCTTCGTGCCGATCGCCAGCGGCTTCGCCGGCCTGATAGTCGCCCTGTGTTTCGGCCACGGCTGGCCCACGCTCGAACTCGGCATGGACTCGACCAGCCGGGTCGTGCTCGCCGCCGGCCCTCTCGGCCAGTTCGCTTACGGTGTGCTCAATCGCGTGCTCATCATCACGGGGCTGCATCACATCCTGAACAACATGGCGTGGTTCCTGCTCGGCGACTACAACGGCGTCACCGGCGATCTCAAGCGCTTCTTTGCCGGCGATCCCGCGGCGGGTGCTTACATGTCCGGATTCTTTCCGGTGATGATGTTCGGCCTGCCCGCCGCGTGTCTCGCAATGTATCGCACGGCTCTTCCCGAGCGTCGCAAGGCTGTCGGCGGCATGCTGCTGTCCATGGCACTGACCTCGTTCCTGACGGGCGTGACCGAGCCCATCGAGTTCTCGTTCATGTTCCTGGCGCCTGTGCTGTACGCAGTGCATGCGGTGCTGACCGGAGTGGCGATGGCATTGATGTACGCTCTGGGCATTCATCTCGGATTCGGCTTTTCCGCGGGACTGTTCGACTACCTGCTGAATTTCTCGCTGGCGCAGCGGCCGCTGTGGCTGCTGCCGATCGGGTTGCTGTATTCGGCGCTGTACTACGGCCTGTTCAGGTATTTCATCGTCCGCTTCAACCTGTCGACGCCGGGGCGGGAATCGAATGCAGCGGAGGTTCCCGAGGCAGGAGTGTCGGAGGGCTCTGCTTCGCAACGCTGGATCGGAGCACTCGGTGGCGCAGCGAATCTCACGGCAGTCGAGGCCTGCACTACACGACTGCGTCTCATCGTGGTGGATCAGCAGCGAGTGAACGCCGCTGCACTCAAGCAACTCGGCGCACGCGGCCTGATCCGTCCTTCGGCGAATGCGTTGCAGGTAGTGGTAGGCCCGCAAGCGGATCAGGTGGCATCGGACATTCGCGTACAGTTGCGGATGTCGAGCGACGATAGTAACGACAGCGCCGCGCCCGTCGCTTCACCACCGGTTGTCGCGACTCATCCCGTTGATGTCGAAACGCAGGGTGTGCTGGCCGCGCTTGGAGGGCCGGCAAATATCGGCGAGCTGGTGCTGGCGTCGAGCCGGTTGTGCCTGCGGTTGCGCGATGCCGGCAAGCTCGATGCGGAAGGTGCGCAACGCGCCGGTTGCAGGGCAATTGCACGAGTCGGTGTCGACGCCGTGCATTTGCTGATAGGCCCCGCAGCTGCAGGGCTCTATGCCGATCTCAATAGTGCCATGGCAAGTGCCCGGTGAAGTGCCGTGCGCCTCAGAAGCTGTATTGAGAACGTAGCGCGTAGACGTTGAAGTCCTGGCCGATCTGCACGCCCACCGGCGGAGTGCTCGGTGCTGCACCGAACGGTTGTGTATTGCCGATGCCCGCGGGGTTCAGCCGGTCGACATCGATGTGCAGCCAATCGAGCATCAGGCGCACGTTCGGTATCGGATACCAGTTCAAGCCGAGCACCCAGATGCTCTGCGTTCCGCCGCGCACGCTATCGGCAGTTGCTGCAAGTCCGGTCAGTCCATCGTGGAAGTCCAGGTCCATGTGTGAGTAGCGCGCCGCTAGTTCCCATGCACCGTAGCCGGTCTTCGACGTGAACGGCACGCGAGCCCGGGGTGCTTGATACGAACCGGTCGCCATGTTGTAGCGCCGGCTCTCGCCCGTCATCACCCAACTGCCCTGCACGTAGTAACCGCCGAAATTCGGATCGGGCAATACCGTGGGAGCGCGACGCTCGATGCCGAACCAGAAATTCTCGGCCTGCAGATACCAGTTCTTCCAGTTGGCGCCGAACTCGAGGCCGGCGGCGTAAGCCGAATCCGCATCGATGGCGCCGGTGTCGATCAAGCGTGTGCTGTCGACGCGGATCTCGGGCCGATCGCGGAAGCGAATCGGATAGCGTGCTCCGGTTGCCGAGGAGCCTTGATCGGCGGGTGAGAACACCCAGGTGCCGCTGGCGCCCACGTGGACGTTATAGCTGTCGCTCGTGGCGGCGAGGAAGCCGAAACGCCCGACCGCTGCCATCTGTGAATCGAACACCTCTGCATCGGCAAACGTGCGGGAAGTGAGGGTGAGCGCACTGTTCCACCGCGCACCGCTGCCACGAATACCCAGGCCAAGGCGTCCATCGGCGGCTCCCAAGGAGCGCGACAGCTCTCCCGGCGTGGATCGCTCGATGAACAGCAAATCGTCGACAGCGGTCTGGTCGTCCATGTTGGCCGGGGGCGAGAAGGCTCCCAGTTGAATCTTGAACGGCGCGAAACCGGAGTAGCCGACCCACGCATCGTTGACGCGGGTCGGCCCTTCGGTGCCGGCGCCGCCCAGTTCCATGATGAAACGATAATCGAAGTCGCGGCTGAAGTTGCCTTCGATACCGAAACGCGCACGGCGAAAATAGGCGCCGTCCGACAGATCGCGGGCTGCGTTCGTTTCCCGATTGGCGGTGGCGCCGACCGAGCCCCGGCGAAAGTCGGTGGCGAGCGGACCTTCGCCGGCCTGGTCGTGCTTCGCCATGTCGAACTGCACGACGGCGCGAACGGCCAACGATTGGCGTCCATCGGCGCTGGTGAATGTGGGCCGGCCATTCGCGACGCTCACCTTGGGAACATCCTGGTCCTTGAGCTTGGCCTGCGCGGCCGCCTTGGCCAAGGCATCGACGGACGCTTGCGTTGCCGTGGTTTGCGCTTCGGTCTGCTTGCTCAGCTGGTCGATCAACGCAGACTGCTGTTCGAGCAGCTTCGCCTGGGCTTCGAGTTGCGCCTTTTGTGCCGCGACCGCTTTCTGCAATTCGGCGATCTGGTCCTGGACCGTGCGTGACTCGGCCGCATGGGCCGGAGCAACTGCCAGGAAACTCCCAATAGCGGAAAGACTGAGAAGCGCGGCAGTGCCAGCGGCGGACCAGTGGGTTTGTTTCATTTGTGTTACATGCTCGCGTCGGCGGCAGTTTACTTCAAGACGGCAAACCCGTACTTCTTGAACAGCTCGACGGCGGCCGGGCTCTTGAAGAACGCGATGAATTCCTGGGTACCCGTCTTGGCTTTGGGCATTGCCGCCACCGGATAAGTGATCGGTACGTGCGAACTCTCCGGGAACACATCGACGACGCGCACTTTCTTTTCGACCTGCGCATCGGTCTGGTAAACGATGCCGAGCGGCGCTTCGCCGCGGGCGATGAAGGCGAGGGCGGCACGAACGTTCTCGGCACGAACCAGTTTATCGGCCACATCGTTCCAGACGCCCAGCGACATCAACGCCGCCTTCGCGTACTTGCCTACCGGCACCGAGTCCGGATCGCCCGTCGCCAGCCGGTCCTTGCCCAGCGTCGCGGCCAACGGAAAATTGGGACCGATCTGCAATTGCACTTGGCTAGCTGCTGGAGCCACCAGCACCAGCCGGTTGCCCAGGACATCGCGCCGCGTTGACTTGTCGATGAGGCTGCGACTCGCCAGGTAGTCCATCCATTCGGTGTCCGCCGAAAAGAAGACGTCCGCCTGGGCGCTGGCTTCGATCTGCTTGGCGAGTGCCGAACTCGCCGCGTAGGAAAATTTCACCTTCTGGCCGGTCTGTTGGGTGTAGGCGGCGCCGATATCGTCCATCACGTTGGTCAGCGACGAAGCGGCGAAGACCAGCAGTTCCGGCTTCTGGCCGCCCGACTCGGCGGCATGCAGCGCGGGCAGGGCATACAGGCCGACGACAGCCACCAGCAGGCGGCGAGTGAAGATCATGGAGCGTATTCCATCGTTATGTTCGAATGATCATAACGATACGGGCATTCGACCCAGGTCGCAATCGTCCCGGCGCCGCGGCGAGGCAGTCGCCGATGACTCCGATCCGGCTCGGGGAGGGTAGGGTTCGTCTCGGATGTAACGAACCGGCGCCTGCCAGCGAAGAATCGGTGTGGACCGGACAACTCGGATCGAGGTATCACATGCAATCGCGGCGTAGCTTCTTGATCATGGGCGTGGGGGCGTTGACTACAGGTGCACTGGTCGATGCGGCGCTGGCTTCGACCTCCGCCTCGCCCCAGCAAACCAGCGAGGTCTCCATCGAAAATTTTACTGCCGACGGCAAGAGCGCCGGCGTGGTCCGCGTGCCGAAGGTCGTCAAGACCGACGCCGAATGGCGCAGCCAATTGTCGGCAGCGGCGTATCAGGTCGCACGCCGCGAGGGCACGGAGCGGCCGGGCAGCGGTGAGTACGCGAACAATCATGCCGATGGCCTGTACCGCTGCATCTGTTGCGACACGGCCCTGTTCGATTCCAAGACCAAGTTCGAGTCCGGCACCGGTTGGCCGAGCTTCTGGGCGCCAATTTCGCAGGCGAACGTGGTCAAGAGTTCCGACCGCAGCTTCGGCATGCAGCGCGATGCCATTTCTTGCCGCCGCTGCGATGCGCACCTCGGGCACGTGTTCGACGATGGACCTCGTCCCACGGGCCTGCGCTATTGCATGAATTCGGTGGCCTTGCATTTCGTGGCCCGCGCCTGATTACTACAGCGGCAATCCTGGTCGCCGCTTCGGAGCACACATATGTTGTTCGCAAAATTTCGCTCGATCGCCATCGCGTTGGGTGTGGCGACGATCGTCTCGGTGGCGGCGCTGACCCATGCAGCGGAAGATGCCGTAGTCGTTCCAGCTGTCGCGGCCGATATGCCGAAAGCAGCGGGAGCACCGCAGATCGCAGTCTTTGCCGGCGGCTGCTTCTGGGGAGTGCAGGGCGTGTTTCAACACGTGCGTGGCGTGACTAAAGCCGTCTCCGGCTATGCTGGCGGCGAAGCGAAGACCGCTCGCTACGAAGCCGTCGGATCGGGACGTACTGGCCATGCCGAGTCCGTGCAGGTCACCTTCGATCCCGCCGTCGTGTCCTACGGCGAACTGCTGCAGATTTTCTTCTCGGTGGTCCACGATCCCACGCAGCTGAATCGCCAGGGCCCCGACAGCGGCACGCAATATCGCTCGGAGATTTTCTACACCAGCGAGGCGCAGAAAGAGACCGCCGAGGCGTACATCGCACAACTGGACCAGGCGAAGGTTTTCTCACGCCGCATCGTCACTCGCGTCGACGCATTGCCAGGGTTCTACGCTGCAGAGGACTACCACCAGGACTTCCTGACCGAGAATCCGCGCTACCCGTACATCGTCTATAACGACCTGCCGAAGGTTGCCAACCTGAAAAAGTTCTTTCCGGAACAGTATCGCGTCACGCCGGTGCTGGTGAAGACGGCATCGGCGCAATAAGGTGCCTGCCGAGCCTTCCGGGGACATGCTCCTGTAGCGCAGCGGAAGGTGCCTGTCCCCCGCACGAGCATGTCCCCGGACTCCCGGTGCGGCTAGACTGTGGGCTCGATTTTTCGATCCGACGGTCGATCCGGGGGCCAGCATGTCGATCCGTAACGCAACTATCGCCGCTCATGCAGTGTCCATCGCCTTGCTGGCGGTGAGTTCGCCAGGAGTGGCCGCCGATGCCACGGCGGGAAAAGCGGCGTTTCGCCAGCAATGCATCCTTTGTCACACGGTCGAACCCAACGACAACGGCGGTGCGCAAGGGCCGTCGCTTGCAGGTGTCGTCGGGCGCAAGGCAGCGGACGGCAATTTCTCCTATACCGAGGCGTTGAAGAAGTCCGGCCTGACCTGGGATGCGTCGACGCTCGACCGTTTCCTGCAATCGCCGACGACCGTCGTTCCCGGTTCCTCCATGGTGATTCCGGTTCCCGACAAGGCCACGCGCGAAAACATAGTCGCTTATCTAGGCATTGCTCCTACAGCCGCGCAAACCGCCGCAGCGACGCCCGGCCCAGCGGGCGACTCCGATTGGAAGAAGGATGCGCCGGGCCGGGTTCACAAGATCGACGTCAACTCGCTGCAGAAGCCGTTGCACTCGTCGCTCGCGCGGAATAACCCCAAGGTCGTCGACAAGCCTGCCGATGCGAAGTTGGCCGTGCCGCAGGGATTCACTGTCGATGTCTACGCCAGCAATCTGAAAGGACCGCGCCGCCTGCTGAGCGCAGCGAATGGCGATGTGTTCGTTACCGAGACACAGGCCGGCCAGGTGTCGTTGCTGCGGCCATCGCCTGATGGCAGCAAGGCTGCGAGTACTGCCGTGTTCGTCGGCGGTCTCAGGCAGCCCTTCGGTATCGCGCTCTATCCGGACGTGAAGAACCCGAAGTGGCTCTACGTTGCCGAGACCCATCGAGTCGTTCGCTATGCTTATAAAACAGGCGATGCGAAAGCGAGCGGTGCGCCTGAAGTCGTCGTACCGACGCTCCCTGCCGGCGGCGGCCATTTCACTCGCGACATCGCGTTCTCCCCGGACGGCAAGCGGTTGTTCGTGTCGGTCGGCTCGGTGTCCAACGTCGCCGAGGACATGTCGAAGAAATCGCCCGCCGAGGTCAAAGCCTGGGAAGCCGAGCACGGCTTCGGCACGTCCTGGGACAAGGAAACCAATCGCGCAACGGTGCTCGTCTTCGACGCGAGTGCACCGGGCAAGGACGGCAAAGTGTTCGCCAGCGGTATTCGCAACTGCGTCGGCCTCGTGACCCAGCCGAAGACCGGCGATCTGTGGTGCACGACCAATGAGCGCGACATGCTCGGCGACGATCTCGTGCCCGACTACTCGACGCGCGTGAAGGAAGGCGGATTCTACGGCTGGCCCTGGTACTACCTCGGCGCGAACGAAGATCCGCGCCTCAAGGGCGATCGTCCCGACCTGCAAGGCAAGGCCATCGTTCCGGACGTTCTGTACCAGGCACATTCCGCGGCGCTCAATCTCACGTTCTATCCTGAGAGCAAGGGCAAGTCGGCGTTCCCGGCTGAATACGCAGGCGATGGCTTCGCGGTATTCCACGGTTCGTGGAACAGGAATTTCCGCACCGGCCACAAGATCGTCCGCGTACGCATGAAGAACGGCGTGCCCACCGGGGAATACGCAGACTTCCTCACCGGCTTCATCGTCGACGACGGCAATGTCTGGGGCCGCCCGGTGGCCACTGCCGTGCTCAACGATGGCTCGCTGCTCCTGAGCGACGACCGCGGCAACAATATCTATCGGATAGCGTACGGCCGCTGAGTTCCTGACAAGAGGATGCTTCGACTCGCTGTCAGTTTGCGACCAGGCCGTACCAGGAATACTCGCGTCCCGCGACGCCTTCAGCGTTCGCGCTTCGCGGAGGCTGTGGATTTAGGACGAGCGCCGCTCTTGGTGAGCGGCCGCCGTTTTCCGCTGCGCAGATGGGAGACCTTGCCGGTCAGCGATTCGAACCGGGCGGCGACCTGCGAATTGAAGTCACGCTCCAGCTCCCGATACGCGGTCACCAGGCTGTTGCCTAGCGGCGTGATGGTCGTGCCGCCACCGCCTTTGCCGCCCACGGCGGTGATCACGACCGGTTCGCCGAACGATTGATTGAGACTGTCGAGCAACTGCCAGGCTCGCCGATAGCTCATCTTCAATTCGCGTGCCGCCTGGCTGAGCGAACCGGTATCGCGCATCCGTTCCAGCAACGCGATCTTGCCAGGGCCGATCGCGTTCTCTTCGCCGAAATCGATGCGCAGTTTGATGCGAAGGGAACTCATGGCAAGGCGTCCGAGGGTGGCTGCCGGTATTAGACCATGAAGACGAACTTGCGGAGCGATCTGCGTGATCTACGGTCAGCTCGGGCCTACCCAGAAAACTCGCGCGGAGAACGCGGGGCAAAAAAAGATGGGCCAGATTCCGGAATCCGAGTTCCTCTATCTTTTCTCTGCCCCGTGTTCTCCGTGTTCTCCGTGCGATATATCTTTCGGAGCTGTCCTACGCACTGACGCTGCGGAAACGGC
>Ga0207675_100005534_pt1 | contig 12079 bp, 9 predicted proteins | sample KBSSwiS42_FD_184305 | JGI IMG/M metagenome (GOLD analysis project Ga0207675, IMG submission 184305) | Switchgrass rhizosphere microbial communities from Kellogg Biological Station, Michigan, USA - KBS Switchgrass S4-2 (SPAdes) (version 2) | ecosystem: Host-associated > Plants > Roots >...
CGTCGTCATCATCGGGCTGCTGGTCGCCGCCGTGGCGCCGCAATTCATGGGGCAGATCGACAAGGCCGCCATCGGTCGCGCAAGGCAAGACATCCGGCAGATCGAGACGTCGCTGAGTCTCTATCGCCTCGACAACTTCCGTTACCCGAGCACCTCGGAGGGTTTGGAGGCGCTCGTGACGAATCCAGGCGAAACGGCGGCGCCAAATTGGAAACAGGTGTTGAAGGGCATCCCCATGGATCCTTGGGATCAGCCCTACCATTATGCGTCGCCGGGCCAACACGGCGACTTCGACGTCTTCACGTATGGCGCCGATCGCCAGGAAGGCGGTGAAGGTGTCAATGCCGACATCGGGAACTGGGACTTATAGGAGTCGGGCAGCTCGAGCTCAGAGCGCCGGATTCACTCTCCTCGAGCTGCTCGTCGTCGTCGCGATCATCGGATTGCTGTCGGCGTCGGTCGCGTTGTCGTTTCGCGCGATCGGCAACGACCAAGACATGGAGCAAGAGACGAGCCGCCTGCGCAGCATGATCGATTTGCTCCGCGAAGAAGCACTCATGCAGAGTCGCGACTACGGGCTCATGTTCACCGAGACCGGTTACCGCTTCTACGTCTTCGATTACCGCGAGCTCAAGTGGATCGACCCGCCGATCGATCGCTTGCTCGAGCCGCACGCGCTGCGGCCGCTGTTGTCGGTAGCGCTCATGCTCGACGGCCGTGAGGTGCCGCTCGAGCGCGACTTCGAGTCGCAAGACATCGAGAATCCCGAGCCACAAGTCATGTTGCTCTCGAGCGGCGAGGTCACGCCGTTCGAGATCGAGATGTCACGCGACGGCGTTCGCGGCCGCTTCGAGCTCAGCGTCGCGCTCGACGGCAAGGTCGACGTTGCGCAGGAGGACTTCGAGTGATGCTGCGTTCTCGCGCGGCGGGCTTCACGCTGATGGAGGTGCTCGTCGCGCTTGCCGTCGTCGTGCTCGGCATGATGGCCGTGGTCAAGGCTCTGAACGAATACACGGACCGCACGGATCGTGTCAGGCAGAAAACCCTGGCGAGCTGGATCGCGACGAACAAGCTGACCGAGATCGCGATCGGGCCGACCTGGCCGGAGCTCGGCGACTCGGACGTGGACGTCGAGTTCGCGCACCAACGATGGCGCTGCGAGATCGAAGTCTCCAAGACAGCCGTGGATACTCTGCGACGAGTCGACGTCTCCGTGAGCTTGCTCAGCGATCCCGAGCGCGTCGTTCACAAAGTCTCGGCGCTCATCGAGCCCCCTGCCCCGCCGGGATTCCTGCCTCCGCAATGGTCGGCGCCGCCGGCGGGCGGCCAAGGCGGCGGGCGCGGACAACGGGGACAACCCGGGCAACCCGGACAGCGCCGAGAAGGCGGAGAGCGCGGATGAGGCGCGCGAGCCGCGGCTTCACGCTGATCGAGATGCTCGTCGCGGTGGCGATCCTCGCGATCATCGCCGTCATGGCGCTCGTGGGCTTGAACAAAGTCATCGATCAGCAGACGGCCGTGCGCGAGACCGCGGACCGTTGGCAGGAGATTCAGCTCGCCATGCGGCTGATCACACAGGATCTCGCTCAGTTGCACCCGCGCTCCACGCGCGAAGAGCTCGGCGAGACCTACCAACCGAGCCTCCTCGCAGACCCGAGCGCGCAATTCCCGCTCGAGCTCAGCCGCGGCGGCTGGGCCAATCCGGCGGGCCTGCCGCGCGGCACGGTTCTGCGCGTGGCCTACAGCTGGGAAGACGACAAGTTGCTGCGCTGGCACTGGGCCGTCATGGATCGCACGCTCTCGACGCCGCCCGTGCGCACCGAGATCTTGGACGGTGTAACGAAGGTCGAGGTGCGGTTTCTCGACAGGGCCGGCGAGTGGCATCTCGAGTGGCCGCCGCTCACGCAACGCGGCCCACAGAACCTGATCAGCGCGCCGCGCGCGGTCGAGTTCGCGGTCGAGCTCGAGGATCTCGGCCGCGTGTATCGTCTCGTGGAGACCAGCGGATGAACGCTGCCGAGTCGCAACGCGGTGTCGCGCTCTTGATGGCCATCATCGTCGTCGCCATCGGCACGATGATCGCCGTGAATCTAATGTGGCGAGAGACGCTCGACATGCGGCGCACGGAAGCCGCGTTGGCGGCGGATCAGGGATTGATGTACGTGCAGGGCGCGGAAGCGTGGGCTGCCGATATTCTTCGCCAGGATCTCGTCGACTCCCCCGACAGCGACAACCTCGGCGAGCAGTGGGCGCTCGAGCTGCCCCCGCTGCCCGTCGACGACAACGGCGGCACGATCACGGGCAGGCTCGAGGACCTGCAGGGGCGTTTCAATCTGAACAATCTCATCGGAGCGGACGGCAAGGAGAGCGAGCTGATGCGCCGTCAGTTCGAGCGTCTGCTCGTCAGCGTCGAAGCGGATCCCGCGCTCGCCGGCGCCGTCGTCGATTGGCTCGACCCGGACACGGAGCTGCGTTTTCCGACCGGCGGCGAGGACGTCGTCTACAGCGACGCCGATCCGCCGTATCGGACGGCGAACTCGATCATCACGTCGACGTCGGAGCTCATGGCCGTCACCGGGTTCGACCGCGACACTTATCGGCGCTTGGCGCCCTACATCACGGTGCTGCCCGCGGGAACGAAGCTCAACGTCAACACCGCGTCCGACGTCGTGTTGGCATCGCTGTCGGACATGATCGATCTGCCGACGGCGACCTCTTTGATCGAGGAGCGCGGGGAGGCGGACTTCGTCGACATCGACATGACGTTCGAAGGGCTCGTGGAGCCGGACATGCTGCAAGAGATCGACGGCGTCAGCGAGCACTTCTTGTTGACCGCGACCGTAACGCTCGGGTCAAATCAGCTCACGATGCGTTCGGTGTTACAGCGCGATCGCAGCGGAATCACGCGCGCCGTGTTCCGCAGCCTCGGAGTCGAATAGCGTGGCAGAGACGTTCTTCGTTCGTTGGTCCGATGCGGGGACGGCGACCTGGGGCGCGTTCGACCCGACGGGACGCCTCGTCGGCGCGCTCGGCCAGGGCGATTTGCAGTCGGCGCAGGCCGCCCTGGCCGGACGGCGCAGCGCGGCGCTGGTGAACCCCGTCGACGTGCTGACCGCTGAAGCCTCTCTGCCGGCAGCCAGCCAATCACGACTCCGTCAAATCGCGCCGTTCACGCTCGAGGAAGGATTGGCGACGGACGTCGACGAGATGGTGTTCGCGATCGGCTCGAGGCTGCCGTCCGGCGCAACGCTGGTCGCAGCCGTCGCGAAGGACCGCATGGACGCGTGGCTCGACGAGCTCCGCGCCGCCGGAATCGCGCCGAATTCGCTGTCCTCGGAAGCCGACGGAATCCCGGACATGCCGGCGACTCTCGTGCTCGTCATCGAAGGCGACCGGATCTCGGGACGCAAGCCCGGTCGTGCGCCGTTCGTGTTCGACGGCTTGGACCTCGCGCAGGTCCTCCCGCTCGTGCTTGCGCGCAAGCCCGACGAGGCCGAGCTGCACCACGTCAGAGTCTTCACCGACGCCGCCGGCCACGCGCGCTTCGCGGAGGAGCTCGCCGCGCTCGGCAACCGCTTCGCGAGCGCCGACGTCAAGATTTTGAACGACGGCGTCTTCCCGTATCTCGCCGCGACGCTCGCTCAGCGGCCGGGCACGAACTTGCTTCAAGGCGCGTACGCGCCGAAGTCCAATTGGTTCGCGCTCATGAAGCCGTGGCGCGTCGCCGCGTCTCTCGTGGCCGCGAGCATCGTGCTCGGCTTGCTGCTGTAAGGCGCACAGCTCTGGCAACTGAGCCGCCGGGATGCGACCCTCGACGCCGTCCTCGGGCCGGCGTGTGAGCGCGCTGTCGGCGATTCGAGCGTGTCGGGTTGTCAGCGAGAAGTTAGGAAGCGGCTAGGCACGAGCGCTGTCACGGCGACCGAGGACTTCTTGAGCACGCTCGCGGCCATCGCGGTGGCGCGCAATCCCGAGATGCGCATGGACGCGCTGAGCTATCGCAATCGCGCTATGAATCTGCAGATCATCGCTCCGGATGTCGACACGATTTACGCCTTGGAGAGCAAGCTCGAGCAAACACGTCGCTTCGCCGTCGACGTCGAATCGCAAAGGCCCGGCGAGTCCGGCACCGAAGGACGCTTGCGCATCGTCGGAGCGAATCCATGAAGGCGTGGTTCTACGGCTTACAGCCGCGCGAGCGCTGGATCGTGGGGATCGGCGCCTCGATTGCCGTGATCATCATCTTGTGGGGCTTTCTGTTGCGGCCGCTTTTCGCCGAGGCCGCGCGGTTGCGTGCGTCCGTCGACACGAAGGAAAAGCTGTTGATCGACGTCAGGCGCGTCGAGGTCGAGCGGCCGGGCGTCTCGCCAAGCGGCCGGCTGGATTCCGACAAGATGCTCGGCGTGATCATCTCAACGACTGCCACCAGCCACGGTTTGAGCTCGCCGAGCGCGCGCGCCAACGGACCGAACGGCCTCGACGTGACTCTGCAGAACGCGTCGTTCGACGCCGTTGCCGCGTGGCTCGTCGTGCTGCACGACTCGTACGGCATCGACGTCGAGACCGCGTCGTTCACGCCGACGCGCGAGCCGGGCATCGTGAACGGCTCGCTGCTGCTGCGCAGGCTCTAAGAACATGAGCCGCCGTTCGTGGCTTGCCATCGGCATAGGCCTGTACGTCGCGTTCACGTTGGCGATGTTCCCGGCCGGGGTCGCGTTACGCTGGTTCGCGCCGGAGAACGTCGTGTTCGCCGGCGTCGCGGGCACGTTCTGGTCGGGCAGCGCCGCGACTTGCTCCGTCGAAGGCTTCACGCTCGAATCGTTGCGCTGGCGCGTGCGTCCCACTGCGCTGGTGCTCGGCCGCGTCTCGGCGAACGTCGAGTCGAAGATTCCGGGCGGCTTCGTCAGAGGCGACGTGATCGCAAGCCCAAGCAGCGTGCGCTTTAGCGATCTCAGTGTTGCGACTTCACTGGCGGCGCTGGAAGGTGTGCTGCCCGTGCGCGGGTTGCGCGGTCAGATCAGCGTCGCGCTCGAATCGCTCGTCCTCGAGAACGGCTGGCCGGCCGCCGCCGTCGGGCAGGTCAAGCTCGGCAAGCTCGAGAGCCTGCCGTTGATCCCGGACGGCCGCGGTGCCTACGTGCCGCTCGGCGACTACACGGTGACGCTCGTCGAGGCGCCCGAAAACGCGCTCGCGGCAACCTTCGTCGACAACGGCGGCCCGCTCGAAGTCCAGGGCACCGCCAAAATCGACAAAGCTCGCAACTATTCGATCGACGCACTCGTCGAGCCACGCGCCGACGCGCCCGAGGCGCTCGTCCAAGGCCTCGACATCATGGCAGCCGAGCCCGATGCCGAGGGCCGACGCCGGCTCAACCTGACCGGTTCGCTGTAGCCGCGGCGGGCCAGGCGCGCAGCTCGCCGAGCAACGGAAAATACAGCGCGAGCTGTACCGGCCGCGACTCGCTCGCCGCAACGGCCATGGCGTAGCGCTCGAGCTGCGGCGCGTAGCGCGCGACCTCGGAGTCGAGGAATTCGCCGAGGCCCCCTCCTTCGTGCTGGCTGGTCTTGAAGTCGACGATCCAGCGTTTGCCCTCCGCGATGAAGGTGCGGTCGAGACGAATGTGCTCGAGCGCGGCGCCGGCCCGGACCGTCAGTCTGAGCTCCGAGCGAGCTTCCTCGTGCGGCCCGAGCAGGAAGCGCCCATGCCGGTCGGAGAGCGAGCGCGACAGCGCCGCCACCACGCGCTCGGCGGCGCCGGCACGTTCCGCGGTCTCGACGCCGAGCAACTCGAGCTCGCGCGCGAACGTCGGCTCGAGCTCGGCGACACGTCGCGCGCTCCAGCGGTCGAGCCCCTGCTCCGCGACTCGCTGCAAGTAACGATGCACGACGGTTCCGACGTGCGCCGCAGCGTGGCCGGCCCAGACGAACTCGGGCCGCGCGACCGCTTCAGCTGATTCGGCGGCGCTGCTCTGCGCGCTCGCCGCAGGCGCGACGAGCCTACGCAAGACAGGCTCGATCGCGATGGCGTCGCTCGCGGGCACTGTAGGCTCTGCCTTTCGCGGCGTCACGGACACGATCGGCCAAAGATGCGCGAGCAGCGAGCTCGCCGGCGGCGCGTCCGCCTCCTCGGGCAGCTGCCACACCAAGTGCAGGCGCTCGCGCGCGCGCGTCGTCGCGACATAGAGGAGCCGCGCGCGCTCGGCGGCGTCGCGCGCGCGCTCCGCGCCACGCACGAAATCCGTGAGGAGCTCGCCCTCGCGGTCGCCGGCGAACGCGGCTGGAACCATGAGGAGATCCTCGCGTCCGTCGGCCGCCGTCCGCGCAAGCCACTGCAACGCCTTGGGCTCGTCTGGACGCGGCTCGCGTGCGAGGCCGAGGAGCACGACGGTGTCGAACTCGAGCCCTTTCGCCCTATGCATCGTCATGATCTCGATGCCCTGCTCGCGCGGCGCGTCGCCCTGCGGCTGCACGGCGTCGAGGGCGCGCTGCAGCACGACGGGGTCGTCGAGGTCGCCGCCGCGCTCCGCGGCGGCGAGCAAGGCGAAGAACTGCTCCGCCGAGAGCTGCTCTGCGGCGTCATCGAGGCAGGCGGGGCCGCCGAGCAACGTCCAGGCACGCTCGATCCAGCGAGCAAGCGGCAAGTGCTCGCGCACGGCGAGCACGGCCGTCAGCGTGGCGACGACGCTGCGCGCCCTCTCCCGCCCGTCGGCGCTGAGTCGCTCTAGCCGCCCCGGCTGCACGAGCAGATTCCAGATCGCGGAGGTGTGATCGTCGGCGCATAGCGCTTCGAGGTCGGCGAAGGTGAGCCCGCACCACGGCGCGCGCAACACGGCGAGCCACGCGATGCGATCGTCGAAGTGCAGCAACGCTCGCGCGAGGCCCGCGAGGTCCTGCGCGATCGACTGCTCGCCCAAGCTGTCGATCTCTACGGCGTGGACGGCGAGCCCGCGCTCGCGCAACCGCTCGCGCACGCCTTCCAAGTGCTTGCGGTTCTGGACCAGGACTGCGATCGACTGCTCGGGATCGCGGCGCCGCTCTGCCGCGAGAATGTCGACGACGCTTTCCACCTCGCCGCCCGGCAGGGCAGCGTGCGCGTGGACGAGCTGCTCGCCCCCGGCGGCGCGCGTGGCGACGCTCTCGCGAAACGCGGAACGCCCCGCCGCAATCTGATCGGCGGCGGGGAACACGCGCGCGAACGCCGCGTTGACCCACTGCACGATCGCCGGCGCACTGCGGAAGTTCCGCTGCAGTGTCAGGCTCCGGAGCCGCACCGTGCCGACACCGCGGTGCTTCGCGAGCAGGAACAGGGACATGTCGGCGTCGCGAAAGCGATAGATGGATTGCATCGGGTCGCCGACGAGGAACAGCGTGCGTCCGTCGTCCGGCTGCCAACCGGCCGTCAGCAGCTCGAGCAATCGGCGCTGCGACTGCGACGTGTCCTGGAACTCGTCGACGAGCAGGTGTTGAATACGCCGGTCGAGCGCCAGTAGCAGCTCCGACGGCGCTTCGACGTGGCCGAGCGCGCGCTGCGCCGCGAGCGACAGCTCGACGAAGTCGACGGCGCGGCGCTCCGCGAACACCACTTTCAGCTCGGCCGCCAAGCGCACGAGCACGATCCTGAGCGCCGCGAGGCTCTGCCATTGCGACTCCGTGTAGCGCGCATCGGGTAGCGTGCTCACGGTTTGCAGCGCCGCGAGCAGCGCCTCGTTCTCGGCCAGCTCCTCGAGCAGCGCGCGCAGCCGGTCGCGCAACGCCGCGTGCTCGGGCCCGAAGCCCTCGGGCTTTGCGACCCGCTTGCGCCACTCGCCCTGCTTCGTCAGCAACAAAGCCGCGACGCCGCGCCAGGCGGCGAGCGCAGCCGCGCCCGACGCCGGCGGGCGATCGAGCGCGAGCCACGGTGCGAGCGTCGCGCGCAGCGGCTCGTTCGCCGCGCCCGCGGCGTGCTGAAGCAAGGGCGCAAACGCAGCGAGCAGACGCGCGTCGACGAGCGCGGCAGCAGCCGTAATCTCGTCGTCGACGAGCCGCTGCAGCGCACCCTCGAGCAGCGGCCGCAGCGCCACAGTGCCGTCGGCGAGCACTCGCAGCCATTGGTCGCGGCGCGGCAGCAGCGCCGCGAGCAGCTGCTCGAGCGCCGCGCAATCGTTGCCGACGTCGCGAAGTAGAGTGCGAAGCGCGCGCGCGATCGTCGCATCGTCGCCGGCGACGGCCTCGACGCAGCGACGGGCCGCTTGGGCGTAGAGGTCGTCGGCCTTGTCGACGACGTCTGCCGCGGCGACGCCATCGGCGAGCACCGGCAGTTGGCGCCCGAGCCAGGCGTTGAACGCGTCGAGCGTGTCGATGCGCAAGCGCTGCGGTTGCGCGAGCAGCTGCCAGTCGTGCTCGCGGTCGCGCGCGATGACGGCGCGCGCGAGGTCGTACGCGGTGCGCTCGTGCTCGGCCTCACTCGGGGTGTTCTCGCCGGCGGCGCGCAATGCGCGTAACACGCGCCGACGCATCTCGGCGGCGGCCTTGCGCGTGAACGTGATCGCGACGACTTGCTCGGGCTGCTGCACGGTCGCGAGCAGCGCCAGATAGCGCTGGATCAAGAGCTCTGTTTTTCCGGAGCCGGCGGGCGCCTGGACGATGAAGGACTCGGTCGGATCGAGCGCCTGTTCGCGTGCCTCCGCGTCGCTCACGGCATTCACCAGCGAGCCGCCGAGCCGCGCGTCAGCGCGAGCTGCTCGAAGACGCGCGTCAACGGTGCGTACGCTCCGCTCGCGTCGTCGTAATCGTCGACGAAGATTCGCGCGTCGCCGCGCGCGAGCTCGGCGGCGAGCTCCTCGAGCTGCGTGCGCCACACGGCGAGCTGCGCTTGGGTGTCGGGATTCGCACCTTTGGCCGTGCGGCCCGGGAACGTGGCTTCGGGCCAGAAGCCGAAGTAACGGGCTTCGGCCGGCGTCAGCCGCGCGACGACGGCCGCGCTGACGCGCTCGGCCGATTGACTGGCGTAGAGCGGGACTTGGGCGTCGCGCAGCCGCGGGCCGAACCATTCGCCGCTCGTCGCTCGCTCGCTCGTCTTGTAGTCGACGATCGCGAGCGTGCCGTCCGCGAGCTCGTCGACACGGTCGATGCGGACGTCGAGCGTCAACGGCCCGATCGCGACGCTGCTCCGTTGCTCGACGGCGCGTACGCGAAACGGCGCGCGCGTGAGCTCCGCGCGCAACAGCGCCGCGAGCGTCCGCTGAAGTTGCTCCACTTCGAGCTCGTAGAGAGCGGCAAGGTGCGGCCGGGCTCGTCCAAACAGCTTCGCGAGCGCCCTCTCGACGCTCGGCGCAACGGCGCCACCCTTCGCCGCGAGCTCCGCTTGCGTCGGCTCGCCGGCGAGCAAGCTCTCGGCGGCACGATGGACCGCGATGCCGCGCAGGCGCGCCGGCACGCCGAAAGCGAGCGGCTCTAGCTGCCGAGCGCCGAGCCGATCCTGATAGAACGCGCGCAGCGGACACCGCGCTTGGCGCCCGAGCGCGCCGGTGCCGCCGGCCAGGCGCGTTGCTTCGAGCGGCGGCGCGCGATCGGCGAGCGTCTCGCGTGCGGCCGTGCGCAGCGGCCGCCCCGCAGTCAGCGCCTCGATCTGATGCGCCGCGAGCACGGGCCAATCGCGAATAGCCGGGCTCGGCTCCGTCTCGTAGTCGTAGACGCGCGCCGGCCAGCTGATGACGAGCTCGCGGCTGCGGCGCACGAGGCGGTCGAGCGCGTGGGCCGAGCGCTCCTGCGCGTCGCGCGGAGTCGAGTACGGCATGCCATGAGCGCGCTGCAGCGCGAGCGGAAGCAACGGGTTGCCCTGGGGCGGCTGCGGCCACGCCGCGTCGGTAAATCCGGTCACCCAGACGGCGTCGTAGCCGGGGCCCACGTCGTCGACGCGCGCGAGCACGTGCACTCCGCGCACCGGAAGCGGCGCACCCGTCGAGCGCTCGAGCAGCCGCTTCAGCTCGGCCAACGCTGCGTCGAGCGAGATCTCGCCGGCGATCGGCGTAAGCCGCGCGAGCTCGTCGAGCGTGCCCTGCCACGCGAGTAACGCGCGTCGCGTCGACGGCGGCTGCCAACCGAGCTCCGCGAGGAACCGCGTGATGACGTGCCCCCAGCGACTCGGTGTCGCGCGCCGAATGTCGCCGACTGCGTCGAGCGCGGCCGCGAGCGCGCGTGCCGAGTCCGGCGCGCGCGTCGCGAGCAGCTCGGAGAGGCCGGCACGGTACGCGGTTCGGAACGAGAGCTGCGAGCGCAGCTCGGCTCGCAGCTCGGTGTCGAGCCGAGCTCTCGCGAAGCGTTCCTTGCCGGTGCCCGTGAAGAACGGACTGCGGAGCCACCGCCCGAACGTCGCATAGGCCGCGTGCCCGCCTGCGAGGGCGAGCGCTTCGACCGCTGCGCCGATCGACGGCTCATCGGCGAGCGTGCGCCCCTCGATCCAGCATTCTTCCGGCGGCAGGTCGGCCGCGAGCCGCTCGATCTCGTGGCCGCGGCGGGCCGCGTTCGGAACGACGAGCGCGATGCGCGCCCGCGGGCTCGCGGCGAGCCGTTGCGCGGCCCACGTGAACGCCGCGCGAAGCTCGTCGGCGGCGTCGGCAAGGCGCGCGGCATGCCGGGCTGCGTCCGCGGCCGGCACCGCGAGCGTCTCCAGCCTCATGCCGCGAGCCGCGAGCGCGCCGAGCAGCGTCGCCCTTGCGGGGTAAGTCTCGTCGAGGTCCGCGAGCACGAGCCGGCCTTGCGCCGGCACGCGCGGCGGCAACGCGGCTTCGATCTCGGCGCGATCGACGAAGCCGTGGCCGTCGAGCCACGCGCGATAGACACGGCACCACGACAGGAACGCGCGATAGTCGACCTGCTGCGGTTGAGCTCGCTCTTCAGCCGGATCGATCTGCCAGCGGTGCAGCAGCCCCCAAGCGCCGGCCGCCCACCGCGCCGCGCCCGTGTGCCCGATCAGGTCGCCGCTCTCGGCGGACTCCGCGACGACGCGGCGCCAGAGCGCCAACGATTGATTCGGCGACAGCGCCGGGCCGCGGTCGCCGGCATGCTCGAGCCAGAGGTCGTCGAGCCAGGCCGCGTACGGTTTCAGCGGCGGCGTTTCCCACGCCCTCTCGCCGTCTGCTATCGCGCGCGCGGAGAGATACATCTCCCACTGCTCGGCAGCGAGAGCGTTGGAAGTGACGATCGGGGTCGAGCGCTCGGTGTGCGCGCTCGCGTGCGCGACCATCAGGCCGTTTCGAGGCGCGGCGGTCGCTCGGCGATTTGCTCGAGCACGTGCTCGATGCGCTGGAACACTTCGGCGAGCCGAGCTTCCTCGGGCAACGTCGTGATGCGGAAGTGGTCGCGGTACGGCGTGTTGAAGCTGGAGCCCGGCGCGATCAGCACGTGCTGCTGCTCGAGCAGCTCCATGGCGAACGCCTCGTCGTCGAAGCCCGGGAGCTTCTGCTTGTCGACGCCGATGAACGCGTACATCGCGCCGCGCGGCGTGACGAGATCCAAGTAGCGACTTTGCTCGACAGCTTTGATGATCGCTGCACGCGACTGATAGAGCCGGCCGCCCGGCGAGCACAGCTTCGCGATGCTCTGGAACCCGCCGAGCGCGGTCTGAACCGCCCACTGGCCCGGCACGTTGCTGCAGAGCCGCAGCGCCGCCAGCAAATCGAGCGCGCTCATGTAGCGCTCGGAGCGATCGACGGCGCCGCTGAACGAGACCCAGCCGACGCGATAGCCGCACGCACGATAGATCTTCGAGAGACCGCTGAACGTCGCGCACAACGTATCGCGACACAGCGTAGCCATCGGCACGAACTCCGCGCCGTCGTAGAGCATCTGGTCGTAGATCTCGTCGCTCATGACGACGAGGATGTGGCGCTCCGCGAGCTTCGCGAGCGCCGTGAGCCGTTCGCGGCTGTAGACGGCGCCCGTCGGGTTGTTCGGATTGATGATGACGATCGCGCGCGTGCGCGGCGTCACGAGCTTCTCGACCGCCTCGGGGTCGGGGTTGAAGCCTTGCGACTCGGGGCACGGGTAATACACGGCGCGGCCGCCGTTCAAGACGGTCGCCGCCGTCCAGAGCGGATAGTCGG
>Ga0207675_100005535_pt1 | contig 12079 bp, 10 predicted proteins | sample KBSSwiS42_FD_184305 | JGI IMG/M metagenome (GOLD analysis project Ga0207675, IMG submission 184305) | Switchgrass rhizosphere microbial communities from Kellogg Biological Station, Michigan, USA - KBS Switchgrass S4-2 (SPAdes) (version 2) | ecosystem: Host-associated > Plants > Roots >...
TGGAAGATCGGCATCATCGACACCGTCGCAGACAACGCCTCATGTGGCGTCTTCGTGCTGGGCGCGACGCACGTCGATCCGCGGCCGCTCGATCTTGCCGCGCTCGAGGTCCGCGTCTACAAGAACGGCCAGCCGCTCTCGAGGGGTCTGGGCTCCGCAGTGCAGGGCTCCCCGCTCGCCTCGGTCGCCTGGCTTGCGAATACGCTGGGCGCCTACGATGTGTCACTCGATGCCGGCGAGGTGATCCTCTCCGGCTCGCTGGTGCCGCTCGAGCCCGCGCTGCCCGGCGACAGCTTCCGTCTCGAGCTCGACTCGGTCGGTGAGGCCAGCGTCAGCTTCGTCTGAACCCACTTTCCCGGAGGAATCGATGGCAGAAGGATTCGACTTCGATGGCAAGGTAGTGCTCGTCACGGGCGCGGCGCGCGGCATCGGCGCGGCGATCACGCGCGTTTTCGCCGCTGCGGGTGCCACCGTGATCGCGACCGACGTTCTCGAGAAGGAGCTCGCCGCCACCGTGCAGTCGGTGGGGCCGCGCGCCCGCGCGCGGCATCTCGACGTGACGGACGCGGGCGCATGGTCCGCAACGGTGCGTGAGATCGAGGCGAAGCACGGCCGGCTTGACGCGCTGGTCAACAACGCCGGCATCCTCGCCTTCGGCGATCTGCAGTCGACCACCGCCGAGCAGTTCCGGCGGTTGTTCGAGGTCAACGTGGTTGGCGTCTTTCTCGGCATGCAGGCCGTGTTCCCGGTGATGAAGGCGGCTGGTCGCGGCGCGATCGTCAACATGTCCTCCTCCTCCGCGCTGATGGGCAACAACGCGGTCGGCGCATACGGCGCGACGAAATGGGCGGTGCGCGGTCTCACGCGCAGCGCCGCTCTCGAGTACGGTCCGCACGGCGTGCGCGTCAACGGCGTCCACCCCTACGGGATCGACACCTGGATGTCGAACCCGCAGGGCGCGCCGCGCGAAACGCTGAATCCCGGCTATCGCAACGTTCCGCTGCAGCGCATGGGCGATCCCTCGGAAGTGGCGAACGCCGTGCTCTACCTCGCGTCCGATGCCGCGTCGTACACCTCGGGCGCCGAACTCGCGGTCGACGGCGCCACCTGTGCCGGACAGTACTTCTACGGCCTGCCGGGGGCACCGTACTGAGCTCGATGCTGCTGATCGAGAACGCCGAGGTGCATTCGCCCGCGCCACTCGGGCGGCGAAGCCTGCTGCTGGGTGGCGGAAAGGTCCTGTGGATGGGTACGGCCTCGCCCGAGCTGCCCGCGGCGATTCGCGCGGATGTTGCCACGCTCGATCTCGCGGGGCTGCGGCTGATACCGGGCCTGATCGACGGCCACGTACACGTCTGCGGCGGCGGCGGCGAGGCTGGGTTTCGCACGCGGGTGCCGCCGCAAGTGCTGTCACGCCATACCTCGGCCGGCGTCACGACCGTGATCGGGCTTCTCGGCACCGACGACGTGGCGCGCGGTCCGCGTGAATTGCTCGCGACCGTGTATGCACTCCGGGAGGAGGGGCTCAATGCCTGGGCGCTGGCGGGCGGCTATCACTTGCCCACCGCGACGCTGACCGGGAGCCTGCGCGGCGACCTCGTCTTTCTCGAGCCCTATCTCGGCGTGGGCGAGCTCGCGATCAGCGATCATCGATCGAGCCAGCCCACGCTCGATGAGCTGCTGCGGGTCGCGTCCGACGCGCACGTCGCCGGGCTCATGACCGGCCGAGCCGGAATCGTGCACCTGCACCTTGGCGACGGCGAACGCGGGCTCGACCTCGTGCGCCGCGCGCTCGATTCGAGCGAGCTGCCGGCGCGCGTCTTCAACCCGACGCACGTCAACCGGCGGCGCGCGCTGTTCGATGAGGCAGTGGCGCTGGCGCGGCGCGGCTGCGTCGTGGACGTGACCGCCTTCCCGGTCGACGAGGGCGAGGACGCGTACGACGCCGCCGAGGCGGTCGAGCGCTTTCTCGGAAGCGGCGCACCGCCTGGAAACATCACCGTGAGCTCGGACGCAGGCGGGTGCCTGCCGTGTTTTGACGCCGACGGGCGGGTGTGCCGGATGGAGGTGGGATCCTCGGGCGCGCTGCTCGCGACGCTGCGCGCGCTGCTCGAGCGCGGGCTCCCCCTGGCCGACGCGCTGCCGCCGTTCACCACCAACCCGGCGCGGCTGCTGCGGCTCGCAGCCAAGGGTACGATCGCGCCCGGCGCCGACGCCGACCTCGTGGCCCTCGATGCCGCCGGTGCGGCGCACACCGTGATCGTGCGCGGCGAGATCCACGTGGCGGACGGCAGGACCGTGCGGCGCGGGATGTTCGAGTAAAAGGTGCCGATGGTCAGCGCCGCGAGCGTCTGCTAGAGTTTTTCCACGATGGGCGAACTGCTGGTCACTTTCCTCCTGATCGGTCTCGCGCTGCTGTGGGTTGTCGCCTGGCGTTACCAGCGACGATTCGCGGTCGGCACCGTCGTGGGCGCCTTCATCGCGTTGCTGGTGGCCTGGCTGGCCAGGCCGTTCGAGCTGGAACACATCCCGATCTGGTTGCCGCCGCTGCCGTTCGCGCTGGTCGCGGTCACATTGTTCGTATTCGGCGTGCTCGCCTGGTTCTGGGGCGAGGACTAGCCGCGGTCCCGGGTTCCATGACAGACTCGGGTGATAACAAGGCGCAGGCCTCGGCCAGAAGCGCCGGCGATTAGCGGTTGAGTTTGCAGGGGACGATGCATGAAGTGCCTCTACTATCTGGCGCCGACCCTTAAGAGCACCCACGATATTTCCGACGACCTGCACGAAGTTGGCATCAACGACTATTTCCTGCACGTCGTGTCCCGGGATGAGTCGGGTCTCAAGCAGCAGCACATCCATTCGAGCAACTACCTCGAAACGCTGGACCTGATCCGCGACGGTCTGATCGGAGCTGTCGTCGGCTTCCTCGCCGGGCTGCTCGGCGTGTGGGCGCTGCAGCATTACCAGCCGCTGGGCCCCAACGTTCACGTGCCGAGCTTCGTCTATTACCTGATTGTCGCGGTGGCGACCCTGTTCGGCGCCTGGGAAGGCGGGCTGATCGGCGTTGCCAGCGAGAACAAGAAGCTGGCCCGGTTCCACGACGATCTCGAGGCGGGCAAGTACCTGATCCTGATCTATGCCCTCAAGGCGAAGGAAGACACGGTGCGGGCGATGATGCGCGAACGACACGCCGAGGCTGAGCTCGTGGCCGTGGACAGCCACTACATCAACCCGTTCAGCAGCATCAAGCGCGAAGCCGATGGTGATCGCCCCGGCCCTCGCGCACAGCAGAAGGTGTAACGCATGGCGTTTGCGATCGCGTTGATCCTGCTCGTCATCGGCACCGTCGTCTTCCACGTCGCGAGCCCCTGGTGGTTCACGCCCATTGCCTCCAACTGGGGGATGATGGACGACACCGTGAAGCTGACCTTCTGGGTCACGGGCGTGGTCTTCGTCGCCGTCAACCTGTTCATGGCGTACTGCGTCGTCCGCTACCGCCACCGCAAAGGGCGCGAGCAACGGTCGGAATACGAGCCGGAGAACCGCAAGCTCGAATGGTGGCTCACGATCGTGACGTCGGTCGGTGTCGCGGCGATGCTGGCGCCGGGGCTGCTTGTCTGGGCCAAGTTTGTGACGGTTCCGGAGGGCACGGCCGAGATCGAGGCGCTCGGGCAGCAGTGGACGTGGAGCTACCGGCTGCCAGGGGAGGACGGCGTGCTCGGTGCGACTGATCCTGCCCTCGTAACGGTGTCCAACCAGTTCGGCATCGACAAGGGCGACGACAAGGGGCGCGACGACATCCTGGTTGCGAATCCCGAGCTGCACCTCCCCATCGATCAGCCGGTCAAGATGCTGCTGCGATCGAAGGACGTGTTGCACAACTTCACCGTGGCGCAGTTCCGCGTGAAGATGGACCTGGTCCCGGGCATGGTCACCTACATGTGGCTTACGCCGACTCGCACCGGCGCCTTCGACGTGCTCTGCGAGGAGCTGTGCGGCGTCGGGCATTTCGCGATGCGCGGCCGGGTGGTGGTCGATTCGCCCGACGACTACCGCGCATGGCTCGCGCAGCAGCCGACCTTTGCGCAGCTCGAGGCGCGACCGGCGGCGGATGCGGTGGCGGGCCAGGCGACGTTTGCAACCTGCACCGCATGCCATGGGGCAAACGGCGAGGGCAACGAGACGTTGAACGCACCGAAGCTGGCGGGACAGCACCCATGGTACGTCGCCCAGCAGCTGCGCAATTTCAAGCATGGTATCCGTGGCGGCGCGCCCGGCGAGACCATCGCGGCGCAGATGGTGCCGTTTGCCTCGATGCTCGACGACACGGCGGTCGCAAACGTGGCGGCGCACATCGCGACGCTGCCCGACGACCCGCCGCGTGCGACGCTGCAGGGCGACGCCGAGCGCGGGTCGCGCACATACGTGACCTGTGCCAACTGTCACGGCACGGAAGGGCAGGGCGTGTGGTCCACCAAGTCGCCGCGGCTTGCCAACCAGAGCGACTGGTACCTCGTGCGACAGCTGAACAACTTCAGGACCGGTGTTCGCGGTCGGCACCCGCAGGATTTCTACGGCGCGCAGATGGCCAGGATCGCGCGGATACTCGACGACGAACAGACAGCCGCCGATCTCGTGGCCTACATCGGCACGCTGCGCGGCGAGCCCGCACGCCTCGCGAGCGCCTCGGATGCTTCCGGCGCGCCGCGCGAGACCGGGCACGCGGAGCACTGAACATGCGCGGCGGTGACGCACCGGCGCGGAGGAATTTCTAATGGCATACGTTGCGATCGCGGACCAGCACGCACATCTGCACGATCCGCAGACCTTCGTCACGAAGTACATCTGGAGCCAGGACCACAAGGTCATTGCGATCCAGTACGCGATTACCGCGATGGCGATCGGCCTGGTCGCGCTCGGGCTGTCCGTAATGATGCGGATGCAGCTCGGGTTCCCCGATACCTTCCGCTTCATCAGCCCGGACAATTACTACCAGTTCGTCACCATGCACGGAATGATCATGGTGATCTACCTGCTCACGGCGCTGTTCCTGGGCGGTTTCGGGAACCTGCTGATCCCGCTGCAGTGCGGCGCGCGGGACATGGTGTTCCCGTACCTGAACATGCTTTCCTACTGGGTGTACCTGCTGGCGGTGCTCGTGCTGGTCGCGAGCTTCTTCGTGCCGGGCGGCCCGACCGGCGCCGGCTGGACGCTCTATCCGCCGCAGGCGATCTCGCATGGCACCGCGGGCTCGCACTGGGGCATCACGCTGATGCTGGTGTCGCTCGCGATCTTCATCGTCGGCTTCACGATGGGCGGCTTGAACTACATCGTGACGGTGCTGCAGGCGCGCTGCCGCGGGATGACCATGATGCGGATGCCGCTCTCGGTGTGGGGCATCTTCATGGCCACGATCCTGGCCCTGCTCGCCTTCCCGGCGCTGCTCGTCAGCGCGGTGATGATGACGCTCGACCTGCAGGTCGGCACCAGCTTCTTCATGCCGGCGATCGTGTCGATGGGTGAGCAGACGGGGCACGCGGGTGGCAGCCCGCTGCTGTTCCAGCACCTGTTCTGGTTCTTCGGCCACCCCGAGGTCTACATCGTCGCGCTGCCGGCGTTCGGGATCGTCTCCGACCTGATCAGCACGCATGCGCGCCGGCACATCTTCGGTTACCGGATGATGGTGTGGGCGATCCTCGCGATCGGCGCGCTGTCCTTCGTGGTGTGGGCGCACCACATGTACGTGAGCGGCATGAACCCGTACTTCGGATTCTTCTTCGCCACCACGACGCTCATTATCGCCGTGCCGACCGCGATCAAGGTCTACAACTGGGTACTGACACTGTGGCGAGGTCACATCCACCTGACGGTGCCGATGCTGTTCGCGATCGGCTTCGTGTTCACCTTCATCAATGGCGGACTCACCGGTCTCTTCCTCGGCAACGTCACGGTCGACGTGCCGCTCTCCGACACATATTTCGTGGTGGCACACTTCCACATGGTGATGGGCGTGTCGCCGATCCTGGTGGTGTTCGGCGCGATCTACCACTGGTACCCGAAGGTGACGGGGCGGATGCTCAACGAGACGATGGGGCGCATCCACTTCTGGTGTACGTTCCTCGGCACCTACGCGATCTATCTGCCGATGCACTATCTCGGGATCCTGGGCGTGCCGCGCCGCTACTACGCTCTCGGCGACACGTACTTCATCCCGGATTCCGTGCACACGATGAACGAGGCGATCAGCACCGCCGCGTTCTTCGTCGCGGCAGTGCAGCTCCTGTTCCTGTTCAACCTGATCTGGAGCCTGAAGAACGGCAAGCATGCGGGGGGCAATCCCTGGCGCGCGACGACGCTCGAATGGTTCACGCCCGATACGCCGCCGCGGCACGGCAACTGGGGGGCGGAGCTGCCCGTTGTCTATCGTTGGGCGTACGAATACGGCGTGCCGGGGCTCAAGGATGATTTCGTGCCGCAGAACCAGCCGCCTTCGGGCGGCGAGTCGGCGGAGTTTCACGGCCACGGCCATGGCTACGGGCCGGGGCACGGCCAGGGTCACGAACACGCGCCGGGCCACGATAAGGGCGGTCGTCACACGTGAGCCTTTGGGTTGCTTTCGCCGGGATCCTCGCCGGTGTGATCGTGTGGTGGCTGGCGGTCCGCCGGCTGACCACGCGGCCGTGGGAGGCGCAGGGCACCGCAGACGGGCGCGATTCCGCGGGCACGCTGGGTCCGCCACCGGCGCGCATCGGTCTCTGGATCCTCCTCGCGATCCTGACTTCGCTCTTTGCGCTCTTCATTACCGGCTACTGGATGCGCATGGGCCACGGCATGGCGCACGGGCTCACGCACGACTGGCATCCACTCGCCGAACCGCGCGTGCTCTGGATCAACACCGTGCTGCTCGCGCTCGGCAGCGTCGCCATGCAGTGGGCGCGCGTGGCGACGAACCGCGATGACCCGGCCCGTGCGCGACTCGCATGGTGGCTCGGCGGCGCGTTCGCGGTCGCCTTCCTGGTCGGGCAGTACTACGCGTGGCAGCAGCTGCAGGCCGCGGGGTACTACGCGGCGGCCAATCCCGCGAATGCTTCCTTCTACCTGCTGACCGGGGTGCACGCGGTGCACCTTGGTGGCGGTCTCGTCGCCTGGATCAGGACCGCGGCGCGGATGGCGCGCGGCGGCGCCGGGCTCGACGACGTGCGGCTCGGCATCGAACTGTGCACCGTGTACTGGCACTACCTGCTGCTGGTCTGGCTAGTATTGTTCGGCCTGTTGCTGCAAACCTGAATCCAGGGGCCCAAGTCATATGGCAGTTGAGACCGCGACCAGCGTCGTACATCCGTCCGGAGTGACCCCCGGCCTACCGGGTGTCGCCAGCGATTTTGCGTCCGACAAGCAGGCCTTCGTCGTGCCGTGGGGCAAGGCGATGATGTGGATATTTCTGCTCTCCGACACCTTCATATTCAGCTGCTTCCTCACCTCGTACATGCACGTGCGCATCTCGTCGACCGTGCCGTGGCCGAATCCGAGCGAGGTGTTCGCGCTGACGGTATTCGGCAACCACATCCCGTTGATCCTGATCGCGATCATGACCTTCATCCTGATCTCGAGCAGCGGCACGATGGCGATGGCGGTCAACATGGGCTACCGCCGCAGACGCGGCAAGACCGCCGCGCTGATGCTGATCACCGCGGGGTTCGGCGCGACCTTCGTCGGCATGCAGGCCTTCGAGTGGACCAAGCTGATCGTCGACGAGGGCGTGCGTCCGTGGAGCAACCCCATGGGCGCCGAGCAGTTCGGCGCCTCGTTCTTCATGATCACCGGCTTTCACGGGCTGCACGTGTCCGCGGGCGTGATCTACCTCGTGATCGTCGCGCTGAAGGTCTGGCGCGGCGACTACGACCGAAAGGGCAACTACGAGATCGTCGAGATCGCGGGCCTGTACTGGCACTTCGTCGATCTCGTCTGGGTGTTCATCTTCGCGTTTTTCTATCTCTGGTAGGGAGCTTCCATGTCCGCGAGTGAAGGCCAGCAGCATCCGATCGCCATATATCTGTGGATCTGGCTGCTATTGTTCGTTCTGAGCGCGTTCTCATATGGGGTGGACTATTTCCACCTTCAGGGCGCGCTGCGCTGGTCGCTGATCCTCCTCTTCATGTTCCTCAAGGCGGGGTTCATCGTCGCCATCTTCATGCACATGAACTGGGAGAGGCTCGCGCTCAAGCTCGCGATCCTCGTGCCGCCCTTGTGCCTTCTGATCCTCATCGGGCTGATGGCGGTCGAGGGCGACTACACATTCCTCACGCGCTCGGAGTCCTTCACCAAGCCTGCCCCCATCGTGGCACCTGCGCACGGCGAGAGCTCGACTGCGCATTGACGGCGCCCAAATTGCGGATGCGTCCGCGTCCCGGGGCAGGCTGTTCCGTATAATGCCGCCCATCGAATCCGCACGAGGAGCGCGACCGGATGCCGAGTAAGGTCCCTGAGGGCGAGACCCGAGGCTGGATCGTCCCGATCGGAGGGGCGGAAAACAAGGAAAACGACCCCCGCATCCTGCAACGTTTCATCGACGTGTCGGGCGGACCCGACGCCGACATCGTCGTCATCCCCACCGCGAGCCAGCTTCACGAGACCGGTCACCGATACGAACAGGTTTTCCGCGATCTCGGCGCGCGACGCGTCTCTGTGATGGACTTCGACACGCGACGCGATTGCCAGGAGCCGAGCCGGCTCGAGCGGCTCGAGCAGGCGAGCGGCATTTTCTTCACGGGTGGAAACCAGCTCCGGCTCACGACACTCCTGGGTGGCACTCCGGTGGCCAAGCTCATCCGCAGCCGCAACGCTCACGGGGTCACGGTGGGGGGCACGAGCGCGGGCGCGAGCATTCTCTCGGAGCACATGATCGCCTTCGGCGACGAAGGCGGTTCCGCGATCTCGGGCAGCGTGCGCCTCGCGCCCGGGCTCGGCCTCACCAATCGCTTCGTGATCGACCAGCATTTCCGCGAACGGGACCGCTTCGGGCGGCTCCTGACCGCACTGGCCTACAACCCCTTTGCGGTCGGGGTCGGTCTCGACGAGGATACGGCGGCGTTCATCGGCCCCACGAACCTGCTCGAAGTCGAGGGCACCGGGGGCGTGACGGTGGTCGACGCGGCGGATGTGACCTATTCCTCGATGGACAGCATCGCGGAGGGTCAGCCGCTCTGCATGCTTGGGCTCAAGGTGCACCTGCTGGTCACCGGCGCCACTTTCAATCTGCATTCGCGCGTCGCCTCGGCGCGGGCGCTGCGCACGCCGCGGGAGTAGCCGCCGCTCCGCCATCCTCCGGGGGACCTCGCTCCCCGGCTGGCGGCAATTGCAGCCGGCCCAAGTCGCGGGTAGCGTTGACCCCCGGGTCGAATCGAAGAAGACAGGGGTCAGCCATGCCTAGCCGTCGCGACATGCTCGCCTCCCTGGCGGCGCGGATCATGGGCGCGCCCCGGTAGGACACCATGCGCATCCTCGATCGTTCGGTCTACGTCGGGCCCTCGCACTACGCGCGGTTCCCGGTCATCCGTCTCGAGCTCGACCTGGGCGAACTGGAGGCCTGGCCCACCGGCCGGCTCGGTGCCGGTTACATCGACGGACTCGCCGCCGCACTGCCCGGCCTCGCCGAGCATGGCTGCTCCTATCGCGAGCCGGGCGGCTTTTTCCGACGCATGCGCGAAGGCGAGGGGACGTGGCTCGGCCACGTCCTCGAGCACGTCGCGATCGAGCTGCAGAACGTCGCTGGCGAAGACGTGACCTTCGGCAAGACACGCAGCATCGACGGGCGCCCGGGGGTCTACACCGTGGTGTACGAGTTCGCGCAGCGGGACGAGGGCGTCGCGGCGGGCGAGCTGGGCCTGCGGCTCCTCGGCTCGCTGCTGCCGGAGGAAATCCGTCCGCGCGGCAGCGTGCCCGAGGGCTGGAGCTGGCCCGAAGCGCGCGACGAATTCATCCGTTTCGCGCAGCGGCGTGCGCTCGGTCCGTCCACTGCCTCGCTCGTACGCGCGGCGCAAGCGCGCAAGATCCCCTGGCTGCGCTTGAACGACCAGTCGCTGGTGCAGCTGGGTCACGGCAAGTACCAGCAGCGCATCCAGGCGACGGTCAGCGGACGCACCCCGCATATCGCGGTGGAGCTCGCGAGCGACAAGGAGGAGACCAACAAGATCCTGGCGTCGCTCGGTCTGCCGGTGCCGCGCCAGGAGTCGGTGCAGAACGAATCGCAGGCGGTGCGCGCCGCACGACGCATCGGCTACCCCGTGGTCACCAAGCCCTACAACGGCAATCACGGCCGCGGCATCTCGATCCGGCTCACCACGGACGAGGAGGTCGCGGCGGGTTTTGTCACGGCGCGCGAGCATTCGCGCTCGGTGATCGTCGAGACCTTTCTGGAGGGCGACGATCACCGGCTGCTGGTGGTCAACGGCGAGCTGGTCGCCGCGACGCGGCGCACGCCCGGGCACGTGGTCGGCGATGGCACGCACACGATCGTCCAGCTCATCGACATCGTGAACCAGGACCCGCGCCGCGGCGTCGGTCACGAGAAGGTCCTCACGCGTCTCGAGCTCGATGCGCAGGCCGAGCAGATGCTCGCCCGCGCCGGGCTGCAGGCGGGCTCGGTCCCGCCGGCGGGGCAGATCGTGTATCTCCGCAAGACGGCGAACCTCTCGACCGGCGGAACGGCGACCGACGTCACCGACGTCATCCATCCGGACAACCGCGACATGGCCGTGCGCGCGGTGCGCGCAATCGGTCTCGATGTCGGCGGCGTCGATTTCCTGTCCACCGACATCACCGAGAGCTACCGCACGATCGGCGGCGGCATCTGCGAGGTGAACGCCGCGCCAGGGTTCCGTATGCACGTCGCGCCATCGGAGGGCACACCGCGCGACGCCGCGGGTCCCGTGATCGACATGCTGTTCCCGCCCGGCACGCCGTCACGAGTGCCGATCGCGGCGATCACGGGCACCAACGGCAAGACCACCACCGCGCGGATGCTGGCGCACATCGCGAAGATGGCGGGCTTCACGCCCGGGCTCACGACCACCGATGGCGTCTACATCGACGGGCAGCGCACGGTGCAGGGCGACATGACCGGGCCGGTGTCCGCGCAGATGGTGCTCGGGGATCCGCAGATCGATTTCGCGGTGCTCGAGACCGCGCGCGGCGGGCTGCTCCGCGCCGGGATGGGCGTGCACGAGGTCAACGTCGGCGCGGTGCTCAACGTCCAATCGGATCACCTTGGGCTCAAGGGCATCGACACGCTCGAGCAGCTCGCCGAGGTCAAGCGCGTGGTCGTCGAGGTCGCGACCGACTGCGCCGTACTGAACGCCGACGACGCGCTGGTGGCGCGGATGTCCGGGTACACCGACGCGGCAAGCATCTGCTACGTCACGATGAACCCGAGCCACGCGCTGGTGCGCGAGCACGTGCGCGCCGGCGGCCGCGCCTGCGCGCTGGAGGCGGGTGTCAACGGGCACATGATCACGCTGTACGACAAGGGCAGCCACATACCGCTGCTCTGGACGCACCTGATTCCCGCCACGCTCGAGGGACGCGCGCTTCACAACGTGCAGAACGCGATGTTCGCCGCCGCGATCGCGTTCTCGCTCGGCATCAAGCTGGATGCGATTCGCCAGGGCATGCGTACCTTCGACACCACGTTCTTCCAGGCGCCCGGGCGCATGAACGTCTTCAGCGAGCACCCGTTCAAGGTGCTGTTCGACTACGGCCACAACGCACACGCGGTCTCTGTGATGGCGGATCTCGCGCAGCGGCTCGACGTCACCGGGCGGCGGATCGTCGTGATGGCTGGACCCGGCGACCGGCGCGACGAGGACCTGCACGCAATTGCGCTCGCGGTCGCGGGGCGCTTCGATCACTACATCTGCCGGCGCGACGACAACCTGCGCGATCGCGACGGCGACGAGGTGCCGCGGATCCTCGCGAAGACGCTGATGGGCGCCGGCGTGCCGAAGGAGCAGATCACGATCATCCCGGACGAACAGGCGGCGATCGAGGGAGCGCTGAACATGGGGCAGCAGGGCGACCTGCT
>Ga0207675_100005537_pt1 | contig 12078 bp, 10 predicted proteins | sample KBSSwiS42_FD_184305 | JGI IMG/M metagenome (GOLD analysis project Ga0207675, IMG submission 184305) | Switchgrass rhizosphere microbial communities from Kellogg Biological Station, Michigan, USA - KBS Switchgrass S4-2 (SPAdes) (version 2) | ecosystem: Host-associated > Plants > Roots >...
TAATGCTGTAATGAAACCAATGTGACCCGAGGTTTTGCCCCCCTTCATGAACCAGCTCCCATTCATTGTCGTATAAGAATTTAGTACGGTACATCGGCATAATCACTTTCGCAACATGCCCCAGTTTCACCTGGTATTTGGGTAAAGCACCCACCACATCTCCCAGTCCTCCGGCCTTGGCTACAGGATAACACTCTGCTGATACATGAATTATTTCCATCTGGTAAGCCCGTTTTCTTTAACAAGAATATATTTCAAATTAAGCGGTTTTTTCCGAATGCAAATAACCTTACTGAAAATTATTTCATTAAATCTATCCTGTCCAAACGGATTGATGCAATACATGTCCTGATTTTTTTATCCCTTCTTTACGTAATTATTATATTATGATGCAATAATAAAAGCGAAAATTGAAAACCTTAGACGGAAAACGGTAAGGTTTTTCTTTTGAATTAAAATTTGTCTTACTTTCAGTCGTCTTTAAACTAACTAATAATTGATTGCTATGAACCAACAAGCAAAACAGCCAACTAATTACGGGGCGTTAAGTACTTTAGTAATGGTCTTTTTCTTCTGGGGTTTTATTGCCGCCAGTAATAGTATTTTTATTCCTTTCTGCCGTACTCATTTTAACCTTTCACAATTCCAGTCACAATTGATTGGTTCGGCATTTTACGGAGCTTACTTTATAGGCTCTTTAATATTATATCTTGTTTCGAGCATGCTTGGTTATGATATATTGAATAAGATCGGTTACAAGAAAGGAATTATTTATGGCTTATTCATTTCAGTGATCGGGGCTTTGGCAATTATTCCTTCTGCGAATGCCAATTCATTTGCATTAATCCTGGTATCCTTTTTTATCGTTGCCCTTGGATTTTCATTGCAGCAAACCGCTGCTCAGCCTTTTGCTATTGCATTAGGTGATCCTGCAACAGGTTCACACCGTTTGAATCTTGCCGGTGGTGTTAATTCTTTGGGAACTACGTTAGGACCCATCATTGTGAGTTTCTTTTTATTTGGCAGCGTGGGTGGAGAGCATAAAGAAGTAACCGTTACGAATATCAACAATCTTTACCTGATTGTTGCGGGTGTCTTCGCCGCGGTGGCTTTATTTTTTGCATTTTCAAAATTACCTTCCGGTAAAGACGATGCCAAGTTCGAGGGCTCGATGAAGGCCGCGTTTTCGTTAATTGCAATGACTGTTGTAATTGGCATATTAATTACAATCGGACAGATGACAGATATTGGAAAATCTCCACTGCTTATCATCGCTTTGCTCGCCGTAATCATCATTCTTTTTTATTCAAACAACAGCGCTATAAAGAATAATGCAGGATGGGGCGCCATGAAATATCCCCAATTGATATTCGGTATGCTCGGCATATTTATGTATGTAGGTGTGGAAGTAACGATCGATAATAATTTTGGCGCCTTATTGAAAACACCGGGATATATCACCGAAAGCGGAATGCTTGACAACGAAATTTCAAAATATATTTCGTTATACTGGGGCAGCCTGATGATTGGAAGATGGACCGGGGCGATCGGCGTATTTAATCTTTCAAAAACGGGAAGAATGATAGCGACTATTGTTGTTCCATTTATAGCATTTGGAATTATACTTTTTGTCAACCATTTATATGGAAATGATATTACCGATTTGCTTCCTTATTCAATCGTTATCCTGATTGCGATAGGTGCATTTTTCTTTGGACAGCAAAAACCGGTTAAGACCTTGCTGACTCTCTCTTTACTGGCAGCTTTTGCAATGTTATTCGGTGTATTTACAAAAGGGATCATCTCCGTATATGCGTTTATGGCAGGTGGGCTTTGCTGCTCCATTATGTGGCCTTGTATCTTTTCGTTGGGCGTAGCCGGCCTTGGTAAATACACAAGCCAGGGTTCAGCTTTTTTAATTATGATGATATTGGGAGGAGCTATTATACCTCCATTCCAGGGAGCGATTGGGGATACTCCTTCAATTGGTATGCATAATTCGTACCTGGTTGCTGCAGCATGTTTTGCATTTCTTGCCTTCCTTGCTTTAAAATTAAAGAGTGTATTAAAATCACAGGGATTGGATTTCGATCAGCAGATCGGCGGAGGACATTAGCCCATAAAACATAGTATGTCTTTGCAAGAATAAACGGATAGTATTCATAAATACAGTGAGCGAATAAAACAAAAAAAATGGCAACTTCTTCATCTTCCTCTTTATTGGATCATTTGGTAATAGGAATAGACATTGGTGGTACAGGAACAAAATTCGGCATCGTTGACAGGGATGGGAATGTTCTTTTTTCGAGTGAGATATCAACCAAAAAACACAAGGCAGTTGAACCATTTATTGATGAGTTATATTCCGCATTAGGTGAGTTGATTGAAAAAGCAGGCGGTACCGGCCGTATAAAAGGAATCGGTCTTGGCGCCCCTAATGGTAACTTTTATACCGGTACTATTGAATATGCCCCTAACCTGCCCTGGAAAGGAATTATTCCATTGGCAAAAATGGTAGAAGATAAATTCAAACTGCCCGCTACATTAACCAATGATGCAAACGCGGCAGCAATTGGCGAAATGATGTACGGCGCTGCAAAAGGGATGAAAGATTTTATCATGATTACGTTAGGAACCGGTGTTGGAAGTGGCATCGTTGCCAATGGCCATCTTATTTATGGTCATGACGGGTTTGCAGGCGAATTGGGGCATACGATCATTATCCCCGATGGCCGGATGCACCCGGGCACGGGTAAAAAAGGTTCATTGGAAAGTTATGCTTCGGCTACAGGTGTACGATATACAACCATCGAACTATTGGAAAAAAGTAAAGAAAAAAGTTTGTTACGTTCTGTTCCAAAAGATGAGATCGACTCCAAGAAAGTATATGAAGCGGCCGTGAAAGGCGATAAGCTGGCTAAGGAAGTATTTGAGTATACGGGAAAAATTCTGGGCATCGCATTGGCCAATGCCGTTATGTTCTCCAGCCCGGAAGCCATAATATTATTTGGCGGGTTAACTAAATCGGGAGAGTATATTTTAAAACCAACGCGTGAACACATGGAGGCAAACCTGATCCAGGTATTCCAGAATAAAGTAAAAATATTGATCAGTCACCTCAAAGAATCAGATGCGGCTATATTAGGCGCAAGCGCTTTAGCCTGGGGATAAGAAATTATCAATAACATAAAAAAGGGAAATGGGGCCGGGTTAATAGCCGCCCCTTTTTATTGAAACCATTTTCCCGGCAATGTTTCTTCTATACCTGCATTGCAAACATTAGTCCTGTGATAAGAACAGTTCAATATCTATACATAATGCATATCCGAAAATCTCTTTGCTGAATGCAATATGTTTATATGACAGACGACTTTTCCCTCATAATTAATAGAGGCCTATTTCCGTAAAGACATTGTTCGTATTTATACCAGAGAATATTCTCTATAGACACGAATGATTGAATCGCATTTACACTTCGTTATACTACGTTAAGTAAAATCTTAATAAAATGACAGGTTATGCATGATTAAAGGAGTCAGGATTTTGGTTGTATCACATTAGCTAATTATATAATTATCAAGGTGCAATTGCCCCCATTATTTGACAATTGTCAACCAAATACTACAGGCCTGCTAAAAAAAAATCAGACTTTATAGTAAAAAGTAAATACTATTTATATTTTTGTATAAGAATATACACTTATATTAAAGTAATAAATAACTTGTATTATAAACTAAGGTTCCTTTTTAGCTCATAGAGACCCGGACAGTTTTAAATACGGGTTATGACTCAATAAAAGTCATACCAATACCTGATGAAATCCTTTTTAATCTTACCCTGTTTCCCACAGGCTTCTCACCTGCAGGCACCACCCCTCCGAAAGGTTATCCTTAGATCGCTTTGTGACAGCCGGCTTTTCAGCTGCTGGATTGTTATGTTATTATGCATTTGCCAGGCACAGGCTACAACAAAAACTTCAACCGGCAGCGGAAACTGGAGCTCCTCCACCAGTTGGAGCCCGAGTGGCGCACCGGCAAATGGAGATGCTGTCGTCATTCAGTCAGGCCATACAATTACAGTTAATACAAATACAAATGATTTACTCAGCCTTACTGTTAACGGCACGCTTACAATTGGCAATAATAATACAGACAGAATAGTGACAGTAACCGGTAATATAACGGTGAGCAGTACGGGCATCCTTAACACAGCGGGTAACGGGGGCAATGAATTATATATTGGCGGTAATCTTGTTAACAACGGCGTTTTTGATATGAATATCAGCGGAGCAGCAGCCGATGTAACCTTTAACGGCGCGGCTAATCAAACTATATCCGGTACAGGGGCTACTACAGACTTTGACGCGATGATTATTGACAACAGCGGCGCGGCCAATAGTAATATCGTTGAAGTAATGCCTTCCAATTTTACAGCAGCTTCCGGTTTTCTTACATTGACAGACGGAATACTGAAAATGTCAGGCAGCTATGCGCTTTCAAATACTTTTTTTAATTCCGCTAACCCCTCTATCAATTCTGATGAGGGGCTATGGCTGAATAATTCTAACGTTACCGTAACAGCGCAAAATGGATCACTGACTCTTTCAGGGTTATTCAGGGTTACGGGCGGAACATTCAATATTGGTTATGCATCCGATAATTCCCTGATATATACAAATGGCGCTGTTATTACTATTGATGGAGGATTCGTAAACATAGCCGGTGCTTTGCGGTGCAGTTCTTCCTCCAGTGCCGTTACGTATACTCAAAGTTCAGGAATTGTTACGCTTAATACAGTAAATAATACTTCCAGCTCATACGGTTCATTTGATATACACGCAACAAGTTCATCTTTTATTTTAAGCGGCGGCTATATTATCTTACAAAAAGCAGTAACGGCCTTAATTGCTGATTTTCTTAACAACTCCGCAACCTCTGTTGTTACCGGCGGAACTATACAATTCGGAAATTCTTCTACGCCATCTTCATCTGTCTATTGGATGTCCAGTACATCTAATTTTTATAGCCTTATCGTAAATACAATAAACTCGCCTGTAGTAAGGTTGAGATCCAATATCAATGTGTTAAATGACATAACTATTGGCGGCACCCTTGACGCCGGGACTTACGGCTATGATATAAATATTGGCCACGACTGGACCAATAACGGAACCTTTACACAAGGATCAGCTACTGTTACATTTGATGGCACATCAAGCCAGCAAATAGGCGGCTCCGTTGCAACCACATTTAACAACTTTACAATTAATAAAGCTTCCGGTGGAGTTACATTAAACAAACCCGCAACCATACAAGGGGCCGGCGCTTTTACTGCCGGCATTGTAACTTCTTCTGCCACCAATCTTTTAATATTTAATGATAATGCAACTACAACAGGCGCCAATAATAATGCAACGCCATCCTATGTAAATGGCCCGGTGAAAAAGATAGGTAACGATGTATTTACTTTCCCGGTTGGAAAAACCGGCGCTGGTTACAGGCTTTGTGGTATATCTGCCCCCTCATCTACCACTGATGCCTTTACCGCAGAGTTTATGAGAGCAAGTGCTACGGCGCTTGGTTCCATTACCGCATCCGGATTGTATGTTGTAAGTAACTGCGAATACTGGAAAATTGACCGCACAACCGGATCATCATCTGTAAACGTTACTCTTTCCTGGAGTGGCTTAAGCCAATGTAATGCATCCGCTTACGTAACAAACCTTTCTTATCTTACTATAGCCCATTTTAATGGCACATCCTGGGATACGCATGGCGTAAATTCCTATACAGGCAATGCTTCCGCCGGAACGATTACGCGAAACAGTGTTTCTGTTTTCAGCCCGTTTTCAATCGGCAGCACAAGCGCTTCAACAAATCCTTTACCTATAAAATTCAGCGCGGTAAAAGCATATAGTGTAAGCAATGGCAACAGGATTGAATGGGCAAATATGACTGAAGCAAATCTTGTTCGGTATGAAGTAGAAAAGTCTTCCAACGGAACATCGTTCACTGCAATTATTTCAGTTGCAGCAAAAACAAATAACGGGCAGGAGAGCAAGTATGCAGAGACAGATGAAAATATTGCAAACGGAATAAATTATTATCGTATAAAAGCGATTCAAACCGATGGGTCCTATGAATACAGTGCAATTGTAAAAATCATTCCTTCAGCATCCGCTGAAAGCAATATCTCAGTTTATCCAAACCCTGTTACAGCAAAACAATTTACCCTGCAGTTGAATAATTATAAACACGGAGACTATTCAGTAAAACTAATCAACAGTGGTGGTCAGCAGGTATTGGCAAAGACGATTCAGCATACGGGAGGCTCAGTTTCGGTTTCTGTTGAAAAACCGGTAACGGCACAACCCGATTTATATATTCTGCAGATACGAGGAGAAGCTACCGCGGTAAATATGAAAGTGATAATTAAATAAATCAGGCATTGAATAATTCTTCTTTGCTCTTTGCCCATTCTATTTTTCCGAGGCCAGGGAATACATGGCGTTCGCTGTGATAAGATGAACGTACAAGGGGACCGCTTTCAACATAGTCAAGCCCCATGTTATATCCTATTTCCCGGTATTCTGCAAACTCATCAGGATGCACAAAGCGATGAACCGGCAAATGTTTTTTGGTAGGCTGTAAATACTGACCGATTGTTATAACATCGCACCCGTTATTATGCAGGTCAGTCATTGTTTGTATAACTTCTTCTTTTGTTTCTCCGAGACCAAGCATTATACCACTCTTTGTGCGCATACCGCCGGCTTTTAACGTTTTAATTACTTCCATACTGCGCCAGTATTTGGCTTGTATGCGTACCTGCCTGGTTAACCGTTCAACAGTTTCAATATTATGAGATACGACTTCGGGTGCAGCCTCTATTATACGTTGTATATTTTCCTTATCGCCCTTAAAATCCGGGATCAGCGTTTCTAATGTAGTATCGGGATTGAGTGCCTTTACAGCTTTGATTGTGTTGTACCAGATTATAGACCCGCCATCCTTTATTTCATCGCGGTCTACAGAAGTAATTACAGCATGCTTTACTTTCATTAAATGAATTGCTTCGGCTACGCGTTGTGGTTCATCCCAATCAACAGGATCCGGGCGGCCGGTAGCAACTGCACAAAAGCCACAACTGCGTGTGCAGGTATTGCCGAGAATCATAAATGTGGCGGTACCGGCACCCCAGCATTCACCCATATTCGGACAATTACCGCTTTCGCATATTGTATGAAGTTTGTGACTGTCAACCAGGTTACGGACATGCTTATAACTTTCCCCGATCGGTAGTTTCACACGAAGCCAATCCGGTTTTTTTACCCGCGTATTATCTATGTTATTTGGTACTACAGGAAGTTCAGTCATGATTTCAGGTATTCAGCACCCGCTATTCAACAATCAAAGCTCAATAAAGTTCTGAATGCTGCAGAGGCGATCCCGAATCGCTTAGCTCCCGGGACAGGCGCAACAGTAGCCTTATAGCATTGCTGCCGCCTGGTGCATAATAATTCTCAAAAATACAAAATGAAAACTGAAAGTTACTTTCGCTTGCCAAACTCAAGGGCTATATAGCCCTGGAAGAAGAGCCGTTTATCTGATTGATAAAGCATGATGGGAACTTCCTTGAAATAGGCATCGAGGCTAACCCCCACTTCTATTGCAGATACAACTTCATTGAAGCGGGCATAGTCGAATCTCAGGCCTGCTTTTGCATAAGCACCGGGACGCAGTTCCAGCTCTCCCCAGCCTTTGCCTAATCCACCTCCGCCTAATATCAACCCATGAACAAACAAAGCAGTGTCCTGTTCGTATTTAATAGTTTGAACATTGCCGGCCTGGTCCTGCACTTCTATATAATATGGGCGTAAAAAACCCAACGCTAAACCGCCGCCATACACAGCGGAAATAGAAACGCCGTTCTTATTTCCCTTATCTCCTAAAAGATATTGCTGACCTATTCCCAGTTTGAACTGGTAAAAATTATTGACTTTGCCATAGATATACGGATTGCCGAAAGTAAATGTTCCTTTAGGCAACTTATCTTCTTTGGAATGTTTAATCTCCGAAAGCTCCAGGCCGTAAGTGGTTGTTTTACGCGTGGTCTTCATCCGGCCCATTTCGTATAAAAGGCCATAGCCTGAGGAGCGCAACTGAAGGCCGAATATGCTATGCTTGTGATAATTTAAAACGCCTTCTTCATCCTGGCGGATCATGGAGTTTATTTTCTCCCGCTTTTCACGGCGCTTTTCCTGTTTTGACGATCTTTTTATAGTCGTTGAATCCTGGGATATAGCAGCAATTGTAATCGTTAGAATTGCAGTAAGAAAAAGGAGTTTCTTCACGGGACCTGTTTGTTTTTAGTAACGTAAATTTAGGGCAAAAATATATATGACATCGAGTGTAGTTTATAATGGCAATCTTCGTACTACCCTTACCCACCTGAAAAGCGGAAACAGTTTTGAGACAGACGCGCCAACGGATAATAACGGTAAGGGAGAACGTTTTTCCCCTACGGATTTACTTGCAACCTCGCTGGGCACCTGCATGCTAACGGTAATGGGCATTAAAGCCAGAACTATGGGTTTTGACCTGGACGATGTAAAAATTGACGTTTTAAAAATTATGAAGGCCGATCCGCGTCGTGTGGGCGGAATAAATTTAACATTTTATATTCCTGAAAAGCTGGTTACAACTGATGAAAAAACGAAAGCTATTCTGAAGAATACCGGCGAAACATGCCCCGTTATGAAAAGTATACATCCCGATATTGAGGTGAATATTGACTGGGGAGGATGGAAATAAGAGTTTTGAGCTTTTTTATTTCCCTCCCTGTATTTGATAGCCAATCTTTGGTCTCTGCTCTTGTGGAGGATTAAGCAATTCCTTTAATGCTTCAAAAATCATTTGTATATCCGCTTCGTTCTTTTTCATTTTAGTATCCTGCTTTATCATCTTCTTTTCCAATTGCTCAAGCTTCAGTAAAATATCTTTATTGGTTAGCAGCAGTTCCCGCATTTTGCTAAACACACGAATAATCTGAATATTCACTTCTATAGCTGTCTGGCTGTTTAATACACTGGATAACATAGCTACGCCTTGCTCGGTAAAAGCCATTGGCGAATATCGTATACCACCCCAGGTTGAGGTGCCAATCTGGCTCCTCAAGTTTTCAAACTCTGTTTTCGTCAACAAAAACATAAAGTCATCGGGAAATCGCTCTGTATTACGCCTCACCTGTCTTTTTAATTGCTTTGTTTCTACAGCATACATTTCTGCCAGATCGAAATCCAGCATTATTTTTTTTCCTCTTATGAAGTATATCTTACTGATTATTTTTTCTTCAACAAGTAAAGAAGCTGGGGTTGCCTTTTTCATAGTTTCTAACTTTCCGGTTTTTTTAATAAATAATTACCGACCGCACAATCCAGGCATTTCCGGTTATTGCAATATTCATTCTTCAATTCAATTAATGCCTGCGAATCGTAGGCAGTTTTGTTCTCTATATGGATTAATTCAAATCCCTTTGTTATCGTATTTTTTTCGGCATCAGTTTCTTCCAGCCAGGCCAATGCCTTCAATTTGTACCGGGTGTCGTTATTATAATTACCATAAGCGAATAAGACCGGTACTATTGTATTAATAATAATATTGTCAATCATTCTGTTGCCGATATTCTTTTTCTTAAAAGGTGATTCTTCATCAAAGCGGTAATGATAATGCCAGTAATCATTGGCGGGCAGGCCAAACCGGTTCCTGATTTCTTTCATAGAACCGGCTTCTTTTATTCTTGAAAATAAATGCGATGACTGGTTGATCAATGTGGCTAATTGGGCCAAACGTATAGTAGGAAAGTTTCCCGGCCGCATACGCAGGAAATATACCGGCTCATGTACAGGCTTTAATTTATATTTTGTCTGAAGAAACCGGTATTCTCTTTGCAAAAGCTTTGGATAGTCTTCTACAAAACTGCCCTCCAGTAAACCAGCCTGTCCAAATAACAATGCTTCTAATTGATGGATCTGATTTTTATGTTTTGCAAGAATAATCGTTGAAACGGATTTTGCTACTGCTTCAAATGATGAAGCGTTTACTTTGATGCCAAAATTCCTCGCCAATAACCACCAGAAACTTTCTTCCCAATGATAATTCGATTCCTGGAGAAACTGGTCAACAATTGTAGATTTCCGGAACAATCTTTCTGCAAGCAATCTTTCTTTCCAGCTATGCCAGGTAATTTCTTTTACGATATTTATACTTTCTTCACAAGGAATAAACGATGAGTTATTCATTAAACCCTCATAACGCTGCAATAGAATTTTTGATATGCGGCTTTTTAATTCAAGCACCGGCACGTTTGGTACTTGCCTGGCTTTATGATCATGCTCCCACACCACATGCAATACAACATTATTATAATTCTTATCACCTTCATGATTATGCTTATCCCAATCAGATGTTTTAATATGCAGCTCGATACTACCCGCCCATACAGTATCCGCAATTTTTACTTTAGCGTTTGTAAAATCAGGCCCCTGGTTATAATTGAATACGCCATGTGAAATGATTTGCACCGGTTCGTTGGCGATAGTCGTTAATTCATTCTTATTGTAGTATTGAAACTGCCAGATGAATTGAAGCAATCGTTCGGTCATAGTGGTTCGAAAATTTGAAGCTGTGTGAGTGTGAAAATAAAGACTCTGAGCAGTTAAATTATCTGTTCGCCTTCAAATTTTCGTATTCGGAAATTCTAAAATTCATTAAGCGCTTGTACTACACGAGATACAGGCAATCCCATCACATTGTAAAAATCTCCAATAACTGATTTAATACCTATAACACCTATCCATTCCTGTATTGCATAAGCACCGGCTTTATCGTAAGGCTTGTATTTGTCTACATAAAATTCTATCTGTTCCAATGAAAGATCATGAAACTCAACTTCAGTAATGTCTGCAAACGAAATTTCCTTTTCATCTTTCATCAATACTACACCTGTAATTACTTTATGTTTTTGTCCCGACAGGGCAAGCAGGATGCTGACTGCTTCTTCGCGATGCACAGGTTTACCAATTATTGCTTCGCCCAAAACAACTATAGTATCTGCTGCCAGGATAGTTGTATTGCTCTGTACTTGTTTTTTTACAGCTACTGCTTTGTTCCGGGCTATATAGATGGCTATATCTTCCGGGACCAGGCCAAATGGATAATGTTCATCCGTATTTTTAACAACAATATCAAAAGGGACTTCTGCCCATTCCAGTAATTGTTTGCGTCGGGGAGACTGTGAGGCCAAAATGATCTTCTGCATAATCAAAGATAAAACCGGAAAAAGATGATAGATAAAATTCCTGTCAGCATCACAAATTTTGTAATGCTGCTTAACTGGTGAAACTGCTGAGGAGTGGTTGCATTGAATAATTTATAAAAAATATAAACAAGGGGTATAATGATTAACGCAGTACTATATAAATTAGGCCACCACCACCGGAATTGCGAAACATATACCTGCGCAACGATGACCAACGCGATTAATACAACCAGCCATAAAGCGACATATACTTTTGCAGCATTTATTCCCCAGAGTATCGGCATTGTACGGCAACCATATTTCAAATCGCCTTTAATATCTTCCATATCTTTTATGGCTTCGCGTATAAGAGAGATGATGAACGCGAAAGCGGAATACAACAACCCAAGGCGTACAATTTTATGCGAAGCATTTATAGCTTCCGTATCAGGTATTGTATACACTTTTATTTCAGACAGGAAAAGAATCGTAATTACCCATGCAGTCAATAATGATATCAGGATATTCCCGGCAAGCAATTTTCGTTTTAAAGAAAGCGAATAAACAAATAAAAGGAATACACAACCCAGGTTTATCAGCGGTATATACCACAGGCTGGTACGGATGAAAACATAAATGCTCAGCAACAGTCCCACCCCACTGATGATCATATGCCAGAGCATTGCCCAGCGGCGGGAAACGATACTATCGATCACATTCTGGTTGGGTTTATTCACCTGGTCAATATTAATGTCGAAGTAATCGTTGATAATATAACCT
>Ga0207675_100005538_pt1 | contig 12078 bp, 10 predicted proteins | sample KBSSwiS42_FD_184305 | JGI IMG/M metagenome (GOLD analysis project Ga0207675, IMG submission 184305) | Switchgrass rhizosphere microbial communities from Kellogg Biological Station, Michigan, USA - KBS Switchgrass S4-2 (SPAdes) (version 2) | ecosystem: Host-associated > Plants > Roots >...
GGCCCGCGCCGGCAAGCCGCTGGATCTCGACGACTGGTCGGCCGAAGCGCAGCACGTGGGCCTGCGGCGGGGCGACTGGGTGAGCGTGACGCCCGACGACTACGGCAACCCCGTGGCGGGCCAGCTGCTCGCGTGGAGCGCCGACGAAGTGGTGCTGCGCCACGAAGACCCATCGGTCGGTGCCGTGAACCTGCATTTTCCGCGCGTCGGATTCGACGTGGTGCCGCAGCAGCGGCTCGCCGCCTGACCATCAATCCAGGAGACCTTCGCCATGTCGACACTCGATCGTCGCACCGCCCTGCTGGGGGGAGCCGCCGTGTCCGTGCTGTTCAGCAGCGCGGCCCGCGCAGCCGCCGCCAAGAAGGACACCGGCTACTACGTGATCGCCGAGATCAATGCCAAGCCCGGCAGCGAGGGCGCGCTGCGCGACCTGCTGGTGCCGTTTGCCAAGTCGTCGCGCAAGGAGCCCGGGTGCCTGGTCTACACGCTGATGGAGGTGATCTCGGAACCGGGGCGCTTTCTCACCTTTGAGCGCTGGACCCACAAGGCGGCCCTCGATGCCCACATGGTCACGCCGGCGATCAAGGCGATCGTGCCCAAGCTCGAGCCGATCCTGGCCAAGCCGTTCACGCAGATCTTCCTCAACGGGCTCACGGGCGCACCCGGCAGCGGCGGTTGAGCCGCCGGGCGTCGCAAAAGGGGAGCCGCGCCACCGGAGCCCGCGTTGACAGGCCACGCGGGCTCTTGTAGTTTGCCGGCAATCCTTTTGCACACCAAGCGATGAAGACCAGCCCCAAGGCCGCCGCCCCATTGGAGGAACTGCCCAAGCTCGACGAGCACCTCTGCTTTGCCCTGTACGCCGCGGGCAACCACATGACGAGGCTCTTCGTGCCGTTCCTGAAGAAGCTCGACGTCACCTATCCGCAGTACCTCGTCCTCGTCGTGCTGTGGGAGTGCAACGAGATGAGCGTGGGCGAGCTGGCCGCGGCGCTGCAGATGGATCTGGGCTCGGTGTCGCCGATGCTCAAGCGCATGGAAAAGAAGGGCCTCGTCGCGCGCGGCCGCGATCCCAACGACGAGCGCCGGGTCGTCATCACGCTGTCTCGCAGCGGCCGCGCGCTGCGCGAGCGCACCAAGCAGATGCTCGGCGAGTTCTACTGCTACCTGAGCGTTCCGGTCGACGAACTCGCCGATCTCAGAGATCGTCTGCACCGCTTCACGGTGCTGGCCGGTCCCACCGCTCCCAGCGGGCTGGTCGAGGCCTAGCGGCTCGTCGCACGGCCAGTCCTCTAAGCCACTAGAGCCCCCTTCAGATCGCGCGTTGGGCCTGGGCCAGCACGTCGACCGGCGCGCCCGTCCACTCGATGCGCGCGTCTGGCTACTGTGCGGGCGCGGTCGCCGGAGCGCCTTTGTTCTTGACGATGAACACGACGAACTTGGCCGGTGCCGAATCGCTGGCATTGCGCGAGACCGTGTGCACGTCACTGGGCGACTCGTGGAAGGTCTGCCCCGCCTCGAGCCTCACCGGCGCGCCGCCGTTGACGCCCATCAGGATCGCACCCTCCAGCACGTAAACGAAGACGTCGGCGTTGTGCCGGTGGGCCGAGCTCGATTCGCCCGGGCCATAGGCGACCGTGAGCATCAGCGCCTCCTTGTTCGGCAGGTCGGCCAACGGCTGAGTCAGCAGCGGGACGATTTTCGGCGCGTCGGCCGCCTGGGGCGTCGACACGATGGCAAGGCCGATGGCGGCGATGAGGAAGCTTCTGTGCATGGGGTTCTCCTGGGCTGGCGACGCACTGCACCCCGGTCAGCGCCTGGGCCCCAGCACATCCCTTTGTCGCAACGAGTTCTGGATGAGCAGGATGTCGGTCGCGTTCACGGGCAGTTGGTCGGCGCTCGGCGTGGCGCACGCAAAATTGCCCGCCGCGTTCTCGTCGCCGCTGCCGCGATAGACGGCGATCTGCGGATACGCGCACACCGGCCGCTGCCGCGTGATGGCGCCCTTGTCGTCGTACTTGGTCGCGATGATCGCGGTGGGCGCGACGCCTTGCTCGACCCAACGCGCCAGCGCACTCACGACATGCGACTCCGGCGTGCGTTGCGCCTTCGCCGGCTCGGGGAAGCCGCCGCCGATCGCCTCGGGCGCCGTGCCGCTGCGGCAGTGGCCCACGTCGGGCAGCATGAACAGGCGGTGATAGCCCTGCACGGTGGACGTCATGGCCAGCGCATCGGCGGACACCTGCGCGCTCGAGAGCCTGCCCACCGCCGCGTCGTACTCGGCGCGCGGCAGGCTCTTCATCTTCTCGAACTGGATCAGTGCGTTGTAGTACGCCGGTGACCCCTGCGGCGGCACGATCGGGTCGGCCCAGCCGTGAAACTGCACGAGCTTGCCGCCACGCGCCTTGAACGCGCTGAGGTCGGGGCTGGGCGCCGCCGTCACCGGCGTGATGAACGTCTTGATCCGATCGAACTGGTCGTCCCAGTTGAGGTCGCGTCGCCACTCGTAGGGCGGCGAGCTCTGCGAAAACACGTAGTGCCCGATGAACGGACCATAGCGGCCGTTGTCCCCGAAGTTCGGATCCCATTCGCCTTCGGAGCCGGGCATCACGCCGGCGTAGCGCTGCATCCCGCTCGACGTGCGCATGCCGGCATACATCGCCTGGGCCACCGCCAGTTGCGCGTCGGTGAGGCAATCGGGCGCGTCGCCCGCCTTGCAACGCAAGGCACTCGGGTCGAAGGTGCACACGCGCGGATTGGTGATCTGGCCGTCGGCCAAGCCATCTTGCGCGTCACAGGCGAAGTGCGACGCGCGGCTCAGCAGCTGCCGCTTCGCGGGCGGCATCACGGGCGGCTGGCCTTGCACCGGCGTCTGCAGCTTGCCCGAGTACGCCAGCCACGTGAGGATCTCCGGGTAGAACTGCGACGGCGCCCCGGCCGCGATGCCGTCGAACAACTCGGGATAGCGCTGCGCCATCATCATCGCTTGCCGCCCGCCGTTGGAGCAGCCCTCGAAGTACGCGTAGCGCACGGGCTGCGCGTAATACGCATTCGCCAGGGCCTTCGCCGCGGTGGCCACGAAGTAGTGCGCACGCAGGCCCCAGTCTTTCACCTTCTCGGGGTGGTTCAGCGTCCACGCAGGGCCTTCGCCGCCATCGTGGCCCATGTTGCTGCCCGCGGTGACGAAGCCGTCGCCGACGTCTTGCGCCAGGCGCGCATACGGGATCGAGCCCGCGTAGCCGCCCGTGCCGTTGAGCTTGAACCGGCCGCTCCAGCCCTGCGCGGTGGCCGGCAGCCACACCTCGAACTTGATCTCGGAATCGGACGAGGGCCGGGCCACGCCCTGCACGCGGCAGAACTGGGCGTCGACGTCGGTGCCGCCGATCTGGGTGGCGGAGGTGACCATCGCTGCCGATCCGATGGTGCTCGATTCGGGCGCCACACCGGTGAGCGCTTCGCACGCGAGCGGTTGCCTGACCTTGTCGGCGGCACAGGCCGTGAGCAGCAGCGCGCCAGCCAGGACGGTGATCCCGATTCTCATCAGAGCCTCCTCGTGGAGCATTCGACTTTGCACGGCCTCGCTCTTTTGTGCAAACCGCCTTCAACAGGCAGGTGCGAGTGGCGAACACGGTGTGTGGCTCACGATGCTCAACTCGCAATCTGCCTCACGATCGTTGGAAGCGGCCAAAGGTGGAGAATGCCCGGTCGATGAAAACGCGGGACAAGCAGGTGATGGCCAGGGGCTGATCAAAATGAACGAGATGCTGCGTGCCGCGATCGTGGCTCTGGCGCTGCCTGCGGCGTTGCTCGCAGGCCGCAGCGCCTGGGCCGCGGAGCTGTCCACCGAGCAGGTGCTCGCGGTGCTGGGCGCGGCATCACCGTCGAAGCCGGCCGACTTGGCAGGCAAGGATCTGTCCGATCTCGACCTGAGCGGCCTCGACTTTCGCGGCGCCAACCTGCGTGGCGCGAGTTTCTTCGGCAGCAAGCTCGTGCAGGCGAACCTGCGCGGCGCAAAGCTGGAGGGTGCCAACCTCAACGGGGCTTGGTTGATGGGCACGGACTTCACCGGCGCTGACCTCACCCGCGCGAGCCTGCTGTCCGTGGTGATCCTGGGCGGCTCGGTGAAGAAGATGCCCATCTTCAAGGACGCCAATATGCGTGGCGTCAAGATGATCGCCGACTTGCCTGGCGCGGACCTCTCCGGCGCCGACTTCAGTGACGCCATGGTCGGCGTCAACATCAAGAACCAGGGCATGGGGCAGATGCGGACGGACCTGTCCAACGCGAATTTGTCGAAGGCCGTGCTCGCCGGCGCCGACTTCAATCGGTCGCTGATGACCTTCTGCAACCTCGGTGGCGCCAACCTTCGCGGGGCCAACTTCTATCGGGTCAAGCTCGGCGGCGCCGACCTGACCGGAGCCGATGTCACCGGGGCCAACTTCACCGAGGCCGATCTCGAGGGGACCGTGTTCCGTGACGTCAAGGGCTTCGGCGATGCGATCGGCCTGGACCAGGCCACGAACGCGTCATCGATCCGTCGTTGAGCACCCGCGAGCGCGAGAGGACCCAGCCATGAGCTACGCCCTGCTGCACAACGACGGCCCGGTCAGTGTCGTCACGCTGAATCGCCCCGAACGACTCAACGCGATCGGAACCAAGCTGCTGTCGGACCTGCACGAGGCACTGGTCAAGGCGCAGACGGATCCCGACACGCGGGTCATCGTTCTCACCGGCGCCGGCCGCGCTTTTTGCGCCGGCGACGACCTCAAGGAGTTCGGCGAGCAATCGAGCAGCGAAGCGGCGATCGCCGAGACCTGCAGCAACATCCAGCGCATCACGCGCGACATCATGTTCGGCCCCAAGCTCGTGGTGGGCGCGGTGCACGGCTATGCCGTCGGCGGCGGCTTCGAGTGGGTCCTCAACTGCGACCTCGTGGTCGCGGCGGACAACCTGGTGTGCTTCTTTCCGGAGATGGCGCTCGGCCACTTCGTCACCGGCGGCGTGACCCATCTGCTGCCGCAGATGGTGGGTCACCAGCGGGCGATGGAGCTGATGGTGCTCGGCGAGCGCCAGCATGCTCAGGCGCTGAAGGCGCTGGGCATCGTGAACAGGATCGTGCCGCTCGCGGAGCTGCTGCCCGCCGCCCTCGCGCTCGCGCGGGAGCTGGCGTCGCGCTCGACGCTGGCCACCTCGCAACTCAAGCGCGTGATCAATGCCCAGTTGAGCGGACAACTGACCTCGGCCCTCGAGCTGGAGCGCCAGGCGGCGATGGTCTGCTTCGGCGACGGCGACACCGCGCGGCGCATCCAGGCATCCGCGAAACGCATCGTGCAGTGAACCCGTCGCGTCAGTGCCAGCGTGGGTGAGGGCTGCCGGACCGGGAACCGGCCGACATCGACAGTCGCCACGCCATCTCTGCGGCGCGCTCAAAGGCGGTCGCGTGCGAACGCGATCGCGGCCACGTCGGCGTCGCGCAGCCGCGCGCCGGCGGCCAGATGGCGGGTCAGCTCCTCAGGCGCCAAGCTCGCCTGGGCCAGTGCCAGCGCGCGTTGCGTCGCGGCGGTCTCGTTGTGCTCGCGAGGCTCGCCGCGCCTGGCGTAGATCGCTTCCGAATAGCCGACGGGCTGCACCGCCGCGCCGGGGCGATCCTGCAGCGCGCAGCCGAGCGCGAGGTACGCGGCGGCCGCATGCTGCAGCTCGAACGCCGGCGCCTTGGCCCACACCGCCTCGGCCACGGGCCGTGCACTGGCGTGGTCGTCGAGTGCGAGCTGCGCGGCCAGCAGATTGATGCGCGCGCACGTCAGGCCGTACTCGTGGCGAGTGCTCTGCAGCACCTGGACCAGCTCGGCACCCGCGCGCGCCGCGTGCTCGGCGTTGCCGGCGGCGAGTTCGGCGTCGACGAGATTGCTGCGCGCCAGCGTGGCATCGCTCCCGCGCTCGATGTCCAGGGCGAGCAGGCGGCGCCCGCTGGCAAGCGCCGCGGCCAGGTCGCCGGTCATGCGCGCGCACCACTGCGTGGCCTCGGCGCCCCACAACAGGCGTTGGGCGGGCCAGGACGAATCCTGCAAGGTCAGCGCCTCCTTCAACAGCGTGCGCGCGGCGGCCGGCTCGCCGCATTGCGCCGCCGCGCTGGCCGCGCGGCACAACGCGTGGTAGAGCGCGAAACGGTCGGGCTCGTGCGCGTCGAGCGCACGAGCGAGCTGCAGCGCGCGCTCCGCGCAACGGCGTCCGCGCGCCTTTTGCGAGTCGGCCAGCACGCAGCTCAGCTCGATCAAGGTGCGCATCTGCAGCGGCTCGGGCACCGTGGCGTCGATGCGCGCTTCGCAGCTGTCGACCAGCGCCATCCGTTCGGCGTGCAGCGAGGGCGGCAGCGCGCGCAGCAGCGTGGCGCCGATGCGCAGCTCGAGCGCCACGTCGGCCGACGCGCGGGCCCATTGCAGCGCGGCACGCGCGTTGTCGAAATCGGCCTCTCGTGCGCTCAGCCAGGCGTCGACGCCGACGCTGCCGCCGAAGAACTGCTCGTACGCCGCATCGAAGTCGTCGGCCAGCGTCATCGCGTGGCGGCGCTGCAGATCGGGCCGCTCCCCGGCCGCATCGAGCTGTTCGAGCGCATACGCACGGGGCGATTCGAGCAGGCGATACCGGGGCTCGCCGTCACCCTGCGCTGCCAGCACGGTGACCAGCGAGCGATCGACCAGCGCATCGAGCGTGTCGATGACGGCGAAGCGGTCGGGTCCATCGCGATCGGCGTCGCTGACGACATCGACGATCGAGGCCAACGACGCGCTGCCGGCGAACACCCCCAGCCGCCTGAACACGCGCTGCTCGATCGGCGACAGCAGGTCGTGGCTCCACTGCAGCGCGGCGCGCAGCGTCTGCTGACGCTGCGGCGCGGCGCGGTCGCGGTTTGCGGTCAGGAGTTGCAGCCGCTCGCGCAGCGAGGCCAGAAGCTTCGGCACGCCGAGCGTCGCCACGCGCGCCGCCGCCAGTTCGATCGCCAGCGGCAGGCCATCGAGCGCTCGGCACAGCGCGCTCACCGCGGGCAGGTTGGCGTCGGTGAGGGCGAACGAGCGGTCCACCGCGTGCGCGCGCTCGGCAAACAGCGCGACAGCGCCGAACGCACGCGCCTGCGCCAACGGCAGGTCGGCGGCCGGCGTCGTCAGCGGCGCCAGGCGCAACACGTGCTCGGCGCGTGCCTTCAACGGCGCCTGGCTGGTGACGACGATGCGCAGCGCAGGCGCCGCGTCGTGCAGCGCGCGCGCCAGCGTGGCCACGCCGGCGAGCAGGTGCTCGGCGTTGTCGAGCGCAAGCAGCATCGTCAGCGGCGTGAGCGCGTTCAGGAGCGCGTTCAGCGCATCGCCGTGGCCGCCCTCGAGCCCGAGCGCTGCGGCGACCGCCCCCGGCAGCGCGGCGTCGTCGGCGACCGCGCCCAGTTCGACCCAGCACACACCTTGCGGATACGCGCCGCGACGGCCCAGGAGCAGGTGCTGCGCCAGCAGCGACTTGCCTATGCCGCCGGCGCCGACGATGCTGACCAGCCGGTAGCGGTCGACCAGCGCGCCGAGCGCCGACAGATCGTCGTCACGACCGAGCAGCGCGGGCAATTCGCTCGGCAGGTTGGTGCGCAACGCGGTGGTGGCCTTCGCGCGGGGCGCGGGCGGCTCTGGCGCCGCGGATTCGATCTGACCGGTGAAGCGATAGCCGCGGCCGGGGATGGTGGCGATCAGGTCGTCGCCGATCGCCTTGCGCAACGCGCTCACCTGCGCCGCGAGGTTGTTGTCTTGCACCACCAGCCCGGGCCACACCAGCTCCATCAGCGCCCGCTTTCCGACCAGCCGGCCTGGCCGCTCGGCCAGCGCGAGCAGGACGTCGAAGGCGCGAGCGCCCAGCGCGACGGCCAAGCCGTCCTTGAGCAGGCGGCGCTCGTGCGGCTGCAACTCGAAGCGGCCGAAGCGCAGGGGGACTGCCGGTTGCGTCATGGGCAGGCGGGCAAGAAACGGCGTCGCGGTTGAAGCGTGCCGCCGCGAACGGCGCACGACCCGCCGCAGCCGCGCTCAACGTCGTCGCGGTTGCCGTTGCGCGTGAGCACGAAGCCATTCTCCCCGCGGAAGCGCAACGTTTGCGGCTCGGCCGTCGCTGCCGCAGGCGGAGATTGCGCCGGCGCGGCGTGCAGGGCGGCCCAGAGCAGCATCGACAGCAAGGTTGGAGATCGCATCATGGGATCGACGCCATGGTGGAGCCGTCCGCATTCTGAACCGAGCCGGCGCGATGCGGGGCGCGCGGCGGCACGGGCATCGGCACTGCTCGGGGACACCGATCGCGATCGGTGCCTGGCGCGGCCCGTGTGGCAGCGGACGATCGAAGCGTACCGCGCGCGGGTTGAGGCACGATAGCGCGTCGTCGCAGTCCGGCAGCAGCGGCGTACGCTGGTTCGGACCCATGTGCCCCGCCGCAACCGTCACAACCCGAGGAGACGACATGATGCGAACCACATCCCTCAGCAGCGTCGCGGTGGCCGCGCTCGTTGCTTGCACCACCCTCGCCGAGCCGCCGGCGTCGCAAGCCACCGTGGACCAGTACGTGGCCGACGCCCAGCGCATCGCCGGCGAGGATCTGAAGTTCCTCATGCCCGTCTGCAATCCGCAGCCGGCGGTGCGCGCCGCGCCCAGCGCGGCCATGGATGAAGGGCTGGCCAAGCTCATCAACCAGACGCCGCCCGAGCCGGGGCAAGCCTTCGACAACTTGTACTACGTGGGCTCGGCCTGGGTCAGTGCGTGGGTGCTGAAGACCAGCGATGGCCTGATCCTCATCGACGCTCTGAACAACGCCAAGGAGGCGGCCGATCTCATCGAAGGCGGCATGCGCCGACTGGGGTTGGACCCTGCGCAGATCCGCTACGTGCTCGTCACGCACGGCCATGGCGACCACTACGGGGGTGCACAGATGCTCGCCGAGCGCTACCGTGCGCGCGTGGTGGCCAGCGACATCGACTGGCAGATGATGGAAACGCGCCTGGAGTTCGACTCCAAGCTCTGGGACCGCCCGCCCAAGCGCGACATGGCCGTGAGCGATGGCGACACGCTCAAGCTGGGCGACACCACGGTGCGCTTCATGATCACCCCCGGCCACACCCTGGGCACCATCTCCCCGGTGTTCGACGTGCGCGACGGAGGCCAGGTGCACAAGGCCATGATCTGGGGCGGCACGTCATTCAACTTCGGCCGCGACATGGGCCGGCTCGACAGCTACATCGCGCAAACCGAGCGCATGCGCCAGCTCTCTGCGCAATGGGGCATCGACGTGCCCTTGAGCAACCATCCGGGCTTCGACGGCACGCTGGCCAAGCTCAAGGCCAGGGCAACCGCCCCCAAGGTCGCTAACCCGTTCGTCAGCGGGCAGCCCGTGGTGGACCGGGCGATGCGCGTGCTCAATACCTGCGCGCGCGCTCAGAAAGCACGCTTCCTGCTCACCGCCGGCGCCGGAGCCGGCAGGCCCTTCGCGTCAGCGGCTGGTGCGCGCGAAGACGCCGTGCCCGAAGGTGCGCAGGATGGGGCTGCCGCCGGCGCGCCGCACCTCGCTTCGCATCATGAAGACGACGTCCACGTCCACGTCGATGCCGCGGGGCTTCCACGCGACCACGCCGCCGCCGTGCCCCTCGTGTTCCCTGACAGCGCTCGCGCTGGGGACCACGCCGGGCTGTGTGCGCACTAGACCCCGACATGCCGCGCATCGAGGAGAGCGCGATCCGCGCGGCGCTGATGATCTATCGGCTGACGCGCTAAATTCAGTCACTCCGTCCTCGACTGCCTGGAGCGTTTTCATGGCGACACAAGAATGGCACTGTGGCCGATTGATCGACCACATCGGGCTGGTGGTTCGGGATCTGGCTGCCAGCAAGGCCTTCTACAGCGCCGTCTTCGGCGTGCTGAAGATCCCCATGGGCTCCGACGGACGCGACTTCTGGGCGGACGAGCTGTACATCGGGGCGCGTGACAGCGAGCCGGGGCAGGGCGAAATGACCCGACGCATTCACATCGCGTTCCAGGCGCAAGACCGAGCGATGGTGGATGCGTTCTACCAGGTCGCCATGGCGCACGGCGGCAGGGACAACGGTGCCCCCGGTGAACGCGCTTACCACCCGGGCTACTACGCGGCGTTCGTGCTCGATCCGGATGGCAACAACATCGAAGCCGTGTTCCACGGTGAGACCGTTCGCAGTGCGCCCTCGGTGCGAATCGCGTGTTGATCACTGCGCAGCCCTTGGATCGCGCCCAGGGCCTGGGCGGCTGCCTGATGAAGCCTCAACCGAGCATGGCTTTGAGTTCGCCGCTGGCGATCAACCTCGCCAGATCGTCGTGCCCGCCGATCAGCGTGCCCTTCACGAACACCATCGGGAACGTCGGCCAACCGGTCCACATCTTCAACGCATTGCGCCGCCGCCACTCCGACAAGTAGCTGCCATGCTCGATGTAGTGGAACGCAATGCCCGCTTCGACCAATGCCTGTCGGGCCTTGCGCACGACCGCGTTCTGGCGCATGCCGACAACGACCACCGGGTGGGCGACCAGCGCGTCCCGGACCTCCTGCACCGTCGATTCATGGTGCCTGGCAATCCGCTCCCGAATGGCCGGGTGAATCTTCGACTCGTCAAGAACGTGACGTGGCATCAACTACCCCTAAGAGTCTACTCGCCGGCGACCGGTCGCTGCGTGTCCAGTGCGTAGCGTCAGGTGCGTGCAGGCCAGAGTGGAAAGGAGGAGCAGCGGGGCTGTGATGCAGTGCGTTGCATGTCCGTGAAACCTCGCGAGCACCATCGACGCGGAGAACAACGTGCGCCGCTGGATCGACAGGCGCGTAGCCGTGCCAGGCGCTCACGCCACGGCAGGCATCACCTGCCGCCGCGGCAGCCGCATGAACATCAGCGCGGAGAGGAACGCGCCGAGCCCGAGCGCGAACGCGCCGATGAACAGCCACGCATAGCTGGCGAACGAGTCGTAGATCAGGCCGCCCACCACGGGCCCCAGCGCCATGCCGAGGCTGCTGGCCATCGTGGTGCCGCCGATCACGGTGCCCATCATGCGCAGCGGAAAGTTCTCGCGCGCGATCACGGCAAACAGCGGCATCACGCCCGCATAGGTGAAGCCGAACAGGGCCGCCACGGTGTAGAAGCTGCCGAGCTCGCGCGCGGTGACGTAGCCCAGCGCCACGATGGCCTGCGCGAGCAGCGCCAGCACCAGCACCCGCGCGGCCCCGAAGCGATCGCCCAGCAGCCCGAACACCAGGCGACCGCCCATGCCCGCCAGCCCTTCGAGGCTGTAGATCGACACCGCGGCCATCAGCGGGATGCCGCAGGTGACGGCGTAGCTCACCGTGTGAAAGATCGGCCCGGAGTGGGTGGCGCAACTCAGGAAGCTCGTCAGCACCAGGATCAGGAACGGCGCCGAACGCAGCGCCTGCCCGATCGACAGGCCCGGCTCACCCGTCGCACCCGATGGCGCCGAGGCTGCGGCGTGGGCCAGCGCCGGCGGGCGGCGCACCAGAAACGCCACCGGCACCATGAGCGCCACCACCAGCACCGCGATGATCTGCAGCGTGGTGCGCCAGTCGTGGCTCTGCACCAGCCATGCGACCAGCGGCGACATGGTCATCGGCGCCATCCCCATGCCGGCCGACACCAGCGACACCGCCAGGCTGCGGCGCGTGTCGAACCACCCGGTGACGCAGGCCATCATCGGCGCGAAGATCGCCGCCGCGCTGGCGCCCACGATCACGCCGAACAGCAGCTGGAACGCCGCCAGCGACGTGGCCACGCTGGCCAGCGCGAGGCCTGTGGTCAGCAGCAGGGAGCCGGCCAGCACGATGATGCGCGGGCCGAAGCGATCCGACAGGTGACCCCAGGCGATGCTGGCGAGCGCGAGTGCGACGAAGGCGAACGTCATCGCGCTGGAAATGCCCGTGGTGGACCAGCCCGTGTCCTGCGCGATCGGCCGCAGGAACACCGGCAGCGAAAACAGCGCACCGATCGCGACGCAGCCGAGCACGCCGCCCGCGGCCACGATGATCCAGCGGTAGTGATTGCGC
>Ga0207675_100005540_pt1 | contig 12077 bp, 10 predicted proteins | sample KBSSwiS42_FD_184305 | JGI IMG/M metagenome (GOLD analysis project Ga0207675, IMG submission 184305) | Switchgrass rhizosphere microbial communities from Kellogg Biological Station, Michigan, USA - KBS Switchgrass S4-2 (SPAdes) (version 2) | ecosystem: Host-associated > Plants > Roots >...
GTTTTCGAAAGCTGTTCCATCACGCTGTCCCTGCATTAGCCTGCGCGTCGGCGCTGATTGCGGGTCAGGTCGCGGCCGCGGATGAGCCCTACGTGCACCCGGCTTCGCGCAAGGTTGAATCCAAGAACATGCGGCTGGTCGGATACAACGACCTGCAGGCGCGCAGCGCCTATCAGCCGGTCATTCATCATCAGGGCGACCGCTATATCGCCTACGTTGGCCACCATGGCGGCTCGCGCGAAATTCCCCAGCCCTTAAATCCGATCACGAAGCAGAATGAAAACAACGGCACGTCTGTCGTGGATGTGACGGATCCCAAGCGTCCCAAGTACCTCACGCATATTCCGGGCGAGCCCGGCCTGAACGAGCAGGGCGGCGCGCAGATGGTGCGCATCTGCGACGGCAAGAAGCTGCCGAAGGGCGATCCCGCCAAGGTGTATATGCTGCGCACGGGCGGCACGACGTCGCAGGAAATCTGGGACGTCACGAACCCCGAGCGCCCGAGCCTGCTCACGACGGTGGTTGCCGGATTGAAGGACACGCACAAGAACTGGTGGGAATGCGATACCGGCATCGCCTACCTGATTTCCGATGGGCGCCCCGAGAAGTGGCGCACCAAGCGCATGACTAAAATCTACGATCTCTCCGATCCCGCGCATCCGAAATTCATTCGCAACTTCGCACTGGTCGGCCAGCAGCCTGGCTCGGCGGGGGAGAACGTGCCCGAAGACACGCACGGCCCGATCGTGCTCGGCAATCGCGTGTATTTCGGCTACGGCACGCTCTTGAGCGGCGTGATCCAGATCGTCGACCGCGACAAACTGCTGAAGGGCAATCCCGCATCGAGCGATCCGTTCGCGCCGACCGCGGAGAATCTGCTGTATCCGCAAATCAGCCGCCTCGACATGTATCCGACGATAGGTGCCCATACCACGTACCCGATCATGGGGATGGACGTGCCCGCGTTCGAGAAATTCCATACCAAGACCGGGGATTTTCGCAGCGGCAAACCCGCCAAGCGCGATTTCCTGCTGGTGGTCAACGAATCGACCCAAAATGAATGTCATGAGGACTATCACATGATGTTCATGGTGGACATCACGGACGAAACGAAACCGTACAGCGTGTCCAATTTCTACGTGCCCGAGAAAAGCGGCAACTTCTGCGCGCGCGGCGGGCGCTTCGGCACGCACTCCTCGCACGAGGACATGGGGCCGATCTACTACAAGAAGCTCGTGTTCATCTCGTGGTTCAACGCAGGATTGCGGGTCGTGGACATCCGCGACCCGTTCACGCCGCGCGAGGTTGCTTACTATATTCCCGCGATCACCAAGAATACGGCGCGGCGCTGCTTAAGGGTCAACGGTGTGGAGAGCTGCAAGATCGCAATCCAGACCAACAATGCGGAAGTTGACGATCGCGGCTACATCTACGCGGTCGACCGCGCAAACACCGGCATGCACATCCTCGAGCTAACGGGACCGGCGCGCAAGATCGCGAACCTGAAGTAGGCGCGCGACAAAAACAAAAAGGGCGCGACCAGGGTCGCGCCCTTTTTTCTGTTGCGGCGACGGACGCTTACTTGCCGAGCCCCAGTCGCTTGGCGACGTCCGAATAGGCCTTGGTGCGCTCTTTCATGAACGCGTCCATCCGGTCGACGCCCACGTTCACCAATTCGAAACCGCTCTTGAATGCCAGCTCCTTCATCTCCGGATCGTTGTTGAGCGAAGCCCACAGATCCGACATGCGCTTGCGCGCTTCGGGTGAAGTCGATTTCGGCATGCCGATGCCGCGGAAAGCGCCATCGACCCAGTCGAAACCGAGTTCCTTGAAGGTCGGCACGTCGGGCAGTAGCGGATGGCGCTTGTCCATAGCCACGGCGAGGGCGCGCACCCGGTCCTTGGTGTTGATCGCGAACGCGGTATACGACATCGCACCGGTCACCTGCTGGCCGATCACTGCCGGCGTCAGATCGCCTGTGCCTTTGTACGGCACGTAGGTGGTCTGGATGCCGGCCACCGCCTGCAGTTTTTCATGCGCAGCGTGGTTGGCCGAGTTGGTTCCCGAGCCGCCCAGGGTGAGTTTCCCTGGTTGCGCCTTCGCCATCCGGACAAGGTCGGCGAAGGTCTTAATCGGGCTGTCGTTGGAGACGACGATGGCGTCCGGCGTGAAGTGAAACCAGTAGACCGGCGTGATGTCTTCGGTCTTGTATTGCACCTGGCCTTCGAGCGGCTGCAGCACGATGTGCGGCAGGTTTACGCCGACGATGTTCAGGCCGTCGTTGGGCAATCCGTTCATCTGCGCCCACATGAGGCCGCCGCCGGCGCCGGGCTTGTATTGAATGATGGTTTCTATCGCCGGGCATTTCTTTTTAAGCACGAGCTGCTGGTGGCGCGCCGAAATGTCGGATTCGCCGCCGGCGGGGAACGCCTGATAGTAGTTGAGATTCTTGTCGGGACACGGCTGGGCCGAGGCCGTCGTGCTGAACGCGGCGGCGGCGAACGCGAGTGCGATGGCGCTGAACTTCATGCTTCCTCCAGTGGCGGATATGTTTTAACTACCGCCGCACGATATCAGCGCCGGCGCGTGAGCGCAACGTTGTGCCGGTACAGTTACAATCCGCGCATGGCGCAACGCAAGTCAGCAAACGAACGCTGCGACGTGGCAATGCTCGTCGATGCGGAAAACGGGGAACGCAACAAGAGCGGGCGCTTCGTGCTCGATCGCGCGAGCATGGAAGAGCATGTGTACAACGCGCTGCGGCCGCGCTACCGGCGCACCACCGTCGTGCCGTTCGGTCCTGACGTTGGCGCCACGCTCGCCGAATTGAAAAAGCTCAAGCCGCGCATGGTGTTCAATCTGACCGAATGGGTCGACGGCGACCGCAAGCTCGACCATGCAATCGCGGGCCTGCTCGACATCATGAAGCTGCGCTATACGGGCACCGGTCCAGCCGGCTTGCAGATCTGCCGCGATAAAGCGCTCTCGAAATATCTGGTCGCCTCAGCCGGCGTCGATGTGCCGTCGTCGTTCACTCTGGATGTCGGCGAGCGCATCGAGAACCCGGGGTTGCCGTTCCCGCTGCTCGTCAAGCCGCAGTTCGGTGATGGCTCCGACGAGATCGGCAAAAATTCGCTGGTGCGCACGATGCGTGAGATGCGCGAGCGCGTGAAGGCAATCCGCTCGCGCTTGAAGGAGCCCGTGCTGTGCGAAGAATTCATACCCGGCCGCGATATCTACGTCGGCGTCCTTGGCAACGAGCCGCGCGTGCTGGCGCCGACCGAAATGGTGGTGGGGAGCAAAAAAGCCTCGGCACCGAAATTTGCCACCTACCGCCTGAAGAACGACGGCGCCTATCGCACCAAGTGGCGTGTCTGTTATCGGCTCGCGCAATTGCCGCCGCGCGTGCTGAAGCAGGTAAAAGATTACGGCGCAAAGACTTTCCGCGCGTTGAGCCTGCGCGATTATGCGCGGCTGGATTTTCGCCTGACCGATGCGGGCCGCCTCGTGTTCATCGAGGCCAATCCGAACTCGGACCTGACACCCAATACCCTCGGCCGCAACCTCTGTTTCGTCGGCATCGACTATCACAACCTGATACCGCGCATCGTCGAAACCGCACACCAGCGCTATCGCGGGCGGCATGCTCGGTAAGCTGATCCGCGGCTGGCTTGCGCGCGAGCCGGCCGGCGCGTTCTGGGAAGAGAGCGCTCGCGAAGGACCGGCGCTGCTTAGCATTTGCATTCCGACCTTCCAGCGCAGCGCCATTCTGCGGCGTACGCTCGAGCACCTGGCGGCGAGCGGCGGCGCCGAGTGGGAGATCGTGATCTCCGACAATGCGTCCGCGGACGACACTGAAACGGTCGTCAAGGATTTTCGCGGCAGGTTTCACGGCTTGCGTTACGCGCGGCAGGCGATCAACCGCGGCGCCGGCGCCAACAGCGATACCTGCATGCGGCTCGGCACCGGCAAATATCTCTACCTGTTGTGCGACGACGACCGAATTCTGCCCGACGGCATAGCCGCCGCGCTCGCAGCGCTCGAAGCCGACCCCGGCGTGGCGGCGGTATTCGGCGGCCATCAGGAATGGGATCCTGTTGCAGACCGCGTGCTCGGCACCCTCCCACTGACCGAGCGCAAGTTGCGTTTTGCCGCCGGTGAGCGCAGCGAGATTTTTGCCGCGGCGCAAATGCTCTGGTGTCCGGTGATCCGCCGCGAGGTCTTCCAACGCCACTGTTACTACGATGCCAACACGTTCGGCTTCTGGCGGCTCGTGTCGCAGATACTCGCGCAGGGCGCAATCGAGCTCGTGCCCGAGTGCCTCTACCAGCACGCGCACACCGTGCCGCGCATGGAATTCGAGCTTACCGAAAGCTGGTATCACGACGCTTTCCGCGCCGATCATGAAATCTTTCTGTACGACGCGGGCTCACGCGAATTGTCCAAGACCGCGCAAACGGTTGCGGAATGCACGGTCAAGGCCTATCGCGATGGCGCGCGCTACGCGAAACTGAAACTCGATCCGCTGCGCGAGCGGTTTTTTCTGCACCGGGCGGCCGCCTACGGCATTGTCGGCGAGGAGCGCCTGCGCGAGTGGGAAAAGTCGAGCCTGCTCCGTGCGGCGTTGACGCAGGTTGCGAATTCCATCGGCGGGCTGCCGGGCGTGGGATCGGTAGTGGTGGAAGCCGGTGCGATGAGCGGACGGTGCTGCGAAACGTTGCGCGAAATTCTCGGCACCGTTGCGATCGAAGCTATGGCGACGGAAGAATTCATCGCGTTGCCCGGCACGCCGGAGCGTTTTTTCCTCGCGATGGATTGGGCGTCGTTGCAGGGCAGGGCGCAACGTCATCCGCCGCAGCCGGAGCGCGCGGCGGCATTGACCGACCTCGCGGCAAGCCTGCGATTAACGCAGACGCCGCTCACTCAACTCGGCTGGCTGCAGTAGCGCGCCGATCAGCGCACGGTCTTTTCGATCCACCGCCTGAGCAGCGCGGCGATCTCCAGGTTGTTTTTCTCGAGCATCATCATGTGCCCGTTGCCGTGGATGCCGACGTCCGGCAACCGCGTGAACGTATGCTTGACGCCGGCGTCTGTGAGATATTTCGACGTGCAGTGATCGTACGGCGCATGGTATGAGGCCTCGCTAACCACGATCAGCATAGGCACGCGCTTCAGATTGACGAGCTGCCGTGCGGGCGCTTCCGGCAGCCAGCAGCGGACGAGATCGGGGCCATCGGCATTCGCCTGCCTTGCCATGCGCAAGTCCTTGGGATCGGCCGCGGGCGGATCGTACGCGAGCGGCAGCCGCGTGATGCCCCAGGCGCGCCCGAGCGCCGCATCCTTGAACCATTCCGGCGCACCGATGACGCTGTTCTCATGAAACGGCGGGCCGTTGGGCTCGATGGCGACGACGGCTTTCACGAGATTCGGGCGGGCGTCGGCGATTTCCCAGCCAAACGGCCCGGACTGCGAATGCGTGAGCAGGATCGCCGGGCCGATTTTATCAAGCAGCGCCGCGCCGGCATTGCGGTTCAATTCCTCGAGCGCGGTCAGGTTCGACATGTCCTCGACCTGCGACGCGAAAAACTGGTCGAACGTCGGATCGCCGGCGACGCCTTTGCCCGGCCATTGGGTATGCAGCGTCGCTTGCGGATAGCGCTTCGCCAGCTCGGGCGCGGTGAAGCGCTCGGCCATCGCGGTCGCGTTGGGCCGGCGCGTCGGTCCGTAGGTGTCGGTGAAATAACCGGAGCGCGCGCGTCCGGGCTGATCGACCACGTACACGGCATAACCCTGCCGCACGAAGTAGTCGGCCCAGCCCATGCGGCCGTCGGGCGTGCCGAGGAAATTGGTGCCGGTCTGGCCGCCGCCATGCCACATGACGACCGGGTAGCGATGCTTGCGCTGCTGCGGGACCTGATACTGCACGTACATCTGCCCCGTCATAATCTGGCCGTCTTTCGCAGCCGTATATTGGCCGGCGACGAAGAAATATCCCTGGTCGGCGATGGTCAGCGGTGCGGGCTTGGCGGCGGGCTGCGCGGTTTGCGCGGCGGATGGGAGCCCAAGCAAAAGGAGCAGGGCCAGGCGCAAGGTCTTGTTCATCAACATCCTCCGAAAATAGTTGCCTCCGGATTCTCGTTCGCGAGAAAGACAACCAATATGCCGATACCGTGTTTATTGCGCGGAAATCTTGGCTTCCTTCACCACGCGCGCAAACTTCGCAATTTCGGACTTCAGGTACTCACCGTACTGCTCGGGCGTCCCGCCGACGATGACGGCGCCGACCGCGGCGCTTTTTTCCTGGATGTCCGGCAACTTCATGATCGCGTTGAGCTCAGTATTGAGCTTGGCGATGATTTCCTTCGGCGTGCCGGCCGGCGCGGCAACCGCCGACCACGAAGAATTGTCGTAGCCTTTGACGCCCGCTTCATTGATGCTCGGCAACTCGGGCAGCGCCTGCATACGGTTCAGGCTGGTCACCGCCAGCGCGCGCACCTGGCCCGCCTTGATGAAGGGGACGGTCGATATTGCGTTGTTGAACAGCACCTGGATCTGGCCCGCGATCACATCGGTCAGCGAAGGCGCGGAACTCTTGTACGGGATGTGCACCATCTCGGTCTTCGTCATCAGGCAGAACAATGCACCCGAGATGTGGCCGAAGCCGCCGACACCCGACGAGCCGTAGTCGAGCTTGCCGGGTTTCGACTTCGCGAGCGCGATCAGCTCTTTCACGTTCCTGACCGGCACCGACGGATGCACGATGAGCACGCCTGGCGACGACGAAACCTGCATGATGGGTGCGAAATCCTTGACCGGGTCGAACGGCATGTTCTTATACAGGCTCGGGTTGACCGCCCACGTGCCGACCGTCGCGATCACGATCGTGTAGCCGTCGGGCGGCGCTTTAGCCGTCAGTTCGAGGCCGATGTTGCCGTTGGCGCCGCCGCGGTTGTCGATGATGAATTGCTGGCCCAGCCGCTGGCCGAGCTTTTCGCCGAGCATGCGGCCCTGGATATCAGTCGGCCCGCCTGCTACAAAGGGAACGACAAAACGCACCGGCTTGGTTGGGTACTGCTGGGCAGCGGCTGCGGCGGCGAGCGCGGTGAGTGCGCCCGCCGTGGTCAAACGTAATGCGATGTACATTGAAGCTCCTCGGGTATTTTATTTATGTGCGCGCTGAAATATTACGCGTGAAGCAGTTGCTTGAGACGGGCGACCGCCGAGTAGGGACTCGTGAAGACGCTGCGGCCGCGCCGGGCGGGAATGCGCTCGGCGGCGCTGGCCATTGAGAACTGGCATAGCAGCAGCGCGTCGCAGTCGCTGAACTCCTCGGCCGCCGCGGCGATTTGCTTGTCGTGACCGGCATCGTCGCCGCCCTGCAGAGCGGTCAACGCGGCTGGCACGGCTTTCGTCGATATTTTGAGGTTGGTCTTGCGCACGACTGCCATTTGCTCGAGCTCGGCGCGCATTGAGGGCAGGCTGGGCTCGAACGTGGCGAGCAGCGCAATGCGCGGTCCGGTCGCGATTGCCTCTTCCATCATCGCTTCGTTGGGTTTGAGCACCGGGATCTTGACCGCGCCGCGCGCAACCTCGATCGCGGCGCCGAACGCGGAGCACGTGAACAGGATCGCATCGGCGCCGCCCGCCTCGACGTACCTGGCGAGCACGCAGAAGCGGTCGATCATCGCCTGGTTGAGCTCGCCGGCGGCGGCCAGGTCGGCGGACAGCGAATCGTCGAGCAGGTTGGTGACTCGGGCCTGCGGCCACAGCCGCTTGAACGTGCTGCAGATCGGGTCGATGGCGACCGGGGTCGCGTGTATCAATGCTATGCGGGGATGGGTTTTCATGGTGCGCTATTTTACCTGCTGCAGGTGATTGCGTGCTCGCGGCAGGGCGCACGCCGTGTTTGTCTTGACACGCCGGTACACGCGAATTACGTTACGCGGGCCGTACACGGATACACATAAACCGAAGCGAGGAGAAAACAATGAAAGTCACGCTGCGCCCGATCGCCGTTCTGCTGCTTGCGGGCGCCGCCGCGCCGGGGTGGGCGCAAGGCTACCCGAACAAACCCGTACGCATTCTCGTCGGTTATGCGCCGGGCGGCGGCACCGACATCATGGCGCGCGCGATCGGCGTTAAGCTGACCGACACCTTGAAGCAGCAGTTCGTGATCGAAAACCGGCCGGGCGCGAACGCCAACATCGCGGCGAAGCTCGCCGCGGATGCGCCGGCGGACGGCTACACGATATTGTTCATGTCGGTCGCGCACATCATGAGCAAGCCCGTTTACAAGAACCTGGGCTATGACATCGAGCGCGACTTCGTGCCGATTACTGTGGTCACCAACGTGCCGAACGTGCTGTGCCTGCATCCTTCGCTGCCCGTGAAAAACGTAAAAGAATTGATTGCGCTCGCGAAAGCCAAGCCCGGCACGCTCACGTACGCGACCTCGGGCGTCGGCAGTCCCGAGCATTTCGCCGGCGAGATGTTCAAGATGATGACGGGCACCGACATGCTGCCGATCCCCTACAAGGGAGGGGCGCCGCTGGCGGTGGATCTGGTCGGCGGGCAGGTCATGCTCGCGTTCAATACGGCGCCGCCGATCATGCCGCATATCCAGTCGGGCCGGGTGCGTGCGATTGCCGTGACCATGGACAAGCGCGTCGGCGCCTTGCCCAACGTGCCGACCATCGCGGAATCCGGCGTACCGGGGTACCAGATGAGCACGTGGTACGGCGCGGTGATCCAGGCGAAAACGCCGCGCGAGATTGTGGTGAAGCTCAACCAGGAAATGATCAAGGTGCTCGCGCTGCCCGACATCAAGGAACGCATGGCGGGGTTGGGCGCCGACGTGGTCGGCAACACCCCCGAAGAAGCTGCGGCGCTGATCAAGCTCGAGGTGGCGAAATACACCAAGGTCGCGAACGCCGCCCACATCAGCGCCGACTAGTCCCCGCGAATGGCGGCAAAGCTACGCGTCGGCCTGATCGGGGCTGGCGATATCTCGCAATATCATCTCGCCGCGTGGCATAAGACCGAGCACGCGGTCGTCGTCGCCGTGTGCGACCGCGATGCGACGCGTGCTGGCGCGCGCGCTGGCGAGTTCGGGATTCCCGCCGTTTACTCGGATGCCGCGGCGATGTTTGCCGCAGAAAAACTCGACGCGGTCGATATTGCGACGTGGCGCGAAACGCACGTGGAACTCACGCGGCTCGCTGCCACGCATGGCGTTCACGTGCTGTGCCAGAAACCGCTCGCGCCCACGTTGACCGAAGCGGAATCGCTCGCCGCGGAAGTCGGGGGCCGTATCCGCCTGATGGTCAACGAAAACCGCCGCTTCGCGCCGCATTTCCGCGCGATCCGCCGCTGGATCGACGAGGGGCGCGTCGGTCCGGTGCGGCAATGCGTGTCGACCATGCATCGCTCGGGTTTCATCAAGGATGCGAACGGGCGGCGGCCAGCCGTCGAGCGCGCACCGTTCATGGCGCGCGAGCCGCGGTTGATGATCGCCGAAACGCTGATCCACCAGCTCGACGTATTGCGATTCCTGCTGGGCGACATGACGATGATCGCAGCGCGCACCCTGCGCACCGAACCCGACATGCCCGGCGAGACGCTGGCCACGCTGATGCTCGAAACCGGCACGGGTGCACCGGTAGTAATTGCCGGCAGTTTCGTCGCGCCCGGTTTCGGCACGGCGGTATCCGACCGCATCGAGATCATAGGCACGCACGCGAGCGTGATCCTGGACGGACGAGGTATCGAATTACGCGGAGCGGCGACGGAACGCATCGCGGTCGATTACGGCGCCGCGTACCAAGCGTGCTTCGACGCCGGCATCGCGCATTTTGTCGAACGGTTAAGGGCGAACCTGCCGTTCGAGACGGGCCCTGACGACAATCTCAGGACATTGAAACTTGTAGAGGACGCGTATGCGCTTGCCGCGCGCGGTCAGAGCGCGAACTTCTTGTCGTAAGACTCGAGGATCTTCTTGTACGCGCCGTCTTTATGCATGGCCGCGAGCGCGTCCTGCAGCGCCTTGATGGTAGCTTCAGAGAGGCTCGGATGGCAGGCGAGCCACAGCGGTTCTTCGCGGATCTTCAACACCAGCTTCACGTCTTTGACGTTGCTTTTCGCAGTGATGAATTTTTGCGCATAGATGCCGGTGACCCACAAGTCGACCCCATCGAGCTTTTTGCGATCGAGGGTCAGCATGCCCGGAACCAGCTTGTCTTCGTTGACGGTTACGATGTTGGTCAGCGCGTTGTCCCTCAGCCAAAGTACTTTGGCGTCGTTGGTGACGCCGCCGATGCGGTAGGGCCGCGCATCCGCGAGCTTGGCGATCGGATCCTTGAAGCCGGTCTTGGCGTAGAGGCCCCACTCGTTGGTGGCCAGCGGCCCGACCCATTTGAAAATGCGCTCGCGGTTTTCGAGACGCGCCGTCGAGAACAGGCAGGTTTCGACCTTCATCTGCGTCTGGTCGTAGGCCTGCGGCCACGGCATGATCGCGAACGTCATCGGCACGTTGGCGCGGCGGCCCATCTCCACGATTATTTCAGTGGAGACACCCACGAGCGCCTTGTTTTCCATGTAGTTATACGGCGGGTATTCCTCCGTCAACATTTGCAGCGCCTGCGCGGGCACGGCGGCAAAACCGGACAGCAGCATCAGCAGGCAAAGAACGCGCGGCATTTTTGTAGTGGACATGAAGTCTCCCTGTTTATCGGCGTACGGGAGCATCTTAGCGAACCCCGGCGGGACGCGCCAGCGGCATAGTGCACGCATTCCTATTTCGATCCGCCTTCGACGTACCGGTACATCTCGGTGTGATCGGAGGTGAAGCCCAGGTCCTGCTCCATCTTGTTCCAGATATCGGTGCACGGTTCCGCCAGCAGGCTCGATGTGCCCGTCGTCTTCACGACTTCGAGCGCGGTGCGCACGTCTTTCGCCATCAGTCCGGTAAAAAATCCCGCGCCGTAAGTGCCGGACAGCATGTGCTGCTTGAATTTGTTTTTGGTCGTGTTGTTCATGCCGCTCGACGCATTGAGGATATCGACGATGACGCCGGGGTCGAGGCCGAAACGCTTGCCTGCCACGACCGCTTCGCACGCGGCGACAAGGCCTGCAGCTGACACATAATTGTTGAGCGCCTTGATCGCGTGGCCCGAGCCCAGCGGCCCCGCGTGAAATATCTGGTTGCCGATTTTTTCGAACAGCGGCTTCATTTGCGCGAACACGGCCGCATCGCCGCCGACCATGATGGCGAGCGTTGCGGCGGTTGCGCCTTTGACGCCGTTCGAGACGGGCGCATCGATGAGCTTGATGCCGCGCTTTTCCAGCAGCGCGCCGAGCTCGCGCGTGCCGACCGGCGAGGACGAGCTCATGTCGATCATGACTGCGCCGGGCTTGAGAGTGGCGGCGATGCAATCCTTGAAGCTGTCGGCCTCGCCGCACACCGCTTTGCGCACGATCTTGCCGTCGGGCAGCATGGTGATGACCGTGCCGCACATCGAGCCGACCGCAGCCAGGCTGTCGGCGATCTCGATTTCCAGCGTCGATGCGAGCGCCTGCGTGCGCTTCACGTCGGTATCGTAGGCCACGAGCTTATAGCCCGATTTGGCGAGATTGGTCGCCATAGGTGTGCCCATTGCGCCGATGCCGACAAAACCGATTTTTGCGTTACTGCCTGTCATTTTATTCTCCTGCCTGGCTTGATTTAAGAACGGATTTTCTTGCGCAGAATCAGCTGTTGATTAAAAAGTGCAATTTTCTCGAAATCCTGATCGGTGGCGAGAAATTCATCGATTGCGCGGGTTGCCAGTTTGCCGCGATTCACGATTGGAACATAGTCGTCGAGCGTGAGCAGACCACCGGCGCTAATACGATCAGGCAGCCAACGCAGCGCATCCGCGGTAGGCTGATACTGATCGAGATCGACGATCGCCCACGAAAATCGCACGGTGTCCGGCAAGCGCGTAAAGCAATCCGGGATATAGCCGGACCAAACGTCATAAGATGCGCTGTCAACGCCGGAAGCAGTCATCAGCTGCACGAATACTCCGGGGCCGCCAATG
>Ga0207675_100005541_pt1 | contig 12077 bp, 9 predicted proteins | sample KBSSwiS42_FD_184305 | JGI IMG/M metagenome (GOLD analysis project Ga0207675, IMG submission 184305) | Switchgrass rhizosphere microbial communities from Kellogg Biological Station, Michigan, USA - KBS Switchgrass S4-2 (SPAdes) (version 2) | ecosystem: Host-associated > Plants > Roots >...
GTCGAGAACTTCCCCGGCGTCGAGGCGCTGAAAGCGCTCGATCTTCCCGTGTCAGGGGAAACCACGGTCGAGCTCTCCACCTCGGGCGAATTTCTCTCAGGCGAGGCCAATCTCAAATTGCAGCCGGGCATTATCACGCCGCCTTGGGACCACAAGAGTCCCATGCAGATCGATCAGGGAGATCTCCACCTGCGTTACTTGAAGGACCGGGATGTGGTCGAGGTTGCTCCCTCCACACTTAGTTGGGGATCGAGCAAGGCGACGATTAGCGGCACGTTCACGCCGGTGCGAGACCAAAGCAATTCAATCGCGTCTTGGGACTTTAAACTAACAGCGGATAATTCGGTGCTCGCGGCAAATGAATTTGGACTAGCTCCGATCCGCGTGGATGAATGGTCGGCGGAAGGCAATGTGGCCCCGGCGTCGGGCAAGTTGGCCCTCTCCCGGTTCGTCATTCGTGCAGGCTCTGCTTCGATTAAACTCTCGGGCGCGGTTTACGATGCCGAAGGATCACCTGAGGTTCATCTGACCGGTTCTGTGAGCGCGATGCCACTCGATCTGCTCAAACAGTTCTGGCCGAAATTCCTGGCGGGGCAAGCGCGGCAGTGGGCGGGCGAGCACGTTGGTGGTGGACAGGTGCTCGGCGGCAAGTTCGAAATATCCTTGCGGCCCGGGGAGCTAGCGGCTCTCAAGTCCGGCGATGGCCTCGCGCCGGAGGCTGTGAATGTGGAACTCGATCTCGACGGCATGAGCATTGCCTATCTCGATCAGATGCCGCCAATCCATACCGGCAAGGCGAAGCTTACAGTGTCCGGCTTGGTCTTCAAGGTCGACATTCCTGAAGGCACGATTGTGCTCCCATCGAAACAAGAGCTTGCGTTGCACGAGGGGCGCTTCTTCATCCCGGATCTGAGCCAAGACCCCCAGCCAGCCGAAATCAACTTCAAGGCGGACGGGGCGACCGCGACGGCGCTAAAACTCCTCGATCATGAGCCACTTGGCTACATGCAGACGTTGGGGCTAAAGCCAGAGAGCTTTGGCGGCACCGCCGAGGGGAGCTTCACGGTTCACATGCCCATGAAGGTTGACCTCAGATTCAATGACATCAAGCTGCGCGGCTCGGCCCGGCTCGACCGGGCGATTGCCTCCGGCATTGTTAGCGATGTCGACGTCGAAAGCGGCGTGCTGGATGTAAGCGTCACCGAGCAAGCCCTCGACGCTAGCGGCGACATTATGATTAAGGGTGTGCCGGCTACGCTCTCTTGGCAACGTCTGTTCGACGCGCCTGAGGATCGACAGCCACCGATCAAAATTTCGGCGCTCCTTAACGAGCAAACGCGCGAGAAGCTCGGCATTAAGGTCAATCACCTCATACGCGGACCCATGCCGACGACCATCCTCATCAAGCGCGACGAAGCCGGCGCGCAAACCATGAGCATGGAGGCCGATCTCAGCGACGCGGAGCTGATTTTCGGCAATATGGGTTGGACCAAACCAAAGGGTAAGCGAGCGGCAGTCGGCTTTGACATTCGTAAGGCAGGCGACGGAACCACCGAACTCGCCAACCTCAAGATTACCGGCGACGACATTGCCATTACCGGCTCGATGTTTCTCGACAGGGAACAGCACCTAAAATCCTTTAACTTCTCCGACTTCTCCTTCGACATTCTCACCCACGTCCAGATCGCTGCGATGGTCCGCGACGGTAATATTCTCGACGTGCGCGCCACGGGCGCAAGCTACAACGGCAAGCAATTCTTCCAGTCCCTGTTCTCCGCGGGCCAGCTAGCGGAGGACGCGCCGCCAGAGCCAGACGACGTGTTAGGCATCAATCTTTCGGCGCGGATCGACACTGTTGTCGGCTTCTACGACACGACATTGAAAGACGCGCAAATCACTTTGCAAAAGCGCGGCGGCAAACTCGTGGCTCTCGATATCGAGGGAGCATTGAACGGCGATGCGCAGGTTGCGGTGAAACTCGCTCATGTATCGGGTTCCCGGGTGATCAACGCCGAGTCCCGCGATGCAGGTTCGGCTTTCCGGCTGGTCGGCTTCTACCCGAGCATCAGCGGCGGCGAGGCCTCGCTCCAGGTCAATCTTGATGCGGGCGATGCCGGCTCGAAAAGCGGAACGCTCTGGGTTCGCAATTTCGATTTGCTTGGTGATGCCGTGGTGAGTGACGTACTGGCCGACCCGAACACCACGGCAGCGTTGGGCCACGCACCGAGCAAACGGCAGACGGAGCGGGCTCGCATCGCGTTCCGCCAGCTGCGCGCGCCGTTCTCAGTCGGCGGCGGCAAATTCAGATTGAACGATGCCTATATGAACGGGCCTCAACTCGGCGCCACCATGCGCGGCACGGTCGATTTCAAGACGCAGACCGTCGATCTCGGCGGTACCTATGTGCCGGCTTACGGACTGAATGGTGGCGTTCTCGGAGCGATTCCGGTTTTCGGCAAGGTGCTGACCGGGCGCCAGGGCGAGGGCCTAATCGGCATCACCTTTACCGTGCAAGGTAAGCTCGAGGACCCCGCCGTGCTGGTCAATCCGATGTCGGTGCTGACCCCCGGTATTTTCCGGCAAATTTTCGAGGGCGGCCAAGCGCGTGCGTCGGAAGCCAGCCCTGCGGTCGAGCCTCCCTTCGGCATGACGACGCCGTAAGCGCTGATTAAGCTAAATCGGCCGCTTCAACACCTACGAAGCAAGCGTGCAGCGCAGATGACTTCTCATTCTTCTTTATTACCTAAGAGGTTTCGGCGATCTCGCTCGTCATTGACGGAGCCTACACCGGCCGCACCAGCACGTGCCGCTTCTTGCCGAGCGAGAGTTTGATCGCGCCTTCCGGCGTCAGGTCCGAGAGGGTGAGGAGCCGCTTCTCGTCATCGACCGTCTCATCATTCACTCTGATGCCGCCGCCTTTGATCTGCCTGCGCGCTTCTCCGGTTGACTTGACGAACCCCGCTTGGACGCAGGCATTGAGCACGCCAAGACCTTTCTTCAATTCGGCCTGCGACACCTCGATGCTCGGCAGATTGGCTGCAAGCGCGCCTTCCTCGAAAGTTGTCCGCGCTGTCTCCGCCGCGCGATCTGCAGCCTCGCGCCCATGCACCAGCGCTGTCGCCTCGGTAGCGAGCACCTTCTTCGCTTCGTTGAGCTCGGCACCTTTGAGTTTGCTTAGCCGATCGATCTCGACGAGGGGAAGCTCGGTGAACAGCTTGAGGAAGCGGGTAACATCGGCATCCTCTGTGTTCCGCCAATATTGCCAATAATCGTAAGGCGAGAGCATATCTGGGTTGAGCCAGACCGCTCCCGAGGCCGTCTTTCCCATCTTGGCGCCGGAGGCCGTTGTGAGTAGGGTCGTGGTGAGACCGAACAGCTCAACGCCCTCGGTGCGTCGGCCGAGTTCGATGCCGCCGACAATATTGCCCCATTGATCGGAGCCGCCCATCTGCAAGCGGCAGCCGGTGCGCTTGTAAAGCTCGACGAAATCGTAGGCCTGCAGCACCATGTAATTGAACTCGATGAAGCTCAGCGGTTGCTCTCGCTCGAGCCGGAGCTTGACCGAGTCGTAGGTCAGCATGCGGTTGACGCTGAAATGCCGGCCATAGTCGCGCAAGAAATCGATGTAGTTCAGTTTGTCGAGCCAATCCGCATTGTTGATGAGGAGCGCGTCGGTCGGCCCGCTGCCGAAGCTCACGAAATTATGGAACACCGATTGGATACCGGCGATGTTGGAGGCGATCTCTGCCTCGCTCAGCAGTTTCCGCGCCTCGTCCTTGCCGGAGGGATCGCCGACTTTGGTGGTGCCGCCGCCGATCAGCACGATGGGGCGATGCCCGGTCTGCTGCATTTTCCTCAGCATCATGATGCCGAGCAGATTGCCCACATGTAGGCTCGGCGCCGTGCAGTCGAAGCCGATATAACCGGTGATGGTCTCGGTCTTGGCGAGATGGTCGAGCCCCGCTTCAGCCGTGCATTGATGCACGTAGCCGCGGGAGGTCAGCTCATACAGGAAATCGGATTTGGCAGCGCGCATGCGGGGGCCGCTCGATTAGAGCAATCGGTTTAAGCCGCGGAGTCGCTCCGCCGTTTCTTCTTACCACTACTGCCGAGCCGCTTGTCGAGATAGGCGTCGACCACTTCCATCAACCCTTCCATGCGGCCCTCGAAGAAATGGTTGGCATCCGGCACGGTCTGATGATCGATCACGATGCCCTTCTGCGTCTTCAAGCGATCGACGAGCCCGCGCACCGACTCCGTTGGCACGACTCGATCTTTTGCCCCGTTGACCATGAGGCCGGACGAGGGGCACGGCGCAAGGAAGGTGAAGTCGTAGAGGTTCGCCGGTGGCGCCACCGAAATAAAGCCCTCGACCTCCGGGCGGCGCATCAAGAGCTGCATGGCGATCCAGGCGCCGAAGGAGATGCCCGCGATCCAGCAGGTCCGGGCGTCGGCGTTATAGGCTTGCATCCAGTCGAGCGCGGTCGCGGCGTCGGCCAACTCCCCCGGCCCGTTGTCGAACAGGCCCTCGCTTCGCCCAACCCCTCTGAAATTGAACCGCAATACGGAAAATCCGCGCCGCTGGAACGAATAATAGAGGTGATAAACCACCTGATTATTCATCGTTCCGCCGAATTGCGGGTGGGGATGCAGGATCAGGGCGACGGGCGCGTTCGGCACCCCGGCATGGTGGTAGCGCGCCTCGATACGCCCTGCCGGGCCGCTAATATTCACTTCAGGCATGAACTGCTGACCTCGGATGAGATTTGAAAAACGAGCCGATCGACCAAGGACGGCGATAGGACAACCAAATGGCCCAATCGGGCCCAAAATCTTGACTTTGCCGCTGCGCAACCCTATTAGAATGTAAGATTAGAATTGTTCCAAACAAGGGTGCTCCGGTACTCCGCCGCGTGGAGAGCGTCCCCAGAGTTGGGCCGCGCTTCATAGCATGCGCGATGGGGGCTCGTGCAAGCGCTAACCGGCGGCGGCGACGCCGCGAGCTGCGACCAAAGGCATGAGCGAGCGTATCTATCTTGACCATAATGCTACGTCTCCGTTGCGAAACGGTGTGCGCGAGGCCGTGCTTGCCGCGCTTGATGTTTGCGGTAACCCATCTTCGGTCCATGCCGAGGGGCGTGCCGCCCGTGGCCTGATCGAGGCTGCGCGGGAAAAAGTCGCTCGCCTGGCCGGCGCGAGAGCCGAGGACGTGACCTTTACCAGCGGAGGCACTGAGGCCAACGCGCTCGCGCTCAGCCCAAAGGCCGGAGATTGGATCTGCTACATGTCGGGGATCGAGCACCCTTCGGTGCTTGCCGGCGGCAGGTTCCCGCAAGAAGCCATTACATCGATCCTAGCGACCGCCGATGGCGTGATTGATCTCGAAAAGCTTGCGACTGCGCTTGCAAATTCCCAAGTGAAGGGGAGGCGGCCTTTCGTCTCATTGATGGCGGCGAATAACGAGACCGGCGCCATTCAGCCAGTCGCAGATGTCGCCTCGATGGTGCACGAGGCCGGAGGCTTTTTGCACAGTGACGCGGTCCAGGCTGCCGGCAAGGTGCCGTTCGATCTCGCTTCTAGCGGCGCCGATATGATCAGCCTGTCGGCGCATAAGCTTGGCGGACCGAAGGGTGTCGGCGCGCTTGTCTTGCGGGAAGGCGTTGCGGTCGAGCCTCTGATCAAGGGCGGCGGCCAGGAGCGGAGGCGCCGGGCAGGGACTGAAAACGTGTCCGGCATCGTGGGCTTCGGCGTTGCTGCCGAGCTTGCCTCGGCCGTACTGAGCAAGACTGCGGAGATCGGCAAGCTCAGGGACGAATTAGAGGCGCGTGCTGTTTCGATCGCGCCGGATATGGTCGTGTTTTCGGCCAGTGTCGCACGGCTCCCGAATACGAGTGCGATGGCCGTGCCGGGGACCAAGGCCGAGACGCTGTTGATCGGGCTCGATCTCGCCGGTGTCGCGGTCAGTTCCGGCAGCGCCTGCTCGTCAGGCAAGGTCGAGGCCTCGCACGTGCTAAAGGCCATGGGCATCGCCCCGGAACTGGCGCAAGCCGCTCTCCGGGTGAGCCTTGGGCCCGATACGACGAAAGCCGAGATCGATCGCTTCATCGCGATCTGGGGCGAGATGATTACGCGGCTGAAGCGCGGCCGCCAGGCGGCCTGAGCCGCTAACGAGGAGTTGAGGTAAGACGATGGCTGCAGTGACAGAGACCGTCGCCCGGGTTCGGGACATCGACGTCGATAAATACAAATACGGCTTCACCACCAAGATCGAGTCGGTCCGGGCGCCGAGAGGCCTGTCCGAAGCGACCGTGCGCTTCATTTCCGCCAAGAAGGATGAGCCGCAATGGCTGCTCGACTGGCGGCTCGAGGCGTATCGGCGCTGGCTGACCATGACCGAGCCGACTTGGGCGAATGTGCATCACCCCAAGATCGACTTCCAGGATCTCTATTACTATTCGGCGCCGAAGAGCACGTCAGGTCCGAAGAGCCTCGCCGAGGTCGATCCGGAATTACTCAAAACCTACGCTAAGCTCGGCATTCCGCTGAAGGAGCAGGAGGTGCTTGCCGGTGTCGAAGGCGCGCCACGCGTTGCCGTCGATGCCGTGTTCGACTCTGTCTCCGTGGTCACCACCTTCAAGGAAGAACTCGGCAAAGCGGGCGTCATCTTCTGCTCGATCTCCGAAGCGGTGAAGAACCATCCGGAGCTCGTGAAGAAATATCTGGGCTCCGTGGTGCCGATCACCGACAATTTCTACGCCACGCTGAATTCCGCTGTGTTTTCAGATGGTTCCTTCGTCTACGTGCCGCCCGGCGTGCGCTGCCCGATGGAGCTCTCGACCTATTTCCGCATCAATGCAGAGAACACCGGTCAGTTCGAGCGGACTCTGATCATCGCCGACAAGGGCGCCTATGTCAGTTATCTCGAAGGCTGCACCGCGCCGATGCGCGACGAGAACCAGCTTCACGCTGCCGTGGTCGAGCTCATCGCGCTCGACGACGCCGAGATCAAATATTCCACGGTGCAGAACTGGTATCCCGGCGACAAGGAAGGCAAGGGCGGCATCTATAATTTCGTCACCAAGCGTGGCGATTGCCGCGGGCACCGTTCCAAGATTTCTTGGACGCAAGTCGAGACCGGGTCGGCCATCACCTGGAAATATCCGTCCTGTATTTTGCGCGGCGACGGCTCGAGCGGCGAGTTCTATTCGATCGCCATCTCCAACGGCTATCAGCAGGTCGATTCTGGCACCAAGATGATCCACCTGGGCAAGGACACCTCGAGCCGCATCATCTCCAAGGGCATCGCCGCCGGCCATTCCAATAACACCTATCGCGGGCTCGTCTCCGCGCATCGCCGCGCGTCCAATGCGCGGAACTTCACCAATTGCGACTCGCTCCTGATCGGCGACAAATGCGGTGCCCATACCGTGCCTTACATCGAGGCCAAGAACGCCTCAGCGCAATTCGAGCACGAGGCGACCACGTCGAAGATTTCCGACGACCAGCTGTTCTATTGCCTCTCTCGCGGGCTGTCGGCGGAAGAGGCGGTGGCGCTGATCGTCAACGGCTTCGTCCGTGACGTGCTACAGCATCTGCCGATGGAGTTCATGGCCGAGACGCAGAAGCTGATTAGCATCAGCTTGGAAGGCAGCGTCGGCTAGCCGCGAGCCAAATCACGAGTCACTGTCAAAGGGTTAGAGACAATCATAATGCTTGAAATCAAGAACCTTCACGTCGATGTCGACAACCGCGAGATCCTGAAAGGTCTCGACCTGAAACTGCCTGCGGGCGAAGTCCATGCCATCATGGGCCCGAACGGCTCCGGCAAGTCGACGCTGGCCTATGTGCTGGCGGGCAAGGAAGGCTACGAGGTCAAGGCAGGCTCGATCACCTGGAATGGCGAGGATCTGCTCGCCATGGATGCGAGCGAGCGCGCGGTCGCTGGTGTGTTCCTAGCCTTCCAATATCCGATGGAGATTCCGGGCGTCGCCACCATGACCTTCCTGCGCACGGCGGTGAACGCGGTGCGCAAAGCTCGCGGCGAGCCCGAGCTCTCCACGCCGGATTTCCTGCGCCTGGTTCGCGACAAGGCGGCCTCGCTCAAGATCGATGCCGAGATGTTGCGGCGCCCGCTCAATGTCGGTTTCTCCGGCGGCGAGAAGAAGCGGAACGAGATCCTGCAAATGGCTCTGCTCGAGCCTTCGCTCTGCGTGCTGGACGAGACAGATTCAGGCCTCGATATCGACGCCGTTCGCGTCGTGGCCGAAGGCGTGAATGCGCTCCGCTCGCAGAAGCGCGCCATGCTGGTCATCACCCATTATCAACGCCTGCTCGACTATATCGTGCCGGATCGCGTCCACGTGTTGTCTGACGGACGCATCGCGCGTTCCGGCGGCCCCGAACTCGCGCTCGAGCTGGAACGCTCCGGGTACGCTGAGTTCGGCGGCGCGGCGGCCTAGGATTGATCCATGGATTTGCCCGTTCAGCAGTTTCGCACCAAGGCCGAGCAGGGCTTTCTCGACGCCTTTGCCAAGGTCGAGAAGGAGCTTCCCGGCAATGATTGGGCTGCAGGACTGCGCCGGAAAGCGATTCAGGCCTTCGGCTCGCTCGGCCTGCCGCATCGCCGTATCGAGGCCTGGAAATACACCGATCTTCGCACCCGACTGACGGACGCCTTTCCGCCGCTCCTGGGTGGCCATGTCAGCAAAAACGCGCTTGCCGAATTGCTCGGTAAACCGGTCGCCAAGCTTCCAGCCTATCGCGTCGTCATCGTCGGAGGCTCGCTTCAGCCGGAGCTCTCCGACCTTGCAGCCTTACGCGCCGAAGGCGTGGAGGTGCTATCGCTCGCCGAAGCGCTAGAGGGCCCGCTTTCCTGGGTGAAGGACCATCTGGGCAAGATCAACCCGCAGAGCGACGACGCGGTGATCGCCCTTAATCTTGCTCTGATGTCAGGTGGCATCGCGCTCAAACTCGGCAAAGGCGCGACGCTGGATAAGCCGGTTCATCTCATCCATGTGGCCGACAATCGCGAGCCCGCATCCTCTTTCACCCGCCATGTGATCGTGGTCGAGGAGGGGGCCAGCCTCGATCTCTTGGAGAGTTACGCAAGTCTTGGATCGGCAGCTTCCTTGGGCAGCACCGTGACCGAGGCGCTCGTTTCCGACAATGCCGCCCTCAATCACGTGAAGCTCCAGGTCGAACATCCTGACACGACTCATCTTTCCGCCTGGCTCATCGGGTTGAAGCGGGACGCGCGCTATAACGGCTTCCAGTTCTCGACAGGCGCTGGGCTCACCCGCAATCAAATCAACGCCGGCTTTGACGGCGAAGGCTCGGCGGTGAATATTTCCGGCGCCTTTCTGATGCGGAACAAGCAGCATTGCGACACCACGCTCCTGGTCGAGCATCGCGTGCCCCATTGCTCAAGCCGCGAACTGTTCAAGGTCGTGCTCGATGACGAGGCCCGCGGCATCTTCCAGGGCAAGATCATCGTCTCGCCGAACGCGCAAAAGACCGACGGCAAACAAATGGCTGGCGCTCTCTTGCTTTCGGAATCGGCGGAATTCGACTCCAAGCCAGAGCTTGAAATCTTCGCCGATGACGTGGTCTGCGGCCATGGCTCGACCTCCGGCCAGATCGACGAGGATTTGCTGTTCTATCTCGAATCCCGCGGCATCCCAGCGGATGAGGCCCGCGCGCTGCTGATCCAGGCCTTTGTCGGCGAAGCGGTGGAATTGATCGAGAGCGAGGGCCTGCGCAATGTGCTCAATCGCGCTGCAGCCGATTGGCTGGGCGTTAAGCTCGATGAGACTACGATAGCATCATGACCGTGATGACCAAATCATCTGGGCTCGCTCCGGCGCCTTATGACGTCGCGGCGATCCGCGCCGATTTTCCCATCCTGTCGCAAAAGGTCCATGGCAAACCGCTTGTCTATCTCGATAACGGCGCCTCAGCGCAGAAGCCGAGCCAGGTGCTCGACACCATCGAGCGCGCTTATGCCGAAGAATATGCCAACGTCCATCGCGGCCTGCATTATCTGAGCAACCTTTCCACCGAGAATTTCGAGAAAGCACGCGAGACCGTGCGCCGTTTCATCAACGCCAGGTCCGACGCCGAGATCATCTTCACCCGGAACGCCACCGAAGGTATCAACCTGGTGGTGAGCTCCTATGGCATGGACCATATCGGGAAGGGCGACGAGATTGTGCTCACCATCATGGAGCACCATTCCAACATCGTGCCCTGGCATTTCCTGCGCGAGCGGAAGGGCGCGGTGCTGAAATGGGTGCCGGTCACCGATGAAGGCGAGTTCCGCATCGAGGATTTCGAGGCGCAGCTCAGCCCCCGCACCAAGATGGTCGCGATCACCCATATGTCCAACGTGCTCGGCACCATCGTGCCGCTGAAGGATGTGGTGAGGATTGCGCATGCCCGCGGCATCCCTGTGCTTGCCGATGGCGCCCAGGCCGCGGTCCACATGCCGGTCGATGTCCAGGACCTCGACGTCGATTTCTATTCCTTCACCGGCCACAAGCTCTACGGCCCAACCGGCATCGGCGTGCTCTATGGCAAAGAGGAGCTGCTCGCCGCCATGCCGCCTTATCAAGGCGGCGGCGAGATGATCGGCACCGTCTCTTGCGATCGCATCACCTATGCCAAGCCGCCGCACCGCTTCGAGGCTGGCACGCCGGCCATCGTCCAGGCCATCGGGCTTGGCGCCGCGATCGAATACGTCGAAGGCGTGGGCCGTGATCGCATCAAGGCGCATGAGCAGGCGTTGCTGGCCTATGCCATGGAGCAGCTCGCGCCCTTGCCCTGGCTCCGCATTTTCGGGACTGCGCCGAACAAGGGCAGCATCATCTCCTTTGAGATGAAAGGCGCCCACGCCCACGATGTGAGCACCATCCTGGACCGTTATGGCGTGGCCGTGAGGGCCGGAACCCATTGCGCCGAGCCACTTTTGGCGCGGTTCGGTGTCACCTCGACAGCGCGCGCCTCAATTGCCATGTATAATACTGTCGAGGAGATCGATACGCTCGTGGGCGCACTCCGCAAGGCGCACGAGATGTTCTCTTAGGTAAATGATTCAAATGTCTGAGAAGACTCAAGAAATGACCGACTTGGAAGATCGGAAGCCCGACGCCGAAGCGCCTGTGCCTGATGACATCAAGGCTTGCGTCGGCGCTACCGGTGGCGGCGATGGCGCCGCCTTGGGCTCCGCACTCCCCCCTGAAGAGGTCGAGCGGCTCAAATCCGACATCGTCTCCGCACTCAAGACCGTGTTCGATCCCGAGATCCCCGTCGATATCTACGAGCTCGGCCTGATCTACCGCATCGATATCGACGGCGACCGCAATGTCGATCTCGACATGACTCTGACCGCCCCTGGCTGCCCCGTCGCCGGCGATATGCCGCGCTGGGTGGAAAACGCGGTTTCCGCCGTGCCCGGCGTGGGCCAGGTCAAGGTCAACCTTGTCTTCGATCCGCCTTGGGAAATGAGCCGCATGAGCGATGAGGCCAAGCTCGCGCTGAATATGTTTTAAGCCTTGAACCGAGCCTCTATCTGACCCAAGTTCAGTCCATGACCATCGCAAACCGCACACTACCCAAGACCATGACTTTGACCGATGCCGCCGCCGAGCGTGTGCGCGCATTGATGGCGGCTGCCGGCAAGGAGCATGCAGCACTTCGTATCGGGGTCAAGAATGGCGGCTGTGCCGGCATGGAATACACGCTCGAATATGCCGAGGCGAAAAAGCCGCATGACGAGGTGGTCGAGGACAAGGGCGTCGAGATTCTGATCGATCCGACGGCCGTCTTATTCCTACTCGGCACCGAGATGGACTACAAGGCCGACCGCCTGCGCTCAGGTTTCGTCTTCAACAATCCGAACCAGACCGGGTCTTGCGGCTGCGGCGAATCCGTCACCCTTAAGCCTGCCAGCGACAGCGCTTCCTAACCCGCAATAAGCGCCTTAAGCGGGGTCCGCCTCGACTCGATCGCGGCCGCGTTGTTTCGCTGCGTAGAGGTAAGCGTCGGCGCGATGCACTAGATCGTCGACCGGCTCCCCTGGG
>Ga0207675_100005544_pt1 | contig 12074 bp, 12 predicted proteins | sample KBSSwiS42_FD_184305 | JGI IMG/M metagenome (GOLD analysis project Ga0207675, IMG submission 184305) | Switchgrass rhizosphere microbial communities from Kellogg Biological Station, Michigan, USA - KBS Switchgrass S4-2 (SPAdes) (version 2) | ecosystem: Host-associated > Plants > Roots >...
GGTGATCAGCTCGCCGACACGGTCGCGGTACTCCTCGAACATCATGTCGCGCTCGGCCTCGCGGATCCGCTGGAGGATCACCTGCTTGGCGGTCTGCGCCGCGATGCGCCCGAAGTCGTCCGGCGTGACGTCGCGCTCCTCGATCTGGTCGCGGTACTCGTCGAACTTCGCGGGGTCGATCTCGGGGTCCTGCGGCTCGACCGGCTCGCCGGTCTCGGGGTCGATGTAGGTGCCCTCGTCGATGGTCTCGACGATCAGGTGGGCCTCGAGCATCTCGGGGACGATCAGCTCGATGACGCGGTAGTCGCCCGTGTCGGGATCCATCAACACGCGCGCGTACTTCGCGGCGCCGGGCTGCTTCTTGTAGGCCGACAGCAGCGCGTCCTCGAGGGCGTGGAGGAGCTTGTCCTCCGCGATGCCCTTCTCGCGCGCCAGCGCGTGCATGGCCTCGACGATCTCTCGCGACATTGCTGCTTACTCCTCGACCAGGTTCGAACGGTGGATGTCGGCGTACGGGATGGCGATCACGCCGGTGGTGGCGGCGATCGTCACCTCCTCGTCCGATGCGCCGACGAGCTCGCCCGTGAAGCTCTTGTGGCCGTCGCGCGCGTCGCGGGTGCGGACGCGGGCGCGGCGGCCGAGGAAACGGCGGAAGTGGGCGGGCTTCGTGAGGGGGCGCTCGATGCCGGGCGAGGAGACCTCGAGGGCGTATCGCTCCCGCACGTCGGCGAGCTCGTGGGTCACTCGCTCGCACAGGTCGAGCGAGACGCCGTCGGGATGATCGATGAAGAGGCGCAGCGTGTCACCGCCGACGACCTCCGCGAGCAGCACCTCGACCTGCGGCTCCGCCGCGGCAAGGCGGGCCTCGATATCCGCCTGCAAGCTGCTCATTCATCCTCCTTCCGACAACAAAAAAGCGGGCGAGCGCCCGCCTTCGGACCTGCGCCGGCAATCCACCGGCCCCCAACGAAAGCTGTGAGGAGACGATAGCACCGTGTATCCGGGCAATGCGGTGGAGGACTCCCTGCGAGAGAGCGGCGCGACGTGGCGCCGCGTCGCTCCCGGCGAGTGGGGACTGACGGTCTCGGCAGGCGGCGCCGACCTCCACGTCGGGCTCGCGCTGCGGGGCGGGATGCTCGCCGCGCAGGCGGAGGTCGCCGGCCCGGGCGAGCTCTCCGAGCACGCGCTCCTGCGGCGCAACCGGACGCTGCGGATCGTCCGCTTCTCGCACACCGCGGCGGGGGCGGTGTACCTGCAGGGCGAGGTGCCGGAGGGAGCGGTGACGGTGGGCGAGGTGGACCGTCTGCTCGGGCTGCTGGTGGCGGCCGCGGAGGAGGCGCGCGGCGCGGCGTGAGGCCGTCGGCTACGCGGCTCGCCGCCGCGAATGATCGCGGTACTGGCGGTAGTCGCTGCGGTCCGGGCGGAGCGTCGCCGCGAGGGCCAGCGGGCGGCGAGCCTCGGCGTGGCGGCCCATCAACTGCAGGGAGCGGCCGAGGCAGAACAGGGCGTAGTCGTTCGTCGGCGAGCGCTCGACGATCTCGCCGAACTCCTCGGCCGCCTCGCTGTACCGGCGCGAGCCGAACAGCGCCCGGCCGAGCGCCTCGCGGACCGAGGTCTTGTCGGGTTCGAGGTCACGCGCCCGCGCGAGCGGCACGGTCGCGGCGTGGAAATCGCCGTCCTCGAGGAGTCGCGTGCCGTTCTGGAAGAGCTCGTATGCGCTGGAGGGCTCGCCGCGGTCCATCTCACCCAGTGTACGGGCCGCGGCGGCCGATCACGGGCGGCAGGGCCCACCATGCCCGCACGCGCCCGGCGAACCCCAGCCCGGAGCCGAGCTCGCGCCGCAGCGCGCGCCGCTGGGCCGCCGTCGGGCCGCTCCCGCCGCCCCCGAATCGCCGCGCCTGCAGGGCGCGCAGATAGCCGATCGCCGCGTCGCTGCCGCCGAGCGTCCGCTCCAGTCCGGTCAGCGTCATCGCGGCCGGCGGGGTCCGCCCGCTCCGGTGCAGCGCCCGCTGCAGCTCGGCGAGCTCGGGCGCCAGCGGGCCGCCCGGCACGCGCCCGCGCCGGATCACCACGAGCACGCCCGCGGCCAGCAGCGCGATGAAGACCGCGAGCAGGGCGAACGGCTTCCAGTCGCGCTCCTGCTGGACGGCGACCCGCGCGCCCGGGTCGCCCGGCGCGACCTGGCGGTCGCCCGCCTGGCCGAGGCCGAAGTTCGGGCGCGCTGCCGCGGGGATGTTGTTGCTCGGCCCGACGTCGGAGAGCTGCGAGCGCGCCGGCGAGGCGGAGGGCGTCGGGTCGTACGTCTGCCACCCGATCCCCGGGAAGTACGCCTCGACCCACGAGTGGGCGTCGTCGTCGCGAACGATGTACTCGTCGCGCTTGGTGTCGAACCGGCCCGGGCTGAAGCCCGACGCGACGCGCGCCGGGACGCCGCCCATGCGCAGCATCAGCGCCATCACGCCGGAGAACTGCTGGCAGTAGCCGAGCCGGTTGCCGAACATGAAGTCCATGAGCGGAACGCGCGCGGGCGGCGGGCTCTCGCTGTACGCCTCCCCGTTCTGCACCCGCTGGAGCAGGGCCTGGGCGTAGGCGAACGGGGTCCCGCTCTGCGCCTTGATCGACCGGGCGAGGGCGTACAGCCGGCCGTACGCGGAGCGTTCGATCGCCGTCTCGCCGCCCCCGCTCACGAAGCCGTTGACGAACGCGGCGTCCGCCTTGCGGCCGGAGCCGTACGGCGCGAAGCGCACCGCGCGCGCGTCCGTCCGCGAGCTGACCGACGGCAGGCGCATGTCGAGGTAGTCGCCGGTGAAGTCCGGATAGCGCGTCCCCGCGGTGCGCAGCTGGCGGTCGGTCGGGCGCGGCACGTACACGCTCGCCTGGTAGCTCGACCCCGGCGTGAGCGGCCCGCGGATCGTCTGGAACGTCCCCGGCTCGACGCTCACCGCCCCCGGCCCGCCCGGCAGGATCTTGAGCGTGTGGCCGGCGCCGACGAACAGGCGGCTGCGGATGCCGCGGTCGACGACCTTGATCGACTCGACCCACTCGCGGTGCTTGAGCTCCGTGTCGGTCACGGTGCGGATCTGGCCCGAGTCGATCCAGCGCAAGCCGTCGAACGCGTCGAGGTTCACCGTCTTCCAGTACGTCTGATGCGGTGCCTTGATCCGGAGCACCTCGCGCCCGTCGCGCGGCCAGGTCATCGGGCCGTAGTTGTGGTCCCAGCTGAACGTCGCCGCCCGCTCGGGCTGGAGGTCCTCGGCGATCTGCTCGTAGTCGAGCCACGGCGACGAGCCGTCGAGGTGCGGCGCGACGAAGCCGCCCGCGATCGTGGCGCCGAGCACGCACGCCAGGCCGACGCCGATCTGGTCGGCCCGCAGGCGCTCGAGCCAGAGGAAGGTCGCGAGCAGGATGCAGAACACGGCGCCGGACAGGTACGGCGCCGTCGGGCCGTGCTCGACGATCGGGATCGTGAACAGCGCGCCGAGCGCGATCGCGGCCGGGAGCGACTGGCCGGGTGTCCGCGCCTGCGGGCGCGGCCAGAACGCGATCAGCGCGGCGAGGCCGGTCAGCGCCACGCCGCTCCCGATCAGCGCGATCCGCACCCACTCGTCGATCCCGCGGTAGGGCACGGTGATCGCCGGCAGCGACTCGATCCCCTGCGCGAGGCCGGACGCGAGCTCGTCCCAGTTGCGCGGCCCGAGCAGGCGCACGGGCACGCCGGCGATGAGCAGCGTGAGGAGGATCAGGCCGAGCGTCGCGGCGATCGCGCCGGCGGCGCGCACGGCGTGGCGGTCGTCGCGCCCGGTGACAAGCAGCAGGCCGCCCGCGCCGGCCGCCGCGACCACGCCCAGCAGCATCGGGCCCTGCGCCTTCGGCGTGAGCAGCGCGCCCCACTGCAGCGCGCCGAACATCGCCAGCGGCACGAAGCCGACGAGCCGCGCGACCCCGGGGCTCGCGAGCGGCCCGGTCGCCGGCGCCTCGCGCGGCGGCGCCCCCGGGGCGCCGACCCGGACCGCGTTCGCCGCCATCACGCCACCTCCGCGGCCGCGCGCTGGCCGGACAGCTCGTAGGCCGCGCAGCCCGCGACGGTGAAGATCGCGCGCCGGCCCGCCATCGTGCCCGGGATGACGAGGACGCGGCCGCCGCCCGGCGCGTGCGTCAACGCCCGCGGCGGGCGCTGGGGCGCGGCCGCCGCGACGTAGAAGACGGGGCCGCGGCGGTTCGCGAGGCCCGCGAGGTTGGGGCCGCGGACACCGGTCACGACGGCGAGGCGGGCGTGCGCGTGCTCCCACGCGGCCAGCGTCGGCTCGAGCACGGTCGGGCGCCGGTCGCCCGGGAGCAGCAGCGCGCAACCGCCATCCCTGGCCATGTGCACGGCGAGCGAGGCGGCGGCCCGGACGGCCGCGTCGAGTGGCGCGTCGCCCGCGGCGCCGCGCGGGTCGAGGACCACGAGCGGGCGCGTGTCGGTGTCGGCGCGCAGCCGCCGCTCGACGAGCTCACCGCTGCGGGCGAGCGCCGGCCAGTACATGCGCGACGCGGGCGCGCCGGGGCGGTGCGGGCGCAGGCCGTCGAGGTCGACCTCGGCCGCGACGGACGGGCGCCCGCGGCGCGCGGCGAGGCCGGTGCCGTCGCCCTCGCCCGGCGGCGTGACGACCTTCGCGATCCGCGGCAGGACGAGGACCTCGGCCTCGCCCCCGCCCTGGACCACGCGCATGGCGAGCCCGAAGGGGTCGCGGACGATGACGCTCGGCTCGACGAGGCGCTTGCGCCCGCGCCGGGCGAACCGCGCGTCGATCACGACGGTCGCCGTCCGGCGGCCCGCGCCGATCGCCGCCGGCGCGGGCAGCAGCGGGTCCTCGATCAGGCCCGCGGGCAGCGCCAGCGATCGCGTGCGCACGCGGATGTCGATGCGCACGGTGTCGTCCTCGAGCACGCGCCGCGCGCTGACGGTGCGCGCGATCTCGAGGCGGCGCGAGCCGACGTGCACCCACGCGACCGCCCCGACGGCGAGGAGCACGAACGCGGCCGCCGGGACGTAGAGGGGCTCGGCGTCGAACGTGGCCGCCGTGAGCGCGAGGACCAGTCCCAGCAGCGCCGTGACGACCGCCGGCCTCATCCCCGCGATCCTAGAGCGCCGCCGGGCCTACAGCGCCGGCGTCATCGCGAGTGCGTCGGCCACCACCCGCTCGCCGGTCGCCTCCATCGCCTCGGGGGCGAGGACGATGCGGTGGGCGAGCACGACGGGCGCGAGCGCCTGGACGTCGTCGACGAGCGCGTGGTCGCGGCCGCGCAGCAGTGCGCGGGCCTTCGCGGCGCGCAGCAGCAGCAGGCCGGCGCGCGGGCTCGCCCCCAGCTCGACGCGCGGGTCCTCACGCGTACGCCCAAGGAGCGAGACGACGTAGGTGCGCAGCGCGTCTGAGGCGTACACGCGCCGGGCGGCGTCCTGGACGACCAGGACGTCCGCGGCGGTCGCAACCGGCTCGACGAGATGGACGCGGTCGCCCCCCTCGTGCGAGCGCAGCATCGCAACCTCGCCCTGGGCGGACGGGTAGCCGAGCGAAAGGCGCGCCATGAAGCGGTCGACCTGCGCCTCGGGCAGCGGGTAAGTGCCCTCGAACTCGACCGGGTTCTGGGTGGCGAGCACGATGAACGGCCGGGCCAGCTCGTGCGTGTGGACGTCGACGGTGACGCTGCGCTCCTGCATGCATTCGAGCAGGCCGGACTGCGTCTTCGGCGAGGCGCGGTTGATCTCGTCGACGAGGATGATGTTCGCGAAGATCGGCCCGGGCCGGAACTCGAAGCGGCTCTCGCGCTGGTTGAAGACGTTCGTGCCGACGACGTCGGCGGGGAGCAGGTCGGCCGTGCACTGCACGCGCGCGAACTGGAGCTCGAGCGAGCGCGCGAGCGCGCGAGCGAGGGTGGTCTTGCCGACGCCGGGCAGGTCCTCGAGGAGGATGTGGCCCTCGGCGGCGATGCAGACGAGCGCCTGGTCGAGCAGCTCCTGTCGGACCTCGACGGCGCCGGACAGCGCGTGGGCGATGCGTCGCGACAGCGCCACGGCGGTCTCGAGCTCGGTCTCGGCGACGCGGTCGGGATCTTCGATGCTTGCCATTCAGTGGGAGGGGAGGGAATGGAGGGCCGACACTATGCCGTTGCACGGTGCGTCGCGCGCAGATCGCTGACCGTATCCAGCACTGCGCGGGCGACGGCCGCCTTCGACGTCCGCGGCACGTGGCGCTCGCCCGATGCGGTGACGATGGTCACTTCGTTCTCGACGCCTTCGAAGCCGATGTCCTTCCGGCCGATGTCGTTCACCACGACGGCGTCGAGGCCCTTGCGGGTCAGCTTGTCGCGACCGTAGGCGACCGCGCCGTCGCCGTGCTCGGCCGCGAAGCCGACGAGCGTCTGGCCGGGGCGGCGGGCGGCCGCGAGGGCGCTGATGATGTCGTCGGTGCGCTCGAGCGTCAGCGTGAGCGTCTCGCTGCGGTCCTTCTTGAGCTTCGTCTCCGCCGCCTCGGCGGGCCGGTAGTCGGCGACGGCGGCGGCCATCAGCAGGACGTCGGCGGCGGGGAACTCGGCCTCGCAGGCGGCCTTGAGCTCCGCGGCGGTCGCGACGTCGACGTAGCGGACGCGCGGACTGCGCTCGAGGCCGACGTTCGCCGCGACGACGGTGACGGCCGCGCCGAGCGCCGCCGCCGCCTCGGCGAGCGCGAAGCCCATCCGGCCGGAGCTGCGGTTGCCGACGAACCGGACCGAGTCGATCGGCTCGCGCGTGCCGCCGGCGGTGACGAGGACGCGCAGGCCGACGAGGTGCGGCGCGGCGCCCGGCAGGACGGCCTCGACGGCGCGCAGGAGGTCGGGCGGCTCGGCGAGGCGGCCGACGCCCCACTCGCCCTTGGAGCCGAGCGCGCCCACGCCGGGGTCGATCACGGTGACGCCCCGTTCGCGCAGCGTCGCGAGGTTCGCCCGGGTCGCGGCGTGCTCGTACATGTGGTTGTTCATCGCCGGGGCGACGAGCACCGGGCAGGTCGCGGCGAGGGCCGCGCTCGTGAGCAGGTTGTCGGCGAGGCCGTGGGCGAGCTTCGCGATCGTGTTCGCGCTCGCCGGCGCGATCAGGAGGACGTCCGCGTTGGCGACGAGCTCGAGGTGGCTGAGCGGCTCGTGGTCGGGCGGGCGCTGGTCCGCGAAGGCGCCGCGCGCGGGGTCGCGCTCGAACTCGTCGGTGAGGACTGGCGCGCCCGTGAGCGCCCCGAAGGACGCGGCGCCGACGAACCGCTGCGCGGTCGGGGTCTGCACGACGCGGACCGCGTGCCCCGCCTTCGTCGCCAGGCGCACGAACTCGAGCGCCTTGTAGGCGGCGATCCCTCCAGTGACCCCGAGCAGGATCCGGGCCAAGCTCCCCTCCTCCCGTGGGGGTCGGCTGCGCTCGTCCCTAGCGGTAGTGGTACTTGATCTTGCCCGCGGCGACTTCCTCGAGCGCGATCGTCAGGTAGTTCTTCGAGCCGCTCTCGACCATCGGCGGCGGGAACTCGTCGAACGTGCCCTCGCCCAGGTTGTGGTAGTAGCTGTTGATCTGACGCGCCCGCTTGGCCGCGACGAGCACGGAGGCGTAGTTGGAGTCGACGTGCTCCAGGAGCGTGTCGATGCGAGGGTTGATCATTCCTCCGAGGGTACCAGCGCGGGCGGCCTCCACCCCGGCGCGGGCCCCGCCCGCCGGCGGCGTTCAGCCGGCGTCGCGGAGCGCCCCGCGGACGATCGCGGTGAGCTCGTCCACGGCGTCCTCGAGACGGTCGTTGACGACGACGTGCGCGAACTCGTCCTGGGCCTCGAGCTCGGCGTCGGCGGTGCGCAGCCGCGCCGCGACCTGCTCGGCGTCGTCGGTGCCGCGGCCGACGAGCCGCGCGCGCAGCGCCTCGCGCGAGGGCGGCGCGATGAACACCTGGAGCGCCTCGGGCATCGTCCGGCGCACCTGGCGCGCGCCCTGGACCTCGATCTCGAGGACGACCGGATGCCCGTCGCGGGTCCGGCGGTCGAGCTCGGCCCGCAGCGTCCCGTACCGGCGGCCGGAGTAGGTCGCGTGCTCGACGAACTCCCCTGCCTCGACCCGGCGCTGGAAATCTGCGTCCGTGAGGAAGTGATAGGCGACGCCGTCCTCCTCGCCCGGCCGCGGCGCCCGGGTGGTGGCCGACACACTGAGCTCGAGCTCGGGGACGCGCTCGCGCAGGGATCGGATCAGCGTGCCCTTGCCCACGCCGGACGGGCCCGTGATGACGAAGACGCGCGGCACGTGGCGGCCGGCGCGGCGCTATCGGCGCAGCTGGCCGACGAGCTCGCTGCGCTGGCGCTGCGACAGGCCGCCGATGGTCTTGCTCGGGGAGATGCGGCACTGCTGCAGGACCTTGTTGACCTTCACCCGGCCGTACTTCGGGACGGCCAGGAGCATGTCGAAGACCTTCGCCGTGAGCACGTACTCGGGCGGGTCGAGCAGCAGCACATGGATCGAGACCCGGCCGGCTTTCAGGTCCTTCTTCAGCTTGGCCCTGCGGGTGCGGATCTCGTTCGCGCGCTGGAGCGCATCCATGCGCTGGATGAGCGAACGCTCGGGCGCCGCCGAGTGCTTCGGCGGGGTGTTGGTGGCCGACGGCATCGAGCGGCGAGTCTACACGCCGAGACCGGCCAGGCAAGCCGAGAGCGGCGAATTCGGCTCGACCTCGACCTCAGCTTGAGGTCTGTTCAGACAGGTTGACGGTTTTGGCGTCATTTGCAGCGCTTTTTGCCTAGACATCGTGGTGTCCGTTCACGATGTCCCCGCTCTTTGCGAACAAATCGTGAAGCTCGTGTTGGATCCGCCTCCCCGCGGCCGGGTCGCGGAAGCTCTCCGTGCCGACGGCGACCAGAGTGGCGCCCGCATCCAGCAGTTGCGCGGCGTGCCGGCCGCTCTGGATCCCGCCCATGCCGACGATCGGGATCGACACCCGCTGGGCGACGGCGCGCACCTGCGCGAGCGCGACCGCCCTCACCGCCGGACCGGACAGGCCCCCGGTGCCGCCGCCGAGCCACGGCGTCCGTGGCAGCCGGGGATGCGGCGCGAAGGCGCGGAGGGTGTTGATGAGCGAGACAGCGTCGGCGCCGGCGGCCTCTGCGGCCTGCGCGGCGGCGGGCACGTCGGAGGCGTTCGGCGTGAGCTTCACGATCAGCGGCTTCGCTGTCAGCGGTCGAACGCGGGCAACAACCGCTCCGAGCTCCACGGGGTCCGCGCCGATGTCCAGACCGGTCTTCACGTTGGGGCACGAGACGTTGAGCTCGACCGCGTCGATCTCCCGGCGGGCGTCGACCGCCTCGACCAGCGTGGCGATGTCGTCCGCGGTCGCGCCCATGACATTCGTGATCAGGGGCACCGGCAGCCGCGCGAGCTCCGGGAGGTCGTGTGCGAGGTAGCCGTCGAGGCCCTTGTTCGGCAGGCCGATCGAGTTGATCATCCCCGCCGGCGTCTCATACAGGCGCGGCGGCGGGTTCCCGTCGCGCGGCTGCAGGGTGATCGTCTTCGAGACGAAGGCGCTGAACGGGAAGCGCTCCACGAGCGCGTCGCCGAAGGCGCGGCGGGCGGCGATGGCATCGTAGGTGCCCGAGCCGTTGACGATCGGGTGCGCGAGGTCGAGGCCGCAGAACTCCACCCTCAATGCCCCGGCACCTCCGCGAGCGCGGCCGCGTCGAGCACGGGCCCGTCGACGCAGAGGCGCACGTACCCGCCGTCACGCGTCGGCACGACGCAGCCGAAGCACGCCCCGAACCCGCACGCCATCCCGGCCTCGAGGGCGAGCTGCGCCGGCACGTCGCGGGCGGCGCACAGCGCCCGGACGGCTTCGAGCATCGGCGGCGGGCCGCAGGCGTAGACCGTCGCGCGCGGGTCGTCGTCGAGCTCGGCGGCGAGCAGGTCGGTGACGAGGCCGTGGTGCTCGCCGGCGCTGCCGTCGTCGGTCGCCACGCGCGGGTTGGCGAGCAGCGCCGCGCCCTCGGCGTGGGCGGCGTCGCGGAAGCCGAGCAGGGCCGGCGCCGGGACGCCACGGGCCAGCAGCTCGTCCTGCCAGATCGCGAGCGGCGCGGTCCCGACGCCGCCGCCGCACAGCAGCGCCCGGCGGGCGGGCGGGCCGGCATCGGGCGCCGAGAAGCCGAGCCCGAGCGGCCCGGTGACCCACAGGCCGTCGCCCGACTGCAGCTCGCACAGGCGCGCGGTCCCGGGCCCGACGTCCTCGAGCATGAACTGCAGCCGCCCGTCGGCCACGCGGAGCACGGAGAACGCCCGCGGCAGGAACGGGCGCTCGTCCTCTCCCCCGCCCCAGCGCTCGGCCGCGGCGAGCATGTAGAACTGCCCGGGCCGCGGCGCCGGCCCGTCCGGGTCAGCGGCTTCGACCACGACGTACGCGCCGAGCTCGTGGCGCTCGGCGACCCGGAGCCGCCGCCGGCCGAACGGGGCGAGCGTGCGCCGCTCGCCGCCGACGATCCCGCTCACGTGGCCGCCTCGGCCCGCGCGCGCCCGCCGTGGAGCTCCTGCAGCGACAGCACCGCCGGCGCGCCCTGGCGCGCCGCGGAGATCGCGCGGGCCGCGGCGAGGCCGCCCGACAGCGTCGTGAGGCACGGGATCCCGCGCGCGACGGCGGCACGGCGGATCTCCCAGCCGTCGGTGCGCGCGCCCGAGCCGGTCGGGGTGTTGACGACGAGGTCGACGTCGCCGCGCTCGATCCAGTCGACGACGTGCGGCGAGCCCTCCCCCACCTTGTTCAGGCGCGCGGCCGGGATCCCCATGCGCTCGATCGCCTCGGCCGTGCCGCGGGTCGCGACGATCCGGAAGCCGAGGTCGTGGAGCGTCTGCGCGATCGCGACAGCCCCCGGCTTGTCGCTGTCGGTGACCGTGATGAACGCGGTGCCGGTCTCGGGGAGCGCGGCGCCGGCCGCCGCCTGCGCCTTCGCGAAGGCCGCGGGGAAGTCGCGCGCGACGCCCATGACCTCGCCCGTCGAGCGCATCTCCGGCCCGAGCACGGCGTCGGAGCCCTCGAAGCGGTCGAACGGCAGGACCGCCTCCTTGACCGACACGTGGTCCGAGCGCATCGGATCGGCGGGGAGGTCGAGGTCGGCCAGGCGCTCGCCGAGCATGATCCGGCAGGCGACCTTCGCGAGCGGGATCCCGATCGCCTTCGAGACGAACGGGACGGTCCGCGACGCACGCGGGTTGGCCTCGATGACGTAGAGCTCGCCGCCGTAGACCGCGTACTGCACGTTCATCAGCCCGACGACCCCGAGGCCGAGCGCGATCCCGGCCGTCCACTCGCGGATCCGGTCGAGCATCTCGTGGCCGAGCGAGTGCGGCGGCAGCACGCAGGCCGAGTCGCCGGAGTGGATCCCGGCCTCCTCGACGTGCTGCATGATCCCGCCGATCCAGACCTCTTCGCCGTCGCAGATCGCGTCGACGTCGACCTCGATGGCGTTCTCGAGGAAGCGGTCGAGGAAGATCTCGCGCCCGTTCCCGTTCGACCCTGGAGCGTTCCGGACGAGGTAGTCGCGCAGCCCCTCCGTCGAGTAGACGATCTCCATCGCCCGCCCGCCCAGTACGTACGACGGCCGCACGAGCAGCGGGTAGCCGACCTCGTCCCCGCGCGCGAGCGCCTGGTCGACCCCGTGCGCCGTCGCGTACGGCGGCGCCTGATGGCCGAGGCGCTCGAGCAGCGCGCCGAACCGGCCGCGATCCTCGGCGAGGTCGATCGCCTCGGGGCTCGTCCCGAGCAGGGGCACCCCGGCGGCCTGGAGGCCCTCCGCGAGCTTCAGCGGCGTCTGGCCGCCGAACTGCACGATGACCCCCTCGGGCCGCTCGACCTCGACCACCCCGAGCACGTCCTCGAGCGTCAGCGGCTCGAAGTACAGGCGGTCCGACGTGTCGTAGTCGGTCGAGACCGTCTCGGGGTTGCAGTTGATCATCACCGCATCGCGGCCCGACTCGCGGACCGTCATCGCCGCGTGCACGCAGCAGTAGTCGAACTCGATGCCCTGCCCGATGCGGTTCGGGCCGGAGCCGAGGATCACGA
>Ga0207675_100005548_pt1 | contig 12073 bp, 9 predicted proteins | sample KBSSwiS42_FD_184305 | JGI IMG/M metagenome (GOLD analysis project Ga0207675, IMG submission 184305) | Switchgrass rhizosphere microbial communities from Kellogg Biological Station, Michigan, USA - KBS Switchgrass S4-2 (SPAdes) (version 2) | ecosystem: Host-associated > Plants > Roots >...
GTACTGAGCTTGAGTCTCGACTCGCTCGCGAAAGGCGCCAAGACCAGCGAGCAGTTCGAGCAACGCCTGCAGAGCGTATTTGCCGAGGTGGCCGAGGCTCGTAACGGAATCATCCTGTTCGTCGACCAACTTCATCAGTACGCCGGTGTGCGCGCCACGGCGACCGTTAGCGCCATCGTCAAGTCGGCGATCAGCATGAATGGTGTGCAAATGCTTGCTGGCGCCAGCCCCGAAGCTTTCAACTCTTACATCGCCACCGACGAGTCGGTTGCGAAACTGTTTGACTCGATTTCACTTGATGGCGTGAACCCGACCGCAACCGCTTCGGAGATTGCCAAGGACAAACGAAAGAGTCCGATCGATGAAGAATTCGAAGGAGAAAAGATCTCGCCCGACATGGGCGACTTGATTCGCAGCGCCGGTCCGAATGGCCGAGTCTCGGCGATTCTTCAAGTCAGCGACGTCAACAGTCGCGAAGTGCGCACGTTGCTGGCCCATAACGGCATCATTCTCGGCGATTCAATGGCAAGCCTCGGCGCGCTGAAAGTTGATTTGCTGGCGAGAACCATTGAAGCGTTGATGAAGAACGACGGCATGAACTTCATATCGCCGGATGTGCAGGTGGAATCTTTTGGCCACGTCACCGCGACGACGGGCACCGATCAAATCCGAAATTCGCCGGGACTGCTGGCAGGCTTGCTGGGCGCATCAGCCGTGGATGGCACCGGTGTTGGCATTGCCGTGCTCGACTCGGGTCTCGATAGCAGCCATGACGCCTTCAACGCAGGATCAGCGCGCATTAAGTTCAGCAAGGATTTCACCGGCGAAAACATCACGACAGCCGATCCGTATGGCCACGGGACCCATGTGGCTGGATCAGCCGCCGGCGCTTCTTACTCGGACGGTACCAAGTACCAGGGCATCGCCCCCGGCGCTGCCGTCATTAACCTCCGCGTGCTGAACTCAAAAGGCACTGGCTCAACTTCTGGATTACTCAGCGCGTTAAATTGGATTCTTAGTCCGGCCGATCCGACCAAGGCTGTAAGTTCGACAAACCCTCGCAACAAGGACAAGTACAACATTCGGATCGTCAACTTGAGCTTGGGCGCGCCGGCGATTAGCTCGTATAAGAACGATCCCATCTGTCGCGCCGCTCGTGCTCTGGTCGATGCCGGCATCGTCGTTGTGGCCGCGGCCGGTAACAACGGAAAAGATGCTAACGGCCGAAAAATCTATGGCGCCATTCACGCTCCCGGCAATGAACCTTCAGTAATTACAGTCGGCGCAGCCAATTCGTTTGGCACAGACGCTCGCGGCGACGATGACGTAGCAACGTACAGTTCGCGCGGCCCGACGCGTAGTCATTGGACGGATGCGAATGGAGTCGTTCATTACGACAACTTGCTCAAGCCCGATCTCGTCGCACCGGGAAATAAATTGATCTTCGCGGAGTCAGACACGGGAAGCAGCGGCCTTTTGGGTACAGGTTTGCTCGGCAGTCCAGTTAAGTTGAATTACCTCGTTGATACGTATCCGACCCTTGATTCAGGCATCACCAATAACGATAACCGGCGACTCATGTATCTCAGCGGGAGCTCAATGGCTACACCGGTTGTCGCGGGCGCCGCGGCGTTGATGCTTCAGGTCAATCCAAAGCTGACGCCAAATCTTGTGAAGTTACTCCTCCTGTATACGGCTCAGCCATTGGACGGTTGGAACATGCTCGAACAAGGCGCGGGGGAACTTAATGTAGAAGGCGCGCTCCGTCTCGCAAAAGTTGTGCGAACGAATCTGAGTGCGACGACACCGCAAGGAGATCCTCTCTTAACTTCCGCAACCCCGCCAGATCCGCACACCACAATAGCGGGCCAGAAATTCACCTGGTCACAGGGAGTGCTGTTCAAACACTGGTACGCAAAAGGCACAAGCCTCATCACGAAATACCACAGCTACGATGCGCTGGGTGTCGTGCTCGGCGATGGTGTCGTCTTAGGTGACGGCGTAGTGCTCGGAGACGGAGTGGTTCTCGGCGACGGTGTTGTGCTTGGTGATGGTGTCGTGCTCGGCGACACCATCTTCACCAGCGCAGGAGTCGTACTGGGAGATGGAACAGTTTTCTGTAGCGGCGTCGTGCTCGGCGATGGCGTGGTGTTAGGTGATGGAGTGGTACTCGGAGACGGCGTCGTGCTTGGTGATGGGGTCGTCCTGGGTGACGGTGTGGTACTCGGCGACGGCAATCTGCAAGCGATGTCCTTGCGCGCAATGATTTACGGTGACGGCGGGAATTTCATGCATCCCTAAACAGCGCCTCTGCAGGCGCTCAACGCTTTCGAACGGCCTTACCCGACAGAAGGAGATACGAATGGCGATTACGATCATGCAGTCCGAACTCGCGATCCCTCACCCTCTTTTCCTGCCCGAACTTGCTTGCGAGCAGTTGTTCCCAGGGGACGAGTCTGAGGTCCTCGAATTCCTTGCCAAACGGGCAATTCACACGGTCTATATGGCGTCCTTGATTCGCGATAACGGCCTAGTCAGTCGAAATAATCGCGGAGCTTTTTACGGCTGTCGCGATACGGCGAAAAATTTAGTAGGCGTAGCCCTGATCGGGCATGCTACTATCGTCGAGGCGCGCACCGATGATGCGGTTGCCGCCTTTGCCCAACTGGCTGCCCACAGCCATTGCCCCAGCCTCATTCGCGGAGAACGCAAGACGGTCGATAGTTTCTGGCAGCACTTTGCAGCTACGGGTCAAACTTCGCGCCTAATCTGCCGCGAGCTTCTGTTTGAGAAGAAGGACATCACGCCGCTTCCGGAACACATCACCCACCTGCGTCCGGCGACGCTCGATGACCTCGAGCACGTGCTGAATGTCAATGCGACGCTTGCATTCGAAGAAGGTGGTGTCAGTCCCTTCCAGCGCGACCCCGAAGGTTTCCGCGCCCGCGCCATACGACGGATTAGGCAGGGTCGAGTTTGGCTGGGAGTCAAAGATGAGGTTCCCATCTTTAAGGCGGACATCGTCGGTGACACGCCTGAAGCGATTTACCTCGAAGGAATCCAGGTTACACCGGAAGAGCGCATGAAAGGTCACGGCAAACGATGTCTCGCGCAACTTTCGTCTATGCTGCTCCGCCGCACGAAATCGATTTGCCTCACTGTCAATCAAAGGAAAGCCGACGCCGTCAAGTTCTATGTAAAAGCCGGTTTCGACTTCCATAGCGAGTACCAAACGATCTATCTCGGCTAGTAGGACACCTTAGATTTCAAAGTTGGTTCACACATCCCCAGCAAACGTTAATCCCCCTCTGTCCACAGTCTATCGCGGCTTAGTGGTTGTGTGCGGTGTTGCCGCAATCGCCTACGCGGGCGTCGCAATGCCGCTGCCGAAGCTGGATTTACGCTTCCTGCTGTTGGCGATGATCACCGTCGTCGTCAGCTCGCGATTCGCCGTAAAAATTCCGCGCGCCAACACCAACGTTACCGTCTCCGACACCTTCATATTTCTTGCGTTGCTGGTTTACGGAGGATTTGCGGGCATCTTTCTGGCAGCTGCCGAGGGACTAATCTCCGGCGTCAGGATCAGCAAAAAGCCGCTCGTCGTCGCGTTCAACTCAGCAATGATGGCGTGCTCAACCTTCCTCACAGTGCTCATCATTAGATTTTTCTTCGGCCCGATGGCGGACCTGCGCTTTAAAGGCTGGCAATATTTCGTGGCTGCCACCGGCGCGATGGCCCTGGCGCAATATTTCATCAACACCGGCATTAGTGCCGCGGGCCTCGCTTTGAAGAACCGCGCGAGCATCTTTCGTACGTGGCACACGCACTACCTGTGGACGTCAATCACCTACATCTCAGGCGGCATTGTCGCGGCGATTACCGCGAATTCATTTGAGCGCGCGGGCTTCGCGATTTTGATCGTCGGCACGCCGGTCATCTCGATCGTTTACTTCACCTATCACAAGTACCTTGATGAAATTAAAGCGAGCGCCGAACAAGCCGAACAGGCCGAACGCGAACGCGCGGAAGCTGAGGGAGCTCGCGCCGAATCCGAACGCGCGCGCGCGGAACAGGCCGAACGTCACGTCGAAGAGTTGAACAGCCACATTGCCGAACAGGAACGAATCAGTACGCAACTTCAGGAAAGCAAAGATCACTTCCGTCACGCGGCGTTCCACGACACGCTGACGAACCTGCCGAATCGCGCGCTGCTCGCAGAGAACCTGAAGTTCGTCATCGAACGGGCGAAGCAGCATGAGGATTATCAGTTCGCCGTGCTCTTTCTTGACCTCGATCGCTTCAAAAATGTGAATGATGGCCTCGGTCACACGATTGGGGATCAACTGCTGATCGCGATGGCGCGCCGTCTGGAGCACTGCATACGTGAGGTTGACATGGTCGCGCGACTCGGCGGAGATGAGTTCGCGATATTGCTCGATGGCATTGTGAATTCAAGCGACGCAACGAATCTGGCGAAGCGCATCGAAGAGAAACTTCAATCGCCTTTCAACCTGAGCGGCCACGAAGTGTTCACGACCACGAGCATCGGCATCGCGATGAGCTCCACCGGCTACGATCATCCCGAAGCCATCCTGCGCGATGCCGACACCGCGATGTATCGCGCCAAAGCGCAAGGCAAAGCTTGTTACGAAGTCTTCGACAAGGGCATGCACGCGCGCGCGGTTTATCTCCTGCAAATGGAGACCGACTTGCGGCGCGCGCTCGATCGTGAAGAGTTTCGCGTTTTCTATCAGCCAATCGTTGCGCTCGATAGCGGACAGCTCGCGGGATTCGAAGCGTTGATTCGCTGGGAACATCCGGAGCGTGGATTCATAAATCCGGGCGACTTTATCTCGCTGGCTGAAGACACGGGACTGATCGCCCCGATCGGCATGTGGGTGCTGAAACGCGCATGTCAGCAGCTTGCGAAGTGGCAGTGGCAATCCCACGCCCACCGCAATTTATTCATGAGCGTCAATCTCTCCAGCAAGCAACTCGCGCAGTCTGGATTGGTCAATGAGATTCGCGATATTTTGCAGGAGACGCACGTTGAGCCGCGCACCTTGAAGCTCGAGATCACCGAAAGTGCCGTCATGGAAAATGCGGAAACGGCCGTGCAGCTGCTGCGTCGTTTGAAAGCGCTGGGTCTGCAACTGAGCATTGACGACTTTGGCACGGGCTATTCGTCGCTGGGTTATCTGCATCGCTTCCCGGTCGATACTTTGAAAATTGACCGCTCTTTCGTGGGCCGCATCGGCGAAGCCTCTGAGAACATTGAAATCGTTCGCACGATCATTTCACTCGCTGAGAACATGGGAATGGACGTAGTCGCTGAAGGCGTCGAGACACTGCCACAGTTCAGTCAACTACGCGCACTCAACTGTCAGTATGGGCAAGGGTATTTGTTCTCGCGACCGGTCGATGCGGGTTCGGTGGATACGTGGATTTCGCGCACACCTGATTGGCAAGTAGCGTTATTTCCGAAGAGTGAGTTCGTCACGTCGCCGACATCGATGGTGCAGCTCCGCGCGGTTTAGTCATCCTGCGCTAAAACACTTCTTAACTTCTTCCACTCGATTCGCAGGCAAGAGTCTGGCAAGGTGCGGTTGGTCTGTTGCTGAAGCATCTTCGACTGGCTGAATCTCGTAGACAGTTGGCGCGACTTTCTTGAAATGAAAGTGCGGCTCGATTGAGACGAGTTCGCGAATCTCGGCCGCTTGCCAGGAACACGGTTGCCACCAGCGCGGATCGATGTCGAGAAAGACTCTGTGACCCGCGCGCAAGTACTCTTCGATCTTCTGTTGCAGTTTGCCCGCCGGAAAACCTGCGCCGGTACCGATGTGTTCCCACTGTCCAGTGCCGATGCCGCGCCAGTAAGTGACCGCCACTGTTTGTGCGCCGGCAATTACCACGGCATCGCGCGGCAGTAAATCCAAGGTCACTTTGTAATCTTTCGCCAGCGCCAGCCGGTTCAGGTATTCGTTACTGCGCGGCTGAAACAGAAAACCCATCGCGACGGCAATCACTACAACCCCGGCGATTGCGGTAACTAAGCCGCGGCGGGGGCTCCTTAGCTTTTCAGTCTGCGACCGGAAAAAGAAGTCACCGGCAACCGGGGCCATCGCTGGTAACCCGGTTAGAAAATATCGCCAGTTGATGATCGTGCTGTAATTGAAGAACAGCATCGCATCGGCAAACAAACCGCACAGCGCCGACAGAAGCAACAACGACCACCTGCGCGCACGGAACTCTCGGCAGATCGCAAACGGAAGCGCGATGAAAATCAGCGGAGACGCGAGAAAAAGATAGACGAGAAACGGTTTCAGGTTGGCGAGCTTTAGTGGATGACGCGCTGCTTCGTTCTGCGATGACTCAGCCCAGACATGCCACGTCGCGCGATAATCAGCGTGCGTCGCGTACCACAGCGCGAAGATTCCGAGCGCGAACAGAGCGAACAGCAGCAGTGACGCCAAAACCACCGTGCCTGTTCGCCGCTCAAACTTCCAACCGGCTACAAAAGGCGCGACGACTAACCACGAAAAATAGAGTCCCGCCGTTTCGCGCATATTCACCGCCAACCCAAGGACGATGGCGCCGGCGAAAATGAGCGCCGTGCTCTTCGTTTGCAACCCGCGCACGTGAATCGCGAGCGCTGTCGCGGTCAGGAAAACCGAGGGAACGTCGGTCATCACTTGCCCGCCGTAAATCACCATCATGGGCGACAACGCGACAAGTAATGCCGCGACTGTCGCTGATTCGCGCGAATCAGTGAGATGGCGCGTGAAGACCCAGCACGCAATAATTGCGAGCGGCATTTGCGCCACGACCGCGAACTTGAAAACCAGATATGCGTGCTCAGGCGGCAGCCCGAAAAATTTGTGCGCGATCGCATAGAGTGTGTGGTTCGTGAGTGTAAACAACGCGCGGCCCAGCGCCATTGACGACGGCTCGCCACGAAGCGAGGCAACGGTGTAATCCAATCCGTCCCAGTCACCGATAAATGGATTCAAATAGACGAACGTCAGGGCCAGTCCCGCGAGTGCGGGCGGCAACCAGTACGCATACGAACGGAGAGAATTCTTCGCCACAGGGTTCTTGTCGATCAAAGGCGAAAAAGTCTAATACGGACGGTCGCCCGCGGGAAGGCGCAAAGACGCGAAGAATGGCAATGGTCAAGTTACGGGATTCGTGAGTCGAAGTTTTGATGCGCTAAACTACGCCGTCTCAAAGATCGGGGCAGCCGCCCTCCTTCACGGTCGGGCCACTGCCCCGTGTCGTCAGTTGCGATGGCTGAACAGGCAAAACTGAGATCTGATGTCGAGTATTTGCTTCTGCGCATCCTCCTCGGCTTCTTTTCACTCATGCCGCTTTCATGGGCGGTCCGACTTGGCGTCGCAATTGCGCCTGTCGGGCTGTGGTTTCCAAAACTGCGACGTACTGGCGAGCGCAATTTGGAGCTGGCATTTCCGGACATGCGGATCGATGAACGGGAACGGTTGCTGCGCGGCAGTTTTCGAAACCTGGGCCGATTGCTCGCTCTCTTCAGCCATTTTCTCCACGTCACACCCGACGAGATTCGTAAGATGGTCGAATACGATCCGGTTGGTCTTCCCGATGTCCGAAGGGCCGAAGCGGAAGGCCGCGGGATTCTCTTTTTAACGGCGCACATTGGAGCCTGGGAGTTCCTCAGCTTCACTTGGTCAGCCCTCGAACGTCCTGGCAGTTTTATTGTGAGGCGCATTGACAATCCGCGCATTGAAACTTTGGTTGACAAGTTTCGGACGCGATTCGGCAATGAGACGATCGACAAGACGACGGCCGTCCGCCGTAGCCTCCGCGTCTTGCGCGACGGCAGCTGGCTCGGCATCCTGGCTGATTCAAACACGCACCCTAAAGAAGGCGTGTTCGTTCCATTCATGGGGCATCTGGCGTGCGCCACGGCCGGCGCTGCCACCTTCGCGTTGCGGACGGGTGCTGCCGTAATACCCATCGCCGCCGTGTGGCAAGAAGAACGGCAACGCTATCTCATCTACCTCGATCGGCAGGTCGAGTTAGTTCGCACGGGGGATAACGAGCGCGACGTCGAGGTCAACACTGCTCGATTCACAGAGGCAATTGAACGCATGGTGCGGAAGTATCCGGATCAATACCTGTGGATTCATCGGCGGTGGAAGACGCGCCCGCCGGGTGAGCCGCCAATTTATGACTAAGGATAACGCAGCTGAATTGCAGACGATTCCGGAAGGCGCGGATGACGGTCTCGCTTCCGTCTCTCGGAGTCACATGGAAGCATTCATCAGCGATGCGCGGTTCGCACAACTCCGCGCTGAATCCCCGAACGTGGATCGAGCGTACTCTTTCGCCGATCTTTCTCCATACTCCTTGAAAGAGCGGCTGATGATTCGCGCCGCCGATCTGACTTTCTTTACTCTCATTAACCTAATCGGCCGCACGTTGAAGTTTGAGGTCGAAGGTTTCGAACACCACGAAGCTGTGGTCGAGAGCGGTAGACTACCCGTCTACACTTTTTGGCACGATCGAATTTTTGCGACTACGTATTGGTGGCGAGACTGCCGCGGCGTGGTGCTTACTTCAAGAAGCTTTGACGGCGAATACATCGCCCGTTTTATTCAGCGCTTTGGTTATGGGGCCGTGCGTGGCTCCTCAACGCGAGGTGGAATTGGCGCAGTCGTGGAAATGGCGCGGGTGATGCGGGCGGGCTGCCCGACTTGCTTTGTCGTCGATGGCCCAAAAGGACCGCCGCATGTCGCCAAGATGGGCGCGGTTCTTTTGGCCAAGCGCACCGGACATCCAGTCCTGCCGGTAACAATGGCTCTGCACCGGCTCTGGAAGTTGCCGAGCTGGGACTCTTTTCAAATTCCCAAACCGTTTACGCGCGCAAAGATTCTCGTCGCACCGCCAATCTTTGTCGCCGCGGACGCGAACGACGAAGAGTTGGAACGAAAACGAACTGAGCTTCAGCAGGTTCTCGACGACTTAAACGCTCGCGCCGAGCAATGGCGCGCGCGTGTTTCATCAACCTAACCCTCGTGTAGTACGATTACACACCGCAGGGTTTTCAAGTCGCGGTGACGAAGTCAGTACCACCTGCGTAAGCAGGTGGGTCACACATACAATTTCATAAACCCATCCGCCCACGCGGATGGTACTGACTTCAGTGCCTGCAACTTGAAACCGCCTTTACCGGAGGATCAATGATCAATCAGGAGCGCATCAAGAGTCTGCTGCTCGAACTCGTGCAGATCGACAGCCACTCGCGGAAAGAACGCGAAGTCGCGCAGTGCATCAAAAAGTATTGCGAAGAGATGGGCGCGCAAGTGGAGATCGATAACGCGGGCGAAGCCGTCGGCGGCAACAGCGGCAACGTCATCGCGCGTTTCCCCGGCACTATTTCCAACGCCCAGCCAATCATGATGTCGGCGCACATGGATACGGTCGTTCCCGGCGAAGGCGTTAAACCGATCGTCGACGGCGACATCATTCGCACTGACGGCACGACCGTGCTTGGCGGCGACGACAAGAGCGGCTGCGCGGTCATCATCGAAGTGATTCGCTGTCTGCAGGAACAGAAAATTTCGCACGCGCCGATCGAAGCAGTCTTTTCGATTTGTGAAGAGGTTGGCCTGCTCGGCGCTAAGAACGTTGATGTGTCGAAGCTGAAAGCAAAATACGGAATCGTTTTCGATTCAGACGATCCCGGCTTTCTCTTCACCAAGGGTCCGTCGTCCAATCACATGGAATTTCGGATTCATGGCCTTGAATCGCACGCTGGGGTCGCGCCGGAAGAAGGGATCTCGGCGATTAAGATCGCCGCCGAGGGTTTGGCCAATATGAAACTCGGTCGCATCGATCAGGAAACGACTGCGAACATCGGCCAGATCGAAGGGGGCATGGCCACGAACATCATCCCGAACCTGGTCGTGCTGAAGGGTGAGGCTCGCTCGCACAGCGAACAGAAACTCGAAGCGCAAACCGAGCACATGAAAAAATGCCTGGAAGACGCTGCGGCGAAATACGAAGTCACGGTCGCGGGAAAGACGACGAAGGCTTCGGTCGAATCGCACGTCGAGCGCGATTATTCGTCCATGGATGTGCCGGACAGCTCACACGTCGTGCAACTTGTCATCAAGGCCGCGACGCGCATGGGCCTGCAAGTGAAGACGATGGCTTCCGGCGGCGGCTGTGACGCGAACGTTTTCAATCGAAGAGGTATCGAGTGCGCGAATCTCGGCACTGGTATGCGCGCGATTCACACGGTGAACGAATGGCTCGACGTGAAAGATATGTACGCTTCGGCTGAAATGACGCTTGAGATCATGAAGCTGAACGGCGAGTTAGCGATGAAAGCGTCGGCCACGGGCGCCTAACATAGACGAGCGCGAAGGAGCGCACCGGAAATGCGTAGTCCGAAACTAGTCACTGCCACGGGCATCGCTTGTCTATTGTTTTCTTTTCTCAACGCCCAAACCATGGCTGATGCTCGCATTCGCCCGAGCTTCTCGTCCCCTCCTCCTGGATTTCCGCAAACAAAAGTTCCTCCAAAGATCGTCGCAATTCGAGCGCAACTGTTCTACGAGGCCACCGGCACCTTCTCGCAAGACATCCTTTCACAGAAAGACCTGGCTTTATGGAACACGATCATCGGCGAAGGAAGCGCGGGTGCGGCTTCGACATCGACGTTTGTCACGATTGAGATCAGCGGCCGGAACATGGCGGTTGGTGCTACAAAGGTTGAAATCACGGCCACCGGAAACAAAAGCCGGCTTATCCAAAAACGACTCATAGATGTCGACATTTACGATGAGCGAACAAAGTTTGTCGCTCCGTTTTGGCTATATGATACCGGCTGTGAGCCTATAAAAATCGCGGCGCGGTTAATCGGCGCCGGCGCACCTCGAAGTGTTATCACAAAGACAATTCCGTTTGCTTGCGGCGAGTAGTTGCCGCGACCAACATGCCTCCGCGCTGGACTCACATCACGATCAACTGTAGCGACCTCGAACGCTCAATAGACTTTTACACTTCGTTCTGTGGCCTTTCGATCGTGCGCGATCGCCGTCCCGAAGGGCGCCATAACGTCTGGGTTGGGCCGAAGACCGCCATTGGCGAGAATCCGATGTTTGTTCTCGTATTAATTCAAGATGAGGTGAAAGCGCGTCTCGATCATTTCGGCTTTCAATGTGACTCGCGCGCGGAGGTCGATCGCATCGCTGAGTTGGCTCGCGCGCAAAACATTCTCGTGGAACCACCGCAGGATATCGGCGGAGTGGTCGGCTATTTCACCATGGTTCGCGATCCTGACGGACATCTGGTTGAGTTCACTGCCGGTCAACCGCTCAAGGGCTTATGAGATGATGCGAAAGTTCCAAATCTGCCTGGTAGTTTCGCTTGTTGTGGCGGGTAGTACGGCCGTATTCGCGCAATCTCAAACAGACGCGGATCGCGCGTCGCAAGCAGCAGTTAAGGCGCTCCACTCGCGCGACGTCCCGCAAGCATCTTTGCCGTGCACGACGGACGAAGCGAAGTGGTGGGACGATCTGCGCATTGCCGCCAAAGCCATTAATCCGGCCCGCGCGGGCAAGACAGAGACTGAGAAGTTGATGCACCTCATCAAAGAAGGAATCGACAAGTCATATCAGATTCCAGTTCCAGATCATTACGCGATCGTGCTGTGGCGGGCGGCGCCGCAATACACCGACGAGGCGAGAGACAAAAAGCTCAACGGGTCGGTCGCGCTCGCCGTTGAACTGCTGCCAGACGGAACCGTAGGAGAAGTTAAAGTTGCGCAAGGCCTCGATCCGGGACTCGACAAAATGGCGATCGCTTCAGCGCGCAAATTGATCTTTCTGCCGGCAATCAAGAACCGAAAGTTCGTGTCGGTGTGGTCACCAATGACCATGAGCTTTAACATTTATTAGACTTACCATCGATGATTCGACCGTTTCGCGGAGTTCATCCGCAAATTCACGAGACTGCCTTCATCGCCGACAGCGCACAAGTAATCGGCGACGTGCACATCGGCGAGCAGGCATCTGTGTGGTTCGGCACAGTC
>Ga0207675_100005549_pt1 | contig 12071 bp, 16 predicted proteins | sample KBSSwiS42_FD_184305 | JGI IMG/M metagenome (GOLD analysis project Ga0207675, IMG submission 184305) | Switchgrass rhizosphere microbial communities from Kellogg Biological Station, Michigan, USA - KBS Switchgrass S4-2 (SPAdes) (version 2) | ecosystem: Host-associated > Plants > Roots >...
GTAGCCGTGCACGGCGAGCAGAAAGAACACGAGCTGCGACCTGAACAAGGTTTCCAGGTCGCGTTGCGCCTCGACGGATTCGCGCAGGATATCGGCGATGCGCTCGAGGCCAGGCCCGCCATCCGACTGATACTTGCGATGCCACGGCGTGCCGGTGGCCTGCGCCAGGTCTTCCTGCATGAGTCGCAGCCAATACTTGCCGCTGGAATGCAGTTGCCGATCGAATCGTTCGACGATGAGCACCTTGTGCGTGCCGAACTGGCCGATGTCGCAGTTCGCGATGGGCATGCCGAAGGCGGCCACGATGCGTGCGCACAGCCATTCGTTCTCGATGCCGACGAGGCCCAGTGGTAGTTTGAAAATGTGCGACGTGGGCGTGGAGCCGTGGGGCCGGCACCAACGACCGTTGTGTTTCAGGAACGCGGTTTTCTCCTGCGCGCCGGCGATCGAGATTCGAAATTCGTGTTCATCGCCGGTTCTCGCGGCAGGCGAGGTGACTCCCGCGAGCTCCGCGGCGATGTCCGGGTCGCCGAGCGCCTGCGCATCGATCTTGCGGAGGTCGGAGGGTGGTTCATCTGGCGGCAGGATCTGCACGGCGCCGACGCAGTCTCGGCCGATGGCCGAGAGCAGGTCAAAGGCGTCGCTGGAACCGGTGTGGAAACGCGCCTGCAGCCGGCGGCGTATCGGTTCGCTTTCGGGCAGCAAATTGTCGAAGTACGCCGCCACTGTCGGACCCCGGAAGGGCAGGTTGCTGTCCGCGAGCGTCAGCGGCAGAGAGCGCGACAGCGGCCTCGCATCGGGCGAGGCGAGCCAGGCGCGGTCGTACTGGAACTCCATGGCGCCACGGCTTGGCAGGCGCCAGTCGCCCACGTGTGCACCGTTGGCCCAGACGCGCAGTTCGCGGATTTGCCGGCGGCGCGGCATCCGTCACCACTCGGACTTGGGGCTGCGGTCGGCGCGCGGCGCGAGCGTCATCTCGAGGCCGAGAACGTTGAGCAGCGCCAGCAATTGTTTGGTGGTGAGCGTTGCGGGATTCGACTCGAGCACGGAGAGGCGGTTTTGGCTCAGGCCGATGCGCGCGGCGACGTCCGCCTGCGAGAGCTTCAGCTGCCGGCGCTGCGCGGAGAGGATGGCGCCGACCTGGGAAGAGGTGGTGATGGTTCGCATGGAGCGTATCCGTATAACAGATATGTGGAGTTTATCTGTAAAGCAGATAAATGCAACTTATCTGTATCAGGGATGCGCACACCCCCTCTTATATATGCGTCGCTGCAACCGGGGGACGGCGTGGCGGGTTCCAACATCGCCCTGCCGTTCACAACAAGGAATTCTCCATGCGTGCGATGAAGTCTGCTGTTCTCACGGGTCTCGTTCTTCTTCTGTCTGCCTGCGCCTCTGCACCTTCAGCCGTCAAGGCCGACCCCGCGGCCGCCGAGAAGCAGATCATGCAGCGGGTGGATAGCCTGCTGTATCGCTATTCGCAGAATGACCAGGCGGGCATGCTCGCCATGCTCGATCAGCGCTTCGTCATCCTGGGCTCGAACCTCGGCGAGGTGATCGACACGCCGGACAAGCTGCGCGCTCTCATGAGCAATGATTTCGCGCAGTGGGGCGCCGCCAAGTACGCGGACGTGCGCAATGTCGACGTGCGCGTGGGCGACGACCTCGCGACAGCGTACTTCGTGATGACCTGGACCGTCGGCAACGGCGGCCCGACGTTGCCCATCCGCCTGTGCACGACGTGGCACAAGGTGAACGGCGAGTGGCTGCTCACTCAGAGCGCGAACGCGGTGATGCAGTAACCATGGTGCCGGGTGAGGAAAGTGGGGAATCCGCGCGATTCCCCACTTTCCTCACCCGGCACCATGCCGTTTGCGGATCACCAGCGCGTAGCCGACGAGGTTCACGACGATCAGTACGCCCATGATCAGAAACTGTGTGCCGCGCGTGAGGCCGACTGGATAGATGATGGAGCCCAGGTAGTGAGTGACGAAGCCCTCACCGTAAGAGCTCTGGCCGGCGAGATCGCGGAAGTGGTTCTCGAGCGGCGTCAACGGACAGATGTTGCCGCTGGCTTCGATCCACACGCCCCAGGCGAGGGCGGGCAGGTGCAGCCACAATATCCAACGCTTCCACAGCACCAGGAACGATCCGAGCAGCGCGAAGGCGATGAACAGGAAGTGGATCGCCATGACGGCGTCGGCGGCCAGCGCGTAACGCATGGCTGACCATGGTAGCTAAGGAGCGTTATCGAGGACCTCGAAATAGCCGATCCGTTGACCCTGCTTGTCGATCCACAGCCGATCCTCGGCTTTGAGGCTCTCATCCTCGTCGAGATGGAGCGCGGCATATTCCTCGAGGGTTAAAAACCCTGGAGTGCGCGCAATCGCGGTGCCCTCGAGGAAGCAGTGAGGTTCTCCCACAGCGACGCCCCGGAGGTCCATCCGGACGATCCATTTCCTCATGCCCGTCTATCCTCCCGGGATGACGTTCTTGTTGGTGTTATCGGCTGCGGCAGTCTAGCAGATCGACGTAGCTAGTCAGATCTCCCCGCGGCGCCGCAATTCGGCGCGCAGGTCGGTCTGGAGTCCAAGGGTTTCCCTGCGAAGTTTTGCGAGCTCGGGCTGGCCGAGGGCGCGCAGTCGGTCCAGTTCGTCGTTTTCCGTCGGCATCGACGAGGCGGCGACCTCCAGCAGGCGCAGCGTGGCCCGTGCCCGGGCGAGGGCTTCCAGCAATTCGGGCAGCGGCGTCTGTGAGAATTGCTGGCCGCGCCGCGCCGTCGGACCCCGGGTGGCGCTCATTGACCGGGCAGTTTCTCCGCCAACTCCTTGTGTTCCTTGAGTGTTGGCAGGGTTTTCTTCGCGAAGCCGGCAAGCTCGGCATCGGAGGATTTCGACGCCGCCTCGAACAGGGAAATGGCCTTGGTGTGGTCCATGTTCATGTGGTGCGAATACTCGGTGTCGAAGGCCGCGCCACTTTCGGACTTGAACTTGCTGAGCATGGCCTGGTGTTCAGCGTCGAGGTTCTTCGGCGCATCGATCCCCTTGGCCTTGGCAAGGGAGGCCAGTTCCTGGTTGGCCTTGCCGTGATCGGTGACCATGCGCTGGGCGAAGGCGCGTATTTGCGCGTTCTGCGACTTGTCGAGCGCAATCTTGCCGAGTTCGACCTCGGCCATCCCATCCTGCGCAGCCTTCTGGACGAAGACAGCGGGCGCCGGGGGCGTGTCTTCGGCGGAGGCCGCGAAGGTCGCGCCCGATGCTCCGGCGAGCGCGAGAAACAGCAATGTCCTGGAGGGCAGCATGACGGTATCTCCGCGTTGCAATGAGGTACCCGGCAGCGTGGGGGCAGCGCGCGCGAAAATCCGTCGGTGTGCAGGCGGGAAAGCCTCGGGCGCTCAGCCGGATGATGACGGTGACTTCCTACGTTCCAGGCTAGCCGCGTGCGCCGCGCAAGCGCGGCGCACGCCGGTGCCGACTCAGCGGCCGCCTTTCATGAGCCGATCCTCCTGGCCGCGCGACTTCCTTCCGCCCCCAGGTGGCACGTCTTCCGGCTCCTCGTCCTGTTCGCTTTCGAGCTCGGCCTTGCGTGTCGCAAGCTGCTCGCCGAGCGCATCCAGGTCCATGTCGGAGCCGCGCGCCTCGCTGAACATACCGCCGGGCTGCTCTTCTTCCTTGACGTGGTGCTTGATCATCTCGGACAGCACCGTGACCTTGGCGTCGAAGTAATCGTCATCGGGCGAGGAATCCTCGATCTCGGCGATGAGCTTCTTTGCCCCGTTGTGTTCGACAATAGCCTCGTGATGCAGGTCGCTGTCATCAACGGCCTCGAGGAACGCCGGGTAGAAGATCTCTTCCTCGATGGTGGCATGCACCTTGAGCGCGTTGCAGATCTGCGTCGCGAGTTTCTGCTTGCGATCGGCGTCGCGCGCCTTCTCGAATTGCCCGAACCATTCCTCGACCTGGCGGTGGTCCGCTTTCAACAGGGCGATCGCGTCCTGTGCTTGGTCGCGGCCTGACGATACTTTCCGCTTCGCTTTTGCCATGGGTGATACCTCCGTGTGGGGCGGCAGATGCTGCCGCGCAAGCACGGGGCGCGATATCGACCATCACGTCATGTTTCGCGCGCGGCGTCCTACAGCCTGCGGCCTTAGGCGGTTCTCTAATCAGGCTGCATGCCGCGGGACCCCCGCGAAGGAGAAGGCTATGGCCACGAACAATGACAGTGTGCCGCTGGCACTACAGCGCGCCGGAGAGGCGAGTCAACACCTCGCCGTCAGCGCGCCCGGCATTCACGGCACCATTTCCAAGGTTCAGTCCGAGTATGGCGATGGCGTATCGCCGGAGATCTGGTGGGATCCGGTCGAAGGCTCCGAGTCGTATGCACTGATCCTCGAAGACCCCGACGCCCCGACTCCCACGCCGTTCGTTCACTGGGTGGCCTACAACATTCCCGCGGACCGGACCTCTCTGCCGGAGGGATTGCAAAAGCAGGCCGAACTCTCCGAGCTGGATGGTCTGCTGCAGGGCAAGACCAGCAAGGGCAACATCGGCTACTTCGGACCACGTCCCCCGGTCGGCGACCCGCCGCATCACTATCACTTCCAGGTGTTCGCGCTCGATCGCAAGCTCGACGTGCCGCCGGGCGCAGAGCGCGACGATGTGCTCGCGGCCATGGACGGGCACGTGCTCGCGGCGGGCGAGCTGGTCGGCACCTATCAACAGATGGACTAGATGGACTAGCGCACGTTGATTTCGAGCACGTCGAGACGCTCCTCGAGGCGGTGAAATGCATCGTCGCCGATTTCCGCGGTGTCACGCAGCTTGACCAGCGCGCTGCGCTGCGCCTCGACGATTCGCCAGCGCAAGTTGTTGCGCGCCTCGCGGCCGGTGGCGTGCGGTGCATCGATCTCGAAGACCTCTGTGGTCACGAATTCGTCGCGCAGCACGCGCGCGGTTTCCGAGTCGTCGGTTTCGAGGATCTCGAGGGCCACCAGCGCAAGCACGTCCTGGGCGACGCGCACCTCACGATCCACGGTGCCATCGTCGCGCAGCTTGAGCGCGAGGATGAGCGGCCGCAGGGTGAGTCCCTGGACCACGAGCGTGCCCACCACCACGAAGACCGCACACAACAACGCAAGATCGCGATACGGAAATCCCGGCGGCAACGCGTAGGCAGTAGCCAGCGTGACGATGCCGCGCATGCCGGCCCAGCCAACCACCGTGCTGCCCGCGAGCGTCGGCACGTAGTTGCCCGGCCACCAGCCGGTGCCGCGGATCCTGTGCTTCAGCACGGCCATGCGGTTGTAGATGAACACCCAGGTGATGCGTACCAGGATGACGATGCCGAACACCGCGGCAGCGATCTGGAAGTAGCGAATGCGCTGCTCGGCGTCCAGCGATTCGAGGATCGGCCGAAGCTGCAAGCCAATGAGCACGAAGGCGAACACGTTGAGCACGAACACCACGGTTTCCCACACGGCATACGCGGGGATGCGCGTCGCGGCCGGCGTGCGCTGCGGTGACAGGCGCGCCGCCGTGATGGCGTACACCACCAGCGTCACGATCGGCGACAAGTGCACCTCCTCGGCGAAAATCCACACGCCGAAGGTGGTGACGAATTGCAGCACAATGGCGCTAGGTGCATCGGTGACACGCTCGAGAATGCGGATGACGATCTGGGCGAGGATGTAGCCGACGGCGACGCTCGCGAGCATCGCGAGAGACAGCAGAGCGACTCCGCCGCCGGTGAACGTGGCGCCCAGGGTGACGCTCACCGCGAGCCGATAGACGAGCAGCGCCGTGGCGTCATTGAGCAGGCTCTCGCCCTCGATGATCACGCGGATGCGATGCGGCACGCTCAGGCGCCGCATCACCGCCGAGGCGGCGACGGCGTCTGGCGGCGCAACGATGGCGCCGACCGCGACGGCGGCGGCCCACGGGATCTCCGGCACCATGTACCGCAGCAGCCAGGCCACGGCGATGATGGTGAGCCCCACCGCGATGAACACCAGCGACATCACCGGGATCCAGTAGCGCTTGAGGTCGCGCAGCGAGGTGTCGAAGGCCGCGTCGAGCAGCGCCGGCGCGACGAACAGCGCCAACGTCAGCGAGGGATCGAGATTGAACGTTGGCGCATGCGGCAGGAAGGCGAGCGCCGTGCCCCCCAGCGCCAGGAGCGACGGGTAGGGCATGTTCAGATAACGCGCCAGGCCCGCGAGCGCCACGGCACAGACGAGCAGGAGCAGGAACGACTGAAAGATCAGCATGCCCACATTGTGAGGGTCAGCCGAAGGTGAAGACAAACACCTCCGCGCCAGGGTCCAAATATTCGATTTTGACTGTGCTCCCGGGAAGAGGTACCGCAGAAATGTTCAAGACGGTCAAGAGGCGCTTCGGCAACATGAAATCAGATGACGGTACCTCGGGCGACTGCACGAAGGTATCGACTGCACACACCTTCGACTAATGGAGGCGCGAAAAGGGTCATGGTGAGATGCGTACGCGTCAGTCGGAAAGGGAGATCGTCATGACACGCAAACGTTTCATGTTCGTCGCGTCGCTGTGCAGCCTTGGATGCGCGATGGCCGCGGTGGCGCAGGAAGGAATGTTTTACGGCCTGCTTCGTTCTCGCGATCTCTCGCCGTTCGGAGGATTGCGTCTCGACATGCGTCCTGCGCATGCGGTGTCCATCGAACCGGGCAGTTGGGTGGTGGAGACCGAACTCGGCTACCAGAACACCTGGGCTCTGAGCCCCGAGGTGGAGAAGTACCTGATCAGTCAGGAACCTAATGGACGGCACAGGCTGGGCCCGGCCGACATGCAGGCCATAGTCGATCTGCCCGGGGAGAACTATCTACTGGATCTCGAGGTGGGGACTCTCGACCTGGCCCTGCATTACAAGGTGGCGGACAACTGGGCGCTGTACGGAATCATCAGCGCGATCTCGTACCAGGATGGGTTCCTCGACAGTACCATCGAGAAGTTTCACGACACGTTCGGTTTCAGTACCTTCGGCCGGCCGGCGGTGGCGCGTAACCAGGCAACGCTCATCTATGACCTCAAAGGCGTCAAGGCAGCGTTCTACGAAAAGCCGACGGATGGCGGATTGACCGATCCGACGATCGGGTTTCGTTATTCGGGAGTGCGGATTTCTCCGAGCTGGCGGCTCACGCTCGAAGGGGCGGTCAAGATCCCGGTGGCCGGTGAACGACTCCTGCTATCTACCGGACGAACAGACTACGGCGTGCAGGCTTCGCTGCAACGACTCGGAAACCGGCATGCGTTCTACGGCAATCTGGCGGCGGTGTACTACGCCGGTACGCGCGAGCCCGCGCCGCAGGACGCGCAGGTGATTCCCACCGTGATCCTCGGATACGAGTTCAAATGGACCGACAAGACCAACCTCAACGTCCAGGTCTACGTCAGCAACAGCGTCTACAAACACGCGCAAACCGATCTCGAGGATCTGCTCGGCATGAAGTACGAATACAGCCTCGGTCTCCGGCACCGGATGGAGAACTGGCTGGTGTCGCTCGGTTTCACCGAGAACGTGCAGAACATCAACAACACGCCCGACGTCGGGTTCCAGCTCGGAGTCGCGTGGATTCCGCGACCACGACCTTGATCAGTCGTGAATCGCCAGCGGGTTCCTCAGGCCAGCTTCTGTTCCTGTTTCTTGCGCACCGGCAGCGTCCAGCCCGGTCTCACGAAATGGCAGGTATAGCCGTCGGGATACTTCAGTAGATAGTCCTGGTGCTCCTCCTCGGCTTGCCAGAAGGGGCCGGCCGGTTTCACCTCGGTCACCACCTTGCCGGGCCACAAGCCGGACGCTTCGACGTCGGCGATGGTGTCCTCGGCCACGCGGCGCTGCTCATCGCTGGTGTAGAAAATGGCGGAGCGATAGCTGCTGCCGACGTCATTGCCCTGGCGATCGCGCGTGGTGGGGTCGTGGATCTGAAAGAAGAACTCGAGCAACTTCCGATAGCTGATCCTGGCCGGGTCGAAAATGATTTCGACCGCCTCGGCGTGCGCGCCATGATTCCGATAAGTGGCGTTCGGCGTGTTGCCGCCCGAATACCCGACCCGGGTCGAGATCACGCCGTCGTAGCGGCGCAGCAGGTCCTGCACTCCCCAGAAACATCCGCCGGCGAGTATGGCGCGTTCAGTGTTCATTTCCGGTCCTCCACCTGGTTGAGATACGCACCGTAGCCTTCGGCTTCCATGTCATCGCGATGAATGAAGCGCAGCGACGCCGAGTTGATGCAATAGCGCAAGCCGCCGAGCTCTTCGGGGCCGTCATCGAAGACGTGCCCGAGATGGCTGTCGCCGTGAGTCGAGCGCACCTCGGTGCGGATCATGCCGTGCGACCGGTCCTTCAGTTCACTGACGTTCGCGGGCTCGATGGGCTTGGAGAAGCTCGGCCAGCCGCAGCCCGAGTCGAACTTGGCGGAGGAGGCGAACAGCGGTTCGCCGGAGACTACGTCGACGTAGATGCCCGGCTCATCGTTGTCCAGGTACTCACCGGTTCCCGGGGCCTCCGTCGCCCCTTGCTGGGTGACGCGGTACTGCTCGGGCGAAAGACCCGAGATGACCGCCGGATCCCGCTCGAACTTGCGCACAGGATGTTCCTCGAGGGATGGGGCAGGGAGATTAACGCGATGCGTACTCCGTGAAAACATAGTCGCGGTTCTTCACGATGGTGTGACACGCCAACCCGCACTTCGCGTCGTTGGCCTGCGGCGGCTTGCTATTCGCGTCGCCGGGCCGGAAAGTTTGCGTCGCGGCATCGTATTCGAACACGGCCCAGCCCCAGCCGCCGCTGTCGGCGAAGCGCTTGCTGTCTTTGACCATGAAGTCGACGTTTTTCTGGGCGCCTGCCACGGTGGGTGTGCCGGGTGCGGTCAGGTTCTTCTTCGGGTCCCAATGGATCTTGGCCATCCTGGCGCCATCGGGAAACGGCTTGCCGTTGGCGGGAATGCCCGCCTTGAACGCCTCGATCATTGTGGGATTCCCCAGGATTACGGACACGGCCGGTCCATTCTCGCTCATGTTGATCACCTGCCAGCTCTCGTAACCCTTGAACTCCGAGAAAGCGAGCCCTCCGGGCACCTTGACGGTGTATTTGTCCGGCGCGGAAATGGCGCCGGCGGCTGCCAGCGCGGCAAGCGCTGTCACGACGGCGACAGCGATCAGATTCTTCTGACTGTTCATTGCAGGACTCCTGTGCTTCGTGGGGGCTGTATGACTCTGGCGACATGCTCACGTGGAAGGGCGTTTAGTCGTACTGTACGAAGGTATCGATCAAGGAGTGATGACAATGCGGACGCGAAGACTCGGGACGAGTGGACTGGAGGTGTCGGCGCTGGGCTTCGGCTGCATGGGCCTGAGCGCCGCCTACGGCCCCGCGACCGATCACGGCGCCGCCATCCGCCTGATCCGCACCGCCGTGGAGCGCGGCGTGACCTTTTTCGACACCGCGGAGATCTACGGACCCTTCGCCAACGAAATGCTGGTGGGCGAGGCGCTCGAGCCCTTCAAGGGCCGGGTGACGATCGCGACCAAGTTCGGTTTTCGCATCGACTCCGAAGGCAAACAGGTCGCGGGGCTCGACAGCCGGCCGGCTCACATCCGCGAAGTGGCCGAGGCGTCACTGAAACGACTGCGCGTCGAGACGCTCGATCTCTTCTATCAACATCGCGTCGATCCCGCGGTGCCCATCGAAGAGGTGGCCGGGACGGTCAAGGATCTGATCCGCGAAGGCAAGGTGAAACATTTCGGCCTCTCCGAAGCCAGCGCGGACATCGTGCGTCGCGCGCATGTGGTGCAACCGGTGACTGCATTGCAAAGCGAGTACTCATTGTGGTGGCGAGAGCCCGAAGACGAGATCCTGCCGACGCTCGAAGAGCTGGACATCGGCTTCGTGCCCTTCAGTCCACTCGGCCGCGGCTTTCTGACCGGCAAGATCGACGAGAGCACGCAGTTCGACGCGTCGGATTTTCGTAATCGTCTGCCACGCTTCTCTGCCGAAGCACGCAAGGCCAACCAGACGCTGATCGACGTGCTCACGGCGCTGGCGGCGCAGAAACAGGTGACTCCCGCGCAACTGGCGCTGGCCTGGCTGCTGGCGCAAAAGCCGTGGATCGTGCCGATTCCCGGGACCACGAAACTCTCGCGGCTCGATGAGAATCTCGCCGCGGCGGATGTCCAGCTCACGGCCGCCGATCTGAGGCAGATCGATGCGGCAGCGGCGAGCGTCACGGTGCTGGGTGCGCGTTATCCGGAAGATCTCGCGCGGCAGGTCAGAACCTGAGGGCTGTTGTGACGCCATTCCGCTTTCGGAGGGGGAACAACCTCGAAAAGTAGCGGTCCGACCTCTGGAAGCATATGTTTGCCACCGTGAAGCGTCGATCTTTCCGCACTCTTATCTATGTGCTCGTGGCGGCACAGGCGCTGTCGTTCGCGCCCGTGGCGACCTCGATGCCGGCGGCTCACAGCGCGGATAGCTCCGGGATGCACTGCCCCGACATGGCGCCGGCAGCGGACGATTCCAAAGGCTGTCCCTGCTGCCCCGACGCCAATACCGTCGCGGCTTGTTTGAGCTCCTGCGCGGCCACCGTCGGTGCGATTTCGACCTTCCTGCTCCCCGTCGCCAGTTCGGCTCACGAAGCCATCAGCGTCACATCCTTCGTGCCGCGTGGTGAATTGGCCGACCCTCCGCTCAAACCACCTCCAATCGCCTGATCAATCCAGTTTGTGACTGATCGGTTGCGGCGCGTCCGCGGCCGTTCGCAGGATTGATTTCGTGTGGAGGGTTCGGAATGAACCTCATTGATACAAGCGCTCGCGCGCTGTCGCGCGGCGCAATTGTCGCGCGGGCCAGTTTTCTCGTTCTCTGCGCATTCGCGCTCAGCGCACGCGCGGCAGATAGCCCGCTCACTCTCGATGCGGCGATCGAACGCGCATCCCAGGACGCGCCGCAGATTGCGTCTGCGCAGGCGGCACTGGAGGGTGCGCAATCTTCGCTCTCGAGTGCTGGCAGGCTTCCGGATCCGGAAATCATCGTCGGCGTGGACAACCTTCCGGTGGACGGCCCGGATCAGTTCTCGATGACTCGCGACTTCATGACCATGCGCAAGGTGGGTCTCATGCAGACCGTGCCGGCCGGGGCGAAGCGGCGCTTCCGGTCAGCGCTGGCTTCGCGCGAAGCCGACGTCGCCCAGGCCGAGCTGCGGGCCACGCGCTTCGACATCGCGAGTTCCGCGGCGGAGGCGTGGATTTCAGCCGCGGCCACGGAACAGACACTGGCCAGATTCCGCGCGCTCAGAAGCGATCTCGGGCTTCAGACGACGGCGGCGCGCGCGGGTCTGTCCAGTGGTCGCAGCAGCGCGGCCGACGCGCTTGCGGGTGAAACGGCGCTGGCCAGACTCGAAAACGAGATCCTGGAACTCGAGCAGCAACGAGCCATGCGACGCGCCGAGCTTGCCCGCTGGATCGGCCGCGACGCGGATCGGCCGATCGAAGACCTGCCGTGGAATCGTAACCTCGAAGTACCGGAACAGGAGCTGATCGAAAACGTGTCGGCGCATCCGCCGATCGCGCCCGCTGCCGCCCGCCTCGAAGCCGCTCGAACCGAGGTGGATCTGGCCAAGGCCGAGAAGCGGCCCGACTGGTCCGCGGAACTGAGCTTTGAAAAACGCGGCCCTGACTACTCCGACATGGTTTCGCTCGAATTCCGCGTGGGCCTGCCACTGTTCCCGAAAAATCGCCAGAGCCCGGTCATCGCGGCCAAGCTCGCGAACGTGCGTGTCGAGGAAGCCCGCCAGGAAGCGGAGATCCGCATGCACCGCGCGGAAATCGAATCGATGGTCGCCACCTGGCGATTGGGCCGCAGGCGCCTGGAGCACTTCGAGAGCTCGCTCCTGCCGCTGGCGCGTGACCGCTCGCGTGCCGTGCTGTCCGCCTACGGCACCGGCCGCGGCGAAATCCGCGCGGTGCTCGAAGCGCATCGCGACGAACTGGATCTGCAGCGCGAGTACGTGGCGCTCGAAGCGGAGGTCGTGCGGGCCTGGGCCT
>Ga0207675_100005550_pt1 | contig 12070 bp, 14 predicted proteins | sample KBSSwiS42_FD_184305 | JGI IMG/M metagenome (GOLD analysis project Ga0207675, IMG submission 184305) | Switchgrass rhizosphere microbial communities from Kellogg Biological Station, Michigan, USA - KBS Switchgrass S4-2 (SPAdes) (version 2) | ecosystem: Host-associated > Plants > Roots >...
GATCAAGAACATCCTGCAGCTCGCGCAGGGCTCGGTCGTCGAGCTCGAGGCGATGGCCGGCGAGCCGATGGACGTGCTCGTCAACGGCTACCTGATCGCGCAGGGCGAGGTCGTCGTCGTCAACGAGAAGTTCGGCATCCGTCTCACCGACATCGTCACGCCGAGCGAACGCATGCGCAGGCTGAGCCGCGGCTGAAGCCGCTCCCGTTCCCTTCTCCTGTCTTTTCGAGACATGCCGAACGGCCTGAGCGCCCTGCTGTGGTTCGTCGCGATCCTCGTGGCGATCCCGCTCGCGCTCTGGCTGCTCAAGCGCACACCGCTCGGCGGCAGCGGCGGTGCCGGCGTGATGAAGAGCGTCGCCATGCTGCCGCTCTCGACCTCGCAGCGGATCGTCACCGTCGAGGTCGGCAGCGGCGACGGGCGCCGCTGGCTCGTCCTCGGCGTCACGCCGAGCGCGATCACGACGCTGCACACGATGGCGCCGGCGACGCCGGCCGTCGAGGCGTCGCCCGGCGCCATCCCGCCGGCGAGCTTCGCCCAGCTGTTCGCGCGCGTGCGCGGCAAGGGACGCGGCGATGCCGGCTGAGCGGATCGCGCTCGCCGCCGAACGGCGCAACGAGGCCAGGCTCGACGAGCAGCTGCGCGCACCGCAGCAGCGCCGCGTCGCGTGGCTCGCGCTCGTCGTTCTCATCGCGTTCGCGGTGTTCTTCGCCGCGCTTCCTGCCGCGGCGCAGACCGCGACGCCCGCGACTGGCGGCGCGACGCTGCCGCTCCTCGTCGGCCAGGGACCCGGGGGCACGAGCTACTCGGTGCCGGTGCAGACGCTCCTCTTCTTCACCGCGCTCAGCTTCCTGCCCGCGGTGCTGCTGCTGATGACGAGCTTCACGCGGATCGTGATCGTGCTGAGCCTGCTGCGCCAGGCGCTCGGCACGCAGGCAGCGCCGCCGAACCAGGTCGTCATCGGCCTCAGCCTCTTCCTCACCTTCTTCGTGATGGCGCCGACGATCGACAAGGTCTACGCCGACGCCTACCAGCCGTACGCCGAGAACAGAATTGCCTTCGAGGAAGCGCTCAAGCGCGGCGAGAGCCCGGTGCGCGGCTTCATGCTCAAGCAGACGCGCCAGACCGACGTCATGCTGTTCGCGAAGCTCGCCAAGCTCGACGCCGGAACCAAGACCGAGGAAGTGCCGTTCAAGGTCCTCGTGCCGGCGTTCGTGACGAGCGAGCTGAAGAGCGCGTTCCAGATCGGCTTTCTCGTCTTCCTGCCGTTCCTGATCATCGACATGATCGTCGCCAGCGTGCTGATGTCGCTCGGCATGATGATGCTGTCGCCGGTGCTGATCGCGTTGCCGTTCAAGCTGATGCTGTTCGTCCTCGCCGACGGCTGGAACCTCCTGCTCGGCTCGCTTGCCGCTTCCTTCGTCACCTGATCCCGATGGACTCGCAACAGGTCTTCACCTTCGGCCAGCAGAGCCTCTACGTGCTGCTGATGGTCTCGGCGCCGATCCTGCTCACCGTGCTCGCGGTCGGGCTCGTCGTCAGCATCTTCCAGGCGGCGACGCAGATCCACGAGGCGACGCTGTCGTTCGTGCCGAAGATCATCGCCGCCGTCGCGGTGCTCGCGGTCTGCGGGCCGTGGATGCTGACGTCGCTGGTCGAGTTCGTGCAGCGCACGCTGCAAGCGATCCCGGGCGCCGTCTCCTGAAGCACGGAGGGCGCTCCGTGCTCACGTTCACCGAGGCCGACGTCCTCGCCTGGCTGACGCCGCTTCTCTGGCCGTTCCTGCGCGTCGTCGCGCTCTTCAGCGCGCTGCCGGTGCTGGCGCAGCGCACGGTGCCCGCGCGCGTGCGGATCGGCCTCGCGTTCTTCGTCGCGCTCTGCGCGCAGGCGTCGCTGCCGCCGGTCGCGCCGATCGCGCTCGACTCGTCGGCGGCCGTCCTCGCGGTGCTGCAGCAGGTGCTGATCGGCGTCTCGCTCGGCTTCGCCGTGCGCATCGTCTTCGCCGCGGTCGAGTTCGCCGGCGAGCTGGTCGGCCTGCAGATGGGGATGAACTTCGCGACCTTCTTCAACCCGATGAGCGGCGGCGAGCAGACCGCGGTCAGCCGCTTCTACGGGGTCACGATCGCCTGGCTCTTCATCGTCATGGGCGGCCACCTCCTCGTCGTCGCCGCGGTGGCGCAGAGCTTCGTCGCGTTTCCGGTCGGCGGCGATCCGTTCGCGTTCCTGCGCGCGGTCGAGCCGCAGCGCTGGGGCGCCGAGATCTTCTCGCTGGGCTTGTGGATCGCGCTGCCGCTGGTCGCGATGCTGCTGTTCGCCAACCTCGTCCTCGGCGTCATCTCGCGCGTCGCGCAGCAGATGAACGTGTTCGCGATCGGCTTTCCGGTCACGCTCGGCGTCGGCCTGGTCGGCGTCCTGGTGACGCTGCCGCTCCTCGAGACGCCGTTCACGATGGCACTCGAGCGGATGCTCGCCAACTTCAGGTAGCCGGCAAGCGAGCCTCAGCTGACGTAGTCACGGCGACGCCGCCTTGCCAGCGTGCCGATACAGGCCAGGCCGGCCACCATGAACGCGAGCGAAGCAGGTTCGGGCACCGCTGCCGCGAGCGTCGGCGTCGCGTAGCGATGACCGTCGGAGCCGATGAATTCGGCATCGCTCGACAGCGCGTCGACGTAGAGATGGCCCGTGTTGCGTACGTCGGCGATGGACATGGTGTTGCCGGGTTGAGCGCTGTTGACGGCACCTGCGGAGACGTGCAGCTTCATCAGCATCTCGAAGCTGTCGCCAACCAGCGCGGCGACGTCGGTCGTGACGAAACCGGTCGGCTGGAATCGGTTGATCGTCGCCCTGGATTCGAATGCGAACACGTTGCCACGCGTGACGACGAGATCGACGTTGGCTTCGCTGAGCGCAGTGAACGTGGCGCCTCCGACGAAGATCCCAGCGACGTCGATAGTGAAGCGCAGCGTGACGGGCGTCCCGGCCGCGATGCCGGCGGCACCGACCACCGTACCTCCTGCGGCGAACCACGCGTCCGAGCGCGCCACCGCTTGCGCTTCCGGAATGCTGCCGCCGAGCATCTCGGCCGAGGCGAAACCGCGAAGCAGGCCCGGGCTGGCTTCGGCGCTGGCGCTCGCTGTCGACGCAAAGGGACCGCTGCCGGCGCTGACGCTGGCAGCGCTCAGCAGACCTGCGCCGGCCTGATCGGACGAGAGGACGCTCACGGCGCCGGGTCCGACCGTGGTCTGCACGCATTGGAAGTGTTGTGCCGGCGCGCCCGCGGCGTAGTTGTTGCAGAAGAAGTCGCTGGCATGTGCGACCGTGCCGAGCGCAGCCAGCGCAATGGTCAGGAGGAAGAACTTCGACGGTGCGTGCATGGTGGTCGGACGGTCGGTCAGAGCTTGCGCAGGTAGGCGAGCAGCGCCGGAACCTCGGCATCGGTGAACGGGCGATCGATGACCGGCGGAGTGACGCCCGGCTGAGTGGTGAGAAGCGGCGCTTGCGGAGCCTGGATCGCGACGCGCTTGAAGAACTGCTTGTAGTGCTCGACCACCTCTTCGAGCGTCCCAGCGGTGTTGTTGTGGAAGTACGGCGCCGTGCGGCTGATGCCGCGCAGGTTAGGTGAGTCGAAGTGGCTGATGTCGCCGGGCCCTGCTGGCGTCGGAAAGCCCGTGAGCAGCATCCGGCCCGGATCCGACGTGGTGACGCGCGTGACGCATGCCGGCTGCGGGGCGGCACCGCCGCACGGCGTGCCGCTGGGGGCGACGCCGCTGTTCGTGATCTCGTAGGTGCGAACGTTTTCCAGCTGGCTCGGGCTGCATTGCTGGAACACGAAGCGCGGCGGAGTCACGGTGTCGACCGGACGCGGACACGCGGTCGCGACGTCGTGGTAGCGGATCAGGCCCGTCGGCGTTCCCGCGACTCCCTGCACGATCGGAGTGGTGGTGCTCGGATGGCCGCCGACGTTGCCGTGGCACTGGCCGCAGGCGCGGTTGAAGACCGCCTTGCCCGACGTTTCGAGGGCATTCAGGACGGGGTCGGGATCGGGGAGCGGGCTGGTGCCGGTCGTCATCGCGTCCGAGAGCCGCTTGACGCTTGGCGACGAAAACTGCGTCTTTTGAAAGGCGGCGAGATCGTCGAGAAAGCCCGCCGGCGGGTTGACCGTGGCCGCCGCATGGTTCTGCAACGCGGCGAGCGCCTGGTTCTGCAGCGTGTCGATGCGGCCGTCGAGCTGGTAGCCGCCGCTGCGGTTCGGGCCGCGGTCGGAGACCGGCCCGCCGCCGTCGGGGCCGGTGATGTTGACGTCGAGGATCGGGGGAACGGCGCGCCAGACCTCGGCGACGGTCTCGCTGGTCGGGCGAGCCGAGGCCGGACACGGGATGGCCGCTCCGCAATCGAGCAGCTTGACGTTGGCTGGCAATGGGATCGTGACGCGGATCAGGCCGTTCTGCGTGAGGTTGGTGAAGTCGTGCGCGGCGGCGCCGTTGACGCGAAAGTCATCGGCATCGATCGCCCGAAAGAGCGGATCGTCGACCCCGGACGCGGTCATCTGCGCAAACCGTTGCTGCGCGGCTGCCGGGGTCAGCTGGAAGTTCTCGGAATCCATGTGGCAGTCGGAACACGCGCGGCCGTTGCCCCCCAGGCCAACGAGCTTGCGGTCGTGGAAGTTCGCCTTGCCGCGACAGACCGCCGTATCGACCGGCGCGGCCGGCGCCGTCGTGCAGCCGTCGGCGTCGAGGGTCGGGCTCGCGTCGCCGCCGCAGGAAGAAAGCGCAACGGCGCCGAACAGCAACGTGAACGCGGCCAACGGGCCTCTGGGGGTCGGTCTCATGTCTTACCCTTCGGGATCCGGCGCAGCAGGGGGAACCGGTGTCATCACGGTGCGCCGAGCGACCCTGAAAGTCATTCGCCACGCCTTGAAACGTTCCTGAAAAATGGCTGATTCCGCCAAGACTGCGGCGCCACGCTACGGCTTCGGCGACTTCGTGCTGGATCGATCTCAGCAGGAGGTGCGTCGTCTCGACGGCAGTGTGCTGAGCCTTTCGCCGCGGCTCTTCAATGCCCTGCTCCTGTTCGTCGAACACGCCGGAGAGCTGCTCGACAAGGAGAGCCTGATGCGAGCGCTGTGGCCGGGCCTGGTGGTCGACGAGAACAGCCTGAGCCAAGTCGTCTCCAGCCTGCGCCGTGCACTCGCCGACGATCCCGTGGCCAGCCGATACATCCAGACCGTGCCCAGGCGTGGCTTCAGATTCGTCGCCGACGTCACCGCGCTGTCGGACTCTGCACCCGAGGTCGATGCATCCTTGACGCGGGAGACCGGATCCGGCACGGCGCACGCCTCGAGCCGACGACGATGGCTGCACCTGGCGCTGCTCGGCGGCACCGCGGCGAGCCTGGGTGGCGTCGCGCTGTGGACGTCGCGGCGCATGCCGCGCGCCGACGACCCTGCTCGATCCACCACGCTGGCCGTGCTGCCGTTCAAGCCGCTGGCGGTGGAAGCGCGCGACGAACTGCTGGAAGTGGGCATGGCCGACAGCCTGATCGCGCGGCTGTCGATCGTTCCCGGCCTGGTCGTTCGCTCGGTCGGCTCGGTGCGCCGTTATGCCGGCATCGACCAAGACCCGCTTCGCGCGGCGCGCGAGCTCGACGTGGCCTGGGTCGTCGATGGCTCGCTGCAGCGGCGTGGCGACCAGTTGCGCGTCACTGCGCGGCTGCTCCGCAGCACCGATGGGAGTGCCGTCTGGACCGGCACCTTCGACGAGCAGTTCACCGGAGTCTTCGAAGTGCAGGACGCGATCTCGGCGCGCGTCGCGAAGGTGCTCGCGCCGAGCCTCGAAGCCTTCACAGGAGCGCACCCGGGTGTCGCGGCGCTCGGCGGGACGCGCAATACCGACGCCTACCAGCTCTATCTCGCCGCGGCGCGATCCGCCCAGGACATGCGCGCCGACGGGTTGCGCAAGAGCATGGCGCTGTATCGGCAGGCGCTGGAGGTCGACCCCGGTTATGCCCTGGCCTGGACCGGTCTCGCCGAAACGCATCGGCGCACCTTGTTCGGCGCCGATGCCAGGCCATCGGATGCGTTCGAGCCGGCGGACGCGGCAATCCGGCGCGCTTTGGCGCTCGTCCCGGATCTGGCCGAAGCGCGCGCCGAGCAGGCGTTCAAGCTGTACTGGTTCGACTTCGACTGGGCGGCGGCCGAACGCGAGTTTCGGCGCGCGATCGCGATCAATGCGAACGTGGCCGCGGCCCACTTCGGTCTGGCGACCCTGCTCCTGACCCAGGACCGGCGCGACGAAGGCTTCACGCAGATGCGAATCACCCGAGAGCTCGATCCGATGTCACCCGTGTACAACACCCTCGAGGCCGGCTACCTGCTCTCGGCGGATCGTCGCGACGAAGCAAAGGTCAGGCTGAACCGCGCCCTCGACATCGCACCCGGCTTCTGGGCCGCGCACTGCACCCAGGCGCTCCTCGATCTTGCGGACCACAAGACCGACCAGGCGATCGCCGAGCTGCGACGCGGAGTCGAACTGGCCGACGGCACGAGCCGGCCGCTGGCCTTGCTCGGCATGCACCTTGCGCGGATCGGTCAACGCGAAGAGGCGCGCGACATCCTGGGTCGATTGCTCACCCTTGCAAAGTCGCGCTACGTGTCGCCTTCGTCGATCGCCGTGATGCATGCCGGGCTCGGCGAGGTGAAGCTGGCGCTCGATGCGCTCGACGAGGCATATCTCAGTCGCGACACGCGCCTGGTGTTCCTGAAGGACGACCCGCGCCTGGCGAGCTTGCGCCAGGAGCCGCGCTTTGTCGCCCTCATGCACAAGCTGAAGCTCGACGGGTTCGGACCGGGGCTGGCACCCCTGTGAGGCCTTGAGTCGCGCAGTTGCGGTGATCGCGCCCTAGAGTTGGGCGAAGATCGTCTTCATCGCCGAGTCGTCCTTGCGGTAGTGAGGTCCCGGGCGCTCGAAGCGCTCGTCGAGGACGACGAGGTCGGCGATCTTGGCGACATCGAACAGCGCCTCGGGGTAGGAGCCGCCGCTGACCTGGCGGACGCGCAGCAGCTCGGTGCCCCGCGTCCCGAGCCCATGGCATTGCGGCTCGACGATTCGCACGGTACCGTTGTAGCGCAAGCGCAGCCTGCGCCGCTCGTGAATCGCCTGGACGATCGTCTCGTGCACGGCATTCGCTCCCTCGCACAGGTGGCAATCGACAGTCCCGGCCCGCATCCGACGATGAGCGTTCAACTCGACCACACGATCGTCTTCGCACGCGACCGCACCGCGGCGGCGGCGCTGATCGCCGCGATCCTCGACGTGCCGTGGGCCGAGAGCCGTATCGGCCCGTTCACTGCGGTCTACGTCAACGACGGGTTGACGTTCGACGTCGACCAGCTCGAAGGCGACGTGCCGGTCCAGCACTTCTGCTTTCGCGTCGACGACGCCGCGTTCGACGGCATCGTCGCCCGCCTCGCCGCGCGCGACATCGCCGTGCGCAGCACGCCACACGGCCCGGTCGACGGCAAGGTCAACACCGCACACGGCGGTCGCATCGTCTACTGGAGCGAGCCCGACGGCCACGTCTGGGAAGCGCTGACCGTGAGCTACGCGCGGCGCTGAGGTTGCCACGTCGAACGCCGAAGCTCGCGCGACGACAATCGGCGCATGACCGCGACCCCGAGCGGCGCTCCGCACGTCCGCATCGCGGGCAGCGGCCCGCGCGTCGTTTGCCTGCACGCGAACGCGAGCAGCTCGGCGCAGTGGCGTCACCTGTCCGAGCTGCTCGCGCCGCGCTTCCAGGTCGTCGCGCCCGATCTCTACGGCGTCGGCGGCACGCCCGAGTGGCCGTCGGACCGCGTCATCACGCTTGCCGACGAGGCCGCGCTGATCGAGCCCTTGCTCGCGCCGGCGCCTGGGCCGATCGCGCTCGTCGGCCATTCGTACGGCGCCGCCGTCGCGTTGAAGGCAGCGCTTGCGGATCCGAGCCGCATCGCCGCGCTCGTCGTCTACGAGCCGACGCTGTTCGCGCTCATCGAGCAGGCATCGCCGCGGCCGAACGACGCCGACGGCATCCGCGACGCAGTCGCCGACGCTGCAGCGGCGCTCGACACCGGCGATCGCTTCGGCGCGGCGCGCAGCTTCATCGACTACTGGAGCGGCACCGGCGCCTGGGACGCCGTCCCCGAGCAGCGCAAGCCCCAGGTCGCCGCGCAGGTCGCGAACGTCCGCCGCTGGGCGCACGCGCTGATCGGCGAGCCGACTCCGCTCGCCGCGTTCGCCTCGCTCGACGTCCCGGTTCTCTATCTCACCGGCGGGCGATCGACCGCGTCGGCACGCGGCGTGACGAAGCTGCTCGCGCCGAGGCTGCCGCGCGTCGAGGTCGTCGAGTTCGCCGAGCTCGGCCACATGGGCCCGGTGACCGACCCGGCGACGGTCGATCCGGTCATTGAACGCTTTCTGCTCGCGCATCGGATCGACACCGAGCAATGACGCAACGATGAAACGACTGCGCATCCTCGTGCTGCTGGCGCTGGCGTGCGCCGCGTGCGCGATCGCGCGCGCGCAGCCGCAACCCGAGAGCCGCACGACCGTGCGCGTCGTCGCCTTTGCCGGCGGCTGGAACCTGCCGCTCTGGGCGGCGCAGCGCCAGGGCTTCTTCGAGCAGCAGGGCATCGCCGTCGAGCTCTCCTACACGCCGAGCTCGGGCGCGCTCGTGAGCGGCCTGATGGCCGGCCGCTACGACCTCGCGCTCGCGGCGATCGACAACCTCGTCGCCACCCAGGAGGGCCAGGGCGACGGCGCGCCGCTGCGCGATCCCGACCTCGTCGCCGTGATGGGCGTCGACAACGGCTTCCTCAGCGTCGTCGCCGAACGTTCGGTCGCGACGATCGCCGACCTGCGCGGCAAGAAGGTCGCGGTCGACTCGCCGAACACCGGCTTCGCGTTCGTCCTGCGCGAGCTGCTGCAGACGAGCGGCGTCGGTGAAAGCGAGGTCACCGTCGTCCGCGGCGGCGCGACCGAGCTGCGCTACGCCGGCCTCGTCGCCGGCACGTTCGACGCGACGCTGCTGCGCACGCCGTTCGACATCCTCGCCGCCGAGCGCGGCTTTCGCGTCGTCGCGCGCGCCGACTCGCTCGGCCCCTACCTCGGCACGAGCGGGTTCGTCCGCCGTTCGTGGGCGAGCGGCCACGAGGCGGCGCTGGTCGGCTTCCTGCGCGCCTACCGGAGCGCGATGCGCTGGCTCGTCGACCCTGCGCACCGCGACGTCGCCGAGGCGCTCCTCGTCGCCAACCTGCGCGACATGACGCCCGAGCTCGCGCGCCGCGCTGCCGAGACGCTGCTCGCCGAGCGCGGCGGGCTGCTGCGCGACCTCGAGCTCGATCCCGCCGCGCTCGCCACGGTCCTCAAGCTGCGCGCGAAGTACGGCCGGCCCGAGCGCACGCTCGGCGACGCGTCGCGCTACGTCGACGGCTCGTACCGCGCGAAAGCGATCGCAGGCGCGCCCTAGCGCCGCAGCGGCCGGAAGAACTCGACGATCTCGCGTGCGAGCGCTTCGGGTTGTTCCATCGCCGCGAAGTGGCCGCCCGCGGGCATCCGCGTCCAGCGGCGGATGTCGGTGTACATCGTTTCGGCGACCGAGCGCGGCGGATGCAGGATCTCGCGCGGAAATTCGGCGTAGCCCATCGGGACCGCGACGCCGTGCTGCGGGATCGGCCACGGGCCGTGGCGGCGCGCGTAGTACGGCCAGAACGACGAGCCGATCGCACCGGTGAACCAGTAGAGCGAGATGTCGGCGAGCAGCTCGTCCTTGGTGAATGCGCGCTCGACGTCGCCGCCGCAATCGGACCAGGCGCGAAACTTCTCGACGATCCACGCCGCGAGCCCCGCCGGCGAGTCGGTGAGGCCGAACGCGAGCGTCTGCGGCCGCGTGCCCTGGATCCACTGGTAGCCGGATTCCTCGTCGAGCCAGTGCTTGAGCTCGGCGAGGTACGCCTGCTCGTCGGCGGTGCCGCTCGCGAGCAGCTTCGGATCGCGCGGCACCGTCAGCAGGTTGAGGTGGATGCCGACGAGCTTGTCGGCGTGCGCGTGGCCGAGCCGCGACGTGACGAACGCGCCCCAGTCGCCGCCCTGCGCGGCAAAGCGCGGGTAGCCGAGCACCTCGGTCATCAGCGCGGCGAAGCAGTCGGCGACGCGCTCGATCGCAAAGCGCTGCTGCCCGGGCGAGAACGACAGCCCGTAGCCGGGCAGCGACGGCGCGACGACGGTGAACGCGTCGCGCGGGTCGCCGCCGAAGCGCGCCGGGTCCGTCAGCCGCGGCAGGATATCGACGAACTCGAACACCGATCCCGGCCAGCCGTGCGAAAGCAGCAGCGGCATCGGCGCCGGGCCATTGCCCTCGACGTGCAGAAAGTGTACGTCGATGCCCTCGAGAGGAACCTTGAACTGCGCGAACGCATTGAGACGCGCCTCCTGCGCGCGCCAGTCGAACGTGGTCTGCCAGTACGCGACGAGCTCGCGCAGATAGCCGACATCGCTGCCGTACGCCCACGGCTCGCCGGGCGCCTGGTCGGGAAAGCGCGTTCGCGCAAGACGCTGGCGCAGGTCGGCGATCGCATCGTGGTCGACGTGCAGCGTGAACGGAACCGGCTTGGCCATGGCGCGTTCTCCTCGACGCGATCCTGCCATGATCGCTTCGGCGCCGGTCGAAACGTTTTGCACCGCGCTTGCGGCACAGTCGTGGCCACGGCGCCCAACCCAGCAGACGAATGGCGATCACCTGCTTCATCCGCTACCAGCTCGATCCGTTCCAGCGCGAAGCGTTTCGCGAGTACGCCGAAGCCTGGGCGCGCATCATCCCGCGCTGCGGTGGCGACCTGATCGGCTACTTCCTCCCGCACGAAGGCACCAACGACGTCGCCTGGGGACTGATCGGCTTCGCGAGCCTCGCCGCCTACGAGCGCTACCGCGCGGCGTTGCGCGCCGATCCCGAAGGCCGCGCGAACTTCGCGCGCGCCGCCGCCGAGCGCTTCATCCTGCGCGAGGAGCGCAGCTGGCTCGAGGACGTCGAGGCAACGCGCGATCGCACGCCGATCCCGGCCGAGGCGACGTGAAAGCGCGCACCGCCGATCCCTACGAGCCGCGGCTCGCCCGCGTCGCGGCGATGGTCGCCGACCCGGCGCGCTCGCGCATGCTCTCGTACCTGCTCGGCGGCGAGTTCGCGAGCGCCGGCGAGCTCGCCGCGGCGGCCTCGGTGACCCCGGCGACCGCGAGCGGCCACCTCGCCAAGCTGAGCGACGCACGCTTCGTCGTCTGCGAGCCGCGCGGACGGCATCGCTATTACCGGCTCGCCGACGCCGAGGTCGCGCACGCGCTCGAAGCGCTCGCGCTCGTCGCCGAGCGCGACGTCCACGACCGCGCCTGGGCGCATCCGGCGCGCCAGCGCCTGCGCTACGCGCGCTGCTGCTACGGCCACCTCGCCGGCCGGCTCGGCGTCGCCATGTACGACGCGCTGCGCAGCGAACAGGGCCTCGCTACCGCAGCCGACGGCTTCTCGCTCACCGACGGCGGCGAGCAGTGGCTCCGCGGCCTCGGCCTCGCACCGTCGCCGCCGTCGCAGCGGCGCCGCTTCGCGTATCCGTGCCTCGACTGGTCGGAGCGCCGCGACCACCTCGCCGGCCAGCTCGCCGACGAGCTCTGCGCGCACCTCGTCGGGCGCGGGTGGCTCCGGCGCGAAGACGGTCGCGCGCTGGCGCTGACGCGCTCCGGCGAGCGCGAGCTGCTGCCGCGCCTGCCCATCGCGCCGCCGTAAGGCCTGTTCTCGCATCGCCTCCGCGAGGCCCTAGCATCGCGGCTCGCGTGGCCGAATCGAGGCCGCGCCGACCCGTTTCGGAGAACCGCGATGCACCGCGTCCTCAATTTCAGTGCCGGCCCTGCCGTGCTCCCCATGGCCGTGCTTCGCCAGGCTGCGAACGAGATGTTCGACTGGCACGGCAGCGGCATGTCGGTGATGGAGATGAGCCACCGCGGCAAGGAGTTCATCGCCATCCACGCCGAGGCCGAGGCGCTGCTGCGCGAGC
>Ga0207675_100005551_pt1 | contig 12069 bp, 6 predicted proteins | sample KBSSwiS42_FD_184305 | JGI IMG/M metagenome (GOLD analysis project Ga0207675, IMG submission 184305) | Switchgrass rhizosphere microbial communities from Kellogg Biological Station, Michigan, USA - KBS Switchgrass S4-2 (SPAdes) (version 2) | ecosystem: Host-associated > Plants > Roots >...
GCGGGAAATCCGGTTCGATGGCTGGCACGTGGACTTTGCTTCGGGTGAAGTCACGAAGGATGGCCACACCCATCGGCTCCAGGACCAGCCTCTGCAGATCCTCGATGAGCTGACGCTGCGCCGCGGCGAGGTGGTCACGCGCGAGCACCTGATCGCCCGACTCTGGCCGACCGGCGTCGTCGAATTCGACACCGGCCTCAACACCGCGATACGCAAGTTGCGCGGCGCGCTGGGCGACGACGCGGATGAGCCTCGCTATATCGAGACTCTGCCGCGCAAGGGCTATCGGTTCATCGGCCAGCTGGACTCGCCCCCTCGGCCCGCCGACCCGATCGGCCCCGGATTCCCGGCAACGCCGGCGGCCGCACCGGCTGCGACCGTGACCGGTCGCCGCGCCTCCGACCGGCGCGCGCCCATCCGGCGGCTGACGCTCGGGTTCGGCAGCATCATCGCGGCCATGGTCCTGGCGGTGATTGCCTGGAACATGCCTGGGAAATTGTTTCGCGCGGACGATGCCGGTGCGGTGCAGTTGCCCACCGTGGTGGTCCTGCCGCTGGTCGACATGAGCCTCGAGCAGAACGAGCAGGCGCTTTGCGACGGCCTGACGGAGGAGTTGTCCAACTGGCTGGCGCACATCCCGACCCTGCGCGTGGTGGCGCGCACTTCCGCATTCGCGTTCAAGGGCCGGAACCTCGACGTGCGCAACATCGCGCGTCAGCTCAACGCCACGCATGTGCTCGAAGGCAGTCTGCGGCGCTCCGGCGACCAGCTGCGCATCACCACGCAGCTCATCGAGGCATCGAGCGGCCTGCACATCTGGTCGAAGTCCTTTAACCTGCCGATCGGCGACATCTTCCTCATCGAGGACACCGTGTCGCGCGCGGTGGCCGATGCACTGCATCTGGAGCTGGCCGCGAACACCACCGAACAGTGGGCGCAGCGCCAGCCGGAGAAGATGGAGGCCTACGAGCTGTACCTGCTGGGGCGCGCGCGCGAACGTAAACGCACCACCGAGGACAACATCAAGGCCGCCGATTTCTTCCGGCGCGCCATCGCCGCCGATCCGCAGTACGCGCTCGCGCACGTGGGCCTGGCGCAGACGTTGCTGCGCAGCCTGTCGCTGAATCGTGCGCCGCTCGAGGACGTGACCGCCGAAGCGGAGCCACTGATCAACCGCGCGCTGCAGCTCAGTCCCGCCCTGCCCGACGCGATCGCCATGAAGGGCTGGTTGCTCACCGAGCAGTTCAAGCTGGACGAGGCGATGCCGCTGCTCCAGCGGGCTATCGCCGCCAATCCGAACGATGCGGCGAGTCACCGGCTGCTCGGTAATCTCTACGACCGGCGCGCCGACCCGAAGACCGCGCTCGAGCGCTACACCAACGCGGCCACGCTCGATCCGCTCGACTTCCTTTCCCAGGTATTGCGCTGCCAGGAGCTGGTGGATCTCGACGAGCTCGACGACGCCGAGGCCGCCTGCGCGCGCGCCCGCGAGCTCGAGCCCGGCAATCTGTGGGGCCCGCTGGCCACGTCGTGGATCGCCCGGGCCCGCGGCGACACGGAAACCGCGCTCAGCTGGATCAACGAGGCGCGCAAGATCGCGCCGTCCGACGGCTACCTGTCCGAGCAGCTCATCGATCTGCTCGTGACCCAGGGCCGCACGAAGGAAGCGCGAGCATCGTTGAACGGCGCCGGCAGCGACTTCTATCCGCTGGCACGCGAAGCGAACGTGGTCATCGCCGAGCGCGGCGCCGCCGGCCTGCGCGCCTGGCTGCAGGAACGCAAGGTGGCGGAAACGGCCATCACCGGCGCCGATCTCACCGAGCTCGCACGACTGCAGTACGTCGCGGGCGACGCCGCCGCGGCCCGCGCCACGCTGGCGCACGCACAGCGCATCGTGCCGCTGTCGTCGGCAGATTTGTTCGACGGCAGCCAGATCCGCCACGAATATTCGGCGGCATTGTTCCACGCCGGCATCGAGCTCCAGGGCGGAGGCGATCGTATTCGGGCGATGGCTTTGCTGCGCCAGCTCGACCAGATGCTGGCGACGTACGAGAAGAATGGCGGGCGACATTACGGACTGTACGCGCTGCGCGCGTCGTCGCTGGCGATGCAGGGAAGGAAGACCGAGGCGCAGGCGGCACTGCGGAGCGCGTGGAAACACGGCTGGCGCACGACCTGGCGCGCGCACGCCGATCCCTATCTCGGGGAACTCGAGCTACCGAAGTAGCTTTCAGTCGTTCGGCGGCGGGCGGGGTCCGGGCAGGTCCATCGTGACGTCCTTGGTGTTGTCCTCGGCGGAAGTTTTACGCCGCGCGAGGCGCCCGAGCAAGACTCCGATCGCGAATCCGAGCAGCGCGTACAGCGCCAGGGCGCCGAAATACAGGACATCCGGATGCGACAGCGTCCATTGCGCGGGGACCAGATGGCCCCGGATCAGGTTCCACAGCACCACGCCGAGCGCCATGACCATGGCCGAGTACACCGGCCAGCGCCACCAGGCGCGTGCGCCGGCGCGTATGACCAGCAACCCGACGAGCATGCCCGCCGCGGTCACGCCGTAGGCGATGGCCAGCTGGTGCCACTGCGTCGTCATGGCAGGATCTTCGCAACCCGAAACGACTTGCCGCAACCCTGGTCGTGGCGATTCACCTGCGCGCAATCGAAGGGTTCGCCCCGGGCCACGCCCGGCGCCGCAATCTTCACGCACTGCCGGATCTCGACGAGAAACGGGCGGTTGCGCAGCGCCGGCGGCGCGTCCCGCAGCGTGCGGCAATGGAGCGTGAAGGTGGCGCCCAGGCCCGGGGTGGCCGCGTCGGCGGCCGCGCGCAGCTGCGCGGCGGTGATTACGTCACCCGCCCGGGTAGTTAGTTGGCGTTCCAGGGCGGTGTCGAGATCGCGGGCCAGCAGGTACGCCTGCGTGAAGTACGCGTCGGCATCGAGCCCGCTGCAACTGCCGTGCTCGCGCCACTCGTGCTCGTGCAGGCCCACCGCCATGCCGGGCATGTATTCGCGCAGCGAGTCGGTGATCGCCTGGTCGAGCCTCAGCCGGGGCGCGTTGCAGTCGTGCGGGTACGTGCGCGGCTCGAGCCGCTCGGGCCAGAGGCCGTGGATCACCAGCGGCCGTGGCGCGGGCACGCGGCATTCCTGATCGCGGCCGTGTCCGTCGGCGCAAAAGGCGGCGTGCCAGGTCATCGCCATCAGGTAGAAGTCGAAGGCCGGCTTCGTGGAGGTGGCGACGGCAAGCGAGGTGGGTACAGGCGCCGGACCCGTTCTCGCGGAGGTGGCCGGCCGGCTGTCCGGGTTGTCCTTCTGGACATGCCAACTCAGCCATCCTCCGATGCCCAGGATTGCGAGAACGACCAGGGACTTGACGGATCTAAGCGGCGGCACGCGTCCAGAATATATAGTTCGCCGTTCAAAGCCTTCCACCAATTCCGGGAATCCATGAAACCTTCCGTGCTGCTGTCCCGTCTCGCCGTGTTTTTCATTGCCGGTATTTCCACCGTCAGCTCCCAGTCACTGACGCTACAGAAAGTCGAGCGTCTGCCGACCCCGGTCGTCGATCCCGCTTCGGACGACGCCAGGCTCGCGATCAAGCGCTTCTCGGTGCCGCCCGGCCTCAAGGCCTCACTGTGGGCCGCGGAACCCATGCTCGCCAACCCGGTGGCGATCGACTTCGACGAGAAGGGCCGGTTGTTTGTCTCGGAGACCTACCGCTACAAGACCAGCGTGCTCGATATCCGCGACTACATGGGCATGCTGGAGTTGGACCTGGCGGCGCGCACCATCGAGGACCGCTCGGCGCTCATTCACAAGGTGTTCGGCGAGGAACAGGCGAAGCAGTTCGCCATCGAAAGTGAGGTCGTGCGCCTGGTCGAGGACACCGACCACGACGGCGTCGCCGACAAGAGCAGCATCTACGCCGACGGATTCAATTCGGAGCTGGACGGCATCGCCTCGGGCGTACTGGCGCGGCAGGGCAAGCTCTGGTTCACCAACATCCCCAGCCTGTGGCTGCTCGAGGGTGACCCCGGAAACGTGAAGAAGACCGAGTTGCTGCGCGGCTTCGGCGTGCGCTTCAACTTCACGGGGCATGACATGCACGGCCTCATCATGGGCCCCGACGGCAAGATCTACTGGTCCATCGGCGACCGCGGCACCAACGTGCGCAACAAGGAAGGCAAGGTCGTGGCGGCTCCGGATGAAGGCGCGGTATTTCGCGCCAACCCGGACGGCACGGAGTTCGAGCTGTTCGCCCACGGCCTGCGCAATCCGCAGGAACTTGCGTTCGACGACCACGGCAATCTGTTCACCGGCGACAACGACAGCGACCAGGGCGACCAGGAGCGCCTCGTGTACCTGGTCGAAGGCGGCGACAGCGGCTGGCGCGTCGGCTACCAGCACGCGCCGCTCGGCCGCGGCGGACCGTGGATGAGCGAGGCCTTGTGGAAGCCGCGCTTCGAAGGCCGGCCAGCCTATCTACTGCCGCCAGTCTGCAACATCGAAGACGGTCCCTCGGGCCTCACCTATTACCCGGGCACCGGCCTCACGCCGGAATACGCCGGGCATTTTTTCATCACGCACTTCAAGGGCAGCATCGCGCGCAGCGGCATCCAGACCTATACGTTGAAGGAAAACGGCTCGACCTTCGCGCCCACCAGCAGCGAGCAGTTCATCGGCGGCGTGCTGCCCACGGACGTGACCTTCGGCCCGGACAGCGTGCTGTACTTCTCCGACTGGGTGGACGGCTGGCCGAAGTCGAACAAGGGCCGCATCTACGGCATCAACCCGGTGACGCCGGATCCGGCGATGGTGAAGCAGGCGGCGGAAGTCGCGCAGTTGCTGAGCGGCGACTGGTCGAAGCTCGCCAACCAGACCCTCATGTCGACGCTGCTGTCGCATCCCGACCGGCGCGTGCGCCTCGAGGCGCAGTTCGAACTCGTACGACGCAAGGAAGCTGGCGCATTCGTGAAGGCAATGACCGGCGCACAAGGCGTCACGCCCGTCGGCCGTCTGCATGCCGTCTGGGGCCTGACCCAGCTGCTGAAAGCCGGCGAGCCGAGGTTCATCCCGCAACTCATCGGCCTGCTCGGCGACAACGATCCCGAAGTTCGCGCGCAGGCGGCCAAGTCCCTGGGTGACATCAAGTACGCCAAGGCGCAGGGCGCGCTGGTTGCCGCGTTGAAGGACCCCGCGTCGCGCGTGCAGTTCTTCGCGGCGCAAAGCCTGGGCAAGCTCGGCAATCCGGCTTCGGCGAAGCCCCTGATCGAGCTGCTGCGCGCCAACGACAACAAGGATGCGTACCTGCGCTTCGTTGCGTCGTACGCGTTGTCGAAGCTCGGCATGGACGCCGAAGCAGCGCTGGCCGAGGCCAGCAAGGACTCATCGGCCGCCGTGCGGTTGGGTGTGCTGCTGGCCTGGCGCTATCGCCAGAACCGCGACATCGCCGTGTTCCTGAACGACAGCGACCCCTACATCGTGCGCGAGGCGGCCGAGGCCATCAACGATGCGCCGGTCGAATACGCCTGGCCGCAGCTCGCGGGCAAACTGGCCAGCGCGCCACCGTCCGATGAAGCGCTGGTGGTGCGCGCGCTGAACGCGAACTACCGGCTCGGCGACGCACCGCGGGCCAAGGCCATCGCCAATTACGCGCTCAACGACCAGGCCACGCCGGCCATGCGCGCCGAAGCGCTGAAGCAGCTCGGCCTGTGGGGCAAGACGCCGCCGCGTGATCGGGTCGTGGGCATTTTCCGGCCGATGAAAGAGCGCAACCCGACGGACGCGGTGGCGGCGCTCGAGCCGTCGATCGGCAAGTTGTTGGGTGCCGGCACGCCGCGCGACGTGCAGCTCGCGGCCATCGACGCCATCGCTGCGCTCGATCTGCGCTCTGCATCGCCCACGCTGCTGGCCGTGATCGCGGACGAGCAGGCGCCCGAGGCGGTGCGTGGTGCCGCGCTCAAGGCGCTCGACGCCTTCGGCGGCGACGATGCGCTCAAGGCGGTCGCAGCCGCGGAGAAATCCAGCGTGCCCGCGCTCAGGCTCGCGGCCCTGCAGCTGGTCGCGCATCGCTCGCCGGACAAGGCGTTGCCGCTGATCCAGCGCTTCGCGGCGAATGGAAGCGAGGCCGAGCAACGCGCCGCATTCCAGGCGATGGCGCAGTTGCCGGGGCCGCAGACGCCGAAACTTCTGGTCGCGTCGCTCGATCAGCTCGCGGCGGGCAAGGTGCAGCCGGGCGCACAGGCCGAGCTGCTGGATGCGGTCGAGAAGAGCGAGGCGCCGGCGGTGAAGGCGCGCTGGGAAAAGCAGAAGAGTGCCTGGGCCGCCGGCAGCGATGCGCTCGCGCCGTACCAGTTCGCGCTTCATGGCGGCGATTTCTATCGCGGCTCGCAGGTGTTCTTCGACAACCAGGTGCTGCCATGCGGGCGCTGCCACAAGGTGGGTGCCGAAGGCGGCGAAGCCGGGCCGAACTTGACGCGCATCGGCACGCAGCGCCCGGCCGAGTACCTGCTGGAATCGGTGGTGAAGCCCAGCGCGCACATCGCGCCGGGCTTCGACGTGGTGACGTTCACGCTCGCGAACGGCGACACCGAGTCGGGCAGCGTGGCCAGCGAATCGGCGACGCAGATCGTGCTGGCGCGCGGCGACGGTTCGAAGCTGACCCTGGATCCGAAGCAGGTGAAGACGCGCGTGGTGCAGCCGTCGTCGATGCCGGAGATTTACGGGCAATACCTGACGCGCACACAGCTGCGCGACGTGGTGGCGTTCATCCAGGGACTGGACGGCAAACGCGGTCGTGACGGCAACCCGCCCGAGGAAGTCTTCGGCGCGAGCAACCGCGCCATGCAATCCACCGCGAAGGAAGGCGCCGCCGGCGGCCATCCATAATGGGGACATTCCTGATTTGCTAGCAAATGGGGACAGGCCTCGATGAGGCCCGTCCCCTCCTTTACCATGCGCGTCCATGAGCAGGCGCATCACGCGGCGAACCGCCATCAGATCAACACTGGCTGCCGGTTTCGCCGCGTCGCATATTGCGCGTGCAAAGGACTCCCGCATGAGCAAACCCGGTTTCGACAGTATCGTCATCGGCGCAGGCGTGTTCGGTGCCTGGACCGCCTGGCACCTGCGCAAGGCAGGCCAGCGCGTCCTGCTGCTCGATGAATTCGCTCCGGCGCACGCGCGCGCCTCGTCGGGCGGCGAGTCGCGCCTCACGCGCGGGTCGTACGGTGCCGACGAGATCTACACGCGCATGGCGTTCGATTCGCTGTCGCAATGGAAATGGCTCTCGGACCTCTCGGGATTGCCGATCTTCCACCCCATCGGCGTGTTGTTCTTCTTCCAGAAGCGCGAGCCCTACGTCGACCAGTCGATCGAAGTCCATCGCCGCCTGAAACTGCCGACACTCGAGCTCGACCGCGCCGCGCTGGAACAGCGTTATCCGCAGGTGTTCTGGAAAGACATCGAGGTCGGCCTGTTCGAGCCCGACTTCGGCGTGCTCATGGCGCGCCGCGCCGTGCAGACCCTGGTGCGGCAGTTCGTCAAGGCCGGCGGCGAATACCGCGTGGCCGCCGTGAAGCCGCCGGATGCTTCGAAACCCCTGGAGTCGATCGAGCTGACCGACGGCTCCTCGCTCAGCGCAACTCAGTACGTATTCGCCTGCGGCCCCTGGCTGCCGAAGCTGTTTCCGCGGCTGCTCGGATCGCGCATTTTCCCCACGCGCCAGGAAGTGTTCTTCTTTTCCACGCCGCCTGGCGACGCGCGCTTTGCCGCCGGCGCCCTGCCCGGCTGGGCCGATTTCAACAACGGCGACATTTTCTACGGCATGCCGGACATCGAAGGACGCGGCTTCAAGGTGGCGCACGACAAACATGGTGCACCCATCGATCCGGATCGCGGCGACCGGCAGGCCTCGCCCGGCGCGCTCGCGGATGCACGCGCCTACCTGTCGAAGCGTTTCCCGGCCCTCGCGGGTGCGCAGCTCAATGAAGAGCGCGTCTGCCAGTACGAGAACAGTTCGAATGGCGACCTGCTCATCGATCGGCATCCGGAGGCCGGCAACGTGTTGCTGGTCGGCGCGGGCTCGGGCCATGGTTTCAAGCACGGTCCGGAAGTCGGCCGTCACGCGAGCGAGTTGCTGCTCGGCAGGCTGAAAGCGCCGGAAGCGCGCGTCAGTCTCGAGTCCAAGGCCGAGCAGCAGAATCGCGCGGTTCACTAGTTAGCCACGCCGCATGCCCGGAGTCGTCGCCGACCCCCAGACGCTGCTGCCTTTTGCACTGCTGCTCGGCGCGGTCCTGTGCCTGTGGATCAGTCTCAGGGCCTGGATCGCGCTGCTGATCGCGGCAGTCGTGGCGGGCTACTTCACCGGACTGCTCACCGGCCCGGCCTTCGCGTGGATCGGGTTGCTCGGCGTCACCGCGTGGATGTACGCGAAGCGCAAGGCGCACCGCGACCTGCCCCACGCAGGTCCGCACCGGCTGGCGTCGGGCGTGGTGTTCTTCCTGCTGGCGATCGCCATGGGAACGGGCGTGTTGGCCGGTTTTCGGCCCGCCGAACTCGTCGCAGGCGTGGTGTTGACGCCCGGTGCTCTGCCTTACACGCACGATCTCTGGTTCGCGAGAATCGTCGTGGGGATATTCGTGATCGGACTCATCCACCGCGAGGGCGTGCGCTCCTGGCGGGAACTGGGTGTGGCGCTGGTGCGCGCCGCCCCCGTTTTCCTAGTGACCGGAGTTGCAGTCGTGGCGCTGGCCCTGGCGCTCGGCTACGTGAGATTCGAGCCGAAGTGGACCACGTTGTTCATCCCCTGGGCGATCGCCAGCCTGTTCTTCACCTGCCTGCCGCAGGAAGCATTCTTCCGCGGATTCCTGCAACGTGAGTTGTCGGACATCGGCAGCAACCGGCGTCTGGCGTCCCTGCTCGCGCTCGCGGTGTCCGCGGTGGCATTCGGTCTCGTGCACCTCGGCGGCGGCTGGAAATTCGCGCTCGCTTCCACGCTCGCCGGCCTGGGCTACGGATGGGCCTATCTACGCACGCAACGCATCGAGGCAGCGATGGCCGTGCACTTCGCGCTCAACGCCATGCACTTCCTGCTGTTCACGTATCCTGCGCTGGCGCCCGCCTGAGGTCCGGCACCATTTGCCAACAAATGGGGTCTGACCCCGTTTCAGAACTTCATCTTGAAGTTCACGCCGTAGGTGCGCGGCACGTTGGTGAGATACCCCACGCGCGCGCTGCGGCCGCGCTCGCGATCGATCGAGAGGAACGCACGCTCGTCGAACAGGTTGTTGACGAACACTGCGCCTTCCCACGAGTCGCTGCTGATACCCCAGCGAAGGTTCGCGATCTCGTACGACGGCAGCTCCGGATCGAATTCGATATCGGTGTTTGCCGGAACGCCGCCGAGCTGGATCAGGCGCGCCGAACCCGCTGGCCGGGTCGCCGAGTTGGAGATCAACCCGAAGTTCGGTTCCTCGTCGCCGAGCTGCGTGAACGAACTGCCCACGTACTGGAAGGTGAAGCGTATGTAGCTGTCGAGTCCCGTGCCCATCGACCAGTTGTAAGCCGCCGAGGCGACTCCCTGCAGCTCGGGCGAAGTCGGCAGCCGGTTGCCATCACGAATGCCCGCGATGGGAGCCGCGTCGTCGGGAAATGACTGCGTGACTTCCGCCTGCACCCAGGTCGCCGACAATCCGAGATCCCAGTGTTCATCCGGCCGCACGAACAGTTCGAACTCCGCGCCCGGAGTCTCTGCATCGCCGTTGAGGATGATGCGCGACGAGCAGGTGCCGGCGTCGGCGATGTACTGCATATCCTTGATCTTCGTCAGGAACACCGCGGCATTGAACGTGACGCGGCCGTCGGAAAGCCGCGTCTTGGTGCCGAGCTCGAAGTTGTCGACGAATTCGTCGTCCCAGTCCGGGTGGCCCGAGAAGGTGACCAGATCCGCGGGCGAGCACAGGCCCACGTTCAACGGATCGTTGATGCCGCCCAGGCGGAAGCCGCGCGAGTACTGCGCCGTGAACTGCACGTTCTTGTTCACGTTGTAGGCCAGGATGACGCGCGGCGAGAAACCATTGGACTCCGTCGAACCCGGCTGGTCAGTGTAACCCTGGTCAGCGAAGAAACCCGCGAACGTGAGCAAGCGGTCTTCGCTGAAATCGTAGTAACGCAGGCCCGCGGTCAATGCCAGGTGAGGATTGAAGCGGTAGGTAGCCTCACCGAACACCGCGAACTGCTCGAAGTCATAGGTGAGGTCGGAGAAGAACGGTGTGTCGGGCGGCGCGCCGCGCTGCGGATTGGCGACTCCCTGGGAAGTCAGGAACGCGTCGTAGCCCGGCGTCGGCAGGTTCTGTCCGTACTCGCGGTCGAACTGCTGGTAGAACACACCGGCTATCCACTGGAACGGCCCCTCGCCGCTCGAGCCGAGGCGGATTTCCTGGCTGAAGGTCTGGAGGTCGGTGGTGTCGTACAACGGCGAATTGAACCGCGCCTGCGCGTCGGTGCCACCGACATCCTTGGTCACGCTGCCCGTGAGCTGGCTGGCGTCGCGCAGTACCACGACATTGCGGTCGACGTACGAGGTGACGGAGGTGAGCCCGATGTCACCGAAGCCGAACTCGAGCTTGAGATCCGCGAGCGTGAACTCATCGTCTATTCCCTCGCGGAACTGCGTCACCTGGCCGCGGTCACCCGGATCCACCGGCTGCTCCGTCGTGGTGTAGGGATTGCCGAGGATGTTGTACACGTCGATGCGCGGGTAGCCGTCGGTCGAAAGCTTCTGGTACACGATGCGCGGCGTGATGGTGACGTGTTCGGTGGGCTCGAAGCGAAACGCCAGGCGTCCGCCGGTGCGCGATCCACTGTTGACGTTTTCGCGCTCGGCGCGTCCCGGGTAGACCGAATCGATGAAGCCCGGCAGCTGGTTGTAGTAGCCGACCACGCGCATCGCGGCGTTGTCGCCAAGCGGCACGTTGACCGCGCCGTGCAGCGAGCCACCGCCCCAGTCACCATCATCGGTGCCCTCGTAGCTGAACTCGGCCGAGCCGCCGAAAGTCCCGACGGCGGGCTGGGCCGTGATGTAGCGCACGGTGCCCGCATCGTTGCCCGCGCCGTACAGGGTGCCCTGCGGGCCGCGCAGCACTTCGATGCGATCGAGATCGTAGAGATCGAGGTCGGGTGTGAACAGTGCAATCGAGATCGGCGACTCATCGAGATAGATGCCGACGGATTCCTTCACGCCGGGCTGGTCGCGCACCACCTGGCCGGCGCTGATGCCGCGAATCGCGACCTGGCTCTGGCCGGGACCGAGGTCCGTGATGTACAGGCCCGGTACGTTGCGCGCGATGTCGACGATATTCGTCGCGCCGGATTGTTCGATGTCTTCGTTGGTGACCGCGGCCACCGAGAACGGCACCTCCTGCAGCGTGGTCGTGCGCTTCTGCGCGGAGACCACGATTTCCTCGCTGATCTCCTCGTCGGTGGGTTGCGCGGGAGTCTGGGCCTGGATGACGAACGGCAAGGCGAAAATGAGCGCGGCGCTGCCACGCCGAATCCGAGATTTCATGCGACCACTCCTTCTGTCTTCTTGTGCGGGGAGTGAGGGCACCGCAAGCAAGCAGCGACCCTTCCCTGGTCCAACCCCGCCTAGTGGCCGTCAGTATCCTCGTCCGGCCACGGCGTGAGAAGTGCCCGAAGGTCTAGGTCCCACTGACAAGGCGTCAGTAGGGATATTCCCCTACACGAGCGCCCGGCGCGCCGGGATGATTTGTCGCGCGGAGTGTTTTTTGCTAGGCGCAAATGGGGTCAGACCCCAAAGTCCCGATTGGGGTCAGACCCCATTTCCCTGACCCCATTTCAAACTAGTTAGGCTGCGAGACCGTTTCGCGGAGGAACAGCGAGCCGATCACCAGCGTGATCGCGGCCACCACGATCGGGTACCACAATCCGTTGTAGATGTTGCCCGTGGCCGCGACGATGGCGAACGAGGTCACCGGCAGGAAGCCGCCGAACCAGCCATTGCCGATGTGATACGGCAACGACATCGAGGTGTAACGGATGCGCGCCGGGAAG
>Ga0207675_100005554_pt1 | contig 12068 bp, 9 predicted proteins | sample KBSSwiS42_FD_184305 | JGI IMG/M metagenome (GOLD analysis project Ga0207675, IMG submission 184305) | Switchgrass rhizosphere microbial communities from Kellogg Biological Station, Michigan, USA - KBS Switchgrass S4-2 (SPAdes) (version 2) | ecosystem: Host-associated > Plants > Roots >...
GGCGCCCACCGAGACCACCGCCGGGTTGCGCGTGATGTCGACCTGGCGACTAACCACCGTCTGCAGCCCGACGATGATCTGCGCCGCGGTGACCACCGGGTCGATACCCTGCCAGGGTCGCGCGCCGTGAGTCTGCTTGCCGTTGACCACGGCCGACCAGATCTGCGAACCGGCCATGATGGGTCCGGAGCGATAGCCGATGCTGCCGGTGGCGAGTGGTGCCCAGGCGTGCCAGGCAAAGATCGCGTCGGGGTGGTAGCGATCGAACAGGCCCTCGCGCAACATCAGTGACGCGCCACCTTCCTCGCCGGGCGGTGCGCCTTCCTCGGAAGGTTGGAACACGAACAGCACGTTGCCGCGCAGTTGCTGCTGCATGCCGGCCAGCAGCTCCGCCACGCCCATGAGCACCGCGACGTGCGAGTCGTGCCCGCAGGCATGCATCACGCCCACGGTCTCGTCCCGGTAGCTAGTCGTCACCGTGGATCTGAATGGTACGTCGGTGCGTTCGGTCACCGGCAGCGCGTCCATGTCGGCGCGCAGTGCGATCGTGGGTCCGGGCCGGCCGGTTTTCAGCAGGCCGACAACCCCGGTGTGCGCCACGCCGGTCTCGACCTCGAGGCCCAGCTTGCGCAGGTGATCCGCGACGATCTTCGCGGTGCGGGTCTCGCGGTTGGAGAGCTCCGGGTGCCGGTGAAAGTCGCGCCGCCACTCGAGCACCTTCGGTTGTTCGCGATTGACCGCGGTCTCCAGTTCGGCGCACTTTGCATGGGTCAAGAAAAGGGACATGAGCGCTACCCACGGTAGCGCCTTGTAGGTGCTTGTCGACATCGGGAACCGAGTCTGCGCCGATAGGTCGCACCACTGCAATGGACCGATACTGAGCATCTCCATGCACGTCGTCGATGCCACGCTCTTCTTTTCTCCCACCAGCGGTGGCGTGAAGCGTTACCTGCTCGCCAAACACGAGTGGATGCGCGCGCACACCAGCTGGCGTCACAGCATCGTCGTTCCCGGTGAACGCAGCACGCATGAGCCGGGAGAGGTTTCGACCGTCGAGGGCCGGCTGGTTCCCGGTGCCTTCAACTACCGCCTGCCGCTCAATCCACTGCGCTGGTCGCGCGCCATCGACGCGCTCGAGCCGGATCTCATCGAAGTCGGCGATGCTTTCCATCCGGCCTGGGCCGCGTCGAGTGTCGCGCACCACCGCGGCATCCCGCTGATCGGTTTTTATCATTCGAATTTTCCCGAGCTCGCGGGCCGACGCCTCGGCAGCGCCATCCGCAAACTCATCGAGTGGTACGTGAAGCTCACGTACGAACGCTGCGAACAGGTGCTGGCGCCGAGCCGCTACATGTGCGAATACCTGCATGGACTCGGCATCGCGCACGTCGAACACCAGCCACTGGGCGTCGACGTGGAAACCTTTTCGCCCGCGCGGCGCACGCGCGACCTGCGCACCGAGCTCGGCCTGCCGGCCGGCACGCGCCTGCTGGTGTTCGCCGGCCGCTTCTCCGCCGAGAAGAACATCCCGGTGCTGCTCGAGGCGTTCAGGTTGTTAGGCGCGCCGTACCACCTGCTGCTGATCGGCGGCGAGGGCGGACAGCGTGCCGGCAACGTCACGCGCCTGCCCTATTGCCGCGACAACCGCGAGCTCGCGGCCTATTTCGCATCCGCCGACGCCTTCGTGCATGCGGGAGTCCACGAGACCTTCGGCCTGGTGATACTCGAGGCGCTGGCCTGTGGCCGGCCGGTCGTGGCCATGCGCGCCGGTGCCGTCCCGGAGCTGATCGCACAGTCGGCGGGCATGATGGCCGAACCGCACGAGGATCCGGCACGGGCGGCTCAAAGTCTGGCCGGCGCCGTCGTGGCGCTGTACGAGCGGGACCTCGAGGCGATGGGCGGCGCGGCGCGCGCGCATGTGCTGGGAAACTACAGCTGGAACCGCGCACTTCAGGGTTTGATGGCGCGCTACCACGCGGCGGTCGGCGCCCGCGCCCTGCCGTCGGCGGCACTGCCGGGCGCCGAGCCGATGCATTAGTTAGTACCGCTGACTGGTCCGAAAAGCGTCATGAGAAGTCCGCGCGCAAGGAGCCGCGGAGCGAGGCCCGAGACATACCGACCGTGGTAGGCGAGGGCCGAGCGAGCACGCGACGCGGCGCCCGGACTTCGCAATAGCTTTTCGGGCCGGTCAGTACCAGCCGGACCACTTCTGAAGATAGTCCTGCGCCCACTTCACGTCTTCGAGACCGCTGCCGATGCGCATCTGGTCGACGTAGTTGGTGAAGTTGCTCTGCACGGCCGTGGCGCCGCCAAATCGCTTCTCGAACTTCTCGATGATCTCCGGCGGCGCGCCCACCACCGAGTAGCGCATCTGCGAATCGATGATCACGAAGACGTCCACCGTCGATGCCAGCAGGCAGGTCGGGTTGGAGACCAGCCGCGTCTTGATCCAGCGTGACAGGCCTTCGTCGAGTCGGCCGGAGTGACGGAAGCTCGGCTTGGGCGCGGAAAGATTGGCGATGAAGAACTCGCTGCCGCAGACACCGTTGAGAAATCCGATGAGCCGCGCCGATTCGTTGAAAGTGGTGTCGCCCTCCGGCGGATGGATGCCTTCGGGAAATGCGCGGCCGTCGAGCGGCGCGCGCGGCCACCAGACTTCCTGGCGCGGTTTCTTCGGCGAAGGCGCGAAACGCTTCGCGGCGAGCTCCTCGAACCGCTGCTGGACCAGCTTGCGCTCGTCGGGAGGCAGATCGCGCAGTTCGACCTTCATCTCGCGACCAGCTCGAATACGGTCACGCGTCCCTGCTTCTCGCCGACGGCCACGCGTCTTCCATCCGGCGACCAACGTACCGCGGTGATCTCGGAGTCGGTCATCTGCACGTCGATGGGTTCGCGCGCTTTGGCCGGACGCCACAACGCCAGGCGCCAATCGCGGCCGCCGCTCACCAGGTGCTCGCCGCCGGGTTGCCAGGCGAAGCTGTCGACGCGATCGGTGTGGCCGCTCAACACGATCGGCCTCGTGCCTTCCGGACCGCGGCCTGAGAAGTCCCAGAGCACGAGGTCGTTGCCCGTGCAGGACGCGAGGTGGCGGCTGTTTTCGCTCCATCCAACCAGCTGAACCTTGCCGTCATAGCCGCGCATCTGCGAGTCCTTGCCCGTAGAGCGATTCCAGAAATGCAGGGTTCCGTCGGCCATGCCGCTTGCGAGATATCGACCATTGCCGCTGAAGTTTACCGTGAGCGCGGCCGCCGGCCATTTATAGCGTCGCGTTTCGGAACGCGATTTCTCGATGCGGTGCACAGCGATCTCGCCATTCAGGGCAACCCCGATATCAATACCCGGCTTGTCGAAGGCCAGCGCCACGGCGGTGCTCGCGGCCGGTGCGAATGCGTGTACCTTTTCACCCGTCGGGCTCCAGAGACTGACTACCTTGCCCGCGGCGACCGCCAGCAGGTCGCCGTTCGGCGCGTATTGCAGGGTCTGCACGGCACCAGGGCCGGGCCTGAAGCGCACCAGCTCGCGCGCGTTCTCCGCATCCCATATGGTCACCGCGCCGTCCTGGCCGGCGCTCGCGAACCGCCGCCCGTGCGGCTGCCACGAAACGACCAGCGTGCCCAACAGGTGCTGGCCGACTACCTGCAATTGCAGCGCATCCGGCCCGGCCGAGACCAGCGCCACCTTGCCTTCGCCGCCCGCCACCGCGAGCTGGCTCGCGTCGGGCGACCACGCGCAGTCGACGACGTAGTCGTCGAAAGGCACCGAGGCGCGCGGCTCGAGCGCGAACGATAACGATTGTTTGGCGGGCATCTGCTGGCTGCGTTTTACTTCGCGACCGCGGACTCGAAGCCGGCTTCGAACTCCGCGCGGTCGAGGCCGCGGCCGATGAATACCAGCTGGTTCATGCGTTGCGCCGCGCCCCACGGGCGCTCGGCCTGCGCGTCGAACATCATGTGCACGCCGTGGAACACCTGGCGGCGATCCTCACCCTTGACGTTCAGCACGCCCTTCATGCGGAAGATGTCCTGGCCGCGCGTCTTGAGTAGATAGTCCAGCCACTGGTTGAGCCTGGTGGGATCGAGCGGCCGCGGATCGCTGATGCCGATGGAGCGGATGTCGTCCTCGTGGTGATGCGAGGCGAAGCGCTTTTCCGCCACCGGCTTCTGCCCCTCGATACGCAGACCGAACTCGTCGGGGTGATGCTCGCAGAAAACTGCGTACGCGCCGGCCTTCGGGATCTTCAGCCTGAAATCCGCGCCGGGATGCGAGATGTCGATCGCGCAGTGCGCCGGCGGCGCGTCGAGCGCCCCGTGGCACGCAACAACGGTGGCGGCCTCCGCGAACGCGCGCACCGCCGGCTCGATGGCCGCGGCCAGTGCCTCGGCCGAGGCCGCGGCCACGGGCAGCACCACGACGTCGAGATCCTCGTGCGAGTGACCTTCGTGATCGTGATCGTGGTCGTGGTCATGGTCGTGTTCATGATCATGCTGATGCGCATGATCGTGCGCATGATGATCGTGCTCGCCGCGCGTCTTGAGCTGGTAGTCGCCCGCCGCGAGTTGATAGACGCCGCCCCACTCGAACGGATACTCGGGTTCGAGGAATGCCTCGTCGACCTGCAGCGCGCGATTGAGATCGAAGGCGCCCACGTTCAGCACTTTTTCGATGGGCACGTCGGCATTCTTCGTGCGGTGGATCTTCGCCGTGCCATTGATGCCGCGGATGCGGCCTTCGATGCGCGCCAGCGCCGCCTCGTCGACGAGATCAGTCTTGTTGAGCAGCACGAGATCCGCGAACGCCACCTGCTCGGCGGGTTCGTTCAATTCATCGACGTGTTGCTCGAAGTGCTTGGCGTCCACCATGGTCACGATGGCGTCGAGCTGGAACTGGTTCTTGAGTTCGTCGTCGAGGAAGAAGGTCTGCGCCACCGGGCCGGGATCCGCCATGCCGGTGGTCTCGATCAGGATGTAGTCGAAACGGTCGCGGCGTTTCATGAGCTGGCCCAGGATGCGGATCAGGTCGCCGCGCACCGTGCAGCAGATGCAGCCATTGTTGGTCTCGAACAGCTCCTCTTCGGCGCCGATCACCAGCTCCGAGTCGACGCCGACCTCGCCAAATTCATTCTCGATGACCGCGATGCGCTTGCCGTGTTTCTCGGACAGGATGCGGTTCAAAAGCGTGGTTTTTCCCGAGCCAAGGAAGCCCGTGAGTACCGTGACCGGTACACGTGAAGGGATGACTGACATGGGCGCGGATTATACGGGGCAGAGGTCAGCCGGTGCGAAACACCCACTCGATCAACGCATCGTGCGCACCCGTCGCCCGCCCGGCGTTCGCATGATTGATGATCGCCACCACCACGTAACGTCTGCCGCTCGCGGCCAGCACGTAACCGGCCACAGCGCGGGTGTCCTCGAGCATGCCGGTCTTCATGTGCGCGGCTCCCACCGGGACATTCCTTCTTTGCATGGTCCCGTCCACACCTGAGACCGGCAGCGACGCCATGAGTTCGCTCATCCACTGGCTCTTCCACGCGTCGACCAGCACGTTGCCCAGCGTGCCCGCCGAGATGCGCTCGACGCGCGACAGGCCGCAGCCGTTCTCGAGGATGAGCTCGGGTGCCGCGATACCGCGCGCCGCCAGCAGCCCGCGCACCGCCGCCGCGCCGCGCGCCGGGTTGCCCGGCTGCCCACCAGCCGCGCCCATGGTGAGGAACAGCTGCTGCGTCATGACATTGTTGGAGAACTTGTTGATGTCGCGGATCAGCACCGCGAGCGGCTCCGAGTCCATAGTGGCGACCAGGCGCGCGCTCGATGGCACCACACCCTCGCGCACCACGCCCTTCCAGGCGCCGCCCTGGCGCTCCCACAACGCGCGGAACACCGCGGCGAAGTAGTTAGTGTGCTCGAGCGCGCCCAGGTAGATGGCGCGTTCGCCGCAGGCCAGCGGAAAGGCGCCGCCGATGCGGATGTTCATCGGGTCGTTGATGTCGGCGCGCAGCCGGCCGCGCCAGTCGCCGCAGCCGCCCTCGACCGCCGGCACGCTGCGCGGGTATTTCATGCCCGCGACCTCGGGCACCACCATCACGCGCGCCACGCGCGCGGCGGGATCGGGCACGAAGGTCAGCGCGATGGACTTGAAATTGACCAGCAACGCGTCGGGTCCGACGTTGTAGGCGCGACCTTCCTCGCCGTCGAATTCGCCGGGATCGTGCGGCAAGGGGTCGAACAACGACTTGTCGAGCACCAGGTCACCCTGGATGTCGCGGATGCCGAAGCCTCGCGCCCGGGTCACCAGTTGCCAGAGGTTCTCGATCACCAGGTGCGGGTCACCGCCGCCGCGCACGTACAGCGGGCCGTGCAATACGTCGCCCGCCTGCGGACCGTCGGCCAGCACCTCGGTGCGGAAGGTGTACGCCGGCCCTAACAAGTGCAGTGCCGCGTAGGTCGTGACCAGCTTCATGGTGCTGGCCGGGTTCATGGGGCGGCGGTCGTTGGCCGACCAGCGCAGCGACCCGCCGTCGAGCGGCACCACCACCACGGCGGCCGCGTCCGATGGGATGCGCGCGGCGGCGAGGCGCGAGAGGTAGAGGTCCGGTGTGGAAGACGCGGCAGCGGGCGGTGCGTCCGCGCCGCTGGCCAGGGTCGTCAGCAGCAACGAGGCGAAGGTGAAGACGATGCGGCGCATGCGGCAAGTGTGCCGCGCCCGCGACCTAAATTCATGTCCCCGTGTGTTCCAGCGCCTTGTTTGCCGCGTCGGCGTCACGCTCTTCGCAACCAAGATCGCGCGTACGCAGCAGCCGCGCCGGGATACCACCCACCACCGCGCCCGGCGGTACGTCGTGCAGCACCACGGCATTCGCCCCGATGATGGCGCCGCGGCCCACGTGCACCGGACCCAGCACCTTGGCGCCGACTCCGATCTGCACGTCGTCGTCGATTACCGGCACCTCGCGGATCTCCGACCGACCGCCGATCACCACGCCCGGGCCGATCTCGACGCGATTGCCGATCACCGCGCGCGCATGGATCACCGTCCCAAGGCCTGAGTAGTTCAGCCGCACGCCGCGGCCGACTCGTGTTTGCGCCGGCAGCTGGGTTGCGAACATCAGTCGATTGAAGACCGCCAGCAGGCGCGGCAGCAGCGGCACGTGCCGTTTCCATAACCAGTGTGCGACTGCGTGTACCTTCAATACCAAGCTTTGTTTTCCTTGTGAAAGTGGGACAGCGGGCCGCGGCTTCGGGTAGATTCCTGACACCGCCGCGAGGGGAGATTCGCTCTTGTTGAGCCCCGTACGCCACGCAGCCGTGGCCTCTATTGCTGTGCTCCTCTTGTCCTATGCAGGACATGCCGTTGCACAAACACCTTCCCGTCCGGAAATCCTACTCAAGAAGATGACCCTGGACGAAAAGGTCGGCCAGCTCGTGCAGCGCGCCGGCGGGCGCAGCAAGTCGTTGAATTCGCGCCTCGATGACGCCGAGCTGGAGCGCGTGCGGGCCGGAACGGTGGGTTCGTACCTGCACGTGGCCGGTGCCGAGCCGCTCGCCAGGCTGCAGAAGGTCGCGGTGGAGGAATCGCGACTCGGCATCCCGTTGTTGTTTGCCATGGACGTGGTGCACGGCTACCGGACCATCTTCCCCGTGCCGCTGGCGATGGCCGCCACCTGGGCGCCCGAGGCCGAAGAACATGCCGCGCGCATCGCCGCCGAGGAAGCGACCTCGGCCGGTCTGCACTGGACCTTCGCACCCATGATCGACATCGCGCGCGATCCGCGCTGGGGGCGCATCGTCGAAGGCGCGGGCGAGGATCCCTATCTCGGTGCGCGCATGGCGGTGGCGCAGGTCAACGGCTTCCAGGGCGGCAACAGCCTGCGGCCCGGCTCGCTGATGGCCACGGCCAAGCACTTTGGCGCGTACGGCGCCGCCATCGGCGGCCGCGACTACAACACCGCCGATCTGTCCGAGCGCACGCTGCAGGAGGTCTATCTACCGCCGTTCTACGCCGCGTCGCGCGCCGGAGCCGGTTCGTTCATGGCGGCGTTCAACGACATCGCCGGCGTACCGACCACCGCCAACCGCGAGCTGCTGCGCGCCACGCTGCGCGAGCGCTGGGGCTGGCAAGGCCTCCTGGTGTCCGACTGGGGCGCGATCGGCGAGCTGCTCAACCACGGGATCGCCGAGGACCGCAAGGGCGCGGCGCTGCTGGCGCTCGACGCCAGCGTCGACATGGACATGATCGGCGGCGTGTACGCCGACGACCTGAAGGACGCGATCGCGAAGGACCCGGCGCGGCTCAAACTACTCGACGAGGCGGTGCTGCGCATCCTGCGCGTCAAGGAGCAGCTCGGACTGTTCGACAAGCCTTTGGCTTACAACGACGTCGAACGCGAGGCGCGCGAGCTGTTGTCACCCGAGCATCGCGAGGCGGCGCGCGCCATCGCGCGACAGTCGATCGTGCTGCTGAAGAATAACGGCTTGCTGCCGCTCGACCCCACGAAGCTGAAGAGCATTGCCGTCATCGGCGCGCTCACCACCGACGGCATGTCGTCGCTCGGCTCCTGGCGCGCGCAGGGCAAGGCCGAGGATGTGGTCACGGTGCTCAAAGGCATCACGGCCGCCGTGCCCAAGCTCAAGATCACCTCCGCACCCGGCGCCGATCCGCGCAATACCGAGACTTCCGGCATCGCCGCGGCGGTCAAGCTCGCCAGGGCTGCGGATGTCACCATTCTCATGGTGGGCGAGGACTACGACCTCTCGGGCGAGGCGCGCAGCCGCTCGACCCTGGAGTTGCCGCCGAGCCAGCTGGATCTGGCGCGCCAGGTGCTCGCCACCGGCAAGCCGGTCGTGATCCTGCTCGCCAACGGGCGGCCGCTCGCGTTGACGGAGGTTTCCGAGAAGGCGCCGGCCATCCTCGAGACCTGGATGCTGGGCATCGAGTCGGGCGACGCCATCGCGGATGTGTTGTTCGGCAAGTATTCCCCGGCGGGCCGCCTTCCCGCCGCCTTCCCGCGCACCAGCGCCGCCGTGCCTTTCAACTATTCGGCCAATGCCACGGGCCGCCCGGCCGATCCCGATCTTTCCAAGGACACGGTGCGCTATCACGATCTGCCCATCACGCCGCTGTATCCGTTCGGTCATGGGCTGTCGTACACCGAGTTCCGTTACAGCGAGCTGGCGCAGAGTACGCAATCCGTGGGGCCCGATGAACGCATCGACATCTCGATAACGGTGGAAAACGCGGGGAGCGTCTCTTCCGACGAGGTGGTGCAGCTCTACGTGCGCGACCCGGTGGCCTCGATCGCCCGCCCGGTGCTCGAACTACGCGGGTTCAAACGCGTCGAAATCGGCGCCGGACAGAAGAAGCGGGTCAGCTTCAGCCTGACCCCGGAACAGTTCGCGTTCTGGAGCGCCCGCGGTCAGTGGCTGGTGGAAGCCGGCCGCATCGATTTCTGGATTGGCGCCTCGTCGGCAGACCTGCGCGCCAAGGGTTCTTTCGAGATTTCGAAAACACACCTGGGCACGGCGCCGGCGGCCGCGCTGCCGACGCGGGTCACAGTCTCAAACAACTAGGCGAACTATTGGCAGAGGGGGTTCCATGAAGACGATTTCGTGCGCCGGAATGCTGGTGCTGCTCGGGGCCTGCGGCGTAGCTGCGGGCGCGGCCGAGCCGGCCAAGGTCGACCAAATTATCGCGGACGCGCGCGTCGATCGTTGGGACCCGGCGCTCGATGCCATCGTGCCCAAGGACTGGAAGATCGAGAAGATCGCCGAAGGTTTCGGCTGGGCCGAAGGCCCGGTATGGATCCGGTCCGGCGGCTACCTGCTGTTCACCGACGTCCCCGGCAACAAGATGTGGAAGTGGTCGCAGAAAGGCGGGCTCGAAAAATTCCTCGATCCGTCCGGCGCGGCCAGCTTCGACCCGAACATCTGGCGCGAGGCCGGCGCCAATGGTCTCACCGTATTCGACGCCAAGAGCATCCTGATCGCGGACACCGGCAATCGCGGCATCCAGCGGCTCGACCTCAAGACGAAGAAGAAGACGCCGGTGGCCATGAGCTTCGAGGGCAAGAAGTTCTCCAGCCCCAACGACGTGGTGAAGATGAAGAATGGCGTCATCTTCTTCACCGATCCGCCTTATGGTTTCAAGAAGTTCGACGCGGCGCCGGAGAAAGAGATTGCGTTCAATGGTGTGTACCGCGCCGGCAAGGACGGCAAGGTCACGGCCATCGAGAAGGAGCTGACCCGCCCGAATGGCGTCGCGCTGTCGCCCGATGAAAGCATCCTGTACGTGGCGCAGTCCGAGGGCACCAAGGCCATCATCAACGCCTATTCACTCGACAAGGACGGCAACGTCACCGGCAAGAAGCTGTTCCTCGACGTCACCGATCTCGTCAAGCCGGACGCACCGGGCGCTCCCGACGGCCTGACCGTCGCGGCCGACGGCACCGTGTTCACCAGCGGCCCCGGCGGTGTGCTGGTGATTTCGAAAGATGGCAAACGCCTCGGCCGCATCTGGGATGGCAAACAGACCGCCAACTGCAAGTTCGGAGACGACGGCAAGACCCTGTACCTGACGTCGAGCAACTTCGTCGCGCGCATCCGCCTGAACATCAAGGGCGCGGGTTTCTGATGGAAATCTGGTACGTCTTCGGCTCGATCGTCCTGCTGGTGCTGCTCATCAGCTGGGGCAAGATCCAGCCGTTCCTGGCGTTTCTCGTCGCCTCCTCGGTTGCGGCGATCCTGCTCAAACTACCGATGGAGAAAGTGCCCGACGTGCTCGAGCAGGGCATCGGCAAGATCCTGGGCGGACTGATCGGCATCGTCTGCCTCGGAGCAATGTACGGCAAACTCATCGCCAACAGTGGCGCCGCCCAGAAGATCGCCATGGTGCTGATGCGGCTGTTCGGCGAGAAGTATCTCACCTGGGCGCTGATGTTCACGGGATTCATCGTCGGCATCCCGCTGTTCTACAACGTGGGCTTCGTGCTCCTGGTGCCGCTGGTGTTCTCGGTGGTCCAGCAGACAAAGGTGCCGCCTATCTACCTCGGCATCCCGCTGTTCGCTTCGCTGTCGGTGACCCATGGCTACCTGCCGCCGCACCCGGCACCCACGGCGATGCTGAAAACCTTTCACGCGGACATGGGCCTGACCATGATGTACGGCATCATCGTGGCTCTTCCGGCCATGATCTGCGCGGGACCGCTGTTCGCCCGGCTGTTTCGCAACGTGCACGCCAAGCCCATCACGTTGTTCGTCGCACCGCTGCGGCCGGAGAGCGAGCTACCGAGTGCGTTCAACAGCTTCGCAAGCGCTCTGCTGCCGGTGGCGCTGATTTCGCTCACGCTCGCTGAAACATTTGCAGGCAAAGGGCCGGAGCCGTACCACTTCCCGGCGCCTTATGATGGCCCATTCCACTTCTTCACCAATGCGCTGGTGGTGTTGCTGCTGTCGCTGGCCATCGCCACCTACACGCTGGGACTGGCGCGCGGCATGAAGATGCAGCAGCTCATGGACGACTACGGCGTCTCCGTGAAAGACATCGCCGTGATCCTGTTGATCATCGCGGGCGCCGGCACACTCAAAGAAGTGTTTGTCGCCACCGGCGTGGACAAGAACATTTCCAACCTTCTCACCGGCGTATCGATCGATCCGCTTGTGCTGGGCTGGCTGATCGCCGGAGTGATCCGCGTGTCGCTGGGATCAGCCACTGTTGCAGGCATAACCGCGGCAAACCTCATGGCCCCCGTGGTCGCCAGCGCGCACGTCGATCCGAACCTGATGGTGCTGGCGGTCGGCGCGGGTAGTTTGATGTTCTCGCACGTCAACGACTCGGGCTTCTGGATGGCGAAGGAGTACTTCAATCTCTCGCTGAAGGAGACCTTGAAGAGCTGGACACTGGTCGAGGGCATCGTCGGCATCGTCGGCATCATCGGCGTGCTGGCTCTCGAGGCTGTCCTGTACTGACGAGCGGCGCAGCCGCATTGTCAGCCCCGTTATGTCGCAATCCGCGTGAACCGGCGGGCCTCCGCCTTTAGAGTCCCATCCGGGGACCTGTCGGAGAACAAGAATGAA
>Ga0207675_100005556_pt1 | contig 12068 bp, 11 predicted proteins | sample KBSSwiS42_FD_184305 | JGI IMG/M metagenome (GOLD analysis project Ga0207675, IMG submission 184305) | Switchgrass rhizosphere microbial communities from Kellogg Biological Station, Michigan, USA - KBS Switchgrass S4-2 (SPAdes) (version 2) | ecosystem: Host-associated > Plants > Roots >...
CAGTCCTTGGTCGTGAAACGAAGCATTGAGTCGTTGGTGAATCTCGTCACGCGGCTGATCCACCAAAGCCATCGTTCTTGTTCGTCCCGCCTTCACAGTAAATCCTTACCAATTCAGCTCGTTGAGCGCTGAAAACCGCGAGCGGTAAGACCGTTTCGTTTGACCTGTACTGAACACGTGAAGTATTGTGCGGCGATTCTCAACTAATTCGAATGGACAAAATAAGTTTATATAAATTATCCGGAATACCCGACACTTTCGGGGTCGTGCTGCTTACCTTCGCGTTCATTCTTTTGTTAGCTCCCTACTTTTCCGGAGCAGATTTTGGATTGTTCAAGATTCCAGTCTTTGGTCAGCCGGCAAAGAAGTGGCTCAAGATCATCGGGCCGATTGCGTTTTTAGCATGCGCTTTCCCTTTCGTTCCCGTTTTCGTTGCCGGTCACAAAGTCGACGAAGGCGCTACCAAATCACTTCCTTCACCGATAATTTCGCCAAGCATTGAACGATTTCCGACGCCTAACCAGGAACCCTCGCCAGCACCGTCGGTTTCAGATCTAGCGAGCCGAAGGCAAGACGCGGAAAAACTCGGTACCGATTGGCTCGCGGCGCTACTTCGCAACGACGTTGATACACTAGTCCAGTTATCGGATCTTCCTTTTTATTTCGACCAGGAAATTCTGGTAAGAGAAGAGGATCTCCGCAACCGTTATCAGCAAATGGGTGCAAAACAGAAGAGCCCATCGCTATTAAAACTGCAGAGCATCAAAGTGCAGACAATTGCTGAACTGAAGCAAGGCGGCTATGACACCACGAAAGACCGGCTCCTTGACAGTCTTCACCTTGATGACGACGATTTTGCAATAACCCTCATGGTCGGTTTAGAAGGACTCAGTTCTCACGGAGAGGGAATAGGTCTTTTTACGCGTAAAAGAGCAAACAAAATTAAGCTAGCAGGCTGGTGGGACTGACCAGTCCACAGCGAGCAAAGCGTCAGTGGGCCGCTAACTATGTTCTGTCGGTGCGATACTGTTCAGTCCTGAACGGCTGGAACCCTCGCTTCAAATAATTTGGGAGCGCCGCCGGATCATCTAAGGTGCAAGTGTGCAGCCAGACGCGATTGGCGCCGCCGGTCCAAGCTTGCTCAACAGCGCAGGTGAGTAAGTGTTTGCCTAAACCGCGGCCAATGAACTGCGACAGCAGTCCGAAATAAGCTACTTCAGTCGAACCGTCTTCACACTTGCGCAGCTCAAAGTATCCCGCTGTTTCATTGTCGTAAATCATCAGCCACACGCTAATCTCCGGCTGTTTTAGATAGGCGCGAATGTCATCATCCGTCCATGGCAGACGGTCGACCCAGTGATAATTCTTGCCGACTTCGACGTAAAGAAAGCGAAATAACTCAACTGAGCAATCGCGTTGACGTTCGATCTTGATGAGAGGATCGTCCAACTTCGCGCCGCGGAGATCTGAAGGGTTGCGCATCTCGAGGTAGGTGCGAGTGACTTCGATTGATGACGCTGGATTCATCGCTTAATTAACCACCAAGCCACAAAGACAACGAAGGACTCAGACGGGTAACCATTTTCCTTTTTGAATCTTAGTGTCTTAGTGTCTTGGTGGTGAACCGTTCTCATTTTCCCTTGCCCGCAACGCGCGCGCGCGGGTGGAAACGATCATATGCCTTGCGCATGTGCAGGTCGGTGATGTGCGTGTAAATCTCAGTCGTAGAAATGTCGCTATGGCCCAAAAGCGCCTGCACTGAACGCGAATCCGCGCCATGCTGCATCAAGTGCGTCCCGAAACTGTGGCGCAGCGTGTGCGGTGAAATATTCGGCACCTCGGCTTTGGCAGCGTGCGTTTTGATGATTCTCCATGCCAGCTGGCGGCTCAGAGCGCGCCCACGATTCAGGAACAGCACCGGGTTGTTACTGCCAGGACGATCGCGCACCGCGATGTATCGCTGAAGCCAATGTACAGCGCTTTTGCCAATGGGAATTCGTCGTTGTTTGCTGCCTTTTCCGAAACAACTGACGATCGCGGTGTCGAGATCTACGTCGGCGACTTTTAGTCCACACAACTCAGAAACGCGCAAGCCGGCCGCGTACATCAACTCGAGCATCGCGCGATCACGCACGCCCAGGTCGCTGTTGATGTCCGGTGCACGCAGCAACCGCTCCATTTCTTCCTCAGTCAGAAATTTGGGCAAGCGCGAACTCTTTTGTGGCGTGTGAAGGTCCTCTGTCGGGTCACGCTGCACGTGGCGATCGAGCATGAGAAACTTGAACAAACTACGCGCCGCGCTGACCGCGCGCGCGACGGACGAAGGCGCCAAACCTTCGCGCGACATCGAGGCAATCCACTCGCGCAGATCTTTGCGCTGTAATCTATCTATCTGCTTTCCTTTTTCCGAAGCCCAGACTTGTAGACGCCGAACATCGCGCGCGTAATTTTGCAGCGTGTTTCGCGAGAGACCTTTTTCGACTTGAATGTAAGTGAGGAATTCGCGCGCGAGATCGCGTGTACTGTGGCGCTCGGACATCGCGACGATGGTAGCACAGGGCTCAAGCTGTCCTGGTTACGGTTTCGCCGGGGCCTTGTACTTGTCGATCAACTGTTGCATTCCTTCTGTCGAACCGTTGTGACGATATTTGTAATAGCTCTCCAGATCCTCCGCGTATTGCTGCCGGATCTGCTGCAAGGTCGCGTTCCCTTCAGATAACGCGACGGCATGAGCGTATGCGTCAATAACGCTGTCAAGCAGGGCCTGCACTTTTTTCAGTTGCTCGTCGCGTGCCGTCCCCGCCGGCATGGACCGATACCGCGTCCCTTCATTTTGATATTCGTCATTGAGCATCGCCGCCAGCATGATGAAGTTGTACGGATCCACAGGGCTAAGCTGGGATGCCTTTAAGTAGTTCACCTTCGCTTCGGCCCGGTCGCCTTTCGCAAAGTTCAGCAGGCCTCGCGTTTGATACAACCCGGGCAAGGTTTGTGCTTTGTATTCTTGCCACCGCGCGTCGTCGATCTGAGCCGGCTTCCTATCACCCTCGATCAACTCAATCGCGTGGGTGGTGTATTGGATCGATTGCGCAATGAACTTTGCATTCTGTTTCTTCGCCTGATCGGTGCCAATCGCCGCGAGTTGCACCAACAAACGCAATGCATCAGGCGCATGCGACAGAAACTCGGCACCCTTGGCGAAAGCTTGATCCGGCTGGTTGCCGTCGGCATAGGCCTGCACGATGGTCGGTCCGACGATATCTATCTCGGCAGGATCGTTGAAAATCGCCTCCAGCTGTTGGGACAGTGCCAACTTTTGCGTGTTGTCTTTGACGTTCGCAATCTCACTGGCCATGTTTTGGGCGACTTGTGGTCGGATGGAAGTTTTCGGATGCTTCTTTATTAATTCAGCGGCAGCGTTCAATTTTGCCGCCGCGTCCTTCGCCGACATGATGCTGCTCGCAAGCTTTTGTTCGTCGGGAGAAAGGTTCGGCTGGTCAGTTTGTTTCTGCTGCGCTCTCGCACTCATGTAGCCGATTAACAGACCGCAGAATAAGACTGCCAAAGTTCTGTTTGCTAAATTCTTTTTCATAATGATCTATCCTTGCGCGGGTCAGAAGACTGCGCTTGCAAGTCCTCTGGCACCAATGAAAACATCACCGCGTCCTGCGACTCACCGCGAATCAGCAGACGCTTGCGCAGAACTCCCTCGCGCGCGGCCCCGATTTTTTCGGCGACTCGCTGACTGGCAACGTTAGAAACGGCTGCCAGAATTTCGATCCGATGCAGCCCAAGTTCTTCGAACCCAAATCGCGCCACGAGGCGTGACGCTTTTGACGCGACTCCCCTGCCGGCAACGCTTGTCCGCACCCAATAACCGAGGTTGCCGAATTGATGCACCCGATTGATGAAATTAAGGCCTACACCACCCAGAAATCGTCCGCCACCATTCCGCTCAAAAACGCCGAAGCTGTACCACTCGTCGCCTTGCGACTTGTCGGCCCGCGATCGAAGGAACTCGCGAGTTTCTTCGATTGAGTAGTTTTCATGACACCAAACGAGCCACGGCGAAACTTCCGGAATGGATTCGCGCACCGCTTCAAACAGCGACTGCTCGTCGGTGAGTTCCAACGGCCGCACGAGAATGTCGCCGTCAACGAGGGTCATGCGTGCGTCCCGGCGGTTTCCATTTGCGCTAAGCGTCGATACCGGTGCGTGATCGGACGGCGCCGTCCGATTCCGATCGCATTACGGGAAATGATCAGTGTCGGCGGAAGTTGTCGTCGTTTGAATTCGTTGGCCGGCGACTCGACGCGGTTGAGGATATCGTACACAAGTGCCGCGTCATGTCCCGCCGAGATGATTTCCTCAGGCGACTGCTTCTGCTCGAAATAGAGTTTCAGAATGGGATCGAGCTTGTCGTAAGGCGGCAGCGACTGATCGTCAAACTGTCCCGGCGCAAGTTCCGCGGACGGTCGCTTGTCGATGATCGATTCAGGAATCACCCCGCGGTCGCGATTGTACAAGCGCGCCAACTCGTAAACTTCGGTTTTCAAAACATCTCCGATGACGGCCAGCCCGCCGTTCGTGTCGCCGTATAGCGTGCAATAACCGAGCGCCAGCTCAGACTTATTTCCCGTCGAAAGCAGCAGCCGATTTTCCGCGTTAGAAATCGTCATCAGGATGTTTCCGCGCAGACGCGATTGCAGGTTTTCCACCGCGGTCTCAAGCGCTCGATCAGGATTTGCCGGATTCGGTTCAGGCAATCCGAGTTCGTTGCGCAGCGCATGAAACGCATCAACGATGGGCCGCTCAATCACTTGCATGCCAAGGCTGCGGCCTAAGGCAATGGAGTCGTCGATGCTCGATTGCGAACTGTACGGTGATGGCATCATCACCGCGAGCACGTTTTCCGGTCCGAGTGCTTCGCACGCCAGCGCCGCCACGACCGCCGAATCAATGCCGCCGGATAAGCCAAATACGACACGCTCAAAACGGTTCTTCCACGCATAGTCGCGAATGCCGAGCACCAACGCTTGATGAATGGTAGCGATATCATCCCCAGGCAGGCAGCGCGCGTCCGGCATACCACAATCAAGCTCGACCGTCTCCACGAATTCTTCGAATGGTGGCGCCTGCAAAATGATCCGGCCGCTTGCATCGGAAATAATGCTGGCGCCGTCGAAAATAATTCCATCGTTTGCGCCAACCAGGTTGACGAACACAATCGGAACGCCAGCAGACTTCGCGCGATGCGACACCATGTCGCAGCGCACGCGCATCTTTCCCTTGTTAAATGGTGACGCGTTGATCGATACGAGCAATTGGGCACCCATCTCGATCAATTCCTGCGCCGGATCGTTCGGATAGAGCCTCTGCCGCCAGAAAGTCTTGTCGTTCCAAAAATCTTCGCACACGGCGATGCCGAACCGGAGCGCAGGCATCCTTGCCTGCGGGTCGCGAACATCCTGTTCGCATATTGTCCCATCGAGATCGAACAAGCGCCGTTCACGCGATGGTTCGAAGTAACGGGGATCGTCGAACACGTCGTACTCGGGCAGCAGAGTCTTGTCGGCAAAGCCCAGTAATTTGCGATCGCGAATCACCGCTGCTGAGTTGAACAGACGGCGGCCGGTTGGCTGATCGCTGGGACGCACGGTGCCCACGATGGCGGTGATGCCCGCAGTCGCCTCGATGATTTCGTTCAGGGGATCAAGGGCCGATCGCACGACGTCAGGATCGAGAAACCAATCGAACGACGTGTAGCCTTGAATCGTTACTTCTGGGAAGACAACGAGGTCGGAACCGTCCTTTTTCGCCTGTGCTATCGCGCTCAGAATCCGCGCGACGTTCCCTACGTAATCGCCGTTGGTAGTGTTGATTTGCCCGATGGTGACGCGCATTTGATGAAAATGATTTTAGCACTGACTCAGGGCAGTTTAGAGGCGGGCTATCGCCCGCCGCGTCGGGCAGTAGGCCGACTCTAATCTTCTGAGTAAAGTTTCGGATTGTAGAAAGGAGCAAAAGCCGCAATCAGCGCCGCTTCAAAACTCATTGACCGCGTCAGCAAATCGCGCGACAAAACGCCCCACGCGCCCTGGCGGCTTCTGACATCGCGCCCCCCGGCGACTTCATCAATCACCAAACCGAGTTCGCGCTTGCCTTGGGTGACGCTTTTGACGATCGCTTCCGGGACTTCAATCGACGGTGACATTCCAAAGCTGCCGCGCTCGCCATCCGTTGCATAGGCCCACCCACGCAGAAACGTGTGCCACTGACCCTCGACCGAAATCGAGTGGAATCCTCCTTCCAATCCGACGTACAAATCGGCTTCCAGCTTCTGTTCGATAAGCAAGTCGCGAACCGCTCCAGCACGCAGGCGCGCGCCGCTCATCAATTCCCAATCGGTCAGTGGCATCGCGGGCGCATCTGTTTTGACGGGCCGGGCGACGACCAAAGCATCGCGCCAACGCGAATCGATTTCCGCGACACGTGCGATGCAGGCGCGCACCGCCATAATCTTTGCCGCGCGATCAGAACCCAGCGCGATTCGTTCGATGCGCGAAATCCCCGTGACTGGTCGGTGAGTTGACATCAAAGTCGCGCGTTGTTGTAATCGAAATCTCGATGCAGCGCAAACCTTCACTTTTTTGGCGCGCCAATTAACGAGGTGAAAAGTGTCCGTTTCCGAACTAATTTACGACTGGAACAAAGTCGATCCCGAATTACAAAAGCCCAATCGTCACATCGGCTTTGACGACGAAACGCTGCGCGATGGTTTGCAATCACCATCCGTTTGCGAACCCCCGGTTGAAAAGAAAATTGAGCTGTTACATCTGATGGATGCGCTCGGAATCGACACCGCAGACATCGGTTTGCCGGGGGCGGGTGGTACCCATGCAGCCGGCGTCGAAATGATGGCGCGCGAAATTGCGGAAAAGAAACTGAAGATTCGCCCCAACTGCGCGGCGCGCACCCATCGCAACGACATCATTCCGATCGCTGAGATTTCTCAACGCGCGGGAATTCCGATCGAGGCCTGCACGTTCATCGGCTCTTCACCGATTCGTTTCTATGCGGAAGAGTGGACTCTCGACAAGCTTTTGCAGTTGACGGAAGAAGCGGTGACGCTCGCTGTCAGCGAAGGTCTGCCCGTCATGTTCGTTACGGAAGACACGACGCGAGCCGATCCCGAAACGATTCGCGCGCTTTACACGACTGCGATTCGGTGCGGCGCGCGCGCGGTCTGTGTTTGTGACACCGTTGGTCATGCCACACCCGATGGCGCGCGCGAAGTTGTGCGCTTCGTCCGCGGTATCATCGATGAGCAAGGCGAGAGAGTGCGGCTCGATTGGCACGGTCACCAGGATCGCGGGCTCGGTCTCATCAATTCAATCGCGGCTATTCAAGGCGGCGCCGATCAAGTACACGGCTCGGCGCTCGGCATGGGCGAGCGCGTCGGCAACACGCCGATGGATCAGCTACTTGTCAATCTGAAGCTGATGGGCTGGATCGATAACGACCTGACAAAACTGCGCGAGTATTGCGACAAAGCAGCGGAAGCGTGTCACTGGACTGTGCCGTTGAACTATCCGGTCTTCGGCAAGGATGCGTTTCGGACTGCTACCGGCGTTCACGCGGCGGCCGTCATCAAGAGCTACCGAAAAGGCGACACGGAACTTGCCGACTTGATCTATTCAGGTGTGCCGGCGGGTCAATTCGGTTTGAAGCAAATAATTGAAGTGGGCCCGATGAGCGGCAAGTCCAACGTAATTTTTTGGCTGGAAAATCGCGGCCTCGAGGCGACTGAAGATCGGGTGAATCGAATCTACGAACACGCGAAACAGGCATCGGCCGTCCTCAGCGAGGAAGAATTAATGACGCTCGTATAAAAAAAGCGCGGGACAGGCCCGCGCTTTTTACCCCCCTTGCTCGAAATCTAGTTAATCGGAATTGTAACCGTTGCTGAACCTGGCTTTCCCGGAGGAAACCGTTTCTGTCGGGCGATGCGGAGTGCGGTGGCGTCGCCTCCCGATGCCGCTGTCACGCGTCCGTTTTCATCGTAGGTAACCGTTACCACGGCTCGCTTGTTCGATACCGAAGACCGGGCCGGATTGTTCGCGTCGGCGTTGGTCGCACTGGATTGTTCCATAGACTTGGCGCGCTCGCGCGCTCGCGCTTCGCGTTGCCGCTTGGCAAGTTCAGCCTCATTCTCGGCGTTCGTAGGAGACTCAGCTTGCGGCACTGGCGTGCTTTGAGCCTCGCTCGGCGTTGCCACTTCCGTCGGCATCTGCGGAGTCGCGGCGTTGGCTTCACTCGACATGCGGACGCTTCGCCTATGCGTGTACCAACCCCAGGGAACGCCGACCGCAACAATCAGGACAACAACTGCGGCCACGACCAATGCTGGGTTCCAGCGACGACGCGAGAACGATTCACTCTCCGATCCCGATAGTAGGACTCCAAACGCTTTGACATCTTCCTTCGAAGTGGTTGCGACATCCTTCGGCTGGATCGCGGGAGTCATTGAAACCGTCCGCGTGGTCGCGACGGCAGTCTCTTCGCGATCACTTTCATACTCTTCTTCGCTCTTGAGCACGGAAGGTGTGCGCGGCGCAACGCCTTCATCCATGCGCCGCAAGCCTTCCAACACAACCGAAGTCCACGGTTGATTAATTGTCTGCTCGGGCGCCTCGAACGCCGGACTGAACTTGAATGAAGCGTTCGGTTGAGTTAACGCGAAAAAGACTGCGTCAATTCCGCGTAAATCACCGATGTGGGCGTGGACCACCGCACCGTTTTTCAAATAGAAATAGCCGGCGCCAAGCGGATAGATGACTTTCAGTCGTCCGGTTTTGCGCTGGTTGCAGAAAAATTCAATAAGCTCCGCCAGCGATAAGTCGTTAAGTTCTCCTGTGAGTGCCATGTGATTTCCTTTCGTAGGGTGAGCCGCGAAGGACGCGGGGCTCAGGGCATGCGGAAATTGTAAATAATCTTGCCGGTGACTTTGACGGGCTGGCCGGATAGCTTGCTGGGCGTGAACTTCGCACGCAATGCTGCCTGCACAGCGTTGTCACGGAACACTACCGGGCCGGAGACCGCTTTTGCCGAGACTACTTTCCCGTTCTCATCAATGACGACTTCCACTTCGACGACTCCGGACGTGCGCATGCGGCGGGCTGCTTCCGGATATAGAGGCGTCGGCAGGTTCAGAGCGCTTCCGTTGAGGACACCACCGGTAACCATTCGCGCCGGTTGGGCCGGCGGAGTCGGAGCATTCTCGACAGTCACTTTTGGATTACTTACAAACGAGACGTTGCGCATCTCAGCGAGCGGCTGAACGGCCTGACCGGTCAGTGTGATCGGCGGCCGGTGAGTAACTTGCAGCGGCGGAACCACGGCTTGCTGTGTGGATTTTGTTGCGCTGCTGTTGTCGGCGTTCTTTGCGGATGCCGGACTCGTCGTGCTCGCGGGCTGAAGCATCTTGGTCATGGTCGCGTCGAGGTAATACGAGATCGTGCGATACGTAACTTCCGTGGGTTCAAAAGTAATCGAACCGTTTTCCACAACCGCGACCGAAGTTGTCATCTTTGTCCAGTTACCGAGCGAGTCGTATTCGTACTTGTATACTTCTTTGCTGATCAGAGAGCCGTCAGCTCCGGTCAAAGTCATTTCACTGATGTTTCCTTTGTCGTCGTACTTATAGACCTCGCGACCGGTCGGCGTTGAGGCATTGACGGGGAAATACTGATTGACGGTCTTCGCACCCTTGAGATCGTATTCCGCGGCTTCCAGCAAGGCACGCTTGCCGGCTTCGACGACGTTCCCGTCTGTAGTGACAACTTTGACGACCTCCGAACGGATCCGTCTTACGGGGCCAACTAATCCGTCACGGGCGCGATCGTTTTCTTCGGCGTTAACCGAAGCCTTTGGTTGAAAACCACTGTTCTTCGCAGACTGTGTGCGCTGCGCCTCGACGAAGACACTGGTAGAGGCGATGACCAGAGTTAAAGCGAGAATTCTGCCGAGAGTGATCATTGACTTGTGCTCCTGGAAAGGAATGGAGGATGCGGTTTGCCGAACAGGGCAAGGAAACGCGGCCCAGAGCCGCTAGCCAAATATTACTGCGTTGAACCCAGTTTGTCTAGGCTTAACATGTCTGGCTCTCTGCAAAAATTCGAGCTTTTTTGGGTTTCAGAGACTACGGACGGGCAGCTATTCGGCTGGCAATGGCGTCAATTGTCCGCACTGGGCGAGCTTGGCCGATAGCGTCATTGCAGACAATTGAAAAGGCGAAAACCTCACCGGACTGGGTCGTAGCGTAGCCTGAGAGTGAGTGGTCGTACGTGAGCGAGCCCGTTTTTGCGACTATTCGCCCGGTAGTGTTCGCAAGGCGCCCCCGCAAGGTTCCGTCGTGTCCAGCCACAGGTAACGAGTCATAAAAACTTTGACGCCAGGAAGCCTGGGCCGCAAATGCGAGCAGCCGGGCCGCGCTCTCGGGAGTGATCAGATCCAAACGCGACAATCCGCAACCATCATGAATTGCAATCGAGCTGGCGTTAATGTTCTGGTCGCTCAACCATTTTTTGATTACGGCGACGCCCGCTTCATCGTCGCCGCGAGCTGCGTTCTTTCGCGGATTGGGATCAGGCGCGCTGGCCCCTTTCGTTTTTCCCAAAGTGCGAAGAATCAATTCAGCGTAAAGGTTGTTGCTTTCTTTGTTAGTCCTGCGCACAACGTCGCCCAAAGTCGCGCTTTCGAGATAAGCCAGCTCGATTGCCTTTTCCGGATCGAATCGGTTTGCTTCAGAAGTGCGAAAGTCACGAGTCGCCACATCACCATCAACTTGAACTCCACGCGCGTTCAATAACTGCTTAAAAATGGTTGCCGCTCGCAATGCCGGATCGCGAATCGAGAGAAAGGCAGAGTATGCGTGTCCGCCGATCGGAAATTCTCCCCAGACGACCACGTCGTTGTTCGATAAGCCGCGTTCGATGCCGACGGTAGTCCCCGCGTCCCGCTCGCCGGTCGTTGCATTGTTAGTAAGCCGTAAGCGGCTGTCGTTGGGCGTGATGACAACCGATGCGGGACCCGCTGTCTTCTTGCCCGGACCGAGCGTGACTTCAACCGCGTTCTCATCAACAGATAGAGCGCTAGGTTGCGCACCGTAGTACCACTGCAAATCATTCCATTGCCAGCCCGTTCCGTATTGTTCGCCACGAAAGTAACTCTCATCACCGATGATGCTCCCTCGCACCCGGTGCACACCGCGCCGCTGCAGTTGATCGGCCAGCGTCAACAGCCCCTCTTTTGAATCAAGGTCCGGCGCGCCGCGTCCATACAGAATTACATCACCATCAATCACGCCATCGGTGGTTGGCTGGGTCGACGCATACACGGACGTTCGCCATCGAAAATCGGGCCCGAGTAAATCAAGCGCGGCAGCGGTTGTGTAGATTTTCATGTTCGACGCCGGCGTGAATAAACTATCGCCTGCGCGCGAATACAGGACCCGACCGTCTCTCAGCGACATTACGAAGACGCCCCAGCGAGCTCTTGCGGAATCGCTGCCATCGATCAATTGGTCGATGTCGCGCGCAAGTGCGGCATCGAAGCCGGTGTTCGTATCGGCGGTTGACTTTGGCTGTGATGCGGTTTCAGGTGGCGCTAATGGCGGGTTGCTGGAGACGCGCTCAGCGATGATCCAAACGGTCAGCGCGGCGACGATGATAGCAAACGCAAACTTTCTGGAGGGATATGGCATTAGCTCGCAAACAAGGTCGTCATACGTTCAACCGCCAACATTTCGCGCGTTGCCGCATAGACTTCTTCGACTGAGATCGCGTGAACACCCTCGCTGAAAATCAATCGCTTCGAGGTCGCCAGTGGTATGTACGCGTGCGGTGTGAGACGACCAATGAGAACTACGATCGGCGCACCGACAGCGGCAGCGAGGTGCACAGGTCCCGTGTCGTTCGATACGAAAACTGCCAAACGCGCCTGCGCCGCCGCGAGTTCACCAATCGAGAGCTTCTCGAGGAATATTGCCGGCGCTGGAAACTGTCGGC
>Ga0207675_100005561_pt1 | contig 12062 bp, 9 predicted proteins | sample KBSSwiS42_FD_184305 | JGI IMG/M metagenome (GOLD analysis project Ga0207675, IMG submission 184305) | Switchgrass rhizosphere microbial communities from Kellogg Biological Station, Michigan, USA - KBS Switchgrass S4-2 (SPAdes) (version 2) | ecosystem: Host-associated > Plants > Roots >...
CGACGCCCCTGGTGTTCACGCCCTTTAGACGCGGCGGTCGACTGTTGGTCGATGGAGCCGTCGTCAACCCGGTCCCCATCGCGCCGACGCTGGAAGATGCCACCGACATCACCATCGCTGTCGACCTGAGTGGCCCGGCCGAAACACGAGTGCTGTCAGCGCAGAGCGAATCGCTGATCGGCAACAACGGCTACCGAAGCCGCATCCTGAAGTTCATCAACACCATGCGTCCGGCGCGAAAGACGACAGAGCCGTCGCGCGGCATGATGAGCGTGGCCATGGTCTCGATGCAGGCGATGCAAGACACCATCACGACCTTGCGCATGTCTGCTTATTCGCCGGACGTGCTCATCGAGATTCCTCGCAACGCCTGCGGGTTTTTCGAGTTCTGGAAGGCTGAAGCACTCATCGCCCTCGGGCGCGAGCGCACTGCTCTCGCGTTTGCCCGGCGCGGCGAAGACGGCGGCGCGAAATAAGCGCACGAACGTCGCGCTCCCCATGGCCGACATGCGCACCACGGCGTTCATTCGCCCTTCTCTTGCGAATCAACTCAGACCCCATCCTCCGCCAACAACTCCCGCACCTGCGTCAACTGCCTGCGCGACACCGCCAGCCACTCCTGCGTCGCGCCGACCAGCACCGCCCAGCCTTCGCCTTCCCCTTCGCCGTCGCTGACGGCCCGGCGTTCCAGCTTGGTGACCGCGGTGCGCGCCACCAGCGCGTTGCGGTGGATGCGCAGCATGGCGTCGCCCAGCCGGTGTTCGAGGTCGGACAGCGAGTCGTCCAGCACGTAGGCATGCGCCGGCGTGCGCAGCGTGACGTACTTGAGCTCGGCTTTCAGGTACAGGATGTCGGCCACCGGCACACGCTGCACGCGGCCGCGGTCGCTGACCACCAGCACCGGCTGTTCCGCGGGAGCGGCGACGGGCGCCGCGGGCGCGACGGCCACGGGCCGGTCCAGCCGCTGCGCGACGCGCACCAGCGCCTCTTGCAGGCGGGCGCGGCGCACGGGCTTGGTAAGGTAGTCGACGGCGTCGATCTCGAAGGCCTTGAGCGCGTGCGCGGCATGGGCCGTGACGAACACGATCCTCGGCGGATGCGCGCTCGCGCGCAGGCGCTCGGCCAGTTGCAGGCCGTCCAGGCCCGGCATGTTGATGTCCAGCAGGACCAGGTCGGCCTCGTTGGACGCCAGCCAGTGCAAGGCCTCGGCCGCGCTGCCGGCTTCGCCGGCGACTTCCGCGGCCGGGGCCGCGCAATCGGCCAGCAGGCTGCGCATGCGCAGGCGCGCCAGATCCTCGTCGTCGACGATCAAGACTCTCAGGCGGTTCATGGCCGCACGCTCCCCGTCATGTCGTTAGCGCCATCGTCTCACAGCGGCACGGCCAGGCGCACGCGGAAGCGTCCACCGTCGATCGGGCCGGCCTGGAACTCGGAGCGGAAATCATGCATCAGCCGCAGCCGTTCGCGCGAGCTCACCAGTCCGATGCCATGTCCCGGGGGCGCGCTGCCGCCCACCGTGTTGACCACCTGCACCCACGCGCGCCCGTTGCGCCGCCGTGCGCGGATCTGCACGCGCCCGCCCGCGTCGTTGGGCTCGACGCCGTGGCGCACCGCGTTCTCCACCAGCGGCTGCAACAGCAGCGACGGCACCCGGGCGTGGGCGATGCTGTCGTCGATGTCCCATTCGACCTCCAGGCGCTTGCCGAAGCGCATGCCCTCGATGTCGAGGTACAGGCGTGCCAGGCGGATCTCCTCGCCCAGCGTCGAGTCGCCCTCGAGCGCGCCGAGCGCGGCGCGGAACAGCTCGGACAGGTCTTCCAGCACCTCCTCGGCGCGCGTCGGGTCGACGCGCACCAGCGCGATGGCGGTGTTGAGCGTGTTGAACAGGAAGTGCGGCTGCACGCGCGACTGCAGCTCGATGAGGCCGGCCTCGGTGGCGGCCGGCAGCGTGGCGCGCACGCGCAGTTCGAGCCAGTGGTAGATGAACGCGCCCAGCAGCATGCCGGCCAGGATGAAGGCCGCGACGTTGGCGGCATCGCCGGCGTCCAGGCCCACCACGCGCAGAGGCAGGCACGCCGCCCAGGTGGTGGCCGCCCCGATCCCTGCCGCGCAGGCCAGGCGCGCCGGGGCCGGCAGCCGGGCCAGCAGGCCGGTCGCCCAGCAGCAGATGACCAGCCACGCGAGCGTGGCCGGCACCGACACGGCCGCGCCCACCACCGCGTGCCCCAGCCACGTGGCCAGCGAGCCGCTGCCGAACGCGGCTCCGGCGGTCACGATGACCTGCACGCCCAGCAGCGCGCGCAGGATCGTGCCGGGCTCGCAGGGCGTGGGTACGCTGGCCCGGCGCAGGCCCGCCACCGGCGGATCGCCGAGCAAGGTCGTGGAGGCGGAGACGGTGTCCATGGATCCACATTGTGGGCGAGCGCGCGGGTGCCGGACAAGGCGCCGCCACAGCAAGCCGACGTGCGGTCTTGCGAAGGCTGCGAACGGTGCGAGACCTACAATCTCAAGGTTCTCCGGTGTCAGGTTACCCGGTGTCAGGTCTTGAATCGTGCAGTCGCGCAGGGCAGTTCCCGCAGCGCACGCAACGATTCAAGACCTGACACCGCAACGATTCAAGACCTGACACCGCAACGTTTCAAGACCTGACACCGGATCGATGCCGCGATGAGCGAAAACCAGTTCGACAAGAAGTCCCAGGCCTGGTCGGCCTTGTTCTCGGAGCCGATGAGCGAGCTCGTCAAGCGCTATACGGCCAGCGTCTTCTTCGACAAGCGCCTGTGGCAGGCCGACATCGCCGGCAGCCTCGCGCATGCCGAGATGCTGGCCGCGCAGAAGGTCATCGGCGACCAGGACTACGCCGACATCCAGCGCGGCATGGCGCAGATCCGCGCCGACATCGAGGCCGGCAAGTTCGAGTGGAAGCTCGAGCTCGAGGACGTGCACCTGAACATCGAGGCGCGCCTGACGCAGCTGGTGGGCGACGCCGGCAAGCGCCTGCACACGGGCCGCTCGCGCAACGACCAGGTCGCCACCGACGTGCGGCTGTGGCTGCGCGGCGAGATCGACGAGATCGCGCAGCTGCTCGTCCAGATGCAGCAGGCCCTGCTGGCCGTCGCCGGCAAGCACACCGAGACCGTGATGCCCGGCTACACGCACCTGCAGGTGGCGCAGCCGATCAGCTTCGCGCACCACCTGCTGGCCTACGTGGAGATGTTCGCGCGCGACGCCGAGCGCCTGGCCGACGTGCGCAAGCGCGTCAACCGCCTGCCGCTGGGCGCGGCCGCGCTGGCGGGCACCAGCTACCCGCTCGATCGCGAACGCGTCGCGCGCACGCTGGGCTTCGACGGCGTCTGCCAGAACTCGCTGGATGCGGTGAGCGACCGCGACTTCGCGATGGAATTCTCGGCGTTCGCGTCCATCGTGATGGTGCACGTGTCGCGCATGGCCGAGGAGATCGTGCTCTGGATGAACCAGAACTTCGGCTACGTCGACCTGTCCGACCGCTACTGCACCGGCTCGTCGATCATGCCGCAGAAGCGCAACCCCGACGTCGCCGAGCTGGCACGCGGCAAGAGCGGCCGCGTGGTGGGCCACCTGATGGCGCTGATCACGCTGATGAAGGGCCAGCCGCTCACGTACAACAAGGACAACCAGGAAGACAAGGAGCCGCTGTTCGACACGGTGGACACCGCCAAGGACACGCTGCGCATCATGGCCGAGATGGTCGGCGGCGAGGTCGACGCGGCCACCGGCGAGCGCAGCCGCGGCCTGGTCGCCAAGGCCGACGCGATGGAACGCGCCGCCCAGCGCGGCTACGCCACGGCCACCGACCTCGCCGACTACCTCGTGCGCAAGGGCGTGCCCTTCCGCGATGCCCACGAGGTGGTGGCGCACGCCGTCAAGGTCGGCATCGACTCCGGCAAGGATCTCGCGGAGCTGCCGCTGGACGTGCTGCAGGGCTTTCACGCCAGCATCGGCCCGGACGTGTACGACGTGCTGACGCTGCGCGGCTCGCTGAACGCGCGCCAGGTGATCGGCGGCACGGCGCCCGTCGAGGCGCTGCGGCAGATCGCACGGCACAAGGCGCGGCTGGGCTGATCTCGGCCGGCGCGCGGCGACGCGCGCTGATAAGGCTACCCTCCGCCTGACGGCTGCGGTGCGAGCGCCTTCGGGCGGCCGGGCGGCGCTCATTGCGGCAGCGTCAGCGTCACGCGCAGTCCGCCGCCGTGGCGGTTCACCAGCGCGATGCGGCCGCCATGGGCCTCGACGATCTCGCGCGCCAGCGCCAGGCCCAGGCCGGTGCCGGCCCGCTTGGTCGAATAGAACGGCAGCAGCGCCTGCGCGAGCACCGCCTCGCTCATGCCGGGTCCACGATCGGCGACGACCAGCAGCAGCTCGCTGGGATCGGCAGCGCAGCGCAAGGTCACCGCCTCCGCCGGGCTGCCCGATTCGTGCGCGTTCTTCAGCAGGTTGATCAGCGCCTGTTCCATCTGCGCCGGATCGAAGCGGGCCTCGTCCCGCGGCGCGTCGCCGTCGAGCACGAACGCGCAGTGGGCGCGCAACCCGGCCAGGAACGGCGACCAGCCGACCGCCTGCGGGCGCGGCGCGGGCAGCTTGGCGAAGCGCGCGTAGCCGTCGAGGAAGCCGTGCAGGTGACGGGTGCGCTCGCCGATGGACTGCAGGACGTCGACCGCGCGCGCGGCGTCGCCCCGCCGCACCAGCTCGGCGCCGCTGTGGGCCAGCGAGGAGATGGGCGCGAGTGAATTGTTCAATTCGTGGCTGATGACGCGGATCAGCCGCTTCCAGCTCGCCACTTCCTGGCGCGACAACTCGCGCGTCATGCGGCGCAGCAGGTGCAGCCGGTGCGGCCGGCCCTGCAGTCGGAAGCCGCGCTGGGAGACGTGGAAGGTCTCGTCGCTGCCGTCCAGGTCGACGCTGAACAGCGTGTCCTCGCCGCCCGCCAGCGCATCGCGCAGCGCCTGCGGCGCGCTCGCCAGCACCTCGGCCAAGGCGAGGCCCTGCAGGCTGCGGCCCTCGCCCAGCAGCTGGCGCGCGGCGATGTTGGCGTAGGCGACGCGGCCGCCGGCGTCGGTCAGCACCAGCGCGACGGGCGTGTTCTGCACGACGGTGTCGAGCAGCAGTTCGCGCTGCACGAGGTGCTGGCGCTGCTCGCGCAGGGCCTGGCCCAGCTCGTTGTGCAGCCGCACCAGCTCGCCCAGCTCGCCGTGGCCGCCGGGCGCGAGCGACAGGCTGAAGTCGCCGTCGCGGTAGCTCAGCACGCCGCCCTCCAGCGCGCGCAGCAGGCGCGACAAGGGAGCCAGCACCGCATGCGCGGCCCAGGCGCAGAACGGCAGCACGATGGCCGCCGTCAGCCCGATCGCCCACGCGCTGCCGGGCGCCGGGGCCGTCCATGCGAGGCGCATCGCCGTGCGCGTCCAGCCGAACACCTGCGGCAGCGGCCATTGCGTCAGGCCCGCGTGCACCGCCACGCCGGACAGCGTCGACAGCAGCATCAGCAGCACGAGGCGAGCGCGCAGCGACCGGGGCATCACGGCTTGTCGTGCGGCAGCGCGTAGCGCTCCATGCGCCGGTACAGCGCCTGGCGCGACAGGCCGAGGGCCTGCGCCGCGCGGCTGACCACGCCCTGCGCCGCGGCCAGCGCCGTCTCGACGGCCTGACGGCTGGGCTCGTCGAGGTTGCGCGGGCCGTTGACCGGCGCGGCGGCCGGCAGTCCGAGCAGGTCGACGGCGATCGGCGCGCCGCCGGCCAGCAGCGCCGCGCGCTCGACCGCGTTCTTCAGCTCGCGCACGTTGCCGGGCCAGGCGTGCGCGCGCAGCGCCTCGCGCGCCGCGTCGCCGAGCGTCGCGCGCCCGGCCAGGAAATGCTCGGCCAGCGGCAGGATGTCGTCGACGCGCTCGGCCAGCGGCGGCAGGCGCACCTCGATGACGTTGAGGCGGTAGTACAGGTCCTCGCGGAACGTGCCCTCGCGCACCATCGCCTTCAGGTCGGCGTTGGTGGCGCTGAGCACGCGCACCTTCACGCGCCGCGTCTGGTTGGAGCCCAGGCGCTGGAACGTGCCGGAATCGAGCACGCGCAGCAGCTTCATCTGCCCGCCCAGCGGCAGGTTGCCGATCTCGTCGAGGAACAGCGTGCCGCCGTCGGCCGCGTCGAAGCGGCCCTCGCGCGCCTTGTTGGCGCCGGTGTAGGCGCCGCTCTCGGCGCCGAACAGCTCGGCCTCGACCAGGTCGTCCGGCAGCGCGCCGCAGTTGACCGCGACGAACGGTCCGCGGGCGACGGTGGAATTCGCGTGGACGATGGCCGCGATGCGCTCCTTGCCGCTGCCGTTGGGCCCGGTGACGAGCAGCGGCACGTCCGAGCGCGCGACCTGGCAGGCGAGCTCCAGTGCGCGCAAGGTGGCGTCGGCCTCGAAGACCAGGTCGCCGAGCACGTAGCGCGCGGCCAGCGCCGCCTTGCGGGCGCCGCGTTCGCGGCGCGCGCGGCGCAGTTCCGCGCCGGTCTCCGCGAGCTCCAGCAGGTTCTCCACCGTCGCCAGCAGCCTGGCGTCGTCCCAGGGCTTGGCAAGGTAGTCGGCAGCGCCGGCCTTGACCAGCTCGACGGCGCTCTCCAGGCGCGTCCAGGCCGTCAGCAGCACGACGGGCACGTCGACGTGCCGGGCGCGGATCGCGCGGAACAGCGCCACGCCCTCCTCGCCGGAGGTGGTGTCGGCGCTGAAGTTCATGTCCTGGATCACCAGGTCGACGCGCTCGCGCTCCAGCAGCGCCAGGCCCTCCTCGGGATCGCGCGCCGCCAGCGGGCGGATGTCGCGCAGCGACAGCGCGAGCGCCAGCGCCTCGCGCACGCCGGCGTTGTCGTCGATGATCAGGACAGTTCGCATGTCGCCCTCCGCGCGGGGACGCCGCGAACCATCAGTTGGCGGCGGACGGCGGCGCCAGCGATTCCAGCATCAGCTGGCAATGCCGCACGAGCAGCTCGAGCGAGGTCTTGTGCAGGCGCTCGACGTCCGCGTCCGCCAGCCTGGACATGCCCTCGTCGGCGTTGACGCCGCCCTTGGCCGCCTGCTGGTGGATGAACTTGCCGCCGGACTCGATGCGCGCCGCGTTCTCCGTACGCCAGGCGTCGTAGAACTTCTGGAAGCGCGGCATGTAGTCGGCGATGCGCTCCGAGCAGACGGCCGCCTGCCGCGGCAAGGTCACCGACTGGCCGTACAGCGAGGCGTCGGCCTCCGGGCTGTCCGACGACGCGGCCGGCGGTTCGGCCGCAAGCGCCGCACCGCCGAGAGTGGCGGACACGGCGAGCACGAGGAGGTGGGTTCGCAACGTCATCCCTCCATTGTGCCGGGGTCGGGCGGACACACTGTGTCGGATTCCTTCCGAGCTCGGCCTGGGCGGGTCGTCCGTCCCGCCCGTGCGCGCACCGCGCGGCCATGGGCGCCCTCGCCCGCGTCACGCGAGGCCGCGCATCGCGTGCGCCGGCGGGAGCGCGGCGGCGCGGCGCGCGGGCGCGAGCACCGCCAGCTGGCCCAGCGACCACAGCATCAGCGCGCCCAGCGGCAGGTAGACCAACGGCAGCCGCGGCAGCTCGTACTGCGTCATCAGCCACTGGTTGATCGCGTAGGCGCCCAGCATGCCGATCGCGATGCCGGCAGTGGTCAGCAGCAGGTTCTCGGTCTGGAAGTAGCGCAGCACCTGGGTCCGCGTGGCGCCGAGCGCGCGGCGCGTGCCTATCATGCGCGTGCGCTGCTGCACCCAGAAGCTGGCCAGGCCGACGATGCCGAAGGCCGTCACCACCAGCAGCGCCGCGCAGACGCCGGCCAGCAGCCACACCATCGAGACGTCGGCGCGATAGAAGTCGGCGCGCAGGTCGCTGAACAGGCCGCCGTCGCCCGCCACGCGACGGCCGTCCTTGCGATCAAGCGCCTGTTGCGCCGCCTTCAGCACCGCCTCGCGCCGGCCGGGGTCGGTGCGCAGCATGTACATGCCCGCGTTGAAGGTCTGGCGCACGGGCAGGATCACCGACCACAGGTCTTGCGCGTCGGCATTGCGCGGCTGCGGGCGCACGAGACGGTCGACGACGCCCACCACGCGCGTCGGGTGGTCGCCGTCCAGGTAGATCACCTGGCCGACCGGATCGTGCCCCGGGAACAGCCGCTCCCCCACCGCGCGGGTGACGATCGCGCTCGGCAGCACCGGGTCGCTGCTCTTGTCGAGCTCGCGCCCGTCGAGGATCTCGTCGGCCTTGAAGTCGCGCCCGGCGACCAGGCGCAGGCCCAGCGTGTCGATGCCGCCGGCGTCGAAGCGGTACGTGGAGACGTCGATCGTCGGTGCCTTCTGGCCCGGCGCCAGGTTCAGCCCGCTGTTGTCCGACTGGTGGCCGTACGGGATCTCGTTGACGATCGCCACGCTACGCACGCCCGGGATCGCGCGCAGCGCGGCCAGGTCGATGCGCGTGTTGGCCGGGCTCTCGGGATCGCGTCCGATGCTCGACGTCGACACGTAGACGAGTTCGCCGTCGGCCATGCCGCTCGAAAACTGCAGCCGCTCGATGCGGTTGAAGATCAGGAAGACGGCGTTGCAGACGATGGCGCAGGTGAGCGCGATCTCCAGCACGATCAGCAGCGCCGCGGTGCGATGGCGGCGCAGGGTGGACAGGATGGGGCGCAGTTGCAGCATGATGGGTCTCCGCGGTGAGCGTCTTCAGGACGCCTTGAGTTGCGACGCGGGCGACACGTCGCAGGCGCGCCAGGCCGGCACGAGCCCGGCCAGCAGGGTGGCGCCGACGGCCAGCACGAACGTCGTGACCAGGGTCTGCGCATCCATGTGCACCCACTGCGCGCCGCTCTGCGTGCCGCGATGCACCACCCAGACGCCGAACCAGGCGAACGCGAGGCCCAGCGCGCCGCCGGCCAGGCCGATCGTGCCGGCCTCGACCAGGAACTGCGCGAAGATCTCGCGCCGCGCCGCCCCGAGCGCGCGCCGCACGCCGATCTCCGGGGCGCGGCGCAGGCACTTGGCCAGCAGCAGGCCCACGGTGTTGACGAGGCAGACCGCCAGGAACCCGAACGCCAGCCAGACCTGCAGCCGCACGTCCGACGGCACCACGTGCTCGACCGACAGCCACTCCATCACGGGATGCAGCCGCGGGTTCGGCTCGCGCTGGAAGCGCCCCGCCGCGTGCTGCTGCACGGAATACTGGTGGAGGTAGTCGAGGAAGGCCTGCCGCTCCGACGGGGTGCGCACCTGCACCCAGTACTGGACCCAGCTGCACGGCGCCGCCACGTCACGGAAGTCCGGCGTCGGCATGTCGCCCCAGCAGCGGACACTGCCGTTGTTGCCGAGGTGGCGCTCCACCGCCAGCGACAGCGGCATGAAGATCCCCTCGGTCTTGCGATAGCGGCCCACGTTCAGGTCGAAGAAGTACGGCACCGGCTGCCAGGCGTCGAGCACGCCGATCACGCGGTAGTCGGCGTTGTCGAAGCGCAGCGTCCGGCCCACGCTGTCGGCGCCACCGAACACCTTCTCGTTGAGCTCCCGGCTGATGACGACGACGGCGGCCTTGTCGGCGTCGTCGGCCGCCGTCCAGCCCTGGCCGTGCAGGAAGGGCACGTCGAACATCGCGAAGAAGTCGGCACTCGTGTAGCGGATGCTGCTGCTGAACGGCTTGAGCGCGCCGGGCGCGTCGGGCGCCGGCTCGACGCTCACCCCGCCGCCGGACATGGCCGCCTGGCGCCACGCGTGCCTGTCGCGCAGCAGCGCCTCGGCGTCGAAGCGGGTGAGCTGGTTGTCGGGCTCCTTGCCGGGGACGAAGGTGTCGCGCGGGGCCGCGTCCAGCTGCACGCGCATCACCGTGTCGCTGTGCCCGGGCAGCGGGTCGCCCGAGAGCGCACGGAACGTCGTCAGCGTCGTCATGCTGGCGCCGATGCCCATCGCGACGGTCAGCACCATCAGCGCCGTGAGGCCGCGCGCGGAGCGGAAGCTGCGCAGCGCGAGGTCGAAGTAGTAGAGCAACATCGTCAATTCCCGATCACTGGAGCAATGCGTCGACGTTGGCCAGGTCGGCCTCGGTCAGCGTGCCGGCCGCCTGCTGCAGCTGCAGCCGGCCGAGGATGAACTGGTGGCGCGCCTGCGCGTAGGCGGCCTGGGCCTGCGCGAGCGTCTGGATCGCGTTGAGGACGTCGGTCATCGAGCGGTTGCCCACCTCGCGGCCGACACGCGTGGCGGCCAGCGAGGCCTGCGCCGCGGCGACCGCGTCGCGCGTGGCCTGCACCTGCCCGATGCCGGTGACCACGCTGCCGTAGGCGGCCCGGGTCGCACGTTCGAGCGCGCGGCGCTGCGTCTCGAGGGCGTCGCGCGCGCCCTCGCGCTGGTGCACGGCCTGGCTCACGCGCGCCTGCGTCGCGCCGCCCGCGAACAGCGGCACGTTCAGCGTCAGCATGGCGGTGTTGGTCAGGCGCCCGCTCGCGTCGCCGTACGGCGTGCCGCGGGGACGGCCGAGGTCCAGGCCGGCGGACAGCGTCGGCAGGTGGCCGGCGCGCGCGGCGTCGACCAGCCGGTTCGCCGCGTCCACGCCCTTGCCCGCGGCCGCCAGTGCCGGGTTGGCGCGCAGCGCGGCGTCGACCCAGTCCTGCGCATCGGCCGGCTGCGGCGGCAGCAACGGCAGGTCGTCGCGCAGCGTCCTCAGGCTGGCCGGCGTGCCGCCCGTGATCTCGGCCACGGCCGCCAGCGCGTCGACGAGCGACTGCCGCGCCGCCAAGGTGTTGCCGTGCGCGAGGGCCTGGTACGAGCGCGACTGGTCGACATCGACCTGGGCGTCCAGCCCGGCCTTGTAGCGCTGCTGCGACTGTTCGACCTGCTGCGTGAACGCGTCCTCGTTGGCCTGCACGCTGGCGAGGAGGTCGGCCGCCAGCAGCGCGTCGAAATAGGCCGTGGCCACACGCAGGCACAGCGCCTGGCGCGCCGCCTCGAACGTCGCGTCCTGGGCGTCCGCGTTGTCGCGCGCGGCCTTCAGCTGCGACCACAGGCCGGCGTCGAACACGACCTGGCTGACGCCCAGCGTCGCGTTGGTGGTGTGGGCGCTGCGCGTCGGCCGCGACGCGCCCGAGTCGCGCTCGCGCCCGATCGCCGCCGTGGCCGCGGCCTGCGGCAGCAGCGCGGCGCGCGCCTGGTCGGCCAGGTCGTGCGTGCCGGCACGCTGCGCGTCGGCGGCGCCCAGCACCGGGTCGTTGGCGCGCGCGAGGCGGTACACGTCCAGCAGGTCGTCCGCCCGCGCGGGTGCCCACGGGCCCGACGCGCAGGCCCACGCGCACGCGAGCGCGAGCACGCGCCGGCGCCGGGGCTCACGCATGGGCCGGCGCCTCGTCGTGCGCGGCGCGGCGCGCCAGGCGCACGTCGTCCGACACGTCGACCACGTGGCCGTCGATCACGTGCACGTTGCGCTGCGCGCGCGCGGCCAGCTGCGGATCGTGCGTGACCATCACGATGGTCGCGCCCTCGCGGTTCAGCTCCTCCAGCAGCTCCATGACGCCGCGCGCCATCTGGCTGTCGAGGTTGCCGGTGGGCTCGTCGGCGAGCAGCAGGCGCGGCTCGCCCGCCAGGGCGCGCGCGATCGCCACGCGCTGCTGCTGGCCGCCCGAGAGCTCCGCCGGATAGTGCTTCTCGCGCGCGGCCAGGCCCACGCGCTCGAGCGCGGCGCGCACGCGGCGGCGGCGCTCGTCGGCCTTGAAGCCGCGATAGCGCAGCGGCACGTCGACGTTGTCGAACACGTTGAGGTCGGCGATCAGGTTGAAGCCCTGGAAGATGAAGCCGATCTTCTCGTTGCGGATGCGCGAGCGCGCGTCGTCGCCCAGCTGGCTGACGTCGATGCCGTCGAGCTCGTAGCGGCCGCGCGTGAAGCCTTCGAGCAGGCCGGCGATGGTGAGGAAGGTGGTCTTGCCCGAACCCGACGGGCCGGTGACGGCGACGAACTCGCCGGGACGCACCTCGAGGTCGAAGTCGCGCAGCGCGTGGGTCTCGACGAGCTGCGTGCGGTACACCTTCGACAGG
>Ga0207675_100005562_pt1 | contig 12060 bp, 7 predicted proteins | sample KBSSwiS42_FD_184305 | JGI IMG/M metagenome (GOLD analysis project Ga0207675, IMG submission 184305) | Switchgrass rhizosphere microbial communities from Kellogg Biological Station, Michigan, USA - KBS Switchgrass S4-2 (SPAdes) (version 2) | ecosystem: Host-associated > Plants > Roots >...
CAGCACCTCGATCGATCCGTAACGGCGCTCGAGCCAGTGCCGAAACAGCTGGATTGTCATCGGGTCGAAGCTCTCCCAGACATGACAGGCGTACTCGTTGTTCACGTGCCACGAGACGAGCGCCGGGTGATCGGCGTAGCGGTGCGACAGCCGGCGCACGAGGCGCTCGGCGTAGTAGCGGAAGGCCGGACTGCCGGGGCAGTAATGTTGCCGAGCGCCCTGCTGCAGCAGCGAGCCGTCCGCCTTTTGCGGTAGTGCCTCCGGGTGTAGCCGCGAGAACCACGGGGGAGGGCTCGCCGTCGCCGTGGCCAGGTTCACGCCAATCCCGCCCTCGTGCAGCAGCGCCAGCAACTCGTCCAGCCACTCGAGCTCAAACACACCCGGGCGTGGCTCGAGCCACGCCCAGCTGAAGATTCCGACGCTCACGAAGTTGACTCGCGCGCGCGCCATCAGGCGCACGTCCTCGCGCCATACCTCGCGCGGCCATTGCTCGGGGTTGTAGTCGCCGCCGTAAAGCACGCGAGGGAGCGAGGTCGGACCGGGCTGGGTCATCGCGGCAGATTCGAATCGCACCCGTGGCCGGTATGCAAGCGAATACGTTCACGACTCGGCGCGCGACCCCAGGGAGCGCCCGAAGAGCAACTGTCCGAAGAGCAATTGCGGGGGCGTTCAGACGATGTTCGCTAATGGTCCCGTGCAATAGCGCGGGTCCCCGAACGTCGTAGCGGGCTCTCCAAAGAGATTGAGGATGGAAACGAGCAGATTGTTGTGCGACACGCGATCGTACTTGACCCATCGCCCCGTGCGCAGACCGCCGCCATTGCCAGCGAGAAAGAAGGGCATGCCCACCTTCTGGTGGGTGGGCGGATCGGCCAGCTCCGACCCGAAAAAAACGACGCTCTCGTCGAGCAGCGTGTGCCCTCCCATATCGACCTTGGCCAGCTCCTGAATCAAGTGCAAGTGCATGCTCGAGTACCAGGTATTGATGGCCTCGCATTCGGCAGGACGGAACCCCCCGTCGTGCTGATAGAAGTGGTGATGCTCGGGCAGGTTCAGCCAAGGAAACGTATGCTTCGCTTCGGTGTCGGACCATTGAATCGTTCCGACGGCGGTGATGTCACAGGCCAGCGCCAGGACCATCATGTCCATCATGAACGTACCCACCTTGGGGATCGCCAGATCGGTGGGCGTGTCCTTGACCTCGCCGTTGTCGCCCGAATTGAGGCCCGTTCGCGGATTGTAGTCGGACGTGTCGACCGGAGTGGGCGGCCTGCACACCGCTGAAGTGGGCGTGCTGAAGGCGAGGCTCTGCTCCATCTCGCGGATCTTGGTGAGGTGTTGCTCGAGCTTCTGCCGATCGAGCGCGCCCAGGCGCCCGGAAAGCGCCGCGTAGCGCCGGTCCACGAAATCCAAGATCGAGGTTTTTCGCGCGCTCTGGGCCGCCGCCTGACTGCTACCGTCCGGCGTCAGCGTTCCGAAGAGATCCCTGAAAATCTGCTGCGGATCGAGGCGCGGGGGAATGGGCCTGAACTCCACGTTGTCTTCGAAGTTGAGCGCGTTCAATGGCGAGACCAGGCCGTGCGCTTTGCCGGTCGCCCAGCGAACGGCCATTTCGATGCTCTTCCTCGATCTCGGAGTCGCCGCTTGAAGCCGGGTTGCCAGCACCTGATCGATGGAGGGACCCCGGCCATAAGAGTTCATCCCCGGAATAGCGCCGTTGGCGGGTGGCATGTTTTGCGTCGTGCCCGTGAGCAAGGCGATGATCCCGGACTGGTGCTGCTCGCCCACCGCGCTGGCCATCTCGAGACCGTCCAAGATGAGGATCTTGTCTTTCACGGGTTCGAGGGGGGCGAGGATGGGACTCAGAATGGGGGCCGTCTCGGAGCCCGTCGGCGACCACTTGTTCACCGGCTGAATCACGGCTCCCCCCGGCGTATAGACACTGATGAAGCGTTTCGCGGGATCTGCGGTCGTCTGTGCAAATGCCCGCCGCTCCGGTTCCATGATCTCCAGCCAGGGCAGGGCGATAGCGATACTGCCTGCCCCTCGCAGCACATCCCGTCGGTTCAAACGAAATTTTGCCATCGACAATCCTCAGGAGCCGCCGGGGTAGTAGTAGAGGAATGCGTCCGTCTGTGTGAGTGACAGCAGCATTTCCTTGATGTTGTAAGCGCCATCCTCGAACGCGGCATCGACCGTCTCTCGCGTGCATTGGTCGCCCTGCCCCAGCGTGCGCCCGTACGCGAACTCGAGCCAGTGCGACGCGAAACAGGACTGCGCATCGCTCGTTTGAGCGAGCCAGCGCGCGAGCTCCACACCCCCTACGATGGGCCCGTCAGCCCCAGGAATTTGGCCACTGGCGTCGATGGTGACGCCGTTCTCTTCGGTCCGGTATCGGCCGACGGGATCGAAGTTCTCCAACGCGAAACCGATCGGATCCAGGAACTGATGACAGTTGTGACAGACCTGCTGGGAGCTGTGCTTGGAAAACCTCTCCCGCGCGGTGGCACCGGTGGTATCAGCCGGCACCTGCACCATGGCGAGAACGGCGGGATCCGTCGGCAGTGAGATCTTTCGACAAAGGAGCTTGTTCAGGATGAAGGAGCCGCGCAGAACGGGGTTGCTCTTGTTGGTGGGGACGGTGCCGGTCATGACCGCCGCTTGGGTGAGAAAGCCCAAGCGCTGAGAAGTGTCGAGAGGAACCTTGACGAAGTCGTTGCCGGTCACGCCGCTCATGCCGTAGAAGTCTGCCAGCGCGCCGTTCACGAACGTGTAGGGAGCGGTGAGCGCGGAGGGCCAGCTGCCGCCCCCCTCGAAGATCTCGTACTCGAGAAAACGCTGCGTCTCTTCGCGCATCGCGGAGCCAATCTGGCTGGAGAAGCCGGGAAACAGCTGCGGGTCACGCTCGATGTCGCTGAGGCCGCTGATGGGCAGGAGGCTGTCGAAGAAAAAGCGGACGACCGCGTGCGAACGCGGGTCGTCGAGCAGGCGGGCCGCCTGCGCCCGTACCCCCTCCGGGTCGAGAAGCTCGCCCGTTCGCGCGGCTTCGTTGAGCACGTCGTCAGGCTGGGTGCCCCAGAAGAGGTAGGAGAGGCGCGTCGCCATCTCATCGCCACTGGGCCGCAACATGCCGGGGCGGGCGGGATCGGGGACGCCGAACTCCACGCGGTAGAGAAAGTCCGGCGCCTGGAGCATGGCTTGAATCACGCCAGAGATGGCCGTCGCGAAGGTCGCGCCGGGCGTGGCTCGCAGTGACTCCTCGAGCGTGAAGAGCTCGTCCGATTCTCCCGGCGCGAGCGGCCGCCGAAAAGCGCGGGGGGCTAGACTGTCGATAATCGTACGCGCGCAAGCACTCTCGCTGGCAGCCGTCACGGAGCTCGCGCACGGAGCCAATCTCGCGAGGGCCTCCGGCGTGCCGGTGGCGCGAGCGGCGATCCCTTCGGCCACGTTCGCGTATTGCTCCGCCAGGAGGCTGGAGACCGAGATGCTATTGGCGTCGTTGCCAAAGCCATTGCTGAGCTCTTCGGGAGGAAGCAGATTGCCGGGCTGCGTCGTATCACCGAAGAGATCGCGCGCGGTGTTGTTGTATTCGAAGCGGGTGAGTCGACGGATCGGCGAGCGCCCGCTGCGCGCCTCAGCCTCGGCCTCACACGACATCGGCGCTCGGGCACCCTCATCACTCGCCGGGGTGCCCGCCATATCCGAGCGATCGCCCACGTCCGCCGCGGGCCAAGGCATCACGGTCGCGCCGTCGGGACCGCCAACGCCTCCCGTGCAGGCGCTCAGCAGAGCTGCGGTCAAGCGAAGCCACCTTGGACTCGAGAACTGATTTCGCGATGTCATATGAGCTGTCCCCGCTGCCCATCGATTGGGCAGCGTCGAGATCGAATCGAGAGAAGCACGACGCCCTACCGCTTTGACCCGCCGCTTTGACTTGCCGCGTAGCGCTGCCGAAGCCTCACTGAGCAGCAGCACCCGAGCGACCGCGATCATCGCTGAGGACGTCTCCCGATCAGGTTTCTGCCCGCGAATCTCGTCAGACTCGCGAGTTTGATGTTCACCTTCTCGCCGTTCCCGAGCGCCTTACCTCGATGGCAGTCGCGCGGCAGCGGCGAGAAGGATCATGACCGCACGTGGTCATCGTACGGCATGCATCACGGAGTTCAATGGCCCGATCGCGCGTGACTCGAAGTTGAGACGCAAATACGAACTGTCGCGGGAGGGTTTGCGATGTCGAGCCGCCAGCAAGGACGCACCACAGTCCTCGCGCAAGCAATCGCCGCAAGCTGGGACACCGAGCTTGTGCACCGCGTAGCAGACATCACGCATCGAGCTGCGCGCCGGCGAGCGTCGCGAGGTGCGCTTCACTCTCGCAATCGAAGATCTGCCGAAGACCGCGGCAGAGATCAGCGTGGGCGGGGGCCAGCCGCTGCGCGCAGTCCGGCGCTGGTGACCGAGGCGCTGGTACCGAGGCTGCCCCTGGAGTCTGCGAGCGCTGGTACTCGAGGCCAGGCAAGCGCCCTGGCTCAGCGACGCGTCGAGACGAAGCTGAGCACGGACTCGATCTTCCCGTTGCCGGTCAGCGGGGAGCAAAGGTACCGCTGCGATGCACGCGACCAGTCATCGACTGCCAGGCCCGCGGCTCGCGCCAGGTCGAACAGCTCCTCGCGCGAATAGCGCCGATCGAATGGCGTTCGCTCAGGGTACACGAGCGGACCCTGATTGAGCCAGCGACCGCCCGGACGCAATAGCTGGCGCAGCGTGCCGAAGAATGCGGGGACATCGCGTGGTACTTGATCGATGAACCACGAGGTCACGACAGTGTCGAAGCTCTCGTGCGCAAAGGGCGGCGCGACACCATCAGCGAAGACGCAGCGAAAGGCTTCGGGGTCCAGCGGACGGGAACCAGCCTTCAGCTGCCAGTGCCGGGACACTTCGCTCGCTTCGATCCACCTGTGGGAAGCCTCCGTGAGCCGGAAACTCTCTCCGCGCACGACGCGCTCGCCGATGACGAGCAGGTATGGATCGATGTCGATCGCTACGGTTTCGTGCGCCCCGTGACGAAGGTGCAGCTCGTACGCTAGACCGCACGCTCCGGCTCCGAGGACGAGCAGGCGCCCGAGCTTGCGCCCATCGAGCAGGCGCCCGAGCTCTGCGACTGCCTGCTCGTTCTCGCAGTACCCCACGGCAGGCCAGGCCCAATCTCGATACAAATAGCCGATATACTCGACGATGCCACGGGGCAAGCCACCACCCGTACCTGTGGTCGCTCCGGCGAGCGCAGGCCGCAGGATGCGTGTGATGTCGTCGACCTGGTCCGTTACGGCCTGCGCGAGCGCGCTCAGGCGCGCGCGCGTCGCTTCAGTGAGGCGTGCTTCGCCTCCGACATTCTTCAGTGCCGCAACCGTACGCTGCCCCGATTGGTCCAGCAGCGCCAGCTGCCGGCGCCACAGCGCAACGTGCTCCTCCGCGTTCGGCAGCAGCACCGGGATACCTGCTACGCGCGGGTAGGAAAGCAAGCAGGCACTGCAGGCGATCGGCTCCTCACCGGAACCCACGTCGAGGTCGCGCCGGCAAGCGGGACACACTGCTTCTGACAGGAGGCTCACAGAAGGTCTAGCAGCTCACTGACAGTCGCGGACGGCTAGCCAGAGCCCCGATCGACCGCCGCGATTGGAGGCAAAGTAGAGCTCCTTCCCGTCCCGGCTGAGGTGCGGATCGAGGTCGTCGCCAGTGCTGTTGAGCCCTGCCAGGTTCGTAGCGGGACCAAACGCGGCAGAGGCATTGGCTCGGGTGGCGCTCCACAGATCAATTCCGCCCTGGCCGCCCGCGCGATCGGTTGGGAAGATGATGCTGATTTCGTCGCTCGTGAGTGTCGCACGGCCCTCGTGCGCCGCGGTATTGATCTCCGCGACGGGCACGGGTGCCAGGAAGTCCGTCGTGAGCGAGGTTCTCCGAGCGACCCACAAATCTTCCCGGCCCGCGCCCCCCGCACGCGACGATGAAAAGAACAGGACGAGCTGGTCGGCAGAGACCCATGAGGGTTGGTCGAGTCCGTTGCTGTTGACGTTGTTCACGAGCGCCGCTGCCGCAAAGTCCGCATTTCTGGTTTGCCGCGTCGCGCGCCAGATGTCCCGGTCACCCACGCCCGGACGCGTCGAGTAGAAGTAGAGCGCCAGACCATCGAAGCTCTCGATGGGGCCGCCCTCGGTGGCAGCAGAGTTGACGTTCGGCAGCACCTGGACGGACAAAAACGGCGTCGAAAGACTCAGGCGGGTCGTGAAATAGATATGTTCCGGCGTGCTTGCGGTAGTGGCGGCCAGGAACAGGGTGAGTCCATCGTCGGAGAGCGCCGGCGCCCAGTAGTCGGTCTGCGGCGCATCGGCGAGGCGCTGGGGAGCTCCGAAGGGCCCGAAGACACAGGCGACCGGCTCCACAGGAAGGTCGACGGGACCCGGGCTGCCCGCATCCGCGGCGGCGGCGACGGGGGGTGATACCGGCTCCAGCATGGGCTGCGGCGGGCCCACGGTCGCGCCTGCGCCGGAGCTCTTGCCTGCGCCGGACAGCGCTGCCCCAGAGCCCGGTGACTCCGACTCCGAACCCTCCGCTGTCCCGCTGCCCCCGCCACTTGCCGACGCGCCGCCAGCGGCAAGGGCAGGCAGCAGCCCGGGTGCGTCAGCCGCTCCGGCGCCGCCGCCTGCGCGCGACGAGTACAGATCGTTGCGGACTCCACCGCAAGCCAGGCTGAGACAGGCCAGCAGCAGGGCCCGATCGGAGCCAGCAGCCAATGTGCCCCGTGACCGGCCCCTACCCGGAATCGCCCGCGCTGGCATCGAGTTCGGCACTTGAAGCTCTCAATTATGCCTGATGCGGCCGCGGCTCTGCTGTACAAACCGACGGCGTCACGGTGCAGCACCGGCCCGTCACGAAACGAGCGCGACTGCGCGCGATCGAGCGAGCCGAGGACGCAGATTGCGGTCGTGCATGATTTGGTTTTGCGTCGCCGTTCATGAGAGCCGCTATTTCGAGCAACACCAACACATGCCTCAGCTTCGTCCGCGTCAGCGCAGAATGCCTCGATGGCGCGTCTCGTCCGCGACGATGACGACGCCATCAGCGTGACGCAACGCTAGTCGTCGCCCGCGCTCGTCAGAGCTTGGTTCATTCGGCGGCGATAGACCCCGGGGGGCATGCCGATCTCGCGCTTGAAGGCTACGCTCAGCAACGCAGCATTGGTGAAACCGCTGCGCCTGGCGATTTCAGCCATGCCCGCGCGCGTCCTTCGGAGCAGCCCCTTTGCTGCCTCCACGCGTGCGCGCCGAATCTCTTCCTGCACCGTCCTGTCGAGCGCCCGGCGGAATCGCCGCTCGAGGCGCTGCCGTCCGCCGCCAACGGCGTTAGCCACCATGGGCACACTCAGGCGCTGATCGGAGTGCTCGCGGATCCAGCGCACGGCTTTGGCGACGAGCGCGTCATCGATAGCTAGAACGTCCGAAGAGCGCCGGGCTATCACCGAGACGGGAGAAACCGACAAACACTGACCGGCGATTGACTGCCCAGACAGAGAGAGTGCGACGAGTTTCGCCGCGTTCCTGCCTAGTTCCTGCCAGGGCACCATCACGCTCGAGAGCGGCGGTGCCAGCAGCTCGCATTCTGGGACGTCGTTGTCGACGCCAAGGAGCGCAATATCTTCCGGGACCCGCAGCCCTGCCAGGCGGATGTATCGCGCGACGACGCGAGCCCAGTGATCAGCACAGGTAAAGATGCCGCAAGGCTTGGGCAGAGCCAACAACCACGCCACCATCTCCGGACTTTCGCCTCTCCAGCTGGCCGGGACGTCGTCGCTCCCCCAGCCGGCAGCGACCCTGGCACCTGCATTCCGGGCCGCCTCGATGAATGCCCGCTCCCGCGCAACGGCGAACTGCGAGCCGTTCAAGCGAAACGTGCTGACCTGCCTGAGGCCAGTCGCTAGCAGGTGCTCGAGGGCGACCACACCGATCATCTCTTCGTCCGGGCACACCGATGCGATCCCATCCGAACTGAGGTCCACCGCCACTGATACGAACGAGCCGCGAGGCAGAAGTGCAGCCGAGAATCGACCTGCATCAATCCCGATCACGGCGGCTGCAGGAGAAAAAGTCTGCACCAGCCGCTCGAGATCGACCGGAGGAGGGTAATGCAGCACCGTCCAGCCGTGCTCGTGCGCGGAGGCCATGAAACCACGCAATACTCCCCGAGACCAAGCGGTGTTCATATTGAGGATGGCCAGCACTCGCGGAGCATCCCGGCTGATAGCGCCACGAACCTGGGAGGTGCGAACGACGCCTGACAGCTCTCCCGGGTTTGTGTATCGCTTCACGATTGCAACATTCGACATTCAAAGCCCGTTCGCCACGGGCACCGTTTCATCCTGGCTCGCGGGGAGTCGGCGCCGCAGTGGGTCGTATCGACCGTCGGTACCGCTTCGGAGCAGCTTTGAAACTTGCCGGCAGAGCCAGCCACCGCAACCAGCCGTGATCTGACTCAGAATGAGCCATCTCCTTGCGTGTGGTCGCAGCTAGAATTGGCGTCAGAATGGTCACCGTTCTCGAATTGGCTCAGCCCCGCTTCTCGCTCGGCAGAGAGCTCGCCCACGCGGCGCAGCGAACGATCGGGCCCGATTAGCACTCAGCGGCAGGGGACCAATCATCTCGTGCGTTGCATCGCGTGCAACGGCAATCCGCCAGAAGCTGGCGCTAGGAGATTGTGCCAGCCCGACGACGCAACTCATCCGGCTGTAGAGGGCTCCCGCCCGCATGGTGTCACCTTATCGACTAGCCAGGCCGAATTCAATGGCTAGATGGATTCGTCGCTCGCCGGAGGACGCAAAAAAGAATTCCTGCGGTTTCATTTACGAACGCGGCGGCACGCAGCAGGCTCTGCCTCCAACAGCCTTCTGCCTCCAACAGCCTTCTGCCTCCAACAGCCTTCTGCCGCCAGCAGCCTCTGCCTCCAGCAGCCTCTGCCTCCGCCCGGCAGCCGCCGCGCAGGCACTCGAGATCCCGAGCAGCCTCAGGCCCTAGCAGCGGACCTAGAAGACGAGCGTCAAGCCGGTATTCACGAAGTTGACGGCTTGCTTCGGCTGCGCGACGTTCCCGGTCGAGTCCCTATAATCGTACCAGGCGTATTGACCCCGGAAGTATTCCAGGGCCCACGTCAGCTGATCGAAGACGGTCTGGTAGAGGCCCACGGAAATGCCCAGTTGTCGCTTGGGAGGGACCAGCTGGGCGAAGGGCTCTTCATCATACTTCGTCAACTTGAGCTGAGAGATACCGGCTCCACCGGCGATCTTCGTACCCCCGAACTTGACGGAAGCCATGCCGACGAAGCCTTGCCCCTTGCGCAGCACCCCGACGCCGTCTGCAAAGATCGGCGTATTGAAGACTGGGATGATCAAAGTGAGGCCTGTACCGGTGTAGAACGCAGCACCGACCTGGACTGGCCCACCAGCGAACATAGCGCCAGCCGCCACGCCGCTGACATCGGCCACTTGATCCTTCGGCTTGCCGTTGCTGTCGATGACGACGTTCCCCTGAAGGTCCTTGAGCGGAGCCGTATTGATCAGTCGTTGCCACATCCCCTCCCCGAACACCTTGAGTTGCTCATCGAGATTGTAGGACAGCTGGGCTTCGACGCGCGGGTACGGGGTGATCTCGTAAGCTTTTTCGCTGTTGACTGAGGGGTCATAGACACCGACCGTCGCCTGGATACCGACGAATTTGGGCGTCGAGTACAGGGCTCCAGCGTTGAACGCAGGAAACAGCACGCCGTGGCCGGCAAAGCCGCAGGCGCCTCCCAAGATCTGACGCGTCGAGCAGGGGCTGCCCATGCCGTCGGCGTGGACGATCTCGCCGTCCATCGAGATGCCACCGCGCCCAAACAGGCCCAGATCGCGACCTGCCTCGATCGTCCCCCACGGCGCTTCGAGCTTGATGAAGAGCTCGCGAGCTTCGACGTCGGGCTGGCTGCCCAGCACCGGCTTGCGCTCGTTCGAAGCGCCCGCCCATAGCGCGAAGCGACCGGAGAGCTTGTAGCTGGGCGTGACCTGTTTGGTCAGCCCGAAGCCGAGCACACTCTGAACGAAGCCGCTGCGGATGCGGGTGACGAAGATATTGCCGTTGTTCGGATCGGCGGGCTCGTACAAACCGGCGGTCCACTCGGCGACGCCTTCGGGGGTCCTGTCACCCTGCGCGACGCTGATGAAGGCATTGAGGCGGCCGTCGAGCGTGAGCTCCCAGCCGTCCTGCTTGGCGAGCGAGAGCTTCTCCGCTGCCGCCTCGCGAGGCACCAGGGCCGTGGTGGCCAGGCAGAGCGCCGGCACGAAATACCTCACTATCCGACGGTAGCCGCCGCGAAACCTACCCTGCATGCTGTTCACTCGATTATCTCCGTGTCAAACAAGGACAGAAATTTCCGCCTGCACCGAGAGCACCCGAATCGCCATCGAGCGCCGCAGGCGTCCTCGCCAAGCTTGGATTTCGCGCGCAGCGTCGGTGCTGGCACACGCCATCGGGCGCCCGATCTCTGGAAAGGGAGTAAGGGGGCCGCGCATTCAGAGTTGCACTCAGGCAACACTGAACGACTCCAGATCATGGATCTCCACGTGCGTTGCCGCCTTCACGGTGGGTGTATCAGCGCGCGCGGGCACTGCTACTCGAGCACAGCAAGCGACTGCTCAGACGTGGACCACGGCTGGCGCAGAAAGCCTAGTTGCCTCCCGGCAGGCGGTGAGCAGCCCACAGAATCCCGCGCAGCATGAGCTGACGAAATTGGTCCTCGGCGTACACTTTCTGGGCGTGGCCTTGGATGGTGTAAAAGCCTCTTCCGCCGTTCGCGTTCTCGGTCGTCCAGATCGCGGGCCGCGGCTGTGAGCCGTTGGGTTTCGACGAACTACTCACCGTGACCTTGGCGAGAACATTGAAGCCGGGCACCGCTTCGACATTCCGGTTCATGATGTACCACTCGTCACCCGTGTTCCACGGGCTGGGCAAGCCTTTGAGGATGGGATGCTCTGCGAACTGCGTCTGCCACGAGACGGTACCGGGCGTACCGTCGTTGTCGTGATCTACGAACCAGCCACCGGCGACGTGATCGTCCCACCAAGTCCAGCGGCTGTTGTTCTCGAAATCGGTCGCTGAGTGCTGCCCCGCCCAGCCGCCACCGTTTTCGAACCAGGTCTGAAAAATCGCCTTCTTGTTCGCGCCATCCGGGGCGTTGGTGAAGACGGGCCCAGTGGGATTGTTCGAATAGAGAACGTCGTACCTGGCGAGATTTTCCGGCGTGATTTCGGCGAAGTAGTTGGGAGCCGCGGGATCCCTGACCATCTGGTCGACGGTCCACGTTGCGTCGGGGGCCAGGCCGCTGATCTTGGCTCGCTCAGGCGCTGAGGCTTGGCCGAGGTCATTCAACAGCTGATTGCATGCCGGGATCGAATCGTGGGGGAACTCGAGCGTCGTCGAGAGAACCAGAACCCTGAACGGCCCCTGCTTCAACCCTCCGTCCGTTGTTGGGCCGGGGTTTTCGCCGCCAACAGGGTTCTCCGGGCTAGCTCCGGTGGTGGCAGGCACGTCCCCCGTGCCGCCGGTCGGGGTGGAGGACCCGCCCATCGGCCCCGTCCCAGCGAGTGGCAAGGTACCGCTCATCCCCTCCATCCCAGCGGCTGGCGAGGTACCGCTCCCACTACTGTCGCTGCCACCGGTTGGAGCGGTGCTGCCGCTGTTATCGACGGTGCCACCAGCGTTATTGCCGCTGGAGCTGTTGAGCGGGCCGGCGCTCGGTCCCGGGTTGCCGAGTCCTGCGCTGCCGTCGCTGCAGGCTCCTAGAAGGGCGGCCGCCACGACCGTGGCTGCACAGACTGGGTGAGTACGCATGACTGGGCCTTTCATCAACAGGTTTCGAGGCGCGAGGTTAGCATGACTTGCTCGGCAGATCGTTTGTCGTCGTGCCCCGGTCTTTGATCGAGAGTTGTTCAGCACGCGCGCAATACTTCGCGCGCGTACTCAAAGGGGGTGGTCAAACGAC
>Ga0207675_100005565_pt1 | contig 12057 bp, 10 predicted proteins | sample KBSSwiS42_FD_184305 | JGI IMG/M metagenome (GOLD analysis project Ga0207675, IMG submission 184305) | Switchgrass rhizosphere microbial communities from Kellogg Biological Station, Michigan, USA - KBS Switchgrass S4-2 (SPAdes) (version 2) | ecosystem: Host-associated > Plants > Roots >...
GTTGCGCGATGGCGCGCCGAACGATCACACGGATGCCGCGCACGACGCCGCGGTCATCGAGCGCTTGATCGATCTCGACAAGCGCGCGCAACCGATCGCAACGAAGTTCGCCGACGACTTCGACGGTCCGGAGCTCGACACGGATGTCTGGCTGCCCCACTACCTGCCGATGTGGAGATCGCGCGAGGCGACCCGGGCGTCGTACCGCATCGAGGACTCCTGCCTCGTCCTGGACATCCCCGCCGACCACGGCATCTGGCTCCCGGAGGACCACTCCCCTCCGCTGCGGCTCTCCGGCGTGCAGAGCGGCAACCGGTCCGGTCCCGTGGGCAGCACGATCGGGCAGCAGGCGGTGTACGACGGCCAGCTGGTCCGCGAGGAGCAGCCCGACTTCGCCGGCCACCTCCAGGACCACGGACATCTCGAGGTCCGCTGCCGGATGACCGTCTCTGCGCGCTCTGCTGACGCTGCGTCGAACTGCCGGTGGCCGACCTGATCAGGGCGTCGGATAGCGCCCGCCACCACGTACTTCACCCGTCGCGCGCAGAAAAAGCGCGGCCGGTCCGACCAGGCGGCCCATGGTTTCGAAGCTCGCTACTTGTTCGACTTCACCAGCTCCATCGTGCCGCTCTTGGTGACAGCGATCTCCGAGAAGACGAAGTCGGGCGACGGCGCCGGGATGGCCACGCCGTTGAAGCTGAACGCGAACGAGCTGATGACGCCGTCGACGGACTTGTTGTTGGTGTGGATGCTCTGGACGATCGGTCCCGTCGGCGTGTTCGTGGTGAAACGGAAGTGCTGGTTGCTCTGCGTGACGGGTCCGCTGCCGGTCATCGTGATGTTCATGACCACCGTGCCGACCGGCGTGTTGTTGAAGTCGGCGAGCGCCACCGTGCCCTGAAAGTGCGCGGCCTTCAGGACGTCCTGGGTGAACCCGCCCGGCAGGGTGCCGATCCCGAACACGACCTCTCCCGTGCACGGGTTCTGCTGGAAGATCTGCACGACCGCGGAGTTGCTGCGCACGTCGCCGTTCGACGTCGACTTGTTGGTGAACTCGAAACCGTTCAGCGTCACGTTCGTGGACAGCACGGCGCCGTCGAAGCAGTCCAGCGGTGACGAGCTGCTGAAGGACAGGAACGACGTGTCGTCGTGAAAGACGATGTGCTCGAGCACCTTCGCGTGCGCGGCGCCGCCGGCGGCGACGAGACCTGCGATCAAACCGAGAACGGCGACTGACTTGGACGTGGTCATGGGGGATCCTCCGATGAGATTTCTTCCGCGCGGCGTACCGTGCCCGCGAACGTCCGGTGCGTCAATCAGGGGTGCGGTGACATTCGCGCGGTCACGACAGGTGACGGCGTTCGCGCGCCGCGGCGGCGACGACGTCGTGTACGAAGCGAGCCCACAGCTCGACCTGCCGATCGGCTGAGCTGCGCGGTCGCGAATTTCCCGAAACGATCGCCGCCCGCAAGGCCCTTCACCGATCTTGTTTTCTCGACGGCGGGCTCCACGTTGGCCGCGATCAATTCTGATCGGGAGACCGACATGTCCGACCCCTACGACCGACCGATGTTCGAAGAGATTATCCTTCCGAGGCGAACGCCCACCCGGCTGAACGCGATGGGATCGTTCAAGCTGGCCCGCCGCGCCGGCGACATTCGTGACGGGAGCGCACCGCAAACGCCAGCCCCCAAGGTGATGATCGGACCGCAAGCGTTTCCTCGCTGCGACATCACCGAAGGAAAGCCGGGAATTCCGCTGACCCTGACCCTGACCATCGTGGGCGCGGAGAACGGCCTCGCGCCCATCGAGGGCGCAAACGTCGAGATCTGGCACTGCGACGCGGACGGCGTCTTCTCGGATTACGCGAGCAAGCCCGACCCGGACGCCGCGACGACGACGTACCTGCGCGGCACGCAGACCACCACGCGCGTTGGCCAGGTGACGTTCACGACCATCTACCCCGGCTGGTCGGGCGACCGCGCCACGCACATGTTCGTGCGGATCTACGACGGCATGACGCCGCGGAAGACGCTGCAGCTCGGCTTTCCCGACGCGATCAACGCCACCGTCTACGCCGACGTCCATCGCTACGTGAGAGGACAGAGCCCGATCACCAGCGACGCCGATCCCGTGTTCGGCGACGCGCCCGAGAGCGGCGCCTACGGCGGCCGCCGCGAATTCCAGATCGTCGCGGTCGCGGGCGACAACGCGGTCGGCTACGTCGCGACCGCGCGCATCGCCGTCCGCATGTGAAGCCAGCGCCGGAGGCGCCGCCGCCGCCCGAGCGGGATCCAAATGTCGTGGTGCGCGACCACGCGCATCGGGCGGCGCGCCGAACCACGCGAAAAAATGTGGCCGCGCAGCGGCATACCCGTTGCAAACTCGACGTGCGGAGACGCATGTCCACGACGCCTTCCAGCCGTTTCGCCGGCGCCGCGCTGGTCCTCGCGGGGATGCTCGCCGCCGCGGCGCTGCCGGCGAGCTGCTCCCGGAAGCCGGTGACGGACCGTGGCGCGGGCGGCGGCGGCGGCCTCGTCATCGACGGCGGGGGCGGTAGCGGCGGCGGCGGTGCCATCGACGGCGGTCCCATCATCACGGACCCGCCCGACGCACTGCCGGACGTCGTCCCGGATCTACTTTCCGACCTGGGCCTTCCGTTCAGCGGCCTGCGGTCGTACACGGTCACGGCAGCCCTGCAGCGGCAGGGCGGCTCCCCCACGATCCCTCCCCCGGATTCGCACACGTTCACGCTGGTGCTGGATGCGGATCGCCGCGTCTGGATCGCGGGTGTCGCGGCGGAAGGGAAGTCCGGATTCTTCGAGCCGACAAGCGCGGGCACACTGCACATCACTGGACCAGCGAGCTTCCGCCTGGCCGGCTGCCCCGGCTCGTCGGTGCTTTACAACGAACTGACGATCACGATCGACGCGAGCAATCGGATGACCGGCACGGGCCGGGGACGTGTGACCGTCGTGAGCGGCGACATCGCTGCCGGCTCCGACGCGACGATAACGTTGACGGGCACGACGGACGTGCAGTCGCCGGCGCTGGCGCTGGCGGGCGACGCCGCCGATCCGTTCGCGTCCTTCGCCGTCACGGCGTCGGAGCCCCTGCAGCCGGCGGCGACCGCTGTGCTGCGCGCGACCGACGGGGAAACGATCGCGCTGTCACCCGGCGGGGAGGCGGGCACCTTCGTCACGCTGTTTCAGAAGCCGGCGCAGGTCCTGCGCTTCGCCACGCAATACCAGATCCTCCCCGACGGAATCACTGACTTCGCTGGCAACCCGGCGACCGCATCCGCCTTGACGTTCACGACCCGGCCGCAGCCGCCGCTGTCTCCCGAGGACGGGTTCGAATCGGTGACCGGTACGACGTTCGGCGGCGCCCAGGTGCTATCGAGCGCGAGCGCGCCGACGATCGCGGGCGGGAAGAGCCTTTACATCGCGGCCAGCACCTCGACGCAGCCGGTGCTGGCGGTCCGTCTGGCGCTGGCCGCCGGGGACACCGTCGTCCGCTTCAGTTACCGCACGGTGAGACCGAGCCCGACGTCCTTCGGGTTCGTCTCGTCGTGGCTCGTGGGCAGCGTGGGCGGAGAGTTCGCCGTGGCGCGCCAGCCGACCGACGACGGCGCGACGACCAGCGCGACGATCGACGGTGCATCCGTCACGCTCGGCCCGATCATGACGGCGTCGTTTCCGCTGCCCGCCGGCGCCGCGAACGAGGTGGTGCTCCAGCGTACCCCACCGGCCGCCCCGAACGTCGGCTGCGGCCTGCCGCGCCCCATCTCCTGGGACGGCATCATCATCGACGACCTGCGCGTCGAGTGATCCCGTCGGTGTTTCCCCTGGTTGCGGCGGGGGTTCGGCGCGACTAGGTTCGCGGCCATGGCAACCATCGGGCTCATCGGCGCCGGACACATTGGAAGTCAGCTCGCGCGGCTCGCGGTCAAGAACGGCCACGACGTCGTGGTCAGCAACGCGCGCGGGCCGGATACGCTCGCCGGGCTGATCAAGGAGCTGGGGCCGCGCGCGCGGGCCGGAACGCCGGCCGAGGCGGCAGCGGCAGGAGACATCGTGGTGGTGACGATCCCGCTCAAGAACTACCGGACGGTTCCCGTGGCGCCGCTGGCGGGCAAGATCGTCATCGACACGAACAACTACTACCCGCAGCGCGACGGGCACATCGCCGAGCTGGACAGCGAGACGACGACGACCGCGGAGCTGCTGCAGGCGCACCTGCCGCAGTCGAAGGTGGTCAAGGCGTTCAACCACATCTACGCGGCGTCGCTCACCACGGAGGGGCAGCCGCCCGGAACGAAGAATCGTCGCGCGCTGGTGATCGCGGGCGACGATCCCGACGCCAGGGCGACGGTCGCGCGGCTCATCGACCAGTTCGGGTTCGACGTCGTCGACGCCGGAGCGTTGAAGGAAGGCTGGCGGATCCAGCGCGACACACCCGGATATGGCCCACGGCGCAACGCGGAAGAGCTGCGGCGGGACCTGGCGGCGGCCAGGCGTTACGCCGACAGGTAGCCGGCGCGTGCGTCGCGCTCCGGTTTGAGCGGGCCCTCGGGTAAGCTGGAGGTGCGGTGCACCTTCTTTGTCCGGCTTGCCAGGCGTCGCTGCCCGCACCCGGCGCGATGTCGCCCGTCGTCGCGTGCCCGCGCTGCGCGCTGCAGGTGGACGTGACCGCGATCGGCACGGTGGCGGGGAAGCCGCGCTTCGTGCCGGAGATCGATCGCGCCGGCCAGACCGTCGGCGGCTTCCGCGTCGAGGCGCGGCTTGGCGCCGGCGGCATGGGCACGGTCTACCGCGGGGTGCCGGAGGCGGGCGGCCGGGCCGTCGCGCTGAAGTTTCTCTCGGACCCGCTGGGCGCCGACCCCGATCTGCGCGGGCGGTTCGCGCGCGAGGTGAAGGTGATGCGCGGCCTCTCCCATCCGGGCATCGTGCGCGTGCTCGCCGACGGCGAAGCCGACGGCATGCCGTGGTTTGCGATGGAGCTGCTCGCGGGCAGCGACCTGGGCGCCCGCATCAAGCGCGGGCGGCTGGATCCGACGGAGATCGCCGCGCTGTTTCCGCCGCTGCTCGATGCGCTCGCCCACGCGCATCAGGCCAACCTGGTGCACCGCGATCTCAAGCCGGCGAACGTGCTGCTGGATACCCGCGGCGCGCCGCACCTCGCCGACTTCGGAATCGCGCGGCCCGTCGGAGAGGCCGCGCTCACGCGCCTGACGGAGACGTCCGCCGTGCTCGGGACGCTGGCGTACATGGCGCCCGAGCAACGCACCGGCGGCGACGTGGACGCGCGCGCCGATCTGTTCTCGGTCGGCGTGATGCTGTACGAGGCGGTCACCGGGCGGGTGCCGCTGGGGGCGTTCCCGCCCGCGTCGCGCGCGGCGCGCGGGTTCTCGCGCGCGTTCGATCGGGTGATCGAACGATTGCTCGCGCCCGATCCGGACGGGCGCTTCGCGTCCGCGGAAGACGCAAAGCGGGCGTTGACGGCGGCGTTGCGCCCGCGGCGCCGCCTGGCCGTGAGCGCCGCTGGCGGCGCCCTGCTGGCCAGCGGCCTGGCGATCGCGGTGTGGACGGCCGGTGGGCCGAAGGCGACGACGACCACGGCGCCCGGGCCGGCCGCGTCGCTGCCGGCGGCGCCGGTACCCGCGCCGGCACAGCCGCAGCCGCAAGCGCAGCCGCAGCCGGCGGGCGCGCAGGGCGTCGACGAGTACCAGCAGCCAGAGCGCGTGAAGGTCGCCGCCGCCAGCGAACGGCCGCCGGCGGAGCGCGAGCCGCCCTCGCCGGCGACCCGCAACGCGCCCAGGGCGCGCCGCCACGGCTGGGTGTTCCTGGGCAAGCACGACGCGGCGGCGCGGTCGTGGTTCAAGACCTACTTCAACGTCGGTCAGAAATCGCCCGAGGACTTCAAGCCGGGCCAGACCGTGCTGGTCGCCCTGGGCCGCTCGAACGTACGCGTCGGGATGCCCAACGAGCTCGGCCTTTTCTACGACGTCGTCGACGTCGTCCGCGAAGGCACCGCGGTCACCGTCGACGCCGTGGCGCGCTGGGCGAACACGTCGTACGTCTGGGCGAAGGTTCACTACGAGACCGCGCCGCGCTAGTCGCTCCGCGCCGCAGGCGCGGTGTGCGACTATGTTTTTTCTGGTAGCCGCGATCCCGCGCTTCGCGCGGGGGCGGCTAGTCGCGGACGTCGGCCTAGCGAATCGTCACATCAACGAGGTGCAGGTAGGTCACGCGCGGGACGCGGAGGCGGACGTAGGCCGCGGGCGTGGGCGGAAGCTTCAGCGTCCAGGTGGAGAACTCGGTCGTCTGGCGCCCCACTTCCTTCCAGTGCGCGCGATCTGCGCTGACCTCCGCGACGAGGGGGATGGCTCGCTCCTCGCAGCACTGGCTGCGGTTCTTGACGTCGATCCGATGGATCTTTTTCGTTCCTCCCAGGTCGAATTCGACCCACGGGCTGTTCTCCTCGCGAGTGTGGAACATGACGTCGCTGCAGCCTTCATCGCCTTTCACACATTCCGGCAGCAACGAGCTGACCTTGAATGGTTTGCGCTTGGCGAGGTCGGGGCCCCGCACAATCGCGCGGATCGCGAGCGCGATGGTCAGCACCGCGACCACGGCGGCGGCCAGTCGCAACCAGCGCTGGATCAAGATACGGCCGACCCGCCGTACGGGCGCCTCGACCTCGCCGTACAAGTTGTCGGCGAACGCGCGAACGCGCGCCACCTGATCGTCGGTTGCGTCGAGCGCCGCTATCGGCCCCGTATCGAGGAGCAGTACCCGAAGCGCCTCGAGCTCGTCCGCGCCACCGGCCGCGCGCAGTAGCCTGTCGCCCGGCGTCTGTTGCCAGAGCGCCGCCAGATCCGGGGCGATCGAAGGGTCCCCGCGGTGCTCCGCGACCAGCGCCCAGTAAACGATGTCGCGATAGAGGGTCAGGAGCACGGCGGGCCGCCGTCCGGCCGGGAACTCCTCGAGCGGTTCGGCCACCTGGCGTGCGATCTCGCGCATCAAACGCACCTGCTCGAACGCGTGTCCCGCCGGTTCATCGGGGCGCGGCAGGTGCGCGCGCGCCGCCCGCAGCACCTGCGTGCGCAAGAACCACTCGCCGAGCCGCTCCGCGAGCGCGTGAGATGTTCCGTCCGCCACGGCCGTAGAAATATCACAAGCTGGGGGCGTCAGCGGGCCTTGCAGGCAGGGAGGTCGCGGCGCGCATAGAGCGTCAGCGAACGGCCCTTGCGATCGTTCGTCACCTCGACCATGCAGTAGCGCTCGCTGACGAAGCTGGCGTACATCGGCACGTCGACCATACGCGTGCCCCCGGCATCCATCGAGTGATCGACGATCACCTTCGGCGGCTTCTTTTTCAGATCGGAGAGCAGCCGCTCGCGCGCGCCGGTGGGCACCCGCGACAGGTCCACGTTCCAGAACGGGGGCGCCATGCCCATGATCAGCGTGGTGTGCGTGTACATGGACGCGCACCGGCGCTGGCAGGTGATGTAGAGATCGCCGGCGACGCCCCAGATGAAGATCTCCTCGCGCCCCGCGCCGGCGATGCGGTCGATCGCCGCGCAAGCCGGATCGGGACGCGGGCTGCGCATGCCACCGTTCCGATAGTCGCGCGCGAGCTGGTTGATGCGGACGACGGCCGAGATGGTCAGCAGGGTGCCGACGATCAGCACGACCGCCGTCTGCCCCAGGCGCGGCGACGGCGCACCACGAACCGCGATCCGTTCGATCAAGACGCCGAGGATCAACCCGAGGAACGCCCACACCGGCACGAAGTAGTGCGGCCAGATTCGCAGCGGCAGGGCCGCCGCCAGCATCAGCACGACGCCGGTCAGGCCAACCGCGGTCTCGAATCCCGCCGAACCGAACCCGAGCAGTACGCCCTTGAGCGAAAACTGGGTCACGCGGCTGAGCGAAGCGCCGATCGCGATGATGAGGGCGAGCGAGGCGCCGAGGATCGCCCAGGGATCGCCGATGAACCAGTCGGCGACCATGGACGCGATGCGGCCCTGGTAGGGCGCCATGTAGCTCTTCGAGCCGACCCCGACTGACCAGTAAAAGAACGTCCCCAGCTCGCCGGCGAGCGCGTAGCGCAGCAGCACCAGCACGACCAGGCCGAGGCCGCCGGCGGCGAACGGCAGCGCCCACGACTTCAGCATCGGCCGCCAGCGGGGCCGTCCGTCGGGCGCCGCCCGCGCCTCCGCGATGCTCGCGTGCGCGAGCACCCACCAGAGCATCGGCAGCGAGCAGAACGCGATCGTTTGCTTCGTCAGTCCCGCCACCGCGACCAGCGCGCCGCCCGCCGCCAGGAAGATCGTGCGGCTCCTCGGGGTGCGCGCGCGGTAGAGCCCGTACGCGGTCAGAAAAAGCGCGGTCGTCAGATACGCGATCGCAACCGGCTCCGCGTGGACGCCGATGCCGCCGCCGGGCGCGTAGTAGGTGGCGACGACGAACACGTAGACGGCCCCCGCGACGGCGCCGGCCAGCGGCCAGCGGGCCGCCCACCCTGCGAAGAAGCAGCTGACGACGACGGCCGCGCAAGAGAGCAGGCCGAGCAGACGGGTTCCGGTCCACTGAAACCGCCCGCTCAGCAGGTGAACGATGGCCTGCGACCAGTAGAGGAACGGCCCGCGGATGCTGACCGCGTCGACGTAGGGCAGCCCCTTGCCGTCGATGATCCGTTCGACGCCGGCGGCTTCGTAGCCCTCGTCGTACCCGACCTGAACCGAGGGCCCGATGAACTGCGCGAAGATCGTCACGCCGAGCACCAGCGACAGCAGCGCGAGCACCGCCGGCAAGATGTCGGTCCGGGTGAACCGGCGGGCGCCTTCTCGTGCCAAGGAATCGGAGCGTGCCATTGCAGGCCTTGAAGTCAAGCCGCCGATGCGGCCCGTGCTAGCATCTCCGCATGAGCATCACGTTGGACACGCCCGTCGTCATCCTGGCGGGTGGCCTCGGTACTCGTCTGGCGAGCGAGACGGAGTATCGACCGAAGCCCCTGGTGAAGGTGGGCCATCAGCCCATTCTCTGGCACCTGATGAAGATCTACGCGCACCACGGGTTCAAGAACTTCATCATCTGCCTCGGCTACAAGGGCGAGATGATCCGCGAGTACTTCTATCACTACCGGCTCAACACCGGTGACGTCCTGCTGGAGACGGCGGCCGAGCGCTTCACGCCGCTGCGGAGCCACCAGGACGAAGTCGACTGGAAGATCATCCTGGCCGACACCGGCAAGAGCACGATGACCGGCGGCCGCATCAAGCGCATCAAGGACTACGTCGGCTCGGACGAATTCCTGGTCACCTACGGCGACGGACTGGCCGACATCGACATCGGGGCGGTCGTGAAGACCCACCGGGCTCACGGCCGCATCGGCACCGTCACCGGCGTGCATCCGACGTCGCGCTTCGGCGAGCTGCAGACCCAGGGAAACGTCGTCTCCAGCTTCCACGAGAAGCTGGAGACCGACGGCTGGATCAACGGCGGCTTCTTCGTCTTCAACCGGAAGATCTTCGATTACATCGACGGCGACGCGGCGATCCTCGAGCAGGCGCCCCTCCGGCGGCTGACCGCGGAGGGCCAGCTCGGCATCTACCATCACCCCGGCTTCTGGCAGTGCATGGACACCTCGCGCGAGGTCGAGCTCTTGAACGAGCTTTGGAACAGCGGCCGCCCCCCCTGGCGGATCTGGTCCTGATCGCCGGTCAGCTGGGTCAGGCGCGCGCCGACGTCTCGTCGAGGTAGGCGCGGTACCAGGCGATGGTCTCCGAGAGACCATGCTCGATCTCGAAGAGGGGACGCCAGCTGAGCAACCGGCGCGCCTTCTCCGCGGACAGGTACTGGTGGCGAATCTCGTGGAACGCCTCGTTCCGGATGTCCGGCTTGAGCGGGCTCTTCATGAGGCGGAGGATGCGTTCGACCAGATCGACGACGTTCATCTGGATCTCGTTCGAGAAGTTGAACGCCTCACCGAGGATCGCGCGGTCGCGCGCCATGCACTCGACGAGGTGGAGCATGGCGCGGGCGCCGTCCTTGACGAAGAAGTAGTCGCGGATGAACTGCCCGTCCGACCGGATGACGGGGGCCTCGTTCCGGACGATCGACCGGATCGTCCCCGGCACGATTCGATTCCAGTTGAGGTCGCCGCCGCCGTAAAGATTTCCGCACCGGGTGATGCAGACCGGAGACTTGAAGGTCTCGAAGTAGCTGCGCGCGATGAGGTCGGTGCACGACTTCGACACGTCGTAAGGGTGGCGGCCCTCCAGGCGCGCATCCTCCGTGTAGGGCAGCACCGGCTGGTCGCCGTAGGCCTTGTCCGACGAGGCGACGACGATCTCCGACACCAGCGGGCTGCGGCGGCAGGACTCGAGCAGGACCCAGGTGCCGCGGATGTTGGTCTCGAACGTCGATATTGGATTGCGGTTGGCGATGCCGACGATCGTCTGCGCGGCGAGGTGAAACACGCTGCGCACCTCGTACTCACCCAGCACGCGCTCGACGAGCGCCTGGTCCTCGACCGCGCCGCGCACGATGTCGATGCGCTGATCGACGCCGAGCCGCTTGAGGTTCGATCCGGTGATCTGATCGCGGACGATCGCCACGACCTTCGCGCCTGCGTCGACCAGGGCCTGGCAGAGCCACGACCCGAGCAGTCCCGTCGCGCCCGTCACCAGGACGCGCCTGTCGATCCACAGGTCGTTGCTCACGATGCCACCGACTCGGTTCGTGTCATGGTCTCCTCGGTAGACTTGCGGGTCTCGGCCTGCGCGCGCCACGCCTCGAGCCGATCACCGAACCGGTATCGCGCGACGTTCTCGAGGAACGACGCCGAGTATCGGAGCAGCTTGATCTTCGAGGCGCCGCCGGACCGCGCGTAGAAGTGAACAGGGACTTCGATGATCCGCATCTTCAACATTCGCGCCTTGATGATCGCTTCCGCGTCGAGGAACGAGTCCTTGCACTCGAGATCGAGCATGGCGAGATCGCGGCGGTGATAGATCTTGGGGCAACCGTTGACATCGACGCCGCCGCCGTGGAAGGCGCGCTCGAAGATGTTGTTCCAGGTGAAGCTGATGACCTTGCGGACCAGGCCGTCTTCGCGCTCGACCCGGCGCACCTTCACCAGCGTGCCGGGGCGCGTGGCGCGCGCGATCTTGATGGTCTCGACGACGTCCTCGGCCGAGACCTGCGCGTCCGCCCACATCTGGCAGATCAGCGCGCCGCGCGCCGCGCGCAGCCCGGTGATGACGCCGAGGCCGTAGCCCTCGTTCACGGGCACGTCGACCCGCCGCACCGGCTCGGTCTCGGCGAAGGCGTCGATCAGCTCGGGCGTGCGGTCCGCCGAGCCGTTGTTGACGAGGACGATCTCGTGGCGCAATCCGAGGCTGCGCAGCGCCTCGAACAGCGGCGGCATCGAGAGCGGCAGATCGCGTTCCTCGTTGTAACAAGGGATCACGATCGAAAGCTCGGGGTTGGAGGGAACGCTCATCGGCACGGCGATCACGGCGGTCACGGGGCCACGGTCAGGCGCGGGCGGACCGCGCCCGGCCGCAGCGATGCGAAGAACTCGTCGAACACGCCTGTCACGTAGCTCTTCATCGCGGGCGTGATGCCCGGATACACACCCAGCCAGAAGGTGTTGGTCATGACCCGATCCGTTTGCTCCAGCGTTCCCGACACCCGGTGGGCGCAACCGGCAAACGCCGGCTGCCGCACCAGGTTGCCCGCGAACAGCATGCGAGTCGCGACCTTGTGTGACTCGAGGAAGTCGACGATCTCCCGGCGCTCGAACGGGGCGCCGTCGCGAACGGTGATCGGAAAGCCGAACCAGCTCGGATCGGAGCGTGGCGTTGCCTCCGGGAGGATCAGGAACTCTTCGTAGCGGGCGAACGCCTGGCGAAAGTGCTTCCAGTTCTCCCGGCGCGCGGCGCCAAAACCCGGCAGCTTCTCGAGCTGCGCGCAGCCCACGGCCGCCTGCATGTCCGTCATCTTCAGGTTGAAGCCGAGATGACTGTAGATGTACTTGTGGTCG
>Ga0207675_100005566_pt1 | contig 12057 bp, 11 predicted proteins | sample KBSSwiS42_FD_184305 | JGI IMG/M metagenome (GOLD analysis project Ga0207675, IMG submission 184305) | Switchgrass rhizosphere microbial communities from Kellogg Biological Station, Michigan, USA - KBS Switchgrass S4-2 (SPAdes) (version 2) | ecosystem: Host-associated > Plants > Roots >...
AGCGGCGCGTCAGCGCCGAGGATCAGAGCGCGTCGACCTCGAACACGCCGGCGGAGGTCTGGCTGTGGAAACTGGCGATGCCGCGCCGCGTGCAGCGGGCGACTTCGTGTTCCAGGTGCCGGAATTCGAGCGAGCCCGGCCGGAAGGCATAGAAACCGCCGATCGAGGTCTTGAGCGTACCGTCGGCGCCGCTGACCGTGGACTCTCCCGCGCCGGCCATCAGGATCGCCTCGATCGCGGCACCCGGCTCGAGCTCGATCCGCCAGTCGACCGCGCGGTGCGAGGACAGCACCAGCACGATCGGCCGGCTACCCGCCGCGACACACACACGCATCACGCTCACCTCGGCAGCATCCATGGACGGCGTCGCCAACGCCTCGAAGACACGCGCCGCTTCCCGCGGACCGTCCGCGACACGCACCAGCTCGCTGGGCCCGGAGATCACGCTCAGGATGTTTTCTTCGGACAGCGGTTCAGCCGCGGACTCGCGCGCCGCCTTCACGGCCGCCGGCTCGCGCGCGCGTGTGTCCCGGCGCCGTAGATAGGCCGCGAATTCCAGGGGTCCGAAACTCATGTCATTGGCTCTCTGTCACCATGCGCCCGATTCTGCCACCTGGAACGTGCGGCGACGCCCTTAAGGGCCACGATTGCGTTAACTAGCTAGTGCGCGGGCCGTTCTCCGGATCCGAGTAGTTGGATCAGGACCTCGGGCTCGATGGGCTTGGTCAGATGATGATCGAAACCCGCCGCCCGCGAGCGCGCCTTGTCGGCATCCTGCGCCCAGCCGGTGATGGCTATGAGCAGAACCTCGTCGCCACCCGGATTCGCGCGGATCTGCCGGGCCACGTCATGGCCGTTGGTGCGTGGCATGCCGATGTCGAGCAGCACCACGTCCGGGCGCCGCGCGGCAAAGGCGTTCAGCGCCGCCGAACCGTCGTGCGCGAGCTCCACTTCGTGACCCTCGAGCCGCAGGATGATGGCCAGGCTCTCGGCCGCGTCACGGTTGTCGTCTGCCAGCAGGATGCGCCGGTGGGTCGCATGCCCGTTGAGGGGGGCGCGCGGCACGGCGACCGCCGGCGCGGCCTGTGACGCCCCCGGCAGCCGCACGGTGAAACGGCTGCCCTTGCCGGCACCGGCACTGGCGGCCTCGAGGTGCCCCCCGTGCAGATCGACGATACCGCGCGCCAGCGCGAGTCCGATCCCCAGGCCCCCGGCGGCATGTTCCTGCGCCGAGCGCAGCTGCGCGAACATGCCGAACACCTTCGGCAGGTCCTCGGGCGCGATGCCGATGCCGTTGTCTTCGACCGCGATCGTCAGGTCGCCCTTCTCATCGCGCGCGACCACGCGGATGACGCCCTGCGGATTGGTGTACTTGGCCGCGTTGGTCAGCAGGTTCGAGAGCACCTGTGCGAGGCGCAGCGGGTCGCCGAATACCTGCAGGTCGTCCGCAACGTCCACGATCAGTCGATGGTGGCGTTCGTCGATCAGCGGCCGCGCGGTTTCGATCGCGGCACTGATCACCGACTGCAGGTCGGTCTGCTGTTTGCGCAGCTGCAGCGTGCCGTGCGTGATGCGCGACACGTCCAGCAGATCGTCGAGCAGCAACGACATGTGCTGCACCTGCCGCTCGATGACATTGTGGGCCCAGCGTTTCTGCGCGTCGTTGGCCTGCTCGTTGCGGGCGATGGCCGCGGCCTGGCGGATCGGCGCCAGCGGATTGCGCAGCTCGTGCGCCAGCGTCGCGAGGAACTCATCCTTGCGCCGGTCGGCTTCGACCAGCTCGCGTTCCTGGGCCTTGCGCTGCGTGATGTCCGCGAGCCACACGGCGATGTCACCCTCGAGCGGCGACGCGATGATGTGGAACCAGGCGTGGTTGCCATCGGCCGCGGACTGGCGCTCGGTCTGCCGCACTTCGTTGCGCTCCAGGACTTCGACGTACATCTCCAGCCGTCCGGGTTCGTCCCAGGCGTGCGGCATCACCTCGCGCACCTTGCGCCCCAGGAATTCCTCGGGGCGGATGCGCATGAGATCCGCGGCCTTGGTGTTGATGTACTGGAAGCGGAAGTCGACCACTTTCCCGGACTCGTCGCGCACCGGCGACCAGATGAGGAACGGCACGGCGGAGGCTTCCAGCACCGACTGGAACCGCCGGTCGCGCTGGCGCACCAGTTCCTCGGCGCGTGCGCGTTCGATGAAAACCGACGCCTTGCGCGCGCAGATGTCGGCGATGCGCAATTCACGCTCACTGGGCCGGCGCGCTTTCGGCAGGTGCACGGTGAGCGCGCCCAGCACCTGTCCGTCACGGCCGAGAAGCGGCGTGGCATGGACGGCGTGGATGTCCTCGCCGGGTGTCATGTCGCGCAGCTGCGCGCAGCGAGGATCATGCGTCGCGTCTTCGATGATCACACGACGCTTTTCCGCGCAGGCCAGTCCCGCCGCACCCGCTCCGGCGGGCACTTCGCGCAACACTTCGAGAGTGCGCGGCATGAATCCCACGCCGGCGGCCAGCTGCAGCACGTTGCGCGCCGGATCGTAGATCGAGATCACGCCCTTGGCCGTGCCGTGGATGCGCGCGTAGGTGGTGAGAATCAGCCGCAACTGCTCCGGCAATTCGCGTATGGAGGCCAGCGTGGCCGACAGTTCGTGCAGCTCGTGCAGGTCCGAGAGCTCGCGCCGCGACAGCGCGCGGTAATAGTCGCCCACCAGGATGACCAGCACCGACACCACCGCGGATGAGATCAGGGCCACCTGCTCCGCGGAGTTGGGAATCATCAGGGTACCCGGCGCCTTCATCAGCGCCGAGTTCACCAGTCCCAGGATGGCCACCACGGCGCCGGGCCAGCGACCGGCAATGGTGGTCACCAGCACGATCGCGGGGATGAAGAAGATGAACGTCACGCGCGACTGCGTGGCCGGGAAGATCAGCCAGTGCAGCGCCGCGGCGAGCAGCCCGACGATCAGCGCAAAGCCGAGCCGGCGCGGCGCGGTTTTCTCTATCCACGGCCAGAGCCTGGAGAAGTGGAATTCGTCTCGCAGTCCCATGGGCCGAAGGTTACTCCCGGCGCGGGGCCTCAGGCCACCGGCGGCGGCTGTCCCGCGTGCCGCGGCAACGCCGCGTCGATCCAGGCCCATTCCGGTGCCTGTGCCGTCCAGATGGTCGCCCCCGGTGTGGTCAATGCGGTGTCGTCGAGTGCGCCATTGCGCACGATGACGAGGTGTGGGCGCGCCTCCGCTTCGCTGAACAGCTGCGTGCCGCATTTCGGGCAGAAGCGGCGATGCATCACGTTGCCGCTGTCGGCAACACTTCGATAGTCCGTGAGCTCACCCTCGACGGAAATGGCGTCACTCGGAAACACGACGTTGACCGTCGCGTTACCGGCCGCAAGGTACTGGCACAACCGGCACCAGCACAGACGCATGGCAATCGGTTTGGCCGTTATTCGAAATCGCACCTGCCCGCAGAGGCAGCCACCGGTGATCTCCATACAGCTGTTCACTCCCTCTATACTTGCGCGCATGAAATTCTACTCGTGGAACGTCAACGGCATCCGCGCCGTGGTCAAGAAGGGCACTTTCCAGAAATTCGTCGCCGCGCACAAACCGGACATCCTGTGCCTGCAGGAAACCAAGGCGGAAAAGGGCCAGGCGGAGATCGACCTGCCCGACTATTGCGAGTTCTGGAATTCGGCCGAGAAGAAAGGTTATTCGGGCACGGCCATTTTTTCGCGTGAAGAGCCCATCGAGGTCATCAACGGCTTCCCGGACAGCTTCGCGAAGAAGTTCAGCTTCGCGGACGAGCTCAAGCGCGACTCCTGGAACGAGGGCCGGGTCATCACGGCCGAATTCCCCCAGTTCTACGCCGTCACCGTCTACACGCCGAATGCCAAGGACGATCTGTCGCGCCTGAAGCTGCGCCACGAACATTGGGACCCGGCCTTTCTCGCCTACGTCAAACAACTCGAGAAGAAAAAGCCGGTGATCTTCTGTGGCGATCTCAACGTCGCGCACACCGAGCTGGACCTCGCGAATCCCAAGCCTAACAAAGGCAAGAAGGGCTTCACCGACGAGGAACGCGCAGGTTTCCAGAATTTCGTGGATGCCGGCTTCATCGACACTTTCCGCCTGTTCACCCAGGGCAACGGGCACTACTCGTGGTGGTCGCACTTCGCCAATGCCCGCGCTCGCAACGTGGGATGGAGAATCGACTACGTGCTGGTGTCGAAGGCGCTCGGCAAACACGTCAAGGAAGCGAAGATCCACGCCGACGTGCTGGGCTCCGATCACTGCCCGGTGAGTATCAGGCTCGACCTGTAGTCCCTGAAGCAGGACACGCGCCGCTCCGCACCCTACCTCTTCCGGGCGACTTGACGCCGGCGACGCGGCACTCCTATATTCACCCATATGGGTGAATATAAATCTGCCGCACTCGACGGGGTCTTCAACGCGCTGTGTGATCCGACGCGCCGCGCCATCCTGGCCCGACTCACGGACAGCGACGCGCGCGTCACCGACATCGCCGCGGATTTTCCGATTTCACTGAATTCGATTTCCAAGCACATCCGCATGCTGGAGCGCGCCGGGTTGCTGCGACGCTCGGTCGTCGGCCGGGATCACCTGCTGACGTTGAACGCCGCGCCCCTCGCCGCGGCCGCGGACTGGATCGAACACTATCGCCGCTTCTGGGAAGGCCGACTCGCCGCCCTGGACGCGTATGTCACGAAGAAGAGGAAACGCACATGAACGCTGCCATTGCTCCCGCCGCCGTGGTCGTCCGGCGCACCATCGCGGCATCGGCCGAGGACATCTTCGATGCGTGGCTCGACCCCGAGGCACTGGCCGCGTGGATGCGGCCAGGCACCATCAGGAGCACCGTCGCCCGGGTCGACGCGCGCGTCGGCGGGCGCTACGAGATCGTCATGCAGGGCGAGTCGGGCGCCTTGCCGCACCGGGGCGAGTACCGCGTCATCGACCGTCCGAAGCGGCTGGTATTCACCTGGCAGTCCAATCACACCGGGCCGAACGAGACGCTGGTCACCGTGGATTTCCGCAAGGTGGCCCAGGGCAACAAGGAGTGCACCGAGGTGGTGGTGACCCACGAACAACTGCCCGAGGCGGCGCGCGACGCCCATCGGCGCGGCTGGACCAGCGGACTCGAACATCTCGACGAGACCTGCCGCCAGGGCTTCGCCGGCAAACAAACTCGCAACTGAGGAATCGCCATGTCAAACATCCGGATCACGACATTCAAATGGGTGCCGCCATTCGCCCAGGGACTGGTACGCGACCTGCGCGTGCGCTGGGCACTCGAGGAAGCCGGCCTGCGCTACGAGGAAAAGCTGCTGACGCACGGTGAGAACAATTCGCCCGAGCACCGCGCCTTGCAGCCCTTTGGCCAGGTGCCGGTGTACCAGGAGGACGGCCTCACGTTGTTCGAATCGGGTTCGATCGTCATGCACATCGCCGAGCGTTGCCCCGCCCTGCTGCCCACCGATCCTGCGAAACGGGCACGGGCCCGCAGCTGGATGTTCGCGGCACTCAACTCGGTCGAGCAGCACGTGCAGAACCTGACCAGCATCGACCTGTTCTTCCCCAACGAAGAATGGGGCAAGCTGCGCCGCCCCGGGGCCGAGAAGATGGCCATTGGCCGGCTCGATGCGCTGGTCGCTGCACTCCAGGGCCGCGACTATCTCGAGCAGGAATTCACGGCCGGCGACCTGCTCATGGTGACCGTGCTGCGTATCCTGCGGCACACACGGTTGGTTGCGGAGCGCCCGGTGCTCGCGGCCTACCAGACACGCTGCGAGGCACGACCGGCCTTTCGACGCGCACTCGCCTCGCAACTCGGGAACTTCGAAAAATATGCGCCGGCGGCTTGAGGTCGTGGCGCGGTCGGGCGCGGTGCTGTGCCTGGCGACGGCAACTGCGTTCGCGCAATCCGCGGACGGCGCGACTCGTCATGCGGAGATGGCCGCCCTGGATCAATACCTGATGCCGCGCGCCGAGGAGATCCAGCTGGCGCGCAGCGCGGCGCCGCCGTCGATCTCGGACGCCGCGGCGGTCTGGATTCTCGGGCGCGACGGATACACGCAGGCCGCGCCCGGCGGCAATGGATTCTCCTGCCTGGTGGAGCGCTCCTGGTCGGCGGGTCTGGACGATCCGGACTTCTGGAATCCGAAGTTGCGCGCCCCGATCTGCTTCAACGCCGCGGCGGCGCGCTACTTCCTGCCCCTGCTGAATCTGCGCACCCGGGCCATATTCGAAAAACGTTCGAAGGACGCCCTGAAAGAGCGGGTGCGTCACGCCGTGGAGAAGGGCGAACTACCGGCGCTGGCCGAGGGTGCCATGTGCTTCATGATGTCCCGGAGCGGATATCTCGGCGATGAGTTTGGACACTGGCATCCGCACCTGATGTTCTTCGAGCCCAAAGCCGGTCCGGCCGACTGGGGCTCCAACCTGAACGGTTCGCCGGTGATCGCCTTCACCGATCCGCTCGATGGCGTCACGACCTTTCTCGTGCCCGTCCAGCACTGGTCGGATGGAACCGTGGACCCCGCGGCAGCGCACTGACGTCAAAAAGGCTTGCCGATGACGAAACGCCAGGCCGACAGTTCGCCCGCCAGCCGGTAGCCGAAACCCAGGCGCGGCAAGTCGAACAGCCACAGGTGATAACGCGGCCGCGTCGCGAACGTGAATCCGAACTCGGCCTGCAGGGGATGTTGCCGCGCGCCCGCCAGCGGCGCCGTCGGCGGATCGAGGATGGCGTCGAAGATGCCGTACACGCCGAGCTCGACGGTGCGTTCGCCATCCAGCCGCCAGCCGATCGAGCGGGTGATGTCGAAGCCCTGGCGAAGACGCGCGAACTGGTCGCCGGGCACCTGCGCACGATAGTCGACACCCGCCAGGGCGAGTTCGCTGCGCGCGAGCCTGTCCCAACCGTGAAAATCCGCGCGGTTTTCCACGCGCAGGCCCGCGCCATACAGCCAGCCGTCCACGCTGCTCGACGCGACGCTGAAGCCGGCGCGGGCATACGGAATGAAGTACCAGTCCCGGCCGAGCGCACGTTCGAATGACAGGCCGGGCACCACGCTGTAGCTGTCGACCCGGTCCGGCAGGCCGTGCGAAAGCACGTCCACGGTCTTGAAATCGAAGAAGCCCAGCGTCACCGGTAGTTCGAAGCGCACGCCAAAACGCTCCGCAGTCGCCTCGCGCAGATCCCGGTGGTACGTGAGCTGGTAGATCTGCAGGGTGCGCCCGTTGAAATCGTATATGCCGCTGCCGAGATCGGTCGCGAACACGTAGTTGATGGACTCACCCACCGCCTCGTCCTCGGCTCGTGCGGCGGCCGACTGGCCATGGGCGGTCAGCGACACCAGCAGGCACAAGACCCCGGCGGCGCCGGACTCGAGGAAAACGGATTTCAGCACGGGGCGAATCTTCGCCGATGCGCCGCCATCCGGATAGCGGTCAGTGGGGCGCGGCGCGATTCTTCGCCACGGTCTCCAGCAGCGCGACGAGATCGGGCTCACTGATGGGCTTGACCAGGTGATGATCGATTCCCGCTTCGCGCGCCTTGCGCTTGGCGTTCTCATCGCCCCAGCCGGTGACCACAGCCAGTGCGATGCGCGAGGTCATGGCGCGCAACGCGCGGGCCACGGCGTAGCCATTCATGACCGGCATGCCCAGGTCGAGCAGCACCAGCTCGGGCGCGAACTCCTGGGCCCTGGCGATTCCCGTCGGGCCGTCGTACGCAGTGCGCGTATTGTGGCCCAGCGACTGCACCAGCAGGCACAGGCTGTTGGCCGCGTCGATGTTGTCGTCGACGATCAGCACCCGCAGCGGCGCGACGCCCTGGTTCGCCGGACGGATCTTGGCGTCGGCGACTGCCTCGCCGGACGCCACGACCGGCGGCAGCCGCACGATGAATTCGCTGCCCTTGCCGAGACCGTCGCTCACCGCCTGTACACTGCCGCCGTGCAGCTCGACGATTCGCCGCACCAGCGCCAGGCCCACGCCCAGCCCGCCGAGCGCACTGCCGGAATTGGGATCGACCTGCATGAACAGGTCGAACACCCGGTCGATGGTATCGCGTTCGATGCCGCGGCCGTTGTCACGGACACGCAGCTCCAGGCGATTGTCGACGCGCTCCGCGGTAACCCGGATGTCGCCGCCATCGGGCGTGTACTTGGCGGCGTTGTTCAGGATGTTGACCAGCATCTGCACGAGGCGCATGGGGTCGCCGAAACATTCCAGTGGCTCCTCGGCGACGTGGACGTCCAGCCGGTGCGAGTGTGAATCGATGAGCGGGCGGCTGGTCTCCACGGCGCGCGCGACGATCTCGCGCAGATCGACGAAGCGCTTGTCGATGACCAACTGGCCGCGTGCCACCCGGTTCACGTCCAGCAACTCATCGACGATACGGGTCAGGTTCTGGCTCTGCCGGTCGATGGTGCCGCGCATCGACTCGATCAGCGGATCCTCGATCTTGTGCCGGGCCATGAGCGCCACGGCGTTGCGGATCGGCGCCAGCGGGTTGCGCAACTCGTGCGCCAGCATGGCGATGAATTCGTGCATGCGCTGCGCGGTGTCGGCCAGCGTCTCGGCGTGACGGCGCTGCGAGAGATCCTGGGTCACCATGTAGAAGGTGCGTTTGCGGCCCTCGACTTCCGGCAGCGAGGCGATCACGTTGTTGGCCCAGTACTGCGTGCCGTCGCTGCGCAGCCGCCAGGACTCGTCGGTCATGCGCCCGCGCTCGCGCGCCGCGGCGAGCTGACGCCAGGGCTTGTTCTCACGGATGTCCTCGGGCGGGTACAGGCGCGAGAAATGCCGCCCGATGATCTGCGCCCCGGTGTAACCGTTGATGCGCTGCGCGCCGCTGTTCCAGCTGGTGATCATGCCGTCTGCGTCGAGCGTCACGATGGCGTAGTCCACCACGCTCTCGACCAGCAGGCGAAACCGCTCCTCGCTCTCGCGCAGCGCAGCCTCGTGGTGCCGCCGCTCGGTGAGATCGCGCGTGATCTTCGAATAACCCACCAGCGTGCCGCGCTGGTCGCGGATCGCGGTGATGACCACGTTCGCCCAGAAGCGCGTGCCGTTCTTGCGCAGCCGCCAGCCCTCTTCCTGGAAGCGGCCCTCGCGCGCCGCGACGCTGAGCTCGCGCCGCGCCCGCTCCTGCTCGGTGCCATCCTGCAAGAGCACACGCGAGAAGTGCGTGCCGATCATCTCGGCGGCGTCATAACCGTGGATCTGCTGCGCGCCGGCGTTCCAGGTCGCCACGTGGCCGTCCGGGTCGAGCATGTAGATGGCGTAGTCGCGGACGCCCTCGACCAGGGCGCGGAAGCGCAATTCATTGAAGCGCAGCGTCTCCTCGTGGCGGCGGCGTTCGGTGAGATCGCGCGTGACCTTGGCGTAGCCGCTGAGCGTGCCGTCCGGCGCGTGCAGCGCGGTGATCACGACGTTCGCCCAGAACCTCGTGCCATCCTTGCGCACGCGCCAGCCTTCGTCCTCGAAGTGTCCTTCGTGCGCCGCGACCACCAGCTCGTGCGCCGGCAGACCGCGGTCGATGGCTTCCGGGGGATAGAACACCGAGAAGTGTTTGCCGATGATCTCCTCGGCCTTGTAACCCTTGATGGCCTCGGCGCCCGGATTCCAGCTGATGATGCGGCCCGTCGGATCGAGCATCAGCAGCGCATAGTCGCGCACCGTCTCGATGAAGACGCGAAATGCGACGTCATCCACCCCGCGCACCGGACTGCGCGAGTCTTGTAAGGCCGATGGATTCATGGAGTCCCAGGCGACCGCCCTGCGCGGTCGCGAACTACTCTACTTTCTTTTGCGGTGCCGCCCTGTAGGACGGCCCCCACAAGCGCGAAATCAGCGCCGCAACACCGGGGCGCCGAGCTTTCGTTCGAGCAGCAGGCCCACCAGCATGCCCGACAGTGCGGCGAGCAACGCGGCTTTCAGGATGGCTTTCATGTCCGCGATGGTAGGGCGCCGGCGTCGTCCCCTCTGTCCGGGTGCGACGCCGGCGCCTGTCGGCGCCATCCTATCTACTGGGGGTCTACTTGAGGGGCATGGCAAAGCGCAGGCTGCCGGCGCTGCCTTCGCGCAGGTCGGACTCCTGCCGCGAATATGACAGCCCGAGCGTGAAACCGCCCGATGCCTGCCACTGCAATCCCGCCTCGCCGATCACGTGGCTGCTGTCGAGGTCGGAGCCGATGTGCATCGGCGCGATGTCCTGCGGCGCGCCGCTGAGACCGGCTTCCACCTCGGTGCTGGTACCCGACAGATACTGCAGGTAACCCAGCCGCGCGAAGGTGCGCAGCGTGGCGCCGCTGCCGAAGGCGGTTTCGTAACGCAGGCCGAGCGCCGGCTCCAGCCAGAGGTTGGTCTCGTGACCACCGTAGATCACCGTGCCCTGCGCACCCGCACCGTGCTCCTGCATCGAGTCGCGCCACAACACCGACGTGCCCAGGTTGAGACTGGGCTGGAAGGTGAAGCCGTTGCTCGCCAGGCTCCAGGTGTAGTCGAGCACGCTGCTCAGGAACCAGACGTCCTGGTCACCCTGGGCAGTGACCACGTCGGTCACGCCCAGCGCGCGCGACACATCCTGCTTGCTGTCGCCGAAGCTCAGCGTGGCGCCGAACGATCCGGCGCGGTAGTCGCGGCGCGCGTTGGCGCCGAACTGCACGAACTTGCTCTCGACGCGCCACAATCCGTCGTAGCCCTCGCCGCGATGATCCTCGATGTCGAAGGCGCCACCGAAGGTCCAGCCACCGTCGCCGGGCATCTGCAGGCCCGCCGACACGCTGAAGCTCTCGTCCTCGGCGGCCGGGAAGCCCGCGCGCGAATCGCGCGAGGACGGATTGTTGTCGTAGCGGGCCCAGACACAGCCGCTGTCGTCGCCGACGGTGTCGCCGGTGACCGTGGTGCCGCAGTTCTGCAGGTTGCGCGCGAAGCGCTGCACGCCATTGAGCGCCAGCGCCTGCTGCTCGGCGTAGAACTCCGCACCCAGTTGCGTGAGTATCGCGGCGTAGGCGTCGAGATCGGTCTCGAGCACCGCGCGCGTCACGGTATCGCCGAGTCCGCCCGGGCCGCCGAAGGTCTGCATGCGATTGAAGTAACGACCCACCTCGAGGCGATTTCCCTCGAGCCCGTCGGCCGCGAAATCCACCGTGTATTCGACGCCGAAGACATTGGGGTTCTGCTGGCGTACGCCGTAGTTCGACACCACCACCGAAGGTTGCGCATGCAGCGCGACACCGGTGTTGGTGACGCCCCCGAGCGCGATGAACAGCGGCTGGAACTGGTAGCCCGGGCGGATGAACTGCGTGTTCAGCAAGCCGACGTTGATGTCGCCGCCGACGCGCACCGTTCCCGACGCGGTCACCCGGTCGCTCGCCGTCTCACCCACGCGGAAGTCGACTTCCATGTCGGAGGCACCGGTCGCGGACTGCTCATAACTTCCCGAGAGCCGCGTGTGCACCGCCAGGTCCGGACCGCCGGGAGACAACAGGCCGTTGTTGACGAGCACGTTGGCCGGATCGCCGAGGTTGAAGGTCGTGCCCGAATACAGCACTGCCCCGGCATTGTTGGCGAAACCATTCGCGCCGCTGCCGAGGTCGAGATTGCCCATGAAGGCGCCGTAGTTGTCGAAGAAGTCGCCACCGGCGCCGCCACGGAATGCCATGCCCTCGGGACCCGAGAGCGTGCGCACCGTGCCGTGATTGGTGAAGCGGTTGGCCGCACCGCCGTCGAAATACACGGCCGTGCCGCCGGCGCCCCCGACGAGCTGCTTGTCCTGCGCCAGCGTCACCGTGATGTTGCCACCGAGACTGTTCGCGCCCGTACTCTGCGCGAACAGCGCCGTCGAGTCGTCGCCGAGCGCGAGCACGTCACCGTTGAAGACGAGGTCGATCGTGCCGGCGCCACCCCCGCCGCCCGCGCTGCCGGCGAACCCGCTGCCGATGAGCGCCCCGTCGACGAATCCTCCGCCGCCGCCCACGCTCTGCGCGAACACGCCGAAGGATTGCTCACCCTGGGTGGCGATCACGCCGTTCT
>Ga0207675_100005569_pt1 | contig 12054 bp, 8 predicted proteins | sample KBSSwiS42_FD_184305 | JGI IMG/M metagenome (GOLD analysis project Ga0207675, IMG submission 184305) | Switchgrass rhizosphere microbial communities from Kellogg Biological Station, Michigan, USA - KBS Switchgrass S4-2 (SPAdes) (version 2) | ecosystem: Host-associated > Plants > Roots >...
CGGAGTTACGACCATTCTTGCCAAACGCATCATCCCCTGCCTCGACGTCCGCGACGGCCAGGTCGTAAAGGGCATTCGCTTCCGCGATCACCAGATCGTGGGCGACATCCTGGTGCTCGCCGAGCGCTATCGCAATGAGGGCGCCGACGAGGTCGTGTTCTACGACATCACCGCGAGCCCCGAGGGTCGAAGCGTCGACCGCAACTGGGTCAGCCGTGTCGCCGGGATACTCGACATCCCGTTCTGCGTGGCCGGCGGAATCCGCTCCGTCGAAGACGCGGAGGCCGTGCTCAACGCCGGCGCGGAGAAAATCTCCATCAATTCGCCCGCGATCACGAATCCCGTGCTGATCGAAGAGCTCGCGTCGCGCTTCGGCTCGCAGTGCGTGGTGATCGGCATCGACAGCGCCAACCTCAAGGAGGGTTACCGCGTGTTCCAGTACACCGGCGATCCGAACCGCTCGCGCAACACCGGGCGCGACACGCTGGAATGGGTGCGCGAGGTGCAGGACCGCGGCGCGGGCGAGATCGTGCTCAATTGCATGACCAGCGACGGCGTGCGGCGGGGCTACGACGTTGCGCAGCTCAAGGCTGTCCGCGACATCTGCCACGTTCCCCTGGTGGCGTCCGGCGGCGCCGGCGCCGCGGAACATTTTGTTTCAGTATTCGAGAAGGCCGGGGTCGACGCGGCGCTGGCGGCCAGCGTGTTCCACTCGGGCAGCATCGCCATCCCCGATCTCAAGACCACGCTCGCCGCTTCCGGCATCGAGGTGCGATTGTGACCAGAGACCTGCCGCTCGATCCATCGAATGTGGATTTCGCGCGAATAGATTTCGGCAAGGGCGGCGGGCTGGTGCCCGCCATCGTGCAGGATGTCGACAACGGCGCCGTGCTGATGTTGGGCTACATGAACCGCGAGGCGCTGGAGCAGACGCTGGTGCGCAAACGTGCGGTGTTCTACAGCCGCAGCAAGCAGCGCCTGTGGGAAAAAGGCGAGACGACCGACCACACGCTCGACGTCGTCGCGGTGGCCCTCGACTGCGACGCCGACACGCTGCTGATTTCCGCCCGGCCACGCGGCCCCGCCTGCCACAACGGCACCCTCACCTGCTTCGGTGATGAGCCCCGCAGCGGCACCGAATCGATTGCATTTCTCGCGAAGCTCGAAGCCGTGATCGCAGAGCGCGCCGCGGATAAACCGGAAGCGAGCTACACGGCGCGCCTGCTCGAGAAAGGCATCGCGCGGGTCGCACAGAAGGTCGGCGAAGAAGGCGTGGAACTGGCGCTCGCCGGCGTCGGCGAAGCCGATGACAAGGTCGTCGGCGAATCCGCGGACCTGCTGTTCCATCTGCTGGTGCTGCTGCGTGCGCGCGGCCTGACGCTGCAGCAGGTGGTGCGCGAGCTGGAAGGCCGTCACAGGAAGTGAGGCGTTGAAGCGCTGGGAGCGCCGGAACTTTACTGCGTTCTGCCTATCTACGAGGTCGAGCGCGAATTGATCCGCCGCGCTGGAGTGCCGCATGCGCAAGTCGAACCTGGTGCTTGGCAGTATTTCCCTGGCGACCGTCGCGCTCTCAGCCTGGCTCTGGCTGCAGCTGCAGGACGCGCGGGCAAACAACGTCACCCCGCAGTCGCGCGTCGCCACCACCCAGTGCCGCGATGAACCCGCCGCGGCGCCCGCCGTGGCCGCCGCTCCGCAGCACGACATGCAGGCGGTTCCCATCAAACAGGCGCAGCTCGGGCCGCCGCCGGCTATTCCCATGGGACGGTTCCCGGGCGAATTCCAGGAACGGCTGCTGAAAAACCCCGACTACCGCAAGGCATTGAAAAACCAGCAACGGAGCATCGTCGAAACTGAATACCGCGATCTGCCGGAGTTTCTGGGTCTGACACCCGGGCAGGCGGATCGACTGTTCGACCTGCTGGCGACCCAAGGCGAGCGGATCCTGGAGGCACAATGGCAGCGGCCGACGCCCGAGCGCTCACGCCAGGCGGCCTTCGAGGAAGCGCGCGCGAAGAACGAGGCGGAGCTCGCCGAATTCCTGGGCCCTTCGAACACGATCCAGCTGAAGGAGTTTCGCGCGACCATGGAGAGCCGGGTCGAAGTCGATTCGGTGCGCAACGAGCTCGCCCGAGGCCCGGAGCCGCTGCGCGAAGAGCAGGTCGGACCGATGGTCGCGGCCGTCAACGTGGAGCTGCAGCGTCTGAACCAGGACATTCAGCAGGCCAGCCAGGAAGCGGGGATCAAGGGATCCGCAACCCTGCCTTCCGGTTTCGATCCGGCGCTGGACGCGAAGAAAACCGAGCTGACGATAGCCGCCAACCAGCGCATCCTCGACGCGTCGAAAGGCATTCTCACCAGTGGCCAACTCGCCGGGCTCGCCGACCTCTATCGCCGGCAGCGCCAGCAGATGCTGGCGGCGGACGAGGTCAGCCGGTTGCGCAGCGAAGGGCGGCCGCTGATTCCACCGCCCAGCCCGAACTAGATCAGCACTTCCTCGGCCGGCGCGCGCAAGTTGTAGTTGGACGACATGGCGCGCCCGTAGGCGCCCGCGGTCGCGATCAGCAACACGTCGCCCGACTGGCACTCCGGCAGCAGCCGGTCGTGTCCGAGGAAATCCGAGCTTTCGCAAATGGGCCCCACCACGTTCACGGCCACGTTGGCCGGCTCGCCGTAGCGCGTGAGATTCACGATGTCATGGTGTGCGCCGTACAGCGCCGGCCGGATCAGCGAGTTCATGCCCGTGGCCACGCCCACGTAGCGAATGCCGCTCTTGACCTTGGTCTGCGTCACGCGCGCCAGCAACACGCCGGCGTTGGCGACGAAATAACGGCCCGGCTCGAGCCACAGCTCGATGCCCGGCAGTGCACCCTTCACCTTGCCCAGCGCTTCATCGAGACGCGCGAGGTCGAGCTCGCGGCCTTCCAGCCGGTCCGGCACGCCGAGACCGCCACCGACATCGATGTGCTTCACATCGGGGAATCGCTTCACGAGGCCCGCCAGCACCGAACCCACCTGGGTCCAGTTCTCGACGTCGAACACGCCGCTGCCCGCGTGCGCGTGCAGGCCGTTGATAGTCACGCCGCCCTGCTTCGCGAGGCGCGCGACTTCGTCGAGCTCCTCCACCGGGATGCCGAACTTGGACTGCGCCCCGGCCGTCTTGACGTGATGGTGATGTCCGCGACCGATCCCCGTGTCGATGCGCAGGAACACGCTTTTGCCCCTGAAGGCCTCGAGCCAGTGCTGCAGCACGAACAGGTTGTCGATCGTGACGTGCACGCCCTTCTCGAGCCCGCGTTCGTATTCGGCGCGCGGCGCGAAATTCGGCGTGAACAGGATGCGCTCCGGCTTGATGCCCGGCACAGCCTCGAGCACCCGCTCGATCTCGGCGTACGACACGCAATCGAAGCCCACACCCTGCGCGGCGACCGTGCGCAGGATTTCCGGATTCGGATTCGCCTTGAGCGCGTACAGGGCGCGGCCGACGGACTTGAGCCCGACGATGGAGCGCGCGGCCGATTCAACCTGCCGGAGATCGTAGACGTAGGCGCTGTCGCGGCTGGCGAGCGCACCTAACAACTGATCGCGCTTGACGAGCCACCAGGGCAGGCCGCGCGCCGCGGCGGGTTCCGGCTTGGTGAACAGCTGGTCCCAGGTCGGACCCATCACCGGATCTCCGGGCAGCGGCCGGATCAGCAGGTCGTGCAATTGCTCGACCAGCCGGTCGCCCTGGTTCTCGTCGACCACGAAGGTGAAGTTGAGATCGTTGGCCGCCTGGCTGACGAGATAGACCTTCTGTTCTTCGAAGAGCGCGAAGGCGTCGCCGAGCTTGTGCAGGATGGCGCGGATGTTGCGACCAACGAGCGAAACGGAGGCACAAGGTCCGATGACCCGCACCGCGGACAGTTTTGCGAGGTCGCGCTGCAGTTTGCCCAGCAACTCGCCGTCCAGCGTGTTGGCCGCCGGATCCAGCGAGACCGTCACGTTGGTTTCGGAGGTGGACACGAGATCGACCGACATGCCGTGTTCCTTGAATACCGCGAACACGTCGGCCATGAAGCCGACCTGGTGCCACATGCCGGGGCTGTCGAGCGAGATCAGCGTGATGCCCTTGCGATTGCAGACCGCCTTGACCTGCGCGGCGCCGCCCTCGGCCGATTCACCGGTGATGCGTGTGCCCTCGATGTCCGGGGACTGCGTGGCGAGCACATATAAAGGTATCTGGTACTGGCGCGCCGGCAGCAGGCATCGCGGGTGCAGGACCTTGGCCCCGCTGGTGGCGATTTCCTGGGCTTCGTCGTAGTGCAGCGCGCGGATCAGGCGCGCGCCCGGCGTGGCGCGCGGATTGGCGCTGAACATGCCGGGCACGTCGGTCCAGATCTCGATCGCGCCGGCGCGGATCTTGGCGCCGAGGTAGGACGCCGAGGTGTCCGAGCCGCCACGACCCAGCAGGCAGGTGTTGCCCTCGCCGTCGCGTGCGATGAAGCCCTGGGTGATGACCACCGGTGTCGACGCATTCAGCCTGGCGATCAGTGCATCATCCGGCGCGAAATTGCAGGTGGCCGACAGCACCGAGGCCTTGGCGGACGCGCCCCGGTCCTCGACGGACAACATGTCACGGGCGTCCATCCAGGTGACGTCGACGCGATCGTCCTTGAGCTGGGACCTGAGGAACCGCGAGCCGATCTCGGTGGCCATGAGCTCGCCATTGGCCATGACGCGCGCGCGCGTGCGATCCGACAATTCGCGCACCAGCGCTATGCCGCTGGAGATCTGCCGCAGCTCGTCGAAGTACCCCTGCAGCTGCGGGCTCACGCCGATGCCGAGCTCGGTAGTTAGTTGACGGTGCCGGTCCTCGATGGCCTTGAGGGCCTCGTCGGGTTTGCCGTCGAGGGCGGCGGCGAGGAGTTTTTCGAGGCCGTCGGTGATCCTGGTGATGGCCGAGTGGACCACCAGGACGCGCTTTCCGGATTCGAGTCGGCGCCTCACCACCAGCGCGATGTTGCGCCAGTTGGCGAGCGAGGAGACGCTGGTGCCGCCGAATTTGACGACTACCCAGTTGACGGACATTCGTAGAAACCTCGTCGCGGAATCCGCGACCTCTCACTGTTGATCAGGAACGAGTCTGGAAAGAACCCCGCAGGGGGTGTCAGTGCTCGTCGTCTTCGAAAGAATCTTTCAGGTCTTTTTCGAGTTGACGGTCCGCCAGCACTTCCTCGAGGCGGCTCCAGGCAGCCTTGCCACGTTTGGGAGTGCCCGGCTGCGGTCGAACGCGTCGATCGACTTTGTCGAGGATGCGGTCGTAGTCGGTGTTGTCTTCCGCTTCGGCCAGGAACTCTTCGTCCAGATCGAAGCTTTCGTTATCCCGTTCGGACATCGTAAAAAACCATTCGAAACAGTGAGTTGCACGTCGTCCGGCGTGCAATGAGGCTGCGAACTATAGCCGATTGGCGCCACTTATCAACTGCGCCGGAATTGGGCGCCGGGCACCGCCGGAACGGCCGAGATTGGCGCCCCGACGGCCAGATTCAAGCCTGCGGCGGCGCTGCCTCGCGACCGCGCGACTTCCAGCACTTCAAAGGAGTTGATCAACCCGAGGTAGTCCCCCGCGGCCGCCTCGCCATAGGTACGCCGCAGCGGCAGGCGCATTCCGCCGATGTGGATGGTGGGGCTCGCGAGCGCCACGACGCGCGCCGCGCCGATGTTGGAGATCAGGTTGCCGAAGCGATCCACCGCCACGATGACGCCTGACACGCCGCCGTCGGCACGTTCCGTCGTCCTCGGCCAGCCGTCGTCGTCGATTGTCTCGACCTCGTCGCCCAGGTCGCGCGGATTGCAGCGACCCGATGCGATCGCCGCCGCCAGCGGCGCGAACACGTCGCGGCCGTGAAACGTCGCGCTCACGTCGCTCACGCCGAATTGCACCAGCCGCGTGTTGTCGATGCGGATCATGCGGTCGATCTTGCCGCGCGCCGCCAGCGGCGACAGCAGACCGTTGTCGGGGACTAGCAAGGCCTGTTCGTTCGCGAATGCCACCAGCAGCGCGCGCTGCGTGCCGACGCCCGGATCCACGACGGCCATGTGCAAGGTGCCCGCGGGAAAGTAACGCAACGCGCCTGCGAGCCAGAAGCCCGCTTCCACCGGCTGAAACGCGCTCACGTCGTGAGCCATGTCGACGAAGCGCAGCTGCGCGGAGTGCGCGAGCATCACGCCTTTCATGATGCCGACGAAGGGTTCGCGCAGACCGAAGTCGGTGGTCAGCGTGATGAGTCCATTGGCGCGAAATGCTGCCACGACCACTCCCACATCCGTAAACTCTCGCGACCATGTCGCCATCGTCCGCAACTGTCAATGTTCCGCGCGCATCCGTACCGGCTCTCGTGCTGTTGTCGGCCTGTTTCTGTCTCAGCGGGGCCGCCGCCCTCGTCTATCAAACCGCGTGGACACGCCAGTTCGCGATCGTCTTCGGCACTTCCGAGCTTGCGGTGGCAACCGTGCTGGCCGCCTACATGGGTGGACTGGCACTGGGCGCGCTGCTCGCGGAGCGGTTCCTGCCGCGAATCACGCGTCCGGTGCTGACCTACGCGCTGCTCGAGCTCGGCATCGCCGCGGGCTCGATTCTCGTCGTGCCTGCCATGCTGTCGCTGGCGGACGCCGGACTCGCGTCCCTGTTCGGCGGCCAGGACGCTCCGCCCGGCAGCGACCACGCCGGCACCACTCTTTTCTATCTGCTCGCCGCCTTCGCCGCGCTGGCGCTGCCCACCACGCTCATGGGAGCGACGCTTCCGATGCTGGCGCGCTACGCGGTCGCGGAAGAAGCGCAGATCGGGCGGCGCATCGGCATGTTGTACGCGATCAATACCGCCGGCGCCGTGGCGGGTGCGCTGCTCACCGCCTTCCTGCTGCTGCCGGAACTGGGACTCCATCGCACCATCTGGTTCGCGGCCGTGCTCAATGGACTCGTGTTCCTGCTGGCCGCCGCGCTTGCGCAAAAGACTGCGCCGCCCAGGGCGCCGCGCGTCATCGCGGCGAATGCCCTGTCGGTGCCGGCCGCGAGGCCCGCGCCGCCGGTGCCGCGGCGGCCGCGCACCCGCATATTCACGCGCCTCCCCGGCGCCGGCTGGGTACTGCCGCTGATGCTGTTCGCCGGCGCGGTGGCGTTCTTCCAGGAGGTCCTGTGGTCGCGCATGCTGGCGCACATCGTCGGCAGCAGCATCTACGCCTTCGGCGTGATGGTCGCGAGTTTCCTCACCGGCATCGCGCTCGGCGGCGCACTGGGCGCGGCGCTCGGCCGGAATCGAGGCGCCGCGGCGACCGCGCTCGCCGCGGCGCTGATCTTCGCGGCCGCCGCCGCCGCCGCGGCCTATCTATTGCTGGAACGATTCCTGCCGGACGCCACCGGCCTGATGCGCAATGTGCGCGAAGTCGGCGTGATCCCGGTGTCGCTGCCGTTGAACGCGCTGCTCGCCGCGCTGCTGCTGCTGCCGATGACACTCGCCATCGGCATGACCTATCCACTCGCGGTGCGCGTGCTCGCGGCGGATGCCGAGGATGCGGCGCCGGCCAGCGCACGGGTCTACGCCTGGAACACGCTGGGCGCCATCGTCGGTTCGCTCGCCGCGGGGTTCGTGCTGATCCCGGCGCTCAAATACGAAGGCGCGATTCGCGTCGCCGTGTACGCCAGCGCCGCGCTGGGCGTGGCGGCATTGTGGTCGCTGGCGCGCATCAACCGCATCTACGCCATCGCAGCCAGCGTGCTCGCGGTGGGCGGCTGCGTCTTGTTCCGTCCAGTCGCGCCCATGAAGCTGCTGGTGACGTCACCCATCGACGTGGGCCGCGATGGACGCGTGCTCTATTACGACATCGGCCGCAGCGCCAGCGTCGTGATGCTGTCGCAGGACGGCGTACTGGCGTTGCGCACCAATGGGCTGCCCGAGGCGCTCATGGACACTCCGGGCTCCGTGCCACGCTTCAGTGGCGAGTACTGGCTGTCGCCGCTCGCGGTCATCGCCCGGCCCCAGGCCCGCGACATGCTGGTGGTCGGCCTGGGTGGCGGCGTGGTGGTCGAGGCCATGCCGCCGAGCGTGCAGCGCATCGACGTGATCGAGCTCGAGCCCAAGGTCATCGAGGCGAATCGCGCCGTCAGCAAGCTGCGCCGTCGCGATCCGCTGGCCGATCCGCGCGTCAACCTGATCGTCAACGACGCACGCGGCTCACTGCGACTCACGAGTCATCGCTACGACGCCATCGTTTCACAGCCGTCGCATCCCTGGACCGCCGGCGCTTCGCACCTGTACACGCGCGAGTTCATGCAGCTGGCGCACGAACACCTCACTCCCGACGGTGTGTTCGTGCAGTGGATGAACGTCATCTTCATGGACGAGCCGCTGCTGAAGTCGCTGACCGCCACGCTGCTCGACGTCTACAGGAATGTGCGCGTCTATCGGCCGGACCCGAACACCGTCGTGTTCCTGGCCAGCGACGGGGAGCTCGAGCTCGAAACCGCCGTCGCCGCGACCGGCCAGCCGCTCAATTCCGCGCCGCTGCACTACGCCCGTTTCGGCATCAACAATACTGAAGACCTGGTCGCGGCGCTGGTGCTCGACACCGAGCGCGCGCGGCGGATGTCCGAGGGCGCGCCGCTGATCACCGACGATGACAATCGCATGGCCACGTCGAGCGTGTTCGAGAAGCGCGAGGGCATGAATGCCGAGTCCAGTGGCCGCGCGCTCGCCGCCTACGACCCCCTGCAACAGCCCGACTCACCCATCTACCGCGGACCGCTGCGTGAGCGGTTGTCGTTTCCCTACCTCGCGCGCCGCAATGGCGTGTTCATGCTGCTCGACCCCAGTCTGCGCGACCGCACCCTGCACATGGGACAGAACCTGGGCGATACCGCGGAGGGCGAATACGTCCGCGCGTTCTTCTTTCGCATGCAGCGCCAGGGGCAACGATCCAGCGAGATGCTGCGACTGGCGATCGATCAGTATCCGCAGGCGGAATTCCTGCGCCAGGAATACCTGCGCGCCCACATCCTCGAATTCGCCCAGGGCAAGGCCTCTCCCGACGTTCGCGAAGTGGCCGCGGGCCTGCAGGGTCCCTCGGCGGCGCTGCTGAACACCGCGGGTCACGTGCTGCGCGAGGAATGGCAGGCGGTCATCGAAGCCGATCCGCAACTCGCCGAAATTTCCTGGGACGACGCCTGGTATCCCGAGGCCATCGACTATCGCGTCAACTGGCGCACACACGTCAGCAACAAGGATCATGACAAGCGGTTCTGCGAACAGGCGATCCAGATGATCGACCGCATCACCATCATGACTCCGAGCTTGCCGCTGTACGACATGCGCGCCCGCGCGGGTTTCGTGCTCGAGCGCCCCGGCATCGTGGTCGAGTCCATTGCGAACTACATACGTCTGGCCGTCAGCATGGTGCGCGCACAGGTCCTCGATCAGAAACTGCTGCGCCAGGACGCAATGATCCTGGGCAAGATGCTCGACAACGCACAGAAGCTGCCCGGCTCCGATGCCGTGCGTATTTCCGAGGTGCGCGCCGAGATCGCCCGTCTGGTTCCGGCGGGTAGTTAGCGGTCGGGCGGCGGCTGGGGTAGCGTGATCGGGTCGACCGGCTGGGTCTCCGGCGGCACGGTCTGGGTCGTGGGCGACGGCTGCTCGACCGGCTTTTGCTCCGCTGGTGGTGTCTCGACGGGTGGTGTCTCGGCCGGTGGTACCGCGGGCGCCACCTCGCCCGGCAGCGGCGGAGGCGGTGGCGGCACGACGTCCGCATCGACTTCCAATCCCACCATCTGCGGCAGGCCGGATGCCTCCTGCAGGGTTGCCAGCACGAAGTCCCAGTGGATCGCCGCCGGAGTTTCGCCCAGTGCGGCATTGGCCAGCGAGTAGAAGCCCTCGAGATCGACCTTGGTGCTCTGTCCCTCGGCATCGACTGGCGGATGCACTTCGAGCCACACCTGGCCGTTGACGCGCGCCACCTTGATCGGCTCGTTGATCAGCCACACCGGCGTATTCACCGGCACCTGCGGGAACAGCGCCTCGATGTCTTCCGGATACATGCGGATGCAGCCGTGCGTGATGGCCATGCCGACCGCGATCGGATTGTTCGTGCCGTGGATGAGATAGGCGCCGGGATGAATATCGAGCCGCATCGCATAGGCGCCGAGCGGATTGTCTGGCCCCGCCTTCACCACCGCGGGCAGCGGATCGCCGCGTTCCTCGTGTTCCTTGCGCACCGATTCCGGCGGACTCCAGGTGGGATTCTTGCGCTTGTCGATGACCTTTGTTTTGCCGAGCGGCGTATTCCAGTCCATCTTGCCGATGCTGACGGGATAGGTGATTACGTAGGGCGTTTCGCCCTTCTTCACCTTCGGGTAGTAATAGAGACGGTGCTCCGGCAGGTTGACGACGATGCCTTCGTGCGGCCCCGGCGGCAGCAGCCGCAGGCCCGGGAGCACGATTGTCCTGCCCTCGCCCGGCAACCAGAGGTCTACGCCCGGGTTGGCGCGCTGGATCTCTTCGTAGCCCAGGCTGTAGCGCCGCGCGAGATCCGGGAGCGTGTCCTCGCCAAAGGCGGTGATCGTCTCGATTTCTCCGAACATCAGCGCGTCCGCGCTCTCCAGCGGGTACTGCGTGGCATTCGCGGCGCTCGCCAGTCCGACTAACAGGGCCGCCAGTCTCATTCGCATCGCATTTTTCGACATCGATCCATCCGCGGAATTCCTTTTGTAGACACAGTCTTGCACAAATCTCTACACTCGGCCGCCGTGAATGAAGACCTGCGCGTATTTCTCCGGGAGTCGGTCCGCACCATCGCGGATTACCCCAAACCCGGGATCCAGTTTCGCGACATCACTACGCTGTTGCGCGATCGACGCGCGTTCGAAATCGCCATCGAGGCCCTGATCGACCCGTGGCGTGGCCGCGGAATCGACAAGGTTGCCGGGATCGAGGCACGCGGTTTCATTCTGGGTGGAGCCGTGGCTCACGGCCTCAAGGCAGGATTCGTCCCGATTCGCAAGCGCGGCAAGTTGCCGCACGAAACGGTACGAGTGGCGTACTCGCTCGAATACGGCGTCGATGAGATGGAAATGCACAGGGACGCGATTCGCCGTGGCGAGAAGGTGTTGCTGCTCGACGACCTGATCGCCACCGGCGGCACGGCCACCGCCGCGGCGCAATTGCTCAAGGAAGTGGGCGCCGAGGTCGTCGCGGCCTGTTTCGTGGTCGATCTTCCGGATCTGGGCGGCGCGAAGCGTTTGCGCGACGCCGGCATCGAGGTGCAAGCGCTGCTGCAGTTCTAGCAACTACTTTCGTTGGAGAAGTTCGATGACCGTGCGTCTGTATCACTGGGAACCGAACGCGAACTCCGGCAAGCCCATGCTCGCCCTCGCCGAGAAAGGTGTCGAATTCGAGAGCCACTACATCGACCTGCTGAAGTTCGACCAGCACCAGCCCGACTACCTCAAGATCAATCCCGACGGCACCATTCCGGCGATGGTGCACGGCGAGCGCGTGCTCACCGAATCCACTCCGATGATGGAATACGCGGACGACGCCTTCGACGGCCCGCCGCTCAAGCCGCAGGACCCGAAAGAGCGCTGGCGCATGCGCTGGTGGATGCGCTTCTTCGACAGCTACTTCGCGCCCTCGGCCAGCATGATCGGCTGGAGCATATTCGTGGGTCCGGCGGTGCGGCAGCGTCCAAAGGAAGAACTCGAGGCGGCGATCGCGCGAATTCCGCTCGAATCCCGGCGCATCGCCTGGCGCAAGGCCATGTTCAACCAGTTCAGTGAAGCGGAGCTCGCGGAGTCGAAGCGCCGCGTGATCTTCTGCCTCGGAATTCTCGAGCAACACCTCGCGCGCCACCCGTGGATCGCGGGACAGATCTACTCGCTCGGCGACATGAACGGCTTTAATCTGGGTTACGCCATGCCGCTGGCGCAGCCTGACTACTGTAATGACGCGAAGACGCCGCACATCATGGAGTGGCTACGCCGCATCTATGAACGGCCCGCCGCGAAGAAAATCTGGGCGCTAGAGC